>Ga0134124_10003579_pt1 | contig 12498 bp, 14 predicted proteins | sample KB304_FD_96880 | JGI IMG/M metagenome (GOLD analysis project Ga0134124, IMG submission 96880) | Terrestrial soil microbial communities without Nitrogen fertilizer from Kellogg Biological Station, Michigan, USA - KB3-0-4 | ecosystem: Environmental > Terrestrial > Soil > Unclassified ... | reverse complement strand
TGTCGAAGGCGACCGCGCGTGCCCCCGAGGCGACGAGGTAGTCGACGACGATCGCGTAGAAGTCGCGGGGCCACGGCCAGCCCTGCCGCAGGCGCGTGGCGACGTCGTCGAGCGAGCGCTGGTCGATCACGACGGCCACGATGCGGGGATCGGCGCGGGCGGCGTCGGCGAAGCCGCGCGTCCGGAGGTCGAGGGTCCGCCGCTCCCACGTCTCGAACAGCGGCGTGTAGGCGGCCCCGACGGCGGCGAGGCCGGCCACCAGGCCGATGAGCCCGCCCTTGAGCGTCCGGCTCACGCCGCCATCGGGGCTACTTCTTCAGGCGGAGCTCTTCGTAGGGCGCCGCCCACGGATAGGGATCGATCAGCAAGTGCGAGCGATTCATCCTCTCAGTTCCTCCACTTACCGGGGCGGGCGCCTCGGCGCCGGCCACCATACCATCGACCGGCCTGGACGGCCCAGAAGTGCTAGGATCACCCTCGCGGCGCGCTGCTGATGGCGGCCGGAGCATAATATGACGGGCGCGTTCAACTGGCCGTTCAACCCCTGATTTCAGGAGCGTGTGAGTGCGACGATTCGAACTGGCCCTGCCGCGCAGCGTGGACGAGGCCCTGAAGGTCCTGAAGGATCGCGGTTCCGACGCCAAGCTGCTGGCCGGCGGGACCGACCTGCTGCCCCAGCTCAAGAACGGACTCATCAAGCCCGCCTGCGTCATCGACCTCTCCGGCGTGGAGCGAGTGCGCTCCGTGCAGGGGGACGCGCGCGGCCTGCGGGTCGGCGCCGCCGTCTCGGCCCGCGCCCTCGAGCGCCACGCCGCCGCCCGCGCGACCTACACCTCGCTCTCGGAGAGCGCCGCGCTGGTCGGCTCCGTCCAGGTGCGGAACCTCGCGACGCTCGGTGGCAACCTGTGCAACGCCGCACCGTCGGCCGACATGGCGCCACCGCTGCTGGCGCTCGAGGCCGAGGCCGTCATCGTGGGACCCAAGGGCGAGCGCCGCGTGCCTCTCGCCACGTTCTTCACGGGGGTGCGGCGCACCGTGCTCGCGCCCGACGAGCTGCTGCTCGAGATCGTCGTTCCCGCGCCGGGGCCGCGCAGCGGCGGCAACTACCTGCGTCACACACCGCGCCGTGAGCTCGACATCGCCGTGGTCGGCGTGGCCTCGCAGCTGACGCTCTCCAACGGCGTCTGCTCGAAGGCCCGGATCGCGCTGGCCGCCGTGGCGCCCACCCCCGTGCGGGCCACGGCCGCCGAGCAGGCGCTCGAGGGCAAGCCGGTCACGCCCGAGGCGATCGAGCGGGCGGCCGAGCTCGCCGTCGGCGTCGCCAAGCCGATCAGCGATCAGCGCGGATCGGCCGACTATCGTCTTCACCTGGTTCGTGTCCTGACTGGTCGCACGCTCCGCACCGCGCTCGCGCGGGCGGGCGCCTGATATCCGGGAGGAGCGCTCGTGCCGAAGCAGATCCTGAACTGTACCGTCAACGGCGAGACCGTCGAGGTGCTCGTGCAGCCGTACGTCACGTTGCTCGACGCCCTGCGCGAGGACCTCGACCTGACCGGACCGAAGGAGGGCTGCGGCACCGGCGACTGCGGCGCCTGCACCGTGCATCTGGACGGCGAGCCGGTCGCCAGCTGCCTGATGCTGGCCATGCAGGTGCGCGGCCGCACCGTGCGCACGATCGAGGGGCTGGCCGACTCCGGTACGCTGCACCCGCTGCAGGAGGCCTTCGTCCGGCTCGGCGTGCCCCAGTGCGGCTTCTGCATCCCGGGCGTGCTGATGGCGGCCACCGCGCTGCTGGCCGAGAACCCGCACCCCACGGAAGAGCAGATCCGCTACGGCATCGCCGGCAACCTGTGCCGGTGCACGGGCTACACGAAGATGCTGGCGGCGATCACCGAAGTCGCGGGCGCCGCGCCCGCCAAGGGAGCCTGACGTCATGGCCGTGATGAAGACGACGCGCGAGATCAAGGGAGTCGGGCTCGCCATTCCGCGTCCGGACGGACCGGAGAAGGTCACCGGGCAGGTGCAGTACGTCGCCGACATCAAGCCCAAGGGGATGCTGCACGCCAAGCTGCTGCGCAGTCCCCACGCGCACGCCCGCATCGTGAAGATCGACACCACGCGCGCCAGGGCGTTGCCGGGCGTGCGCGCGATCGTCACCGCGCGCGACATCCCCGAGCTCAAGCGCAAGGCCCCGACGCGCGCGCACGCCGTGCTGGCCATCGACCGCGTGGTCTTCGTCGGCCAGCCGGTGGCGGCCGTCGCCGCCGACGAGCTCGCGATCGCCGAAGAGGCGTGTGACCTGATCGACGTGCAATACGAGGTCCTGCCGGCCTCCGTCGATCCGCTGAAGGCGATGCAGGTGGGCGCGCCGCCGGTGGCCGACGCCGGGACCGAGGCCGACACCAGCGAGGCCCTCGCCCACTCCGGCGTGGCCGTGGCCAAGACGGTGGCGGCGCCGACCAAGGCCGTCAACATCTCGCAGCAGGCCAAGCTCGGCCGCGGCGACGTCGCCAAGGCCTTTGCGGAGTCCGACGTGATCGTCGAGAAGACCTACCGGGTGCCGATGGTGCACCAGGGGTATCTCGAGCCGCACGCCGTGCTGGCCCAGTGGGACAGCAACGGACAGCTCACGCTCTACTCGAGCACGCAGGGCTCCTTCAACACGCGCTCCGAAGTCGCGGACGTCCTGCACATCGAGGAGAACCGGATCAAGGTCATCCCGGTGGAGTGCGGCGGTGGCTTCGGCGGCAAGATCCGCGCGCTCTGCGAGCCCATCACCGCGATCCTGGCCCGCATCACCAAGCGGCCGGTGCGCTACGTCATGACCCGGCGCGAGGAGCTCGATGCCGGCATGCCGGCGCCCCAGGTCATCATCAAGCTGAAGACCGGCGCCAAGCGCGACGGCACGCTGATGGCGCTCGACGGCGAGACGATCATCGAGTCGGGCGCGTTCTCGGGCGCCGTGCTCACGATGAGCGCGGTCTTCGTGTCCAGCGTCTACCAGTTCCCGAACTTCGAGGTGCGCGCCTTCGAGGTGCTGACTCACAAGCCGTCGATCGCCGCCTACCGCGCGCCCACCGCGCCCCAGACCTTCTTCGCCATCGATTCCCAGATGGAGCTGATGGCCCGCGAGCTCGGGCTGGATCCCGTCGAGTTCCGCATGCGCCACCTGATGAAGGAAGGCGATCCGATGGCCAACGGCCAGCCGTGGCAGAGCAACGGCGCCAAGCAGGTGCTGCAGCGGCTGTCCGAGCATCCGCTCTGGAAGAACCGGGCGGAGTGGAAGGCCAGGAGCGGCAAGGACGGGCGCGGCCTCTGCGGCACCGGCCTGGCCGTCGGCGGCTGGATCCCCGGCCTGCAGCCGACCGGCGCCACCGTGCGCCTCAACCCCGACGGCTCGCTGCAGGTGCTGACGGGCCAGGTCGACATCGCCGGGACCAACATCGCGCTGGCCCAGATCGCGGCGACCGCCTACGGCGTCGACATCGACAAGATCAAGATCACCACCGGCGACACCGACACCGCGCCCATGACCGGGCTCAGCGCGGGCAGCAAGACGATCTACACGGTCGGCACGGCCGTGCTGCAGGCGGCCCAGGACGCTCGCCGCCAGACGCTCGAGATCGCGGCCAAGGAGATGGAGGCGGCGATCGAGGACCTCGAGATCGAGGACGGGCGCGTCGTCGTGCGCGGCGTGCCCGACAAGGGCGTGACGCTGGCCTCGATCGGCAAGAAGGGCAATCTCTACATGTCGAAGGTGCCGCCGGTGCTCGGCGTGGCCCACCCGGCCTTCGCCGTGCAGGCGCCGGCCTTCGCGGCCCAGCTCGCGCGCATCGAGGTCGATCCCGATACCGGCGAGTTGACGCTGCACGATTTCGTCGTCGTCCAGGACGCGGGGAAGGCGATCAACCCGCTCGGCGTCGAAGGCCAGATGCAGGGCGGCGCCGTGCAGAGCCTCGGCATCGCGCTGACCGAGGGGATGATGTACGACGACACTGGGCGGTTGATGAACGCGAGCCTGCTCGACTACCGCAAGCTGACGGCGGCCGATCTCCCCAATATCGAGACGATCATCGTGGAAGTGCCGGCCCCGGCCGGACCGTTCGGCGCCCGTGGAGTCGGCGAGCCGCCGATCGTCCCGGCGCCGGCCGCCCTCGCCAACGCCATCCACGACGCGACGGGCGTGCGCCTCACCGAGGCGCCGCTCACGCCCGAGCGGATCGCGCTGGCGCTGCACTCCCGCTAGACAGGAGAGCCGAACGTGGCGAGCCATTGTGAAGCGCCACGGCCAGACCCGAAAGGCGCCGAGGAGCGTCCCGGCGAAGCCGGGACGCTCGAGACGCCCGCTCGAGGGGGCGTCGAGGCACCTCCCGACCACATGCGAGCTGTCGAGGAGCGTCACGGCTCCGCCGGGACGCTCCGAACCTCCCCGGGGGGCATGGTGGGCCCTTTCGAGGCCCCCCATCCATGATGAAACCCAAGCTCAAGGTGTGGGTGACGTTCGGCGAGCTCAAGTTCGGGGACGGGCGGGCCCGGCTGCTCGAAGCGATCGACGAACACGGCTCGCTGCGCAAGGCCGCCGAGACCTTCGAGATGTCCTACCGCAACGCCTGGGGCTATCTCCGTGAGCTCGAGCGCGCCGCCGGCTTCAAGTTCGTGGAGCGGGCGCCGGGCGGTGGTCCCCACAGCGGGATGCGGTTGACCGAGGCGGGACGGTCGTTCCTGCGGCGCTACGGCAAGTTCCGGCGGGGGCTCGATGAGACCGTGAGCCGGCACTTCGAGCGATCCTTCAAATCATGACGGGCCCGTTTGGCCCAGCGAGGACAGTATGAACGCAGGCCAGATCTTCGTGGCGGGCAAGTGGCGGGCGCCGGTCTCCGGCGAGACCTATCAGCCGATCAACCCGGCGAACGAGGAGCCGGTGGGCGTCGTGGGCAAGGCCGACGAGCGCGACATCGACGCCGCGGTGGCCGCGGCGCGCAAGGCGTTCGACGACGGGCCGTGGCCGCGGATGAGCCCCCACGAGCGCGGCCGCATCGTCTGGCGGCTGGGCGACCTCATCACGCAGCACCTCGACGAGATGGCGAAGCTGGAGAGCCTGTGCACCGGCAAGACCATGTTCGACTCCGGCAAGGTCGAGATCCCGTTCGCGGCCGAGGTCTTCCGCTATTTCGCGGGCTGGGCGACGAAGATCCACGGCGAGACGCTGGCGCTGCGCGAGAACGCGTTCACCTTCACGCTGCGGCAACCGGTGGGCGTGGTGGGCGCGATCGTGCCCTGGAACTTCCCGTTCCTGCTCTCGTCGTGGAAGATCGCGCCGGCCCTGGCCGCCGGCAACACGATGGTGCTCAAGCCGGCCTCGCAGACGCCGCTCACCGCGCTCAAGTTCGCGGAGCTCTGCCAGGAGGCCGGGCTGCCCGAGGGCGTGTTCAACGTCGTCACCGGTCCCGGCGGCAAGGTCGGCATGGCGATGGTGCGCGATCCGCGCGTGGACAAGATCGCCTTCACCGGCTCCACCGACGTCGGCAAGCAGATCATGCGGGAGGCGGCCGGCACGCTGAAGCGGCTGTCGCTGGAGCTCGGCGGCAAGTCGCCGAACATCGTGTTCGCGGATGCCGACATGGAGGCGGCCGTGCGGGGCGCCATGACCGGGATCTTCTATAACAAAGGTGAAGTATGCGCGGCCGGCTCGCGGCTCTTTCTCGAACAATCCGTCCACGATGAGTTCATGTCCAAGCTCACCGATCGCGTCAAGACCCTCAAGGTCGGCGATCCCCTGGACAAGGCCACGCGCATGGGCCCGGTCGTCTCGAAGGCCCAGATGGAGACCGTGCTCTCCTACATCGAGGCCGGCAAGCAGGAGGGCGCCCGCGTCGTGTCGGGTGGCGGCCGCGCGCAGGTCGGCAACGGCAAGGGATTCTTCATCGAGCCGACGATCTTCGACGGCGTGACGAACGGGATGAAGATCGCCCGCGAGGAGATCTTCGGGCCCGTGCTCTCGGTGATCCCGTTCCGCTCCGTGGAGGAGGGGATCGCCCAGGGCAACCAGACGTCGTACGGGCTGGCCGCGGCCGTGTGGACGCGCGACGTGTCGAAGGCGCTCAAGGCGGCCAAGGCCATCCGGGCCGGCACGGTGTGGGTGAACGCCTACAACCTCTTCGACGCCGCCCTGCCCTTCGGCGGCTTCAAGGAGTCGGGCTTCGGCCGGGAGATGGGCTCGGTCGGCCTCGACCACTACACCGAGGTCAAGACCGTGTGGGTCGACCTGTCGTAGCGGCGGCCTGCTCGAACAGTGGCTTGAATTGCCCGTAGCCTTCCTCGTCCAGCTTCGCGACGGGGATGAAGCGGAGCGCCGCCGAGTTGATGCAGTAGCGCAACCCGGTCGGGCGGGGACCGTCGGGGAAGAGGTGACCGAGATGGGAATCGCCGCCGGCCGAGCGCACCTCGACGCGCTCCATCCCGTGGGAGCCGTCGGTGTGCTCCGTCACGTTGGCCGGCTCGAGCGGCCGCACGAAGCTCGGCCAGCCGGTGCCGGAGTCGAACTTGTCCGTCGAGGAGAACAGCGCCTCGCCGGTGACGACGTCCACGTAGATGCCCGGCTCGTGATGGTTCCAGAACTCGTTCCGGAACGGCGGCTCGGTGGCGCTGCACTGCGTGACCTGGTACTGGGCCGGCGACAGCTTCGCCTTCAGCTCGGCATCGGTCGGCTTCTTGCTGGTCATCACCCATCCTCCGGCGCGGGCGGCCCGGGCCGGCCCCGCGATCGATCCGAGTATACGGGAGGCTTCCACCCATGAGCATGCAGAGCGCGCCAGACCTGGAATCCGTCGTGCGCGAGCGCGGCGGCCACGCCTACGTCGTCACCGTGTCGGAGCACGGCGCCCCCCACGCCGTCTACGTACCCGTGCGGTGGGAGCAGGGGGCGCTCGTCGCCGAGGTCGGCGCCACCACCGCGGCGAACGCGAGCGCGCGCCCCCGGATGTCGGTGCTCTACGCCGTCCGCGCCGACGCCGACTACAGCCTGATCGTCGATGGCACGGCCGTCGTCGCCCCCGGCGACGGCGCCCACCGGGTGCGAGTGACGCCGACCAGGGTCGTGCTCCACCGGCCGGGGCCGTCGCCCGATCCGGCCTCGGCCTGCGGCGCCGACTGCGTCCCGCTGCCGCTGCCGGTCATGCCCGTGACGCGATGACCGCCGGCGTGCTTGCGCGGGGGGACGGTTCGCCCCATGATCGCGACAAGGAGATCGCCATGAGAGAGCCGACCGTCGTGCGCCTCGACGACACCGCCATCGTGAAGTTCGGCCCCGACGCGCACTACCAGCCGATCCTCGGCGACGAGGAGGGGACGACGCCCATCCGCACCGGGATCCAGACCTCGCAGCCCGGGTACGTGGCGCCGATGCACTCGCATCCCTATCTCGAGGTGCTCCACATCCTCGACGGCACCGCCGAGGCGTGGATCGAGGGCGGCGAAGACCGGCCGATCCGGCTCGAGAAGGGCGACACGATCGGGCTGCAGCCGAACGTGCCGCACAGCTTCCGCGTCGTCGGCGATCAGGAGCTCCGCACCCTCGGCACCCACGTCTCGCCGCGCCGCATCGTCGACTACAAGGACGGCGGCCCCACCGACGCCGGCGGCTATCGCGTCTGGAAGAGCTGACGGCGGGCGCATCGCGATGACGAGGAGCGGCACGGCTCCGCCGGGCCGCTCCGAACAGTGGGGGGTGTGGGGGGCCATGTCGGGGCCCCCCACCAGGTCAGAACATTCCGTTGGCGTTGGCGGCCTTCTCCGGGATGGGCTGCACGACGTCCCAGTGCTCGACGACCTTGCCGTTCTCGAGCCTGAAGATGTCGACGATGGCACTGCCGCGCGTGCCGGGCTCGCGGACGGCGTGGACGTGCAGGATCACGTGGTCGCCGTCGGCGAACACCCGCGGTACTTCGACGCCGCCTCGAAGTCCTTCTGGTTGATCGCCTTGTCGTAGAACTCGACGACCGCCTTCTTGTTGGCTTCCTGCTGGGCGGAGTCGGCCGCGAGCCCGGGCAGGGGTGCGAGGGCGACGACGGCCAGGAACGTGAGCGCCGCGATGCGGATCATGGTGAAGTCCCTCCCGGTCAGAGGAGCGTGCAGGCCTCGTCGAAGTCCAGGCGAGGCAGCCGCTGCATGACCTTGCTGGGCTCGCCGTGGCCGACGTTGCACAGGAAGTTGGACCGCACGCGGCCGCCGGGGAAGAACTCGGCGTCCACCTTGGCGTTGTCGAACCCCGACATCCCGCCCACGTCGAGGCCGACCGCGCGCGCGGCCAGCATGAAGTAGGCGCCCTGCAGCGTGCCGTTGCGGAACGCCGCGACCTCGGTCCCGGCGGGGTTCTTCGCGAAGGTGTCGGCCATCTCGGGCCGGTGGGTGAAGAGCTTCTTCGGCATCCACTCGAAGAAGCGCGTGTCGTAGCCGATGATCGCCGTGACCGGCGCCGCCTTGGTCTTGTCGACGTTGCCGGGGCTGAGCGCGGGAAGGAGCCGGGCCTTGGCCTCGGGCGTCCGCACGAACAGGATGCGGGCCGGCGAGGAATTGGCGCTGGTCGGCCCCATCTTCATGATGTCGTAGATCCGGCGGAGCTGATCGTCGCTGACCGGCGTGGGCAGCCAGCCGTTCTGCGTTCGCGCCTCGAGGAACAGCTGGTTCAGCGTGGCCGCATCGAGCGTTGGCTGCACGAGATCGCCTCCTGTGATGTTCCGTCTAGATCGAGGAGCGCCCCGGCTTAGCCGGGGCGCTTCGAGCCGCCCGGGGGAGTGTGAGGGGCCATGCCGGGGCCCCTCACCCCTTGGATCGCCGCCCAGACGCGAGCGCTGGTGGCCGGCATCTCGAAGTCGCGCACGCCGAGCGGCGCCAGCGCGTCGTTCACCGCGGTGATCACCACCGGCAGCGCGCCGACGGTGCCGGCCTCGCCGGCGCCCTTGGCGCCCATCGGGTTGAGCTTGGTCGGGACCGGGTTGCTGCCGATGACGATGTCACAGAAGTCGTCGGCGCGCGGCATCGCGTAGTCCATGAAGGTGGCGGTGAGGAGCTGGCCCGACTCGCCGTCGTAGACGATCTGCTCCATCAGCGCCTGCCCCACGCCCTGCGCGATGCCGCCGTGGATCTGCCCCTTGAGCGTGAGGGGATTGATGACGGTGCCGACGTCGTCGACGAGCACGTAGCGGTCGAGGGTGACGGCGCCGGTGTCGGGATCGATCTCGACCTCGCACACGTGGGTGCCGTTGGGCCACGTGTCCTGCTTGGGTGAGAACGTGCCCGTCTCGTAGAGGCCCGGCTCCACGCCGGGCGGCAGCTGCGGCGGCTGGAAGGCCGCGCGCGCCACCTCCTTCAGCGTCACCCCGCGATCGGTCCCGGCCACCGCGAAGCGCGCCTCGGCGAACACGATGTCCGCCTCGGCGGCTTCCAGCATCTTGGCGGCGATCTTCTTGCCCTTGGTGATGACCTTGTCGGCGGCCATCCAGAGCGCGGTGCCGCCGATGACCGTGGAGCGCGAGCCCATCGTCCCCATGCCATAGGCGACGCGATCGGTGTCACCGTCGACGTAGCGGACTTCCCTGGGGTCGAGGCCCAGCCGCTCGTTCAGGATCTGCTTGAACGTCGTCTCGTGGCCCTGGCCCTGGTTCTTGCTGCCCATCAGCACGGTGGCGGTGCCGCTGGGGGCGAAGCGGATCTCGGCGAACTCCGGCTGGGCGCCGGCCGCCCGCTCGATGGCGTTGGCGATGCCGAGGCCGCGCAGCTTCCCGCGCGCCTTCGACGCCTCGCGCCGGGCCGCGAAGCCGCCCACGTCGGCCAGCGTGAGCGCCTCCTCGAAGCTCTTGGGGAAGTTGCCGCAGTCGTAGGTCACGCCGAGCGAGTTCTTGTACGGCATGGCCGCGGCGGGGATGAGGTTCCGGCGTCGCAGCTCGAACCGATCGAGACCGAGCTCGCGGGCGGCGTCGTCGATCAGACGCTCGATGACGTAGGTCGCCTCCGGCCGGCCGGCGCCGCGGTAGGGCGCGGTCGAGTTGGTGTTGGTCAGCACGCTCAGCACCTCGACGTGGGCGGCGGGAAACGCGTAGACGCCGACCAGCGTGACGACGTTGCTGAAGGTGGCCAGGAGATTGCGGTCGGAGGAGACGTAGGCGCCGACGTTGGCGTGGGTGCGCACGCGCAGGCCGAGGAAGCGGCCGTCGGCGTCCAGCGCCAGCTCGGCCTCGGTCACGTTGTCGCGGGCGTGCTCGTCGGCCGGGATCGCCTCCCGGCGGTCGCACGTCCACTTCACCGGCCGCCCGAGCTTGCGCGCGGCCCACAGCACCAGGCGGTGCTCGGGGTACTGCCAGCCCTTGGTGCCGAAGCCGCCGCCGACGTCGCCGGCGACCACGCGGATCTGGTGCTCGGGAATCTTGAAGATGTTCGTGGCCAGCGCATTGCGCACGCGGTGCGGGTACTGCACGTCGGCGTGCAGCGTGTAGCGCTCCTCGGCCGGGTCCCACGACCCGATCGCGCCGCGCGCCTCCATGTACTGGGCGTGCACGCGCGTGATGACGTAGCGGCGGCGGACGACGCGCGGGGCGGCGGCGAGCGCGGCGTCGGTGGCCGCCCGGTCGCCCGCCTCGAACACGTTGGAGACGTTGTCGCGGCACTCGTCGTAGACGGGGGCGCCGCCGACCGCCTCGGCCGTGGAGGTCACCGACGGCAGCGGCTCGTAGTCGATCTCGACCAGCGCGGCGCCGTCCTCGGCCTGAGCTCGCGTCTCGGCGACGACCATGGCGATGGGATCGCCCACGTATCGGGCCCGATCCAGGGCGAGCCCCCGGTGGGGTGGCGCGAACATCGGCGTGCCGTCGGGACGCTTCCGCTTGAGGGTCATCTGCATGGTGCCGAGGCCGTCCTTCGCCACGTCGGCGCCGGTGAGCACGGCCACGACGCCCGGCGCCTTCAGCGCCGCCTTCGCGTCGATGGAGCGGATCCGGGCATGCGCGTGCATCGAGCGGATGATGACCGCGTACGCCTGGCCGGGGAGGTTCACGTCGTCGAGATACCGGCCGCCGCCCTGCAGCAGCCGGCGGTCCTCGAACCGGGTCACGGCCTGTCCGATGCCGAACTGTCCCATCAGCACACTCCCATCATGGAATCCGGTTCCGTACTATCATAAGGGCCACGATTGCCGGCGGACGTTGCGGGTCCGCAACGGAGGATGCCATGGCGCAGGCCCAGACGCCTCGAGGAGTCAACCACGTCGTCTTGAACGTCCGCAACCTGGAAGAGTCCCACCAGTTCTGGACCGAGATCATCGGCCTCAAGTGTGTGGCGGCGCTCAAGCCTCGGCCCGGGCGGCTGAAGATGCGCTTCTACAGCGGTCTCTCCCCGCACGGTGAGGTCAGTCACCACGATCTGGCCCTGGCCGAGATCGAGGACACCACGCCGCCGGCCCCGGATGAGACGTGGAGCATGAAGCCGCGCGCCATCGGCCTGAACCACATCGCGATCTGCTACCCGGACCGCGAGACGTGGCTCAAGCAGCTGGAGCACCTGCAGGCCAAGGGTGTCACGTTCCACCGGCGCGTCAATCACGGCATGACCCACAGCGTGTACATCTCCGATCCCAACGGCCACGGGATCGAGGTGCTCTACGAGCTGCCGCGCGAGGTGTGGGAGAACGACATCGACGGTGCCCAGAACTACGCCGAGCAGCTGCCGACCGAGGGCGCCGAGTCGCTGATCGACCGCACCGATAACCCGGTGTTCGGCCGCGAGGTCGCTGCGGCCGGCGACTGAGCTGACCGCATGGGGGGGCCCCGACATGGCCCCCCAAACCCCCCAGTCGCTCCTCTATTTCCGCTCTATTTCGGCTCTAGTTCCACTCCAGTACTTCTCGCTCCGGTCCAGTACTTCTCGCTCCGGCGTCCCGCCCGTCTTACGCGGTCACGGAACGAGAACGATCTTGCCGTAGGCGCCTGGCTCCAGCACCGCCTTCTGGGCGGCGGCGGCGTCGGCGAGCTTGAACTCGCGACCGACCACCGGGCGCAGGGTCCCGTTGGCCAGGCCGGCGGTCAGCGCGGCCATGATCGACGCGAGCTCGGCCGCCGAGGCGTTAAACAGCGCCAGGCCGATGATCGAGGCGTCCTTGCCCATCGTGCCGCGCGGGTTGATCTCGATGGTGCCGCGGTTGCCGATGATCACGATGCGGCCGAAGCGCGCGACGACGTCGATGTCCTTCTGCAGATTGACGTTGGCCAGCATCTCGAGGATGACGTCGGGGCCGTTGCCGCCGGTCACCTCCATGAGCCGCTTCGTGTAGTCGGCCGCGGTGTGATCGAGCACGTGGTGGGCGCCGTGCTCGGCGACCAGCTTGCGTCCGCGCTCGGTGCCGCCGGTGCCGATGACCGTCATGCCGTGGGCGACGGCCAGCTGCACGGCCGCGATGCCCACGCCGCCGGAGGCGCCGTGGACCAGCACGCTCTCGCCGGGTCGCGCCTG
>Ga0134124_10003578_pt1 | contig 12500 bp, 10 predicted proteins | sample KB304_FD_96880 | JGI IMG/M metagenome (GOLD analysis project Ga0134124, IMG submission 96880) | Terrestrial soil microbial communities without Nitrogen fertilizer from Kellogg Biological Station, Michigan, USA - KB3-0-4 | ecosystem: Environmental > Terrestrial > Soil > Unclassified ... | reverse complement strand
TCTCAGGCCGCGGCATTCCTCGTGATATTCTTATTACAGAAGCTGCGTCCCCGCCTTTTGGGCAATTTCCCGCAGTTCCCGCAAAGACCATGATTTCAGTAAGTAATGTGTCAATGCGCTACGGCGCTAAAGTTCTGTTTGACGAAGTCTCCACCGGCTTCACGCCGGGGAAGCGCTATGGCCTGACCGGGCCGAACGGCGCTGGCAAATCTACCTTCATGAACCTTCTGACTGGCGAGCTCGAGCCGCAGAAGGGAACCGTCGTGCGTCCGAAAAAACTCGGCGTGTTGAGCCAGGACCAGTTTGCTTTTGACAAGTACCGCGTGCTCGACACCGTCATCATGGGCAACAAGCGCTTGTGGGCTGCCCTGGAAGAGCGCGACAAGATTTACTCCAAGCCGGAAATGACCGACGCGGACGGCATGAAGCTGGGCGAGCTTGAGGGTGTTGTGGGCGAGGAAGACGGCTACACTGCCGAGAGCGATGCGGCCATCCTGCTCGAAGGTCTGGATATTCCTGACGCGCTGCACGAACGAAAAATGGGTGAGTTGCAAGGCGGACAGAAAGTGCGCGTGCTGCTGGCCCAGGCGCTTTTTGGACATCCCCAGGCGTTGCTGCTCGACGAGCCTACCAACCATTTGGATTTGGACTCGATCCACTGGCTGCAGGGGTTCCTGAATCAATATGACGGCGTGGTGATTGTTATCTCCCACGACCGTCACTTCTTGAACCGGGTTTGCACCCACATTGCCGACATCGACTATCAAACCATCATTACCTATACCGGCACTTACGATGACATGGTGGTGGCGAAGACCCAGATTCGCTCGCAAATCGAATCGCAAAACGCGCAGCGCGAAAAGAAAATTTCTCAGCTCAACGAATTCATCGCGCGTTTCTCCGCCGGTACCCGTTCCAGTCAGGTGCAATCACGGCGGAAGGAAGTGGAGCGTCTGCAGGTGACGGAGCTGGCGCGATCGAACATTCAGCGTCCTTACTTGAAGTTTGAGCAGAAGCGGCCTTCCGGCAAACACATTTTGGAGCTTGAGGGTGTGGGCAAGTCGTATGAGTCCGCTGACGTGATTCAAAACTTTACCGCGAGCATCGTGCGCGGAGAGAAGATCGCGTTGATGGGCCGGAATGGTGCGGGCAAGACCACTCTGTTGCATGCTTTGCTGGCGAATTCCCCTACGATTCCGGAAGCTGAACTGCGCCAGACCAGCGGATATGACGGGCCGTTTCTGACCGGCGGAAAAGTTATCTGGGGACACGAGGCCGCGGTGGGGTATTTTGCCCAGGACCACAAAGCGCTGATCCAGCCCGGGATGAGTGCGTTCGAATGGCTCCATCAGTGGGAACCGGGCGCCTCCAACGAAGAGATCCGCGGCTTGCTGGGGCAGATGCTGTTTCCCCGCGAGGATGGCGACAAGAAGACCGAAGTTCTCTCCGGCGGCGAGGCGGCTCGACTGATTTTCTGCAAACTGATGCTGCAGAAACCCAATGTTCTCGTCTTCGATGAGCCTACCAACCACCTGGATCTGGAATCGATCAACGCTCTAAACATCGCCCTACAGCGCTATCAGGGGACAGTGCTTTTGTGTACTCACGACGAGGACCTGATCGACGAGGTAGCTACCCGCATCTGGCACTTCGAGGGCAACCACCAGATTACTGATTTCAAGGGCGCTTACGTCGAGTACCAGTCGGTTTCTGTGTGATCCGCCGGCATCATGGATGACAGGGCCCGAGTCGGGACGCTCTTTGGTCACGTTGCAGCAACCTTCCGCCGCCTTCGACCCAGGGTTTGTGCCTGGGCTAGATTCTTGCCGCCGCGTCGCGGCTGTGTTGTGAATCCCGCCCTGCCAGAAAACCTTTCACTACGTACGACTCACAGAGTGGTCATTTCATAGCCCGCGGAGTAAACTGCCTGTCTTGTGGATGGCCTGTCTCGCGCCGCAGGCATCGATACTTCGACAGGCAGCATAACTTCGTAGTCGTCTAAAGATCGAGCAACTTTCTGGCCTCTCGGTCATCTCAGTAGTCTGCGATGCGGGATTGGTGTCGCTATGGGTCAGGAGGTCGCAATGCTCGCCGCTCAGGACAGAGTCGAGGTCGCCTACGAACTGCTTGCACGTCTTCAGCAGGCGCGCGCCGAGAGTGACCGGCTGTTTGATCATGTCAAGCCAGAGTTTCTGTACGAACGGCCGATTCCCGAAAGGCACCGCATCGTTTTTACGTCGGACACCTGGAGGCGTTCGATTGGAACCTGCTGCGCGAACGCATTCTGGGGCGGACCAGCTTCCATTCGGAGTTCGACAACCTGTTTGCGTTCGGCATCGATCCCGTTGATGGCGGACTGCCGTCGGACCAGCCGTCCGATTGGCCTTCTCTGGCCCAGGTGCGCGAATATGTGAAGCAGGTCCGGCGGGCCCTCGATGAGGGGCTGGCTGCCGCGACGTTGAATGACCGGGACGGGCGTTTTCCGAGCCAACTGCTTCATGTAGCCGTCGAACATCGCTTGATGCACGCGGAAACTCTGGCCTACATGCTGCACCAGCTTCCGTTCGACCACAAAGTACGGAAGCCGCGACTGCCCGAGTTGGTGGTGCGTCCGGTTGAACCGCGCCTGATCCAGATTCCGCCGGGCAGCGCGACGCTTGGTCTGCCGCGCTGTCAAACCAACCGGTTCGGCTGGGACAACGAGTACGAAGCGCACACCATTGCAGTGCCCGCCTTTTCCATCGATAAATACGAAGTTACCAACCGGGAGTATCTCCAATTCATGAATGCCGGAGGCTATGAGAACCAGGCCCTGTGGCGGGAGGCCGATTGGAAGTGGAAAACACAACACAATATTTCACATCCGGTGTTTTGGAATCGTCCGGACGGCGAATGGCAATACCGGACGATGTTTGAGAATGTTCCCCTGCCGCTCGACTGGCCCGTGTATGTCAGTCACGCGGAGGCCAGCGCTTATGCGCGCGGGGCGGGGAAAACATTGCCCACCGAAGCGCAGTGGCATCGCGCGGCATATGGCACGCCCGAGGGAACGGAGAGGCCGTATCCCTGGGGAACGGAAGCGCCCGATCGCAGATTCGGAAACTTTGATTTCGAGAGTTGGGACCCTACGCCAGTCGGCGCCTTTCGACAGGGCGAGAGCGCGTTCGGGGTCGCCGACCTCGTGGGCAACGGGTGGGAGTGGACCGCCACCGAGTTCGCGCCGTTTCCTGGTTTTCAGCCGTTTGAGTTCTATCCCGGCTATTCGGCCAATTTCTTCGATGGCCAGCACTACGTCATGAAGGGCGGCAGCCCACGCACGGCGGCCTGCATGTTGCGCCGGTCCTTCCGAAACTGGTTCCAGCCGCACTACCAGTATGTCTACGCGGGATTCCGCTGTGTGAGGACTTAGATGAATCAAAAAGGGCACTTCATGCTGACCCATGCCATCACAGCCGATCCCGCGCTGGAATTTGCCGCAGAAGTCCGCGCCGGACTTAATCGAGCACAGAAGGAACTGCCTTCCAAATATCTTTATGACGATGTCGGCTCGGCATTGTTCGAAGTCATCAGTGTTCTTCCGCAGTACGGGCTGACTCGGGCTGACGAACGCCTGCTGCGATGTCATGCCCACGCGATGGTGGAGCAGGTCCCGGGTCCGGTGGCCGTGGCAGAACTGGGCAGCGGCAGCGGCAAGAAAACGCGCTGGCTGCTGAAGGCCCTTTGCCGGCGGCAGCACGTCGCTTACTTTCCGATTGAAATCTCTCCCACCGCGCTGGCCATGTGTGAGCGCGAACTGGGAGACATTGATTGCATGAGCATCGTGGGCTTCGAGCGCGAATATCTGGATGGCCTGCTCGAGGTAGCGGCGCGACGCCGCGAAGGGCAGAAGCTCCTGGTACTGTTCCTGGGCAGTACGATCGGGAACTTTGACCGTCCGGCGGCCGCGAAATTCCTTGGGGAAGTGCGGCGGATACTGCAGCCGGACGATTCGTTGTTGTTGGGCACCGACCTGGAAAAACCGATTCCGCAATTGTTGGCGGCCTACGACGATCCGCTGGGAGTTACGGCGGCGTTCAATCTGAATCTGTTGGCCCGCATCAATCGAGAACTCGATGCGGATTTCGTACTGGAGCAGTTTGAGCACATCGCCCGGTTCAATCCGGAAGCGCGCAGTGTAGAGATGCGCCTTCGGTCTCGACAAGAACAGACGGTCACGATTCCCCGGGCAGAGATGACGGTTTCATTTGTCGCCGGGGAGACAATCTGGACTGAGAGCAGTCACAAATATTCCGCCAAGGAGATCTCCCAGATCGCCAAGGAGACCGGCTTCTTCTGCAAAGCACAGTGGATTGACCAGGAATGGCCATTTGCCGAGAACCTGTTTGTCGCGAAGTAGCAATCAGTCCCCCTGCGGGTGAGTGGCAGATGCGGGTGGACCAGGCCTTCAGGCCCGCAAAGAGAAGGCTGCATGGAAGGGCCTCTACGGTAGATGAAGTACGTCAGTTGGCTAAAGCCGGTGAGTTTGCCGGTGCTAAATGCAGGGCTGAAGGCTAGCTCCATCCCACCACCCGTCCAGCCGCTCCAGACCTTTCGAACCTGCGCCACACCAGGCTCTCCCAGTTGTAAAAAGATTGTCAACACTGCGCTGCAAAGCTTAGACATCACATAAGTGGTAGTAAGCTTTATGAATAGTCCCCGGCGCAAGACTTGGGGGCGCGGAGCTCGTGTGATGAGACTGGAAACTAGCCGGGGTTCAGCCCTTCAGCGCGCCGAGATCCTGCCGCGCCTGGGTGATGCTTATACCGGGAGGCCGATGGAACGGATTCTGGTGGTTGAGGATGACCGGGCGGTCCAGAAGGCGCTCAAGCGTTTGTTTGAGGCGGAAGGCTTTACCGTCGAGATCAGCGCGGACGGAAAGTCAGCTCTGGAAGCTTATCGCGCGGCGACTCCCGCGGCGGTAGTGCTAGATCTCCGGCTGCCGGCCATGTCCGGGCGCGACGTTTGCCGGGAGATCAAGCTACAAGCGCCGTCCCTCCCCGTGATTGTTCTCAGCGCAGCCAGCGACGTATCCGACAAAGTGTTGCTGCTGGAGTTGGGCGCGGACGACTACGTGACCAAGCCATTCAGCCCGCGAGAACTTCTGGCGCGTGTCCGGGCGGCGTTGCGCCGAACTTCGCGGTCCGCGACCAGCGACGTTAATGCATTCGATGGGATCTCAGTGGACTTCATCCGGATGGAAGTTACGCGTGATGGACAGGCCATCGCGCTCACGGCCCAGGAATTCAAGACCCTGAAGTTCATGATGCAGAATGCGGAGCGCGTGATTTCGCGCGACGAGTTGCTGAATGAAGTCTGGGGATATCAGAATTATCCTTCCACGCGCACGGTGGACAACCATATTCTGAAGCTGCGTCAGAAATTGGAGAAAGACCCGGCCAATCCGGTACACTTCCGGACGGTCCACGGAATGGGCTACAAGTTTGTGCCCTAGTTCTAGTATTGGCCCCGACGGACGCAGTGGAGATCCCTCATGCTGAGAGTTCGGATGCGCACCAAGTTTCTGCTCTCCATGCTGTTGATCTCGGCGGGACTCACCTGCACCAGTCTCCTGCTGGTGCGGTACAGCGTACAAAAGCAAATACGGCGTGAAATCTTCGCCGACCTGCGAAATTCTGTCAGCACTTTCCAGAACTTCCAACGGGAACGCGAACTTACCCTCACCCATTCCGCCGAGTTGCTGGCGGACCTGCCCAATCTGCGCGCGTTGATGACCACGCAACACGAAGCTACTATTCAGGACGCGTCCAGCGGTTTGTGGCGGCTGGCGGGTAGCGATCTTTTTCTGTTGGCCGACCGCAGCGGCCGCGTCGTGGCTTTGCACACTGCGTCTCCGGGCCTGACTCGCGAGATGGCGCAACAGTCATTGGCCGGCACCCTCAACGATGAAAGCTCGGGACACTGGTGGTTTGGCGGACAGCATCTTTACGAAGTTTTTCTCCGGCCCATATATTTCGGGCCGGCCGAGGAGAACCGCCTGCTGGGCTTTCTGGCGATCGGCTACGAGATCGACGACCGGCTAACCTCTCAGGTCGGGCGGATTGCGGCCAGCCAGGTGGCGTTTTATTACGGCGATGCCATCGTGAAAACTACGCTGACGCCGGTACAGGAATCGGAGTTCGACCGGCGGCGCGTGCTTCAGTCTCCGGAAGATGCCGGGCCGGAGGAAACTCAGCTTGGGGAAGAACGATTCCTGACTACATCGCTCGAACTTTCCGGCGGCAAGAATCCTTCTGTACGGTTGATCGTTCTCAAATCCTACGATCAGGCGACGGCGTTTCTCGACAGCCTTAACCGTCTGCTGCTGGCTTTGGGATTGGCCGCGGTGTTGGGCGGCAGTGCGTTGGTATTTTTTATCTCACACACGTTCACCCGGCCGCTGGGAAACCTGGTTGAAGGCGTTCGGGCACTGGAGAAGGGCGACTTCCACTATGCGCTGGATGCGCAGGGCGGCGACGAGGTCGCCGAAGTAACCCGGGCCTTTAACCGAATGCGCGACAGCTTGCGCAAGACGCAGCAAGAGTTGCTGGAAGCGGAACGGCTGGCCACCATCGGTCGCATGGCCAGCTCGATCTCGCATGACTTAAGGCATTCGCTGGCCGCCATCGTGGCCAACGCGGAGTTCCTGTGCGAGAGCAAGCTATCTTCCGACCAGCGGGAAGAGCTTTATCAGGAAGTTCGTGTCGCGGTAAACCAGATGACGGACCTTATTGACTCGTTGCTGGAGTTTTCGCGCACTCGAGAATCCCTGCGGCCGACTTACGGCAACGTCAAAGACTCGGGGGAGCGGGTGGTAGCGGCGATACGTTCGCATCCGGAGTTTCACCCGGTGCGAATCTCCATCAGCCAGGAGGGCAATAGTTCGGGATGGTTTGATCCGAGGAAGCTGGAACGCGTCCTGTATAACCTGCTCTTGAACTCCTGCGAGGCAGTTGTGCCCGAAGCGGGCCGCATCCATGTGGGACTGAACGAGGTTCAAGGCGGTGTCGAAATTCGCGTGAGCGACAACGGACGCGGCATACCGGAAAAGATTCGCGGCCAGCTGTTCGAGCCTTTCATCAGCCATGGCAAGGAGAACGGCACCGGGCTGGGGCTTACCGTGGTGCAAAAAATTGTCCAGGACCATGGTGGGGACGTGATCGTGGAAAAAACCTCGGCCGAAGGTACCGTTTTTCGCCTGCTGCTGCCCCTGACTTCGTCTTCGGCTTCTGGGCAAGAGCCGAAGCCGCCGCGTACTCCCCTGGCTCGCACCGAGCAGTCACAATCGGAGTAACATTCCGAAACAGATCCGTTGCCGTCGTTGAGTTCACGCCGGCGGTGCGGCAAGGACTCTGGGGACTTCTTCTGCGGAGGCGAATTGTGAAGCACAAGAATCGTTTGCCTGGCTCAATCAGAAAACTTGGTGTCGTCGGCCTGCTTCTGCTTGGAAGCATTAATGTTTGGCCGCAGGCGGCCAGTACACCGGCAGCGCCAGCAACCGACGCGGTGACCGATGCCGTCCGGCAGTTGCAGGATGAAGTGCGCGAATTGCGCAACGCTGTCCTCGAATTGCGCTCGGAGGCCGGCCAGTACCGCGCCGAGACGGAGCAACTGCGAAAGGAACTCGAGGCTCGCGGCCCGGCCCAGGAGGCCGCGGCAGGGAACCCTGCCAACGGCGTTTCCCCTCCCGCGACCTTGGGAGAACGCGTCGCTTCTCTGGAGGAATCCTCCGATCTGCTGACCAGCAAATTGGACGACCAATACCAGACCAAGGTGGAGGCGGCGTCAAAGTATCGTGTCCGGCTGTCGGGTATTGTGCTGCTCAATCTGTTCAGCAATCGCGGATACCTGGATTCTCAGGACGTTCCCACCTGGGCGATTCCAGAGATTCCGAATGTGTCCGGACAAACCTTTGGCGGCACCCTGCGGCAGTCGGAAATTGGCCTCGAAGTGTTTGGGCCTCATCTCTTTGGAGCGAGAACTTCGGGAAATCTGCAACTCGATTTTGCCGGAGGAGCTCCGAATGTTCCCAACGGAGTCAATTTCGGACAGGCGCGGTTGCGGATCGCGAGCATGCGGTTGGATTGGAAAAATACTTCCATCGTCGCCGGGCAAGATAACGCCTTCTTTTCTCCGCTTTCGCCCACCTCATTTGCGTCGCTGGCCCTGCCCGCGTTCAGCTATGCCGGCAATCTCTGGGGATGGATTCCGCAAGTTCACATCGAACACCGCATTAATCTCTCCGAAGGGCAGAGCATCACACTGCAAACCGGCATCATGGACAACGTTACCGGCGAGCTGCCTTCGTCCTTTGAGCCCTTCGCGCAGGCGGGAGAGAGCTCGGGACAACCGGCTTACGCGACCCGCGTGGCCTGGACTCGCACCCTTTTCGGCATGCCCCTGACCTTGGGCGCCGCGGGTTACTACGGACGCCAGAGCTGGGGTTTCGGCCATAACATCGATGGCTGGGCCGCGATGACAGACTGGAGCATGCCGCTGACGCGCCGTGTCAGCTTCACCGGCGAATTCTATCGCGGGCGCGCCGTCGGCGGTCTGGGTGGAGCGGTGGGACGGAGCGTGCTCTTCAGCAGCGACTCGAGTCAGGTGCGGGCGCTGAACTCGGTGGGAGGATGGTCGCAGCTGAAATTCTCGGCCACCGGCAAGCTGGAATTCAACGGTGCATTCGGGGTAGACAACCCGTTCGCCGGGGATGTGCGCGGCTTTCCTTTGAGCGCGGGGTTCCCCGCTCCTCTGTTGCAGAATCGCAGCTCCTTGATTAATGTCATCTACCGTCCTCGCTCGGACCTGCTTTTTTCCGGAGAATACCGGCACCTCCGGACGTTCGACATCGATGCAGGAAGTCCCACTTCTGATCAGCTCAACCTGATGATGGGAATTCTATTTTGATCGGGAAACTCAGCATGCCGGGTTGCCGATGGGTTTGCGTAGCCCTCCTGACCGTCAATTTCGGCTGGTCGCAGGAAGTTACTCTGACCGCGCGGGTCGAGTTGTTGAATACCGATAAGGCGGGGAAATCGCGGGAATCGGGGAATGTCCTGCTCTGGCTGGTGCCAGCGTCGGGCGCGGTCAAGGCGGCGCCCTCTCAACCGGCACAGAAGCCGCGATTGGACCAACGCAATAAAAGCTTCGAACCGCATGTGCTGGTGGTGCCGGTGGGTTCGGTCGTGGCGTTTCCGAACCACGATCCCTTCTTTCACAATGTGTTTTCGCTGTTTGAGGGCAAGCGCTTTGATCTAGGCTTGTATGAAGCAGGCAGCACTCGCGACGTGCACTTTGACAAGCCGGGGATCTCCTACATCTTCTGCAATATCCATCCCGAGATGAGCGCCGTCGTAGTTGCGCTGGACACGCCTTACTACGGCATTTCGGACTCGCGGGGCCAGGTGGTGATTGCGAATGTTCCCAGCGGCAGGTACACGCTTCGGGTCTGGTACGAATCGGCTCTGCCGGAGACTCTGAAGGCCATGACCCGCGAGGTCATGGTTTCAGAGGTCAGTTCTACGCTTGGAGTGTTGCGTCTGGCGGAAGCCAATTTGCCCGCCACCCATAAGAACCTGTACGGTCGTGATTACGACTCGCCGTCGCCGAACACCCCCGCTTACGACCGGCATTGAGGGAGACAGGCGTCTGGACTTAACACAAAAATGACAATTATGTGACAACTGCCGCCGGGAATCGCCTTAGCTTGAGAACAACACGAATGGGCGGCCGCTGCTGGCCCGTTCCAGATGGTTGATCCCGGGATCTACTTCTGTCTGCTGTATGTACGTGATCTTCTCTTTCCCAACAAGAGACGGGCCAGCCGCAAGGCTGGCCCAATTTTTATGATGGTTCAAGGCTATTGCTTCTTGGTGGCTACCGCATCGTGTCCGTAATACTCGTAGGCCGACATCGGTTTTTCTCCACCCTTTTTCCAGATGCGCCCGTCTTCAGAAAGCTTGCCCAGCGCCCGTGCCATCTCCCGAACATGGATGGCGACCGAGCCGCAACAGGAACCAATGTAGTTGATCCCGATTTCCCGGGCACGTAACGCGTAGTCGCCCATTTCGCTTCGGGTGAGCTGCAGTGGGTCCAGCCCGAGAGGAAATTCCGGCAGGCTGGTGAAGTCCGGCTTGTCTTTCGGGGTGCGGTACGCAACAGGCTGACAGGCAAGATAGCCAGAGACTGCTTTGCGCATCTGTTCCATCGCAGGCAGCGTGTGCTGTGGAGGACGCAGGCAATTCATGCCGACGATGTCAGCTCCCCCATCCAGCAGCGCCTTGGCGGATTCGGCAGCGGACTTGCCATCCGCAGTCTCGTCCTTGTTCTCGAAGCAGATGGTCACCATCACGGGCAGGCCGGTTTTCTTTCCGCGCTCAACGGCGATCAGCGCTTCGCCCAGCCAGGAAAACGTTTCGCCGATGATGAAGTCCACACCTTCGTCCACCTGCACCGCCAGTTGCTCGTCGAAAGTCTTGCGCACGCGGTCGGCGGCCGACGGACTGTCAGGCTCGTACATCCAGGTCAGGCTGAGGTTGCCCGCAACCAGACACTGATCGCCCGCAACCTCGCGAGCGATGCGCACAGCCGCGCGATTCAGATCTTCCAGCCTGTTCTCTAAGCCGACTGTCGCCAGCTTGTCGCGGCTGGCATAAAACGTCAGCGCTTGCAGAACATCAGCGCCGGCCTCGCGGAACTCGACATGCAGTTCGCGCAGTGCGTCGGGATGCAGCAGAGCGACTTCGGGAGTGAACGGGCCCGCGCGCACCCATCCCCGTTTTTCCAGTTCCAGCAGATAACCGCCATCACCCAGGACGGGACCTTCCCTGAGACGATCGAGAATGCCTTTTTTCTTCGCCATGTGGCTCCCTTCGATAGTGTAGCGCCGGCGTCCCGCCGGCTATCTTGAGGGCGTCCTGCCCCCAGGCAGCGGAGGGCGAGACACATTCACGATAGAGGTCGGGACGGCGGCGCTACGGTTAGTCATCTTTGTACTCGAACTCTGCCTTGATGGGCTTGCCGGCTGAAAAGCGGCCGGGGCAAAAGGTGCTGATGTCCACCGTCTTGCCGTGGCCGTCGAGCAACAGCTCCGACATCACCAAACCAATCGCGGGCGAAATTTTGAAACCCATGCCGGAAAATCCGGCGCAAACATACAATCCAGCAACCCCGGAGACTGCGCCCAGCAGAGGACGTGAATCCGGGGTCATGTCATACACTCCTGTGACGCCGCGCATGACTTCGGCGTTCTCCAGTTTTGGAACGCGCCCGCAGGCCCTCTCGATGATTTCTTCCAATCCGTCATCCGATGCGCGCTGCGGAAAATTGTCCGGGTCGGCGCCGCGCTCGCCATAGAAATCTCCAATCAGAAATTTGTCATGAGCGTCGGAGCGAAAGTAAGTGGCGCTGACCGAGTCGATGCAAGCGCAACCGCCGCTTTTCATGCCAGGCGCGTTCCTCAGGATCGCGACCTGGTGATACTCGGTCTCGATGGGAAGATCGATTCCGATCCGCTGAAACAGTGGCTGCGTCCAAGGACCGGTGGCTGCGACCACCACTGGCGCGGCGATTTCGCCATGATCGGTCCTGACTCCGCGCACACGCTCCCCCTCCACCAGAAACTCGAGCGCCTCCGTCTTCGACAGGTATGCCACTCCGAGTTCTCGGGCTCGGCTGAGGAAATCATTGGCCACGCCGGCTCCGTCGCCGTAGCCGGAGTCGGGTTCGTAGGCCGCGAGTTCGACTTCGTCAACCTTCCAGTCCGGTTCCAGTTCTCTTAGCTCGACCCGATCCATCAGCTTTACATTCACGCCGAGCTTGCGTTGCATCTCTACATTCTGTTTCAGCCGCTCTGTTTCTCCAGGATGAACGATGCGTACAAATCCGGTCTTGCGGAAGTCCCCCTCTTTACCGACTATGTCGCGCCAATTCTCGAACATGTACAGACTCACCAAGGCGAGTTGCACTTCAGGCGGATAGCTGTAGTGCATACGGATCAGCGCGGAAGAGCGGCCGCTTCCCCCCTGACCCACGTGGCCTTTGTCGATGACCACGATTTTTCCCGCCTTTTGCTGCGCGAGGTGAAAAGCGATGGACGCGCCGATCACACCGGCGCCGAGAATCACAAAGTCCGCCGGGGAGCCGATTTTATGATCGAGATTCATGTTGACGAACCTTGAGCGATTTACTCAGCGCTGCGCCGGAGAAACAACCCGGCGGGTTGGCCGCCCGTTTTCAGTGATCAGTTCTCGGGTCTCAGTTATTTGGGTTCCGCTCATGACGCGGCCTCTTTTAATCTTCCTTTTTTCCAGTCGCGCAAGGCCTGGTGAGCTGCGTTATGGCCAGGCGCGCCCGTAACGCCGCCGCCAGGATGCGTTCCAGCGCCGCACAAGTACAGGCCATCCACAGGCGTGCGGTATTGCGACCAGCCCGAAACTGGACGCAGGAAGAACAACTGCTCCAGG
>Ga0134124_10003576_pt1 | contig 12501 bp, 9 predicted proteins | sample KB304_FD_96880 | JGI IMG/M metagenome (GOLD analysis project Ga0134124, IMG submission 96880) | Terrestrial soil microbial communities without Nitrogen fertilizer from Kellogg Biological Station, Michigan, USA - KB3-0-4 | ecosystem: Environmental > Terrestrial > Soil > Unclassified ... | reverse complement strand
TTTCAGTAATCCGCGACGGTTGAATAGACCGGTCAGATCGTCTTTAAGTGAACTGTTGCGCAGCGTCTCTTCGAGTTTCTTACGTTCGGTGATGTCGCGGACGACCTGGACCAGACCGCCGCCGTCGACACTCGAGATCGAGATCTCAAGTGGAAATGTTCCACCACTCAGTTTTAAGCCCATCGCTTCGCCCCGCCACGAGCCGTCACGCCAGACAGCGGGCATGATCTGACCTTTCATCCGGGCGAGCTCTTCTTCGAAGTAAAACATTTCCCAGCTCGCGCCGATCAGACGCGCTGGATCCGAGTAACCGAAAGTCTTCGCGTAAGCGTCGTTGAGATAAATGCAAACGCCGGTGTGATCGATGATGGCCATGCCGTCCATCGACGCTTTCATCGCCGCCGCTTGTTGGGCAAGAGAGCCGGCGGCGCGTTTGCGCTCGGTGATGTCACGCGCCACCACGGAAGCGCCCGTCATGGTTTTGCCTTCCATGATCGGGCAGATGGTGAGCGAGACGTCGATCGGAGTGCGGCCTTTTTTGAGGTGGACCATTTCGTGTTGCGTGACGTTCTCGCCGCTCCTGACTTTTTCGAACAGAAGCGATGCTTCCTGGCCGCGTCGATGATCGAAGAGCATCGAAATGGGCGAACCGAGCGCTTCTTTTGAGGTGTATCCGTAAATACCTCTCGCGCCGCGATTCCAACTCATGATCACGCCTTCAGTGGTGACGCCGATGATCGCGTCGCGCGAAACGTCGACGATGCTTTGCAGGCTGGTGAGTTCGTGACGGACACCCGTGAACTCTTCCTGGTGGCTTTTCCAACCTCGCCAAACGAGCAGGCTGGCGGCTATCTGAACGATAAAAAGAACAACGATGAATTCAGTGAGATTTGCTCCGAAGAGTGCCTGAATGATGAAGCAGAGCGCGAGCGCAGTCGGAATGATAAAGGTCGGGAGGGGCCACAAACGTTGGCTGGCGCGGGAGATGAATGATGGGCTTTCGGGAAGCATACCGGCTCGATGTTCTGAAGCGAATGGGAGTGGTTTTCAAAAGCGCTAGGGCTGTTCGCCCACACTGCCTTAAGCCACTCGTGTGCCAGTATGTGTAATTAGGAAACTGCGCGCTGAAGAGAGGTGAGACTGGTCAACTTAACCGCTGCCGCACGGCATTCTGACCGGGACGCGGTTATTTTGATTTAGCCACCAGCAGGCACAAAAGCGCGAAGATACAGCGCGCCTTTGTGCCTCTTTGTGGGTGAGCGTTCACTTCTTACGTAAACAGAAGCCGACGCCCATCTCGTTATAGTGGCCGCTGCACGAGTCGCTCACCAGTGCCCGGTCCGAAGATTGGAGCAGGATGGTGTAGCCACACGGCGTGAGGCCGGCAGTACTTAACTCGAACGTTCCGAATGTCCCGTTCGTGTTGGTTCCGTCGTAGCTGACGGAGTTTCCGCCTGGCACTGTCGCGTTAGACAGGACCACCGGGTTGATCGGTTGTGGAATGCCTGAAACAGTGATGGGAAGCATGCGAATTGAGACGCTTCCGAAGAAAAGGTCCGTCACGCTGTACTTACCTTTGATCGTATCTCCGACGACGATGTCGCCGCAGTCCGTAGCAGGCGGAAGCAGCGTGATGGCAACCTGCGGCCGCTGCACGTTGATGGTCGTGCCACCGGCCGTCAATTCAGTGTGCGGGAAGCCGTTGTAAACGTGGATCATCTTGCTTTGCGGCGTGATGGCCACGTAGTTGCCGGCGAAGAATTTGAAGCCACGAATCTGAATCGTGTAATTGCCTTCGGGCAACCCACCGGCGTGGAAGACTGCCAGAGTGCGTGGTTCAACTGCCTGGAGATCCGACTCCATGTAAGTGTAGTAAACGTCTCCGGGTGAACCGCCGATCACGGGCGCACTTGGTGCGACCGCAGCCTGGGTCTTGAACACACCACCGACGGGACCCAACGGCGGATACACCTGAATGCCGAACGAGTTGGTCAGTTGGAATGGAGCACCAACGTCCGGGATGATCCATGCCTGATAGATGATCGGGTGTGCGCCAGGCAACACGTTTCCATTGACTGCATTGAAGACATCGACTCTCGGAATGAAGTCGCCGGTTACTGTCGGCGAACCGCCGAACGGACTATCGTGGCCGGAACAATCACCCGCGACACCAGTCGGATTCGCAAGGCCCGTGACGTTGTCGATACCGGCGATTGAGACTCGTCCGATTCGCATCAAGCGCATTTGTTCGAGGCGAGGATCGCCTTCGATTATCTGCGGCTGAATGTGCGTGTTCACAACGTTTCCCCACGTCGGATTGAAGTTGGGGCCGGTCGGCTCTACTTGCCACGACAGGATCGCGCGCAAGGGAATGCCGGTCAGATCGCTACATGGCATTTCGGCCACGTTCGATATGCGAAACACTGCGTAACTAACCGGGTTTGCGGCGGTGGCCGAGCTCAAGTCGTAGACGCGAACGGTCGCGGTTCCCAGCGACTGCCATGCGCCGCTGACAAATGCGAAGAAGCTTACGTACTCAACGCTGCCGGCGGTGCACAAGCCGCCTGAAAAGCCGCTGGCCTGTTTCACTTTTATGACGCCTTCGAGCGTGCGGGTCTGCGGGTTGTAACCGGCGCAGGTTAGTTCTTCGAAAGAGGTATCGCCGTTGAGATTTTCGAGTGCGCCGAGGACGGCGCCGAGATCGATACCGGCCAGCAAAGTCGCGGACGAAACCGCCTTTTTCTGAATTTCGCCGAGCCGCGGTACGTTGCCCTTTGCCAGCGCGAGGGTACTGCCGACTGAGGTTTTCTGAATTCGCAGGGCTTCTTTGAAACCGAAACGGTGCGCCGGCACCTTCGAGTCAGCATAGAGCCGCTTCAAGTCGACAAAACTCAACTCCTGCGGTTCCTTGGTCGGCATTGGTTGATCGAGATCGAGTTCCGCAAACGACATCGCCTCTAATGACAAGACCTTTTCAGCAACCAGGTCTTTTAAAGGCACGTCGAGCAGAAATCGTTTTGCGACCTGAACGCGAGTGTTCAGCACGTTGCCCCAGATGGGATCAAAGTTCTCGTCGCCAGGCGTGGGTTCGACACTCCACGACAGAATGGCGCGCACGTTGAGGATGTTCTCAGTTGTACAAAACTTACGGGCCTGATTGAAATCGACATAGACGGCATAGCTCACCGGCAGTGGTCCATTGAGGTTGTAAACCTGAACTGAGCCCAGGCCGAGGTCGTGCCATCCGGTTGTGTCCTGCACGAAGAAGCGAACGTATTCGGTGCTACCTTCGCCGCAAGCATCTGTGCCGTAGCCCGAGTGCTGTTTGATATTGATGACGGCTTCGAGCCGGCCACCGCCGAGAAAACCGCCGGGATAAAGACCCAGGCATCTCAGCTCTTCGAAAGTAGTATCGCCCTTTTGCGCTTTGACGACATTTCCGAGGCCCGGAAAAGTGCCGAAAAAGTTTGGGTTGCTGAGTAGGAGTTTTTTGAAATTAGTACGCTCGTTGGGTACTGCGATAGCGGGTACTTCAGCGGCGGCTTCGGTCTTGGTTGGTTTCTTTTTGGGATCGTCTTCTTTAGCCATAATCTCTCCTGTTGAGGTGTTGATTGGATATTGAGGCTGGATTTTGAAGAGTGAGCGAGGAGGCAAACTCTGGGAATTCAGCCGGTCGTAAATAACGGCGAGCGTGGGCCACTGAGCAGGGGGAAGCTCAGTCAAGCAGGTTCACAGCCCAGTCTTCTAGCTCTTATGGCAAAACCGGGTGAATTTGTTTGATGGGGTTTGGTTGGCCACAAAAAGTGTCCTGAGTTTTAACCTTTTGGTGGCTGAGACCGTATATCTGAGCGATGGTCTTCGTCGTTATTGTCAGTATCGTTGTACTGGTGCAACTGGGTTTCTTTGTCCGGAGAAGGCAACAGAGCGCCGGCTTTCTACGTGAGCTGCGGTTGACGTGGGGACAGCCGAGGACACCATCTTTCGAGACAGAGTTCGACAGGATCCGGCTGTACGACAGATTGAAAACTCCCGATGGCTCCGAGCGCCTGGACGACAAGACCTGGGACGATCTCGACCTGGACCTGGTTTTTCAATACGTCGATAGAACGAGCAGCCGGGTAGGTCAGCAGTTTCTCTTTCATCTACTAAGAAGGCCGCAATCCAAAGAGGAGCCGCTGCTAAGTTTCGAGCGGGACATTCGTCGCCTATACGACCACAGCCTGCGCGAGCGGCTCCAGGTGGAACTGCATCGTTTGAATCACAAGGATGCGTTGTTCCTTCCATACCTGTTCCTGGAAGAGTTGCCGCAATTCCCGACCCCTCGTCGTTTGCTTTTTCTCGGGCTCTCGATGGCCACGGTAGCAGCGGCAGTCGGCGCGTTTTTCAGTCCGAGTTTCCGAGCGCTCTTCTTCCTGTTGATGACGACCAATATGCTGATCAGTTTGTACCATCGTCGCAAACTGGAAGGCTTTATCCAGCCTCTTCGTCTTCTGAATGCACTTATCAACATAGCCGAACGAATCGGCCACGACTTTGCAAGTTCGGAGATTTCAGAGCACACGAACAAACTGAAAGAGGAGGTCGGCTATCTTTCAGGATTACGAAGAACAACGGCCGTGCTCACCATTGACCGCGAATCGGACGATGTGGTGGGCTTGGTCTACAACTATCTCAACCTGGTTTTGTTACTCGACGTGAATTGTTTTGGCTTTGTGGCAGATCAGTTGCGAAAGAAACGGCAGCACGTAACGACGATCTATGAAGTCCTCGGCTATCTTGATGCAGCGATTTCAGTCGTCTCTCTTCGGCATGGGAATCACAACGTCACGGCCCCGGCTTTTGTGGAAACAACAAAGTGGTGCCGCCTGACTCAGATTTACCACCCGCTGCTGGAGTCGCCGGTTGCGAACGATCTCAGCGTAAACGGAAAAGGGATTCTGTTAACCGGTTCCAACATGTCGGGCAAAAGCACCTTTATACGAACAGTCGGCGTTAACGCGGTGCTGGCCCAAACCATTCACACTTGTTTTGCGCGTGAATATGTGGCGCCGTTTTTCGATGTGAAAGCTTGCCTTGGAGCCGCTGACAGCCTCGTCGAAGGCAAGAGTCATTACTTTTCGGAAGTCGAGGGTGTGCTCGCGTTGATTAAGGCAGCACAGTCAGGCAAGCAGTGCTTGTTCTTGCTCGACGAACTGTTCAGAGGCACGAACACGATGGAGCGAGTGGCTGCGGCAAAGGCGATTCTTGAATACATGAATCGCGGCGACAACATCGTACTGATCGCCACGCATGACATCGAGCTGGTGGAGTTGTTGGACCTGCAGTACGAGAGTTACCACTTCCGCGAAATCATCGAGAACCAGCAAATGACTTTCGATTACAAGCTCCAGCACGGAACCTCTTCCACGCGAAACGCGATTGCAATTCTTTCGATGTTTGGTTATCCCAAGCCAATCGTTGCCGAGGCGTTGAAGGTAGTTGATCAGCTTGCCCAGAACAAATCACGAACATCTCGATTCCTCGGTGTGAAGATTCCTCGTTGGTAGCGCGTATTAAACGGATAATTTTGTTGACAACGGATCGTAACTGCAATATCGTCCGCACGTTCCAACTACATTGACCGTGTTCGCTTTAGAAAGCGTTTCTCGTCTCTCAGGAGCAAAAATGGTAACCAGAAAAATTGCGACCAAAGTTGCGACGAAAGCTTCAGTTCTGAAATTCCACCCGGAATGGTTTACAGATCCAGGACCAGAGATCAGAAAAATTCTGACCGCCGCTGCCCAGCGCGAATTGGCCCAAGCGAAAAAGGAATTTCAGGCGCGCGTGAATGAAATTCTCGCCAAAGGCCAGAAATAAAGACACACAACCTCGCGGACACATCCGATGAATCAGCGTCCTGTCATGCTGGTCGGATTCCAGAACCAGGGCAACCTGGGCCTGGGCTATCTTGCTGCCGTCCTGCGGCGCCACGGATACCCGGTCCAGGTTGTTGATATTGAGCAGGCCCCGGAAGAAATTCTTCGAATCGCTATTGAGCTGAAGCCGGTCCTCATCGGATTCTCTCTAATTTTTCAGTTCTTCATCGATCAATATGCCGCCCTCCTGTATCTGCTTCGCAAGAACGGTATCGATGCTCACTTCACCATGGGCGGGCACTTCCCCAGTCTGAGCTATGAACAGACGCTGGAACTGGTTCCGGAACTCGATAGCGTGGTGCGCTTTGAAGGAGAGACCACGCTGATTGAGTTGGTAGACGCGATAGTGGCGGGCACAGATTGGCGAGAAGTTCACGGCATCGCATTTCGCCACGAAGACGGAATAAGGCTGACAAAACCGCGGGCGCTGCTTGAAGACCTTGATCAACTGCCTTATCCCGACCGTGACTACGAACCGGAGGCAGTCCTCGGTCGAAGTATTATGCCGATCCTGGCGAGCCGTGGTTGCGCGCGCACTTGTTCCTTCTGCTCGATCCACACGTTCTATCGGGCCGCGCCGGGCCGTATCGTGCGGACCCGCAAGCCGGCTGAAGTCGTTCGCGAAATGTCACTGCTGCACGAAGAACGCGGCACTACCATCTTTCTCTTCCAGGACGACGATTTTCCTCTGTTTGGTCAGGTGTGGCGCCGTTGGGCAAATGAGTTCGTCGACGAGTTGGAACGAACCGGCCTGGCCCAAAAAGTAATTTGGAAGATGAATTGCCGCGCTGACGCCGTCGACCGTGACCTTTTCATACGGATGCGCGACGCCGGCCTTTATCTTGTTTACATGGGTCTTGAGTCGGGCAGCGAACAGGGACTCGAAACGCTGCACAAGCAGATCACAGTCGAGCAGAATCTGCGAGCAGTAAACATCCTGAAGAGTATTGGCTTGATGTTTGAATACGGCTTTATGCTGCTCGATCCGTCGAGCACGTTTGAGTCGATTCGGGAAAATATTGGTTTCCTGCGCACGATTCTTGCTGACGGCTGTTTGCCGGTCACATTTTGTCGCATGCTTCCTTACGATGGCACGCCGATCAAAGACGAGCTGGTGCGAACCGGGCGCCTGCGTGGTGACGTTTGCAATCCCGATTACGACTTTTTAGATCCGCGCATTGGCGAGTTTTATGAAGCGCTCACGAACGTGGTGAGTCTCAGCGGCTGGATACACGGCCTCAAAGCCGTGACGTTGCAACTGGGATGGGCATGGCACGAAGTCGCCACGATCGAACGACTCTTCCCGGTGCTCCCCGGGATGGACGAGTACAAGGAAACACTGCGCACGATTACTAAAAACAGTAATGCGTTGTTACTGAAAGTGGTTGAAGATCTGTCTTATCAATTCTCGGACAACAAACCCGCCACCTGGAATCCTAAGTTCGTGGAAGAAGCTCGCGAGCGTTTTCTTGAAGAATTACTGCGCGAGCGCGACGCATTTGTTTACGCAAACGAAGAAATTCTGCTCGATACCCTCCAACAGGACGGCCACCTCACGATCATCGACGACGCGGAAATCGCCGCCGCAACCACCGCCTGAGCTGACATCGTGTTTTTCTGAGTTTCGCTGAAGTCTAAGATTTCAGTGGTGCCGGAGGTCGGACTCGAACCGACATGAGCAGTGAAGCTCGCCAGATTTTGAGTCTGGTGCGTATACCAATTTCGCCACTCCGGCGTGAAGGATGCCCATGATAAGGCCGTTTCGAATGTAGCGCAACAGTCTCCGCGCTTCAGCTCGCTTTAATCACACCTTGGTACAAAATGCGGATTCCGCACCCAAATAATCACTGATAAGTCGCTGTTCTCCAGTCATTTACATCCCAAGTAAAAACATGTTTGCCACACAGGCGGCAAAACGGCTAGAATGCGTGAGCCAGTTTGGCGGGGTCTGTCTGACCCCTAACCCTTCGAACCTCTCACTAAGCTGGTGCTCTACTAAACTTTTCTTGCCGCCATGTCCTGCCCAATTTCAGGAGAAGCCCGATGCCGACAACTGTGTCGCCCCGTATTCTGATAGTTGACGACGAAATCGAAATAACCGAGATTCTGGCCGACTTGCTCAGCGAAGTCTACGACTGTCTCAGAGCCGGCTCGGCTGAGGAAGCCCTTCAACGTCTGACCGAACATGAGTTTCAGTTGGTGATCAGCGACATCACGATGCCGGGCATGAGTGGACTCGACATGATTCCTCACGTGAAGGAACTCTCGCCTGACACCGTCGTGGTGATGATCAGCGGCATGCAAACTGTCGAGAGCGCGATTGGAGCGTTGCGGCTTGGCGCGTTCGACTACCTCATGAAGCCTTTCGATTTACGCCAGGTCGAAGCTGTCGTCAAACGCGCGCTCGAACATTACGAACTCGTAGTCGCGAAGAAACGTTATGAGAACCACCTCGAAGAGCTGGTCGAACAGCGAACCATCGAACTTGATAAAGCCCTGAACTCTCTTGAAGGCTCTTATCGCTCCACCCTCAAAGCGTTGACCGCCGCACTCGAAACGAGAGACTCCGAAACTCATGGGCACTCAGAGCGCGTTGTGACTTACAGCCTGCGGCTCGGACGTGAATATGGACTGAACAGCGCGGAGATGAAGGCGCTCGAGTTTGGCTCTCTGTTACACGACATCGGAAAAATCGGCGTCCCTGATTCAATCCTGCGCAAACCGGCGAAGCTTACGGAAGAAGAATGGGTGCGCATGCGCGAGCATCCGCAGCATGGACAGCAGATTCTGCGTGGCATCGAGTTTTTGCAAGGTGCGGCACGAGTCGTCGCACAGCATCATGAGAAGTGGGATGGTAGTGGTTATCCCCTGGGTTTACGCGCCGAAGACATCGACATCTGCGCGCGCATCTTTGCGGTGGCTGATGCGTTCGACGCGATCACGAGCGATCGCGTTTATCGGCGTGGCAAGTCTTACGAAGCAGCAGCGAAGGAACTTGACGACTGGGCCGGCCGGCAATTCGATCCGAAAGTGGTCGAGGCCTTTCATCGAGTGCCAAAGGAAGACTGGGAAGAATTGCACCGGCAGTCGCTGATGCCGAAGCCCGATCAGTTTGATGTGCGGCAAGTGATGCAGATGATGGAGCAGCGTCTCGAAGCCGCGATTAGTTAGCCGCAAAAAGGCCAAAAGACATGGCTACTGTTCTTTCTGCGGCACAACGTAGCCGCGGCGCGCCTGAAGGCTGAGGCCCACGCGGCGTGAGGCCACTTCGATGCGCCGATATTCACCCGGCTGCGCTTCGGCCAGCGGGCGCTTCGGACGATAAGTAACGACGTATTCAGCGCCGATTGCGCGCGCCACTTCATTCGCTTCGGCCAACATCTCCTGCTGGTTTACCGGCAACATCAAGTTTCCGCCAGTTTCGTCAGCTATGTTCTTCAAAGCCTGCTGACTCTTTTTCACGTCAGCTTCATAAGCTTTGCGCTTCCGTTTCATCGCCGGATCGAACCTGATGCCGACGCCGAACGACGGCGACCGCGTGGTGCCTGGAGGCAGTGTCGGATCTGTCGCAGTAATCGGATCGGAGCTCGTCGGACGTTGACCAGTTGATACCGCCGATGAGTTGTTATCAGGCTTCTGTCGAACAAACTCTGTGTAACTGATGATGTGCACCGTCGCACGCGCAGCCATCAGCCGGCGCGTCGCTTCCGCACGGTCGATCTTGCTGCCCGGCGAGTCGACACCGTCAGTAATCATCACCACATGACGGCTTCCCTCCGGACGATCCTTCAGTTCAAGGCCGGCTGCAGCTATCGCTTCGGAGATCCTCGACCGTTTGCTCGAGATGAGCTTGTTCTTCAGCGTGCGGAGGACGGCAGCTTTGTCCGTGGTCCACGGTTGCAATATCTCGGCAGAATTGCCGGATTGAATCACCGCGATCGATGCGCCTGCCTCGAGTTTCGTCACCAGCTGCGATGCAACTGCTCGCGTGAGACTCGTGCTCTTCGAAAGGCCTCCAAGTCCACTTGACTCCCCACCCGTGTCCAACAGAAACAAGACGTTCGCCGGAATGTGTCGCAGGCTTCGCAGTTGTTGAGCGACGCCGTCTTCGAGCACGAGAACGTCGTCAAGCACGAGCGTCGGATCGTAATGTCCGTAGGCATCGAATGCCATCACCGGCAGGCGCACTTCTTCCGTGAAGACCCTTACCGAATCTTGTTCTTTTTCAGGAGTTGGTGACGGTTGGGGTACTGCTGGGGGTTTCGCAGGCTCCTGGCTGGAGATCTGTGTAGCGGCAACTGCGAAAAGCGCCACCACGACCAGGAGTCCAGTTATGCGTTTCAGCCAGCACATTTCGGGATCGGCCCTTTGATGCCTCCGAAGACGTAACGTTGCCACTAACCGTCAACAAATGATTAACCAGTTTGCTTACGTGCCTGTGACTGGACGGCCGTGATCGCCACGGCGTCGACGATGTCGCGTGCGTTGCAGCCGCGCGATAAATCGTTCGCGGGTTTATCCAAACCCTGGAGAATGGGTCCGATCGCAGTCGCGCCTGCAAGTCGTTCGGTTAACTTGTAGGCGATGTTGCCGGCTTGCAGGTCAGGAAAGATCAGCACGTTCGCACGCCCTGCTACCGACGAACCGGGCGCCTTTGACTGCGCCACTCCCGGAATCAATGCGGCATCGGCTTGAAGCTCTCCGTCGATCTGTAACTCAGGCGCGCGTGCCTTCACCGTCCGTGTCGCCTCGACGACTTTATCGACCAGCTTGTGTTTGGCGCTTCCTTTTGTCGAAAACGACAGCAACGCAACGCGCGGCTCTGTGCCCAGCAAGGCCCGGCACGAATCTGCCGCCGCCAACGCAATCTCTGCGAGCTCGACAGCGCTCGGCTCGATCACCACGCCACAATCCGCATAGATCATTGCGCCATCGTGCCCGAATTCATGGTTGCGCAGCGCCATCAGAAAGAAACTCGAAACGAGCTTGAACCCGGATCTGACGCCGATACAATGCAGCGCCGAACGAACCGTGTGGCCGGTTGTGTTTGTAGCGCCTGCAACCGAACCGTCAGCTAAACCCGATCGGACCATCAGGTTGCCGTAGTACAAGGGATCCGAGACGAGCGTGCGTGCTTCATCGGCCATGAGACCCTTGGCTTTGCGTAAGTCGAGTAAGACCGCAACCATCTTGTCGAAGTCAGCGGCACGCCGGTAATCGATAATCTCGACGCCGGCAAGATCGACGTTATTGTCACTGGCGGTGGCGCGGATAGTTTCTTCATCTCCCAACATCGTGATACGCGCGATACGCTCGCGCGTAGCTTCGGCGGCAGCAACGACTGTGCGCGGATCGTTTCCTTCCGGCAGGACGATGTGCTGGGGTTTTGACGAGGCGCGCTGTCGAATTCGATCGAGGATGTCCATGGCGCTAATGTTGCCACAGATTACACGGATCAGGACAGATCTGTATAATCCTCAGCATGGCAGACCTAAACCTGCGCAGTCGGATGACGAACCTGTTGCTCGTGATTCCCAACCTGCTGCTGCTCTCAGCGCGGCTGATGGTGGATCCGCGAGTGCCAACAAAAGAACGGCTGCTCGTCGCCGGGGCAATTGCCTACGCCTTCGTCCCTTTCGACTTCATTCCTGACATGCTGCCGTTTGTCGGGCAGGTTGACGATGCGTACCTCATCGCGTTGACGCTGCTGCGGCTGATGAGCGTTACCGAACCGCGCGTTGTTCGCGAACACTGGCGGGGTGGTGGTGACGTGGTGGAGTTGATTGGCGCAACTGCGCTGATCGCCGGCAGACTACTGCCCAGACGGATCCGCCGCGTGCTGACCTCACGAGTCGAAGCTGCCAAGGCTTCGAACGATCCCGCGGCAATGCCGTTGTTAGTCGAACGTCCTGTTGCCGAGTCTAAGTCTGTTTCTAACTAAGCTGCCAGCGACCAGTCGATCACGCCTTCGATTACATTGGCCAGCTTGCTAACCAGGTTCGGATTACTCGTCTTCAAAGCCCAATACCTGATTTGTTCCGGTGAGGTGTCAGGACCCGCCTCGTCAAACGCGATGAGCGCCGAACTCAACGACTTGGAGTGTGTAATTACAAACCACTCGCGCGTCAGCCGAAAGTCTTCGTTCAACGTAATGAGCCGGATATTCGGGTGCCGGGGCGGTTTCCAGTCGTCCTGGCCAAACAGGTACACGAATTCCGAGATATCGGCGATGCGCATGTAGCGATCGATGATTGGCTGAAGCGCCGAAAGCTTTTCGACTCCCGCGTATACCCTTCCAGAGCGATTCGTGCGCAACACGATGGCATTTTCAATCATCAGCGAGGCATATTCCACTGATGCCGTCGTCGTGTGACAGATGAAGCTTTCGCGCTCCAAAAAGTCGCGGCGCGAAAGGCTCGCGATTTCACCTATGTTCTCGACGGCCTGCTGGCCTGAGAATCTTAGAGCTTGCTCGAAAATCGAAAAGTTTTTCACTGGGAGGGGCCTCCTGCTTGTAGCCGGAGAAACCTTTTAGCGGACTAAGTCTGCAAGAGCGTTACGAAGATTTCGTTAAAGTGTGTGCGTC
>Ga0134124_10003575_pt1 | contig 12503 bp, 9 predicted proteins | sample KB304_FD_96880 | JGI IMG/M metagenome (GOLD analysis project Ga0134124, IMG submission 96880) | Terrestrial soil microbial communities without Nitrogen fertilizer from Kellogg Biological Station, Michigan, USA - KB3-0-4 | ecosystem: Environmental > Terrestrial > Soil > Unclassified ... | reverse complement strand
TGTGGACCATGTTGCCAAGACAGTGATGCGGCTTGTGGAAACGGTTAAGCGGAATACCCACACAACTGCCCGTAAGACCTCGCTCATCGAGCGATACGCACATATACCTGATCTCGATTCACGTCAGGCACGCGCCTTTGCCGAGTTCACGCGCCAGCAGGGTGCGGCATGCCTTGAAGCGATAGAGGATTGGCTCGAGACACGTCGTGTCCCGTCTTTGCCGGAGGCAAACGCCGTGAGCGCAGGCATGCACGTCTTCGCCTACGTTGGCGAAAGCGAAAAGGAAGGAGGCCGAAAGCGCATTTCTCGCACCCCGCGACTCACCCCTTCTCGCGCAATTCGCGCCTGAGGATCTTTCCGACATTGCTCTTCGGCAATTCCGTTTTAAAGTACACGTGTCGCGGCACCTTGTATGAAGTCAGGTGCTGACGCATATAACTGATCACATCTTCCGCCGTCAGCGACGGATCCTTGCGCACCACATACAGCGCCACTACTTCGCCTGATCGATCATCGTGCTCGGCAATCGCCGCAGCTTCGAAAATGCCGGGATGCTTGACGGCCACATCTTCCAGCTCGTTCGGGTACACCTTGAAGCCCGAGACGGTAATCATGTCCTTCTTGCGGTCTTCCAGGAACACGAAGCCGCGTTCGTCGATGCGGCCAATGTCGCCAGTACGCAGCCAGCCGTCTGGCAGCATGACCTGGGCGGTTTCGTCGGGTCTTTGCCAATAACCCTTCATCACCTGCGGGCCTTGCACGCAGATCTCTCCGGTCTCGTTGATGCCGAGCTCCCGGCCCGCATCATCGCGTGCAGTGACATCGGTTGATGGCACGGGCAAACCGACCGCGCCCGTAAATTCCTTGTCCCGCAGGCGGCAGACTGCGACGACGGGCGAGGCTTCGGTAAGTCCCCATCCCTGGCTCAGGGGGCAGCCGGTGAGTTTGAGCCAGCGCTCGGCGACCGCACCCTGTACAGCCATGCCGCCGCCTACGCATGCCACCAGCTTGTTGAAGCGGATGCCATCGAATCCCGGTGTGCTCATCAACGCATTGAACAACGTGTTCACGCCGAGGAAGCAGCTCGGCGGATACTTTTTCAGAATCTTCACGAACGCGGGGAAGTCGCGCGGGTTGGGCACCATGATTCCAGTGCCGCCGGCGAGCATGAAAAGCCAGCAGTTCGCCGTCAGCGAAAAGATGTGATACAGCGGCAGCGCGATGTAGAACACGGCATTGGCGATCTTCACCTGCTGGAACCAGCCGTGGGCCTGCAGCACATTGGCCACCATGTTGCCGTGCGTGAGCATGGCGCCCTTGGCAACGCCGGTGGTGCCTCCGGTGTACTGCAGATAGGCCAGATCGTCGTGTGATAGCGCCACCGGCCGCGGCCGCTGTCCCTCATGCGCCCGAATGAGGGCCTTGAATCGCTGCGCACCGTCGATGCGCCAGGCCGGAACCTTTCGCTGTACGTTGCGCAGCACGAAGTCGACCACGGCGCCTTTCAGCGCGGGCAACAGTTCTCCGACGCTGGCAACCACTACATGCTTCAGCTTGGTGTCGGCCTTTACCTGCTGCACGACACTGCAGAAGTTCTCCAGCACAACGATGACGGTGGCGCCGGCATCATTCAGCTGGTGCTTGAGTTCATCCGCCGTGTACAGCGGATTGGTATTCACCACCACCAGGCCAGCGCGCAGAGCCCCGATCATCGCGATGGGATACTGCAGCACATTGGGCAGCATCAGCGCGATGCGATCGCCTTTCACGCAACCCTGCGCCTGGAGCCAGCAGGCGAAGGCCGCGGCCAGGCGGTCCACCTCGCTGTAGCGCATGGCCCGATCCATCATCACGTAGGCATCGAGATCTGCGTAGCGCCGCAAGGCGTCGTCGGCCAGCGCCACCAGCGACGGATACTCGTTCACATCGACGTCTTGCGGCACGCCGGGCGGATATTCCTTCAGCCAGATCTTCTGCATATCAGTGCTCGAGCAGCCGCATGAGTGCGGGCCACACATTCTCCAGCACCTTGGGCTGGCCGGCGGCATTCGGATGAATGCCATCCTCCTGCATGTAGCGCGGATCGAGCGCAAAGCCTTCGAGAATGAACGGAACCAGTGGCACTTTGTTCTCCGCGGCGAGTGCCACATACATGGCATCGACAGACTGCGCGTAGGCGGCGCCGTAGTTTGGCGGTATGCGAATCCCCAGCAGCAGCACCTTGCTGCCGATGTTGCGCGCCGCGTCGATCATGGCTTTGAGGTTGGCCCGCGTGTCACGGATGGGCAGGCCGCGCAAGGCGTCATTGCCGCCCAGTTCGAGCAGTACCACCGCCGGTCGATGTTGCGCCAGTGCGCGATCGATGCGCCCGCGGCCGCCGCTGGTGGTTTCGCCGCTGACGCTGGCGTTCACCACCCGGTACCCGTACCCTTGAGACACAAGCCGTTGCTGCAGCTGGACCACCCAGCCCTGTTCGGCTCTCAATCCATGTGCTGCGCTCAGGCTGTCTCCGAAGACCAGCAGGGTCCGCTCGCTGGATGCAGCGACGGCATCGCAGGTCACCAGCAGCGCAAAGAGCAGTATCCGGATGGAGCGCAAAATTGTCCTCAAGGCCCAGGACCTGACGCGGAAGGTTAGCAGTCCCGAGGGCGAACTGACCATTGTCGACGCCGTGTCGCTGGAAATCCTCTCCGGCGAATCGGTGGCGCTGGTGGGCGCCTCTGGAGCCGGCAAGTCCACCTTGCTGGCCATGCTGGCGGGGCTCGATCTGCCCACTTCCGGGCAGGTGTGGCTGGATGGCCGCGAACTCAGTGCCCTCGGTGAGGATGCGCGCGCCCGCGTGCGCGCTGATCGCGTGGGCTTCGTGTTCCAGGCCTTTCATCTGGTTCAATCGCTAACCGCGCTGGAAAACGTGATGCTGCCGCTGGAGCTCACTGGCCGCACGGACGCTCGCGATGGAGCGCGCACCATCCTCAAGCGTGTAGGACTCGACGAACGTGGCGGGCACTATCCACGCCAGCTCTCGGGCGGCGAGCAGCAGCGCGTGGCGCTGGCGCGCGCTTCGGTAACGCGTCCGGCCGTGCTGTTCGCAGATGAACCCACCGGCAATCTGGACACCGCAACCGGCGACAGCATCTGCCAGCTGTTGTTCGATCTGAATCGGGAGTTTCACACCACGCTGGTACTGGTTACGCACGACGCGCGCCTGGCGGCGCGCTGCGGCCGCACCCTCACGATGTCGGCCGGAAGACTGATCTGACATGAGCCAGCGCGCCGCCGTGTTGCTGGGTTTGAGATCGCTGGCCAGGGAGTGGCGCTCCGGCGATCTGGCCGTGCTGTTCCTGGCGTTGTTCGTCGCGGTGGCCGCATTGACCGGTGTTGGATTTCTCGCCGATCGCATCGACCGCGCCATGCAGCTGCAGGCCAGCGAAGTGCTGGGCGCGGATCTGCGCCTGTACTCACCCGAGGTCATCGGCACTCGCTACGATGCCGAGGCCGAAAAGCAGGGACTTCGACACGCACGGGTCACCTGGACGATTTCGGTGGTGCTCAAGGGTGATGCCACGCAGCTCACGAATGTGCAGGTGGTGAGCACGGGTTATCCACTACGCGGCAAGGCGCGGGTGGCAGATCGTGCCTTTGGTGAACCCCAGCCCGCCACTGGTATTCCGGCTGCTGGAGAAATCTGGCCGGATTCACGCCTGCTGTCGGCGCTGGGCGCGCAGGTGGGCGATGTGCTCACCGTAGGTGCTGCATCGCTGCGCGTAACGCGTGTGCTCATTTCCCGACCGGATCAGGGCTCGGGCTTTGTCGATCTCGTTCCTTCGCTGCTGATGAACGAGGCGGATCTCGCCGCCACGCAACTCATCCAGCCCGGCAGTCGTGCGACCTATGCCGCGCTGTTTGCCGGCGGACGCAGTGATACCCAGGCTTTTGCGACCTGGCTGAAAGGTCACAAGACCGCTGCGGAACGCCTGCGCGACATCGCCGACGCCAGCCCCCAGGTGGGCCGCGCCACCGAACGGGCGGCGCGTTTCCTTTCGATGGCCAGTCTTGCCGGTGTACTGCTGTGTGCCGTGGCCATTGCGATGACGGCGCGACGCTACGTGCAACGCCACCTCGACCTGGCTGCGTTGCTGAAGACACTGGGCGCCACGCGCGGCTCGGTGCTGCTGCTGTGCCTCACGCAGCTGGTGTGCATCGCGCTGGTCGCGACGGTGAGCGGATCTGCAGCCGGATTTCTCGCGCAGATGGGATTGCTCGCCGTGCTCGGCGATCTGATCACCACGGAACTGCCTCCTCCAGGATGGATGCCCCTGCTGCTGGGCCTTGCGGCAGCACTGCTGCTGCTCATCGGCTTTGCGCTGCCGTCCATGCTGCGCCTCGCACGCGTGCCGGCCATGCGCGTACTGCGTCGTGACATCGGACCACCACCACTGGGCGCCATACTGGCATTCGGTCCGGCAGCGCTCACCGTGGCGTTGCTGGTCGCCGAGGTCACCGGTGACGTGCGCACCGCGTTGGGATTCGTGGCCGGGCTCACGCTGACCACGCTGGCATTGACGCTGGTAGCGCTGGCATTGGTGGCCGTCGTCTCGAGGCTGCGTGGCAGGCTCGGCGTCGCGTGGCGTTATGGCGCCGCCAATCTCGCGCGCCGCCGCGCCGAGAGCGTGGTGCAGATCGTGGCATTGGGGCTGGGACTATCGGCGCTGCTGCTGTTGACGATCCTGCGCGGCAACCTGATCGACGACTGGCGCGCGCAATTGCCCAGGAATGCGCCCAATTATTTCTTCGTGAATATTCCGCCGCAGGATCGCGATGCCTTCCGCGGCATGATCGAGGCCGATGGCGGCAAGCTGTCGCGCATGCTGCCCATGATTCGCGGCCGCCTGGTGACCATCAACGGTGCGCCGGCCGACAAGCGGCGCTTCAACAACCAGCGCGGCGAAGGCTTCGCCGGTCGCGAGCAGAATCTAACCTGGGCCACGGAGATCGGCCCGGACAATCGCATCACGGAGGGACACTGGTTCACCGCGGCCGAAGCCGGGCAGCCGTTGATCTCGGTCGCTAAGGACATGCAGACCTCGATGGGACTGAAGCTGGGTGACAAGCTGGGCTTCGATGTCGCCGGAGAAAGCGTCGAAGCCACCATCTCCAGCTTCCGCGAAGTGCACTGGGACAGCATGCAGCCCAACTTTTTCCTGATGTTCGCGCCCGGCCTGCTCGATGGTGCGGCCGGCACATGGATGGGCAGCGCGCAATACCGGCCCACCGACCCGGCCTCCATTGCTGCGCTGGTGCGGCGCTTCCCCAGTGTCTCCATCTTCGACATGGACGATCTGCTTTCGCAGCTGCGCTCCATCCTCGATAAGGCCGTGCTGGCGGTGCAGGGCGTGTTTGTCTTCACGCTGCTCGCAGGTGTGGTGGTGCTGCTGGCCGCGGTGCAGGTCACGCGCGATGAGCGGCGCTATGAGAGCGCCATGCTGCGCACGCTGGGCGCATCGCGTCGCACGGTGATTGCGGGCGTGCTGCTGGAATTCCTGCTGATCGGCTCGCTCGCCGGAATCATGGCCGCCGCCGCCGCATCGGTCGGTGGCTACATCGTTTCGACGCGCCTGCTGGATCTGCCATTCAGGCCAGAGCCGCTGATGTGGTTGGGCGGCGCACTGGGCAGTGCCGCGCTGGTCTGCGTTGCGGGCTATCTGGCCACACGCAGCGCGCTGCTGCAGCCACCGATGGCGACGTTGCGCCAGGGCTGAATCAATGCTGGATGGCGAAGCTGGCCCAGGCCTGCGGCACCGGTGAGCCGCGCCAGTCCAGGCCCTCCAGCGTCGTTCGATAGTCGCCAGGCCCCAGCGCGGAACTGTTCAGCGACAGGCGCAGATGCCCGTTGGAATCCTTGGCGATGTTCGTGAGTACCGCCACGCGGCCCTGATCCACACGCTCGATGGTGATGCGGAAATTGCTGTAGGTGGACCAGGAAACGTCGAACTTGAAATCGGCCATTTCGGTTTCGTGACCACCAACGGCGAACATGCTGTGGTCCAGCGGTCCGCTGCGCGAAGGCTGCACGACAATCGCGCGCGTGGAACGCACCGGCAGCAGCGGCTGCTGGTGCACCTCATCGCTCAGCGCCACGATGCGCCGGTCTTTCTGCCGGTTGCTGGCCAGCAGCATCAGCGAGGCGATCAGCAGGGTGCCCGCCAGCGCCGTCACGGCCGCGATGGCCACCGGCTTCTGATAGAACGGAACCGGCTTCTCTGTCCAAGGTTCGGGCTGGCCCGATGCGTCCATCAGACGCAGCCCCATGTGGATGCGATCGGCCATTCCCAGCTTGGTCAGGGCCTCGGGGTTTTCGCGGCAGTAGCGCTCGAAATCCTGTGCACCCTTCAACGGCAATCGGCCCGCAAGGTAGCGCTCGATGATCTGGTTCTGCTCGATAAAGGTCGCGTCCATTTGGGGTATCGTGCATCGGCCGTCCGCACCTAACCCGGACTGCTTCACACTTTTTCCGCCTTGGGGTCAGGAACATGTCAAAACAGCGCGCCAGATCACTTACCGTCCGTTCCGCAGTGCAGGGCGTGCTGGTCACGGCCCTGATGGGCATCGCCGCCCAGCAGGCCGCCCAGGCGGCCGGCGCTCCCGAAGACGATGTAGCGGTCACCATTTACAGCTCCGCCCAGCCCGGGGCCATCTCCCCGGAGTACTACCGGCCGCTGCCCGGTCAGGGAACTCCGCCCGCAATGAATGTTCCTGGCTACGCCATGGTGCGACAGGAGCGGGGGGTGCAGCTCTCGGCCGGCCGCTCGCAGCTGCGTTTCACCGATGTGGCGGCGCTGATCGATCCCACCACCGTCACCTTCACCTCGCTCACGGATCCGGCCGCGCGCGTACTGGAGCAGAACTTCCAGTTCGATCTGGTGAGCACCGACAAGCTGCTGCTGAAATACATCGACAAACCGCTGACCGTGGAGCGCAACCAGGCCGGCGGTGGCAGCAACACTGCCTCGGGAACGTTGCTGTCTTCTGTCGATGGGCTGGTGCTGCGCGGCAATGACGGCGCCATCACGGCGCTGCGCGACTACTCTGCGCTGCGCTTCCAGGAGCTGCCGGGTGGGTTGATCACGCGGCCCACGCTGCTGTGGGATATCAATTCGCAGCGCGGCGGCACGCAACGCGCGCGCGTCACTTACCAGACAGGTGGCATCACCTGGTGGGCCGACTACAACCTGATCTTCAATGCCGGCAAGGATGCGAACAACGGCTTCGTCGATCTGTCGGCCTGGGTGAGCATCATCAACCAGTCCGGCGCCACCTTTCCGGAGGCAAGGCTGAAGCTGATCGCTGGCGATGTGCATCGCGCGCCGGCGCCGCCGCGGCCGGAAGTGATGATGATGGCCGCGCGCAAGTCCGATGCGGCTGATGGTGGTTTCGAGGAAAAGGCCTTCGACGAATTTCATCTGTACACACTGGGTCGCCGCACCACGCTGCCCAACAATTCCACCAAGCAGCTCGAGCTCTTCGACCAGGCGAAGCAGGTGCCCGCGAAACGCATGCTGGTGCTGAGCAACGCCACGCCGTTCTTCGGCACAGCCCGCTACGAGGACCGTAATTTCCCCGGCGGCGGTGAGCGCAAGGTCGATGCCTACCTGGAATTCCGCAATGACAAGGCCTCAGGCCTGGGTGTGCCGCTGCCCGCGGGCCGCGTGCGCGTCTCGCGCCTCGATGCCGCGGACAGTTCGCTGGAATTCATCGGCGAGGATGTCATCGACCACACGCCGCGCGATGAGCGCGTGCGCATCAAACTGGGTTCGGCCTTCGATGTGGTGGGTGAGCGCAAGCAGGTGAACTTCGTCAGCGATGCGCGGGCGCGCTGGATCGAGGAAGAGATCGAGGTCGAGGTCCGCAACCACAAGGACGACGACGTCGAGGTGCAGGTGCGCGAGTTCCTGTTCCGCTGGAGCAACTGGCAGGTGCTGTCCAGCAGCCAGGCCTACGAGAAGGAAGATGCGCGCACCATCCTGTTTCCGGTGAAGGTGCCGAAGAACAGCAACCGGACAGTGCGTTACAAGGTGCGTTACAGCTGGTAAAGCAGCGCGAAATGCCTGGGATCGTGGCGCCGCGCCGTCAAGCGCGGCGTACCGGCTCGGTGAGTCGCAGCGAGGCGAGCTCGGTGATGGGCAGCGGCCCTTCCAGCAGGTAGCCCTGCGCGAAATCCACGCCGATGGCCGACAGCCACTGACGCGCCACCGGCGACTCGATGCGCTTGGCCACGCAGTGCATGCCCAGCACGCGCGAGCCATGCGAAATGGCCGCCACCTGCGCCTGCGCAACCTTGTCCTTCAGCGCCGCTACGGTGAGCGAGGCGTCGATTTTCAACATGCGCACGGCGCGCTGTCGCAGCAGCGGCAGCACATCGGAATGGAAGGTGAAATCGTCGATGGCCACCTGGCAGCCCACTCGTTCGCAGAACTTGACGAAGCGGGTCACCTCATCGAGATGCTGGCGGCACTGCGCTTCGCGGATCTCGAAGCCCAGCATGCGCGGATTGATGTGCGCGGCCTTGATGGCCTTCTCGACGAAATCCATGAAGGGCTCGTTGAGCAGCGCGCCAGTGGAGAGATTCACCGAGAAAGCCGCCGGATCCACATCCAGCTGCTTGCGATTCTCAGCCAGCCAGCTGCACAGCTCGCCCACGACCACGCGGTCGAGCACGCCGCCGCTGTCCGGATCCTCGGCCTTGTCGAGTAGGTCGCGCGGCGCTTCCTGCGGCGCGGACTCGGCGGAGTCGGCACGCAGCAGCACCTCGTAGCGCCGCGTGCGGCCGGTGCTGCGCAGCTTCAGCAGCTGCTGCACGTACAGCGTGACCGCCATGCCATCGTGTCTGGGCACCGGCACGCTGACGCGCGGCTTGGTGCCCGACAGTCGCAGCGCCAGGCGATGCAGCAGTCGCGCGAACTGCGGCAGCGCCAGTCGTTCGCCGGTGCGACCGCCCAGCGAGCGCAGATTGGCATCAAGCACCAGCGCGCCATGCAGGGCGCCACGTGGATCGCGTGCCGCAAAGGCCACCAGTCCACGACCCTTGGCAGCTTCGCGCTCGTAGCACAGGCGCGAAGGCTCCAGCGCCAGGCAATCCAGCGCATCCAGAACGAAGGCCATCTCCGTCTGGTCGAGTTCCCCTTCGGACACCCACATCGCAGCGCCGGTGGCATCGTGAATCGACGTGCGGTAGATGCTGCGGCCCGCCAGCGCGGCAGCGATTTCCAGCGCGATCTCTTCCACCTTCGTGGGCAGGGATTTGATGGTGGTGCTGTCAGCTTCGCGCATGTCCGGAAGTGTGGCCTTGGCGACCCCCGATTGCCGTGATCCAGCTCCCGTGGATGTCAAATTCAAACCGCCGGCGCTACAATGTGACTTAATCAGGGGTGGCATTGGCGCAAAAAATGAACCATTCAATGATCGCGGATGACATGGCGGTGTTTGCGCGGGTGGTGGAGCACAACGGCTTTACGGCCGCGGCGCGCAAGCTCGGGGTGCCCAAGGTGCGGGTCAGCCGCTCGGTGGCAGCACTGGAGCGCGCGCTGGGTGCCCGGCTGCTGGAGCGCACGACCCGGCGCATCGCGCTTACCGTTGCGGGCAAGGCCATCCTTGCGCATTGCCAGCGCGTGGCACTCGAAGTGGAGGCGGCACGCTCGGCGCTGCAACCCATCGCGGAAGGATCCACTCTGCGCGTGGCCATCGATCAGGGTTTTGGCCGATTGCTGGTGGCGCCGCTGGTGCCGCGTTTTCTCGAGAGCTTTCCGCAGATCCAGCTGCGACTGATCAACGCCGAAGATATTCACAGCCAGGACGACTTCGATGTCGAGCTGCGCAGCGACGGTCGCCTCGTCGACGGCGAAGTAGCTACCTCTCTCGGCAAGCCGCCGATGATTCTCTGCGCTGCGCCGAATTATCTGGCCGGCAAGGCCATTCCGCAGTCACCCAGTGAGTTGGCGCACCACGCGTTGCTGTGGGCGGCGTCGCGGCCGGATGGCGTGCTGCGGCTGGCCAAGGGCGGTGGCAGCGTCACTGTGCCGGCGGCGCCGCGGTTGGTGGCGCAGGATCTCTCCGCGCTGCATGGCGCCGTGGCGGCAGGCCTGGGCATCGGCGCGCTGCCCGAATTCCTGTGCCGCAATGGCCTGGCGATGAAGCGGCTGGTGCGATTGCTGCCGGATTGGGAGATCGCCGATCGCGTGGAACTGACGGCCGTGACGCCGGGCGAACGGGCCGGTGATCCGGCCGTGCGCAGTTTCATCGACTATCTCGGTGCGCATGTGGTGCCGGCACTGGCCGGTGCGCCCGAGCAGCCCGCTGCAGCCGCCACTGCGCGCAAGGTTGCCGGCTAAGACTTTCGGGAGCGGGAAATGTACAAGGCGCCACTGCGCGAGATCGGTTTCGTCATGCACGAGCTGCTGGGCGACGCCGCCTTGCAGAAGGGCTATGCGGACATAGACTATTCCGGCGAACTTGCCGACAATATCATCGAAGAAGCCGCCAAATTCGCCGAAAATGTATTGGAGCCGCTCAATCGCACTGGCGATGAGCAGGGGGCGCGCTGGACACCAGAAGGCGTTAAGACGCCGGATGGGTTCCCTGCGGCCTACGCCGCCTATATCGAAGCGGGCTGGACCCAGCTTCCCGTGTCCACGGATCTGGGCGGGCAAGGCGTGCCGCATGTGGTGACCAGCGCCGTCGAAGAGATGATGTTCGCCGCCAACATGGCGTTTTATCTGGGCACCTCGCTGGCACATGGCGCGGTCGGCGCCATCGCGGCTTCGGCCACCGAGGAACAAAAGGCCGCCTTCGTGCCGCGCCTCGTCAGCGGCGAGTGGATGGGGACGATGAACCTCACCGAGGCGCAGGCCGGTTCCGACCTCGCGCTCATCCGCTCACGCGCCGTGCCCGAAGGCGACCACTACCGCGTCTTCGGCCAGAAGATCTTCATCACCTACGGCGATCACGATCTCACCGACAACATCATTCACCTGGTGCTGGCGCGCATCGACGGTGCACCCGAAGGCGTGAAGGGCATTTCACTGTTCGTGGTGCCCAAGTTCCTGATCAATCCCGATGGATCGCGCGGCGCGCCGAATGATCTGCGTTGTCTGTCGATCGAACACAAGCTGGGCATTCATGCCAGCCCCACCTGCGTGATGGTTTTCGGCGAGAAGGAAGGCGCGGTCGGCTATCTCGTGGGTGCACCACACACGGGTCTCGCGTTCATGTTCATCATGATGAACGCGGCGCGATTGTCGGTGGGCGTGCAGGGACTGGCGCAGTCCGAACGCGCGCTGCAGCAGGCGCTGGACTGGGCGCGCAATCGCAAGCAGGGACGCGCGGCGGGTCTGGCTTCACCGGTGGCCATCATCGAGCATCCGGATGTGAAGAGGATGTTGCTGTCGATGAAGGCGCGCACCGAGGCCATGCGCGCGCTGTGCTACTACGCCGCGCTGGAGCTGGATCGCGGCCATCGCGAGGCCGATGAAGCGACGCGTGCAGCCTCGCTGGCGCGAGCGGAGTTGCTGATTCCCGTGGTGAAGGGCTGGTGCACGGAAACTGCGATGGAGGTGACCTCCACCGGCGTGCAGGTGCACGGCGGCATGGGTTTCATCGAAGAAACCGGCGCATCGCAGTTCCTGCGCGATGTGCGCATCACTACGATTTACGAGGGCACCACGGGCATCCAGTCGAATGATCTCATCGGCCGCAAGCTGGGGCGCGATCGCGGCGCCGCGATGGCGTCACTGATTCAGGATCTGCTGGCGGAGATGAACGCCGCGCGTGCGATGACGCCGGAGGCCAAGGCGCTGCGCAACGCTTCCACCGAAGCGCTGACTGCGCTGCGCGATGCCACCGAATCTGTATTGCGGCTGCATGGCGAAGAGCCTGCACGAGCGCTGTCTGTGTCAGTGCCTTATCTGAAGCTCTGCGGCACTGTGGTGGCGGGCGCGCTGATGGCGCGCGCGGCGGCGGTTGCCGAGGCTGCACTGAGTGCCAGGCCCGACGACGCGTTCTACCAGGCCAAGCTGCAGACCTGCCGCTTTTACGCCGACCAGGTGCTGCCCGAAGCGGCGGGACTCGCGCGCGTGGTGAAAGGCGGTGCAGGCAGTGTTACTGAAGCGAGATCAGATCTACTCTGATCTGGATTCGCTCTGGATCTGCCCGAAGGTCGGCGTTCAGGCCGGCTTTGCCTCGATGCCGGCCAGCGCGATGCTGCGAAACTGCAGCGGATGCGCAATATAAGGGATGGGGGCGTGCGTGCCGCCCGATCCCGTGATCACGATGCTGCCGAAATCGAAGATGCGGCCGATGATGCTCTGCTCCACCTGCATGCTTTCGACCTTGTCATGCCGCAGCTCGACGGTGCTGCGGCGGATGAAGCCGAATTTTGCGATCACCCGCTTTGATGTCACGGCAAGCTCGGTGGAGAACGAATACAGCCAGGCCTTCGCAAGATAAACCAG
>Ga0134124_10003572_pt1 | contig 12509 bp, 14 predicted proteins | sample KB304_FD_96880 | JGI IMG/M metagenome (GOLD analysis project Ga0134124, IMG submission 96880) | Terrestrial soil microbial communities without Nitrogen fertilizer from Kellogg Biological Station, Michigan, USA - KB3-0-4 | ecosystem: Environmental > Terrestrial > Soil > Unclassified ... | reverse complement strand
GGCGCCGCCGGCGGAGGCGGGATGTCTACCTTCGGGTGATCTTTTGTCTCAGGGATACCACCCTTGCGCAGACGCGTGGACGCGTCGTTACCCGCGCGGGTCGGAGCGTTCCTTGAGGAATTCGAGGTCCTGTTCGGGGATGAAGAATCCCCCGAAGACTTCGTCGCTGCGCCATTCGAGAAACAGCGCCTGTCCGGCGAACGGTCCGGAGGGCGACTCCATCCCGGCAAATGCTACTTCCACAACGCGCCCGACCGCGGCCCGCAGCTGGTCGGGCAGGCGGTCGGCGTGCTTCGGACGAAAACGTGCGCGGCCGGCATAGGCGCCGGGCGCCAGCAGCGGGAAGTTCAGCCCTTCGCGTGTTGGTGCTGGACGGTTGCGTGGGCGCCATGCCAATACGGTCATGCACCGACAATTCGCAACACCGATGCCAGAGACCGCCGGATGAGCGCCGGCGGGCGACAGACAAATCTGTCAGTCGACGAGACCCGTCGCGAGCTACTGCACGACCGACGTCACGTGATTCGATGACAGGTTCGTCGTCACGTCGACGAACCAATTCTCGAAAGTCCCGGGACTGTCGTGCGTCATCGTCACCGTCAGCCGTCCCGACGCATCAGCCGTCCACGTCGTCGGCGCAAACGCGATGTCCATGCGTCCCGGCGCCGGCGTGTACGTCGTGTTGAGCGTCACCTGTCCGTTCGGCGTCGCGCCGGCGAGCGTGAGGGCGAACGGCGTCGACGGCGATCCCGCAGAGGGCGCGATGGACACCTGCGGGTCGACGGCCTGTACGCCCGTGCCGCTGAGCGACAGCGTCTGATCCTGTGCGTTCGCGTTGATCACGAGCGACGCCGCCTGGGCGCCGAGCGACAACGGCTTGAATCCTGCGGTGACCGTGCAGTTCGCGCCCGCGGCAAGCGCGGCGCCGAGCGGGCACGTCGAGCTCCAGGGGAACTCGGCGACGTTCGAGCTGGTCACGCCGCCGACGGCCACCGCGGCCGTGCCCGTGTTCCAGAGCGTCGCCACGACCGTCGCACTCGACGTCGTGCCGACCGCGGTCGCGGGGAACGCGCCGCCGTTCCAGGTGATCGTGAAACTCGACGGCGTGATCTTGTTCGTCGTCGATGTCGTCGAAGAGGGCGATGTGTCGGTGGCACACGCGGCGGCTGCGACCGTCGCGACGAGCAGAGGAATGTAGGCGAGACGCACAGGTGGAGTACATTGCATCGCAAAAGCGGCGCGCGCGGTGTGACATCTGCATGACGCTCCGTAGTGTTTCGTAAGGCGGGAATGGCGTGACTGAATTGAACTGGCGATGGATCGCGCTGCTGCTGATCGCTCCACCGATCGTCGGCGCGGCGGCCGCGTATCCGTTCTGGCGGCGGCGCGAGATGATCTTCGGCAATCTGGTGGGCACCGTGATCATTCTCGGCACCGCGTTCGCGCTGATCATGCGCGAGTCGATCGAGATCGAGCGCCTCACGCGCGGGTGCCTGCAGGCCGGCTACACGTGCTGGCCCGTGCCCAGCGCGTTCGCGCGATACGCGATCTACGCGGGCATCGGCATGCTCGAAGTCTTCGCGTTGTTTGCGTGGAGCCTCAGAGTCGAGACGAGAATCCGCAACCGCGCGTACGCGCCGGAGTGGCGGTAACGGTCGAGCTGGCCCGTCCGGGTCCGGGATTTGCTTCTTCTTGACGCGGAGTCATGGAAGAGGAAGCGCAATGACCAGAACAATCGGCGTCATTCTCATCGTGCTCGGTCTCATCGGCCTCGCGTGGGGTGGGTTTACCTACACGACGAGGAAGAAGGTCCTCGACATCGGCCCGATCGAGGCGACGCGCGAGGAACATCACAGCGTGCCCGTACCGCCCATTGCCGGCGCGGTGGCCCTCGTCGGCGGCATCATGCTGGTCGCCGCCGATCGGCGGACGTAGCACCCGGCGTGATGCCGTAGTCACGCATCGGTCACGAAGGCCTCTGGTAGACTCCCCGCCAACGCCACGACGGGCGGGGTATGAACACGCAGGCCTCTCGGATCGTTGTCCGGCTCCTCGTACTCATTGTCGCGGCTGTCGTCTGGCTCGCCACTGGGCGCCAGGTCTCTCTGGCCCAGTCGACCACCGCGCCGTCCCAGCCCGCGGCGAAGCGGCTCTCCCGCAGCGAGCGCCTCCGTGACTGGCTCGAGGCTGTCGAGCGGCACGAGCCCGGCATCGTCGACCAGTCGATCGGCGTCTTCGACTCGTGGCGGCCCGACGACTTCCAGTACCTCGCCATCGACCTGAACACGCTGGTCCTGCTCATCGAAGACCCGGGCCTGAGGACGTTCTTCTTCAAGTCCGGCTCGAGGTCCAGGCAAATCGTCTACAACGGATCCGATCTGAAAACGATGCTGGCGCTCGCCATGACGGCGAGGAACCGGATTGGCGAAGACACGACGATTCCGCCCGAACAACGGCTCCAGAAGAACAGGAATCGCGTCCTCGAGCGCGCGGCGATCTTTCATACCGACGTCGCCCTCGACGCGCTCCTCGGCGGACGGTCGAATGTGCGCGCGCCGCTCGGCCTTCAGTCGTTCACGCTGTTGCTGCCGGACGGACGCCCGCAGGGCATGACCGTCGACGTCGGTCACTGGGAACTGGCGCGCTCGATCCTCGACAAAGTTTCACCGGCTCCTGCGCGTCACGAGTTCGTGCGCGGGTGGTACATCGCCACCGCCGCGTATCTCGAGGGCCTCGGCCAGCTGGTGCCCGCACATTTCGATCGCGGCCTGCACTGGTTTCCGGACGACGCGGAACTGCTGTTCTTTGCCGGCTGTCTGCACGAGTCGCTGGCGGAGACCCGCATTCAGGAGGCGATGCAGTCGGCCGCGATTCCTTCCGACGTGAAATTCGACGTGTCGTCGCGCCGGGCCGAACTGCGCGCCGCGGAAAGTCTGTTCCGCAAGGCGGTCAACGCACGGCCGGATCTCGTCGAGGCGCGCATCCGGCTGGGGCGCGTCCTCTCGCTTCGTGGAGAACACGCGGAAGCAGAAACGCTGCTGCGCCCGGCCGTCGAGGACGCACGCGACCCGCCGCTCGCGTACCTTGCGCACCTGTTTCTGGCCTCCGAAGTCGAAGCGCGCGGCGACAGCGGCCTGGCTCGCGATCTCTACGCGAAGGCCGCCGCGCTCTACCCGAACGCACAGTCGCCGCGTCTCGCGTTGAGCGCGCTGGAGGCTCGCGCCGGAAACGAGGCCGGCGCGCTTCGCGCGATGGCAGGGGTGCTCGCCCTGCCCGGCGACCAGCGAATCGATCCGTGGTGGACCTATCATCAGGGGCAAGGCCGCAACGCGCCGCTCCAGCTGAAGGCTGTGTACCAAAGCTTCCTGGAGGAGGAGAGACGATGACGCTGCGGATGGCGGCAACCGCGGCCGCGCTGTCGTGCGCGACGCTCGCGGCCTCACCGCAAACGCCGACGTTCTCGAGCCGGCTCGAGGCCGTCCGCGTCGACGTCCTCGTGACGGAGGACGGCCGGCCGGTGCGCGGCCTCCAGCCGGCCGACTTCGACATCCGCGACGAGGGCGTGCCTCAAACCGTCGATCTCGTCAGCTTCGAGCAGATCCCGCTCAACGTGGTCCTCGCGTTCGACGTCAGCGACAGCGTGTCGGGGGACCGGCTCGAGCATCTGCGCGCCGCCGGGCGCGCCGTGCTGGCACGGCTCGCGGCGAGCGACCAGGCCGGCCTCGTCAGCTTCAACAACGCCGTGGAAGTCCGGGCGAACCTCACGGCGCGGGCGAAAGATGTGATGGCGGCGCTCGACGTCGTGCACCCGTTCGGAGAGACGGCGCTCGTCGACGGATCGTACACGGCGATGGTCCTTGCGCAATCGGGCGGAAATGGCGTCCGCCGCGGGCTGGTGATCGTGTTCACCGACGGCGCCGACACGATCAGCTGGCTGACGCCCGAGCGCGTGCTCGACGCGTCACGGCGCAGCGATGCCGTCGTGTACGGAGTGATCGTCCGCAGCAGGAGCAAGGCCTCCTTCCTGCATGAGCTGAGCGAGCGGACCGGCGGCGGCATCGTCGAGATCGAGTCGACGAAAGATCTCGCCGATCGCTTCGTCGCGGTCCTCGACGAGTTCCGGCAGCGGTATCTGGTGAGCTACACGCCGCGGGGCGTCGCGTCGCGCGGCTGGCACCGGCTTGATGTGCGGATCAAGGGCCGAAAAGTGACTGTAAAGGCCCGGGCGGGATACCTGTCGGGCTCGTAGCGCGCGGCCCTTTTCCGCCTTCGCCAAGGCCCTACTCTGAGATAATCTGCGCGACTGTCATGAAGAAGCGATTCCTTGCGCTCGCTGGGGCGGCTCTTCTCGTCACACCGCTCGCCGCGCAGCCGCCCAGGCCTGCGAATCCGACCGACATCGCGGGCGAGTGGACGCTGACCAACAACGAAGAAGACACGACCGCGCAGCCGCCGCTCGGCGACTACCTCGGCATTCCATTCAACGCCGCGGGCCGGCAACGCGCGGACACGACCGCCGAATCCATCTGGGGCACGCCCGAATATCAGTGCCGGCCGCATTCGGCGCCGCATCAGTGGCGCGGCCTCGGCGGCGCGCGGATCCTCAAGGAACAGGATCCGCTGACGCGCGACGTGCGCGCGTATCACGTGCAGTTCATGCGCTCGCTCGACTGGCCGATCTTCATGGACAACCGGCCGCACCCGCCGGCGTGGGCTCCCCACAGCTGGACCGGCTTCTCGACGGGGCAGTGGATCGGCAACACGCTGAAGGTGACCACCACGCACTTGAAAGACGGCTATCTCAAGCGCGGGGGGCCGCAGACGAGCGACATGTACTCGATGACGGACTACATCACCCGTCACGACGAGATCCTGACGATCGTCACCGTCGTCGACGATCCCGTGTATCAAGATGAACCGTATGTCGAGTCGACGACGTACACCATCGACCTGACGTCGAACGTCGCGATGGAGACGTGCAACGGGTCGTCGTTCGCCGAGAACGGCGGAACCGATCGGCATCACGTCCCGCACTTCCTGCCTGGACAGAACACGGCGCTGACGGAGTGGCTGAAGAAGGACGATTGGATTCCCGTCGAGCCCACGCGCGGCGGCGTCAATACGACGTATCCCGAGTACAAGTCGGGCGCGACGAAGGTGCCCGCGTCCCGCACCGCGGTCCCACCCGAGAAAGAGATCGCGGCGCAGAGCCCGCGCGACGGCCAGGTGCACGTGATGCCCGTGCAGGGCAACATCTATATGCTCGTCGCCGACGGCATCAACATCACGGTGTCCATGGGCGCCGACGGCGTGATGCTCGTCAACACGGGCTCCGCGGCGATGAGCGAGAAGGTGCTGGCGGCCGTCAATCAGCTTGCGGCGAGCGCGGTCACGCCGCCGGCGCCGAACACGTGCTTCGGCGCGAATTGCCCGAACGCATGGGGATGGGCCAGCCCGTACATGAACGCGGTGATCAACTCGCCGGCGCCGCCCAAGCCGATCCGCTACATCGTCAACACGAGCGCGTCGCCCGAACACGTCGGCGGCAACGAGAAGCTCGCGTCAGCAGGGTTCTTTCCGCGAGGCGGCGGGTTCGGGTCGGCGGTGTCGAACGTCGGGCGCGAAGCCTCGATCGTGGCGCATGAGAACGTGTTGAATCGCCTGTCGACGCCATCGGCCCCGAACTCCCGGCCAGTCCCGGCGTCGGCGCAGCCGACCGACACGTACTTCGACGAGTTCCACAAGCTGCCCGAGTACTTCAACGGCGAGGCCGTGATCCTCTACGGCGCCGCCGGCGCCAACACCGACGGCGACAGCCTCGTGTTCTTCCGCCATTCGGAAGTGATCAGCGCCGGCAACCTCTTGTCGACGATCAGCTATCCCGTCATCGAAGTGGACAAAGGCGGCAGCATCCAGGGCGTGATCGACGGCCTGAATCGCATTCTGGATCTCGCGGTGGCCGAGTATCGCGGCCAGGGCGGCACGTGGATCGTGCCCGGGCGCGGCCGTCTGTCGGACACCGCCGATGTGGCGTCCTATCGCAACATGGTGACCATCGTCCGCGACCGCGTGAAGGATCTCATCGGCAAAGGCATGACGCTGCAGCAGGTGAAAGCGGCGAAGCCGACGATGGATTTCGACGGGCGTTATGCCACGGCCGCGGCAGGGGAGTGGACGGCGGATCGGTTCGTCGAGGCCGTGTATCGAAGTCTTCAGGAGAAGAAGTAATGCGCAGACTGCTTCTGTTCGCCGCGGCCGTGTCCGTCGCCGTCTCGAGCACCGCGCTCGCTCACCATTCCTACGCCGCGACTTATGACGTGACGAGGGAAGTGAAGCTCGAAGGCAAGCTGGTGCAGTTCGTCTATCGCAATCCCCATTCGTTCGTGCATGTCATGGCTGCCGACGACAAGGGCATCCCGCAGAGGTGGGCCGTCGAGTGGAGCGGCACGACGCAGCTCGGCAACTCGGGCGTGACGAAGGAAACGCTCAAGGTGGGCGACGAGGTGATCATCATGGGCCGTCCCTCGCGAGTGCCTGGCGAGTATCGCGCGCTGATGCTCACGCTGAAGCGGCCGAGCGATGGCTTCGCCTGGGGCTCCGCCGGACAAACCGTTGACTAAACGCGCTGCCATCGCGCTGGTTCTGCTGGCAAGCGCGATCACGGTCCACGCGCAGCGAGGGGCGGCCGGGCGAGGCCGTGGTGCGCCCGTGTCGGCTCGTGAAGGTGCCGCCATCGATCTCACCGGCTACTGGGTGTCGGTGATCGCGGAAGACTGGAAGTTCCGGATGGTCACGCCGCGCAAGGGCGTCTACGACTCGCTGATGCTCAACGCCGAAGGGCGCCGCGTCGCCGATACCTGGGATCCGGCGCGCGACGAGGCCGCAGGCGAGCAGTGCCGGGCGTACGGCGCGGCCAACATCATGCGCATTCCAGGTCGCGTCCACATCACGTGGCAGGACGACAGCACGCTGCGCGTCGATACTGACGCCGGAACGCAGACACGCCTGTTCGTATTCGGCGCGACGCCGCCCGCGGCTGAGCCGTCATGGCAGGGCCAGTCGATTGCCGAATGGCAATACGCCCCAGCGGCTCGTGGTGCGGCCAGGACCGGCAACCTCCGAGTCGTGACGACGAATCTGCGGCCGGGCTACGTCCGCAAGAACGGCGCGCCCTACAGTGGAAAGACGACCGTCACCGAGTATTTCGACCTCAACGCGATGCCTAACGGCGACCGGTGGTTCACGGTGACCACGAAGGTCGAGGATCCCGTCTACGCACGCGGCGCATATCTGACGACGACGGACTTCAAGAAGCTGCCGGACGCGTCAGGGTGGGCGCCGACGTCCTGCTCGGCGCGCTAGTCATCAGTTCACCAGTCGAGCCGCGAACAGCTCGCTCGAGCAACGGCGCGAGGACAGCACAGCCGCAGTTCTATCCACGGATGGCGTTGCATTCGATGGCACTCGTCTTGTAATTTTGCGAGTGGCGCATCGCGGCGCCTCAACCACAACACACCGGGTAGATTTTCGGAGGGCCACGTGCGCATTTTCACCTCAGCCCGCAGCTCCACCGCTGCGTTCGTCCTCTCACTGACGCTGGCGGTTCCCGTAGCCGGATACGCCGCCGGCAAGTCCAGCGCGACGATTGCCGGCAGCTCGACCGTTCGGATCGACAACTTCGGGCAGGTCAGCGCGACCTATTACCGCGGCGCGCAGCCCGAGGGCCGCGACTACGCCGACCTTGCCGCGCTCGGCGTGAAGACCGTCATCAACCTCACCAGCGACGACGCGCAGGCGGACGAGAAGACGCTCACGGAGCGAGCGGGCATGGTCTACGTGCAGATTCCGATGACGACGCACACGCCTCCGACCACCGCGCAGCTCGCGCAGTTTTTCAGTATCGTCAACGACGCGGCGAAGCAGCCCGTCTACGTGCACTGCGTCGGTGGGCGTCATCGCACCGGCGTGATGACCGCGGCGTATCGGATGACCGAGCAGCGCTGGACGTCCGAGCAGGCGTTCAAGGAGATGAAGCAGTACAAGTTCGGCGCCGATTTCCTCCACTCGGAGTTCAAGGACTTCGTTTACGCCTTCCGGCCGCAGGTCACCGAGGTCGCCGACAATTCCGCTAGAATAGGCGCACTCGCTCACTGACCTTGCCACGGCGCAGTCTGCTGCGCCGACGCCTGGGGACGTCTCCACAGCCCCGGCCCTGAACGGGATCGACTCGGGGCTCGCGACTCGCTGCTCGCGGCTCGCGAAAGTCCCGGGTCCGGACTTGGAGGCTCGATATGTGGAGGTTACGTCCCCTGGCCGCGGCCATCCTCGCCGCTCTCACTGTCGGGACGCCCGCTGCCGCCGCTGCCGCGGACGACGCGAAAGCCGTCGTCACCGCGGCGTCGAAGGCGATGGGCGTCACCGGCATGACGTCCATCACGTTCTCCGGCGCGGCGGCAACGGGCAATTTCGGCCAGAGCCGCACGATCTCCTTCGGCCTCGCGTCCACGTCCATTCGAAACTACGTCCGCACGATAGACTTCACGGCCCCGGCGTCGCACGCGACCGGCATCACGCAGCCGCCGGCCGCCGTTCGCGGCGGTCCGCTGCCGCCGATGGGTACGTACGAGCAGATGATCACATCTGCCACGCCGGCCTGGGTGCAGCAGATGCAGATCTGGGCCACGCCGTGGGGCTTCCTGCTCGGCGCCGACGCGAACCACGCCACGGTCAAGTCGCAGAAGATCGACGGCGTTCCGTACAAGGTGATTACCTGGAGTCCCGCGCAGAAGTCGCCGTCGGGGCTGCCGTACAAGATCACCGGCTACGTCGACGCCGACAACCTCGTCGCGCGTGTCGAGACCTGGGTCGAACATCCCGTGATGGGGGACCTTCACCAGGAGTTCTTCTACACCGGGTATCAGAGCTTCGGCGGGCTCATGGCTCCCGCGAAGGTGTCACAGAAGCAGATCGGCATGGAGACGTTCGTCGCCACGATCAGCCACGCGCAGGCGAACCCCGAGTCGCTCGCGAAGCTGATGGACGGCCCGCCGCCGCCGGCTCCGCCTCCGCCGCTCCCGCCAGCGGCGTCCGAGAAGCTCGCGGACGGCGTGTATCGCATCACGGGCGGATATGTGTCGCTGGCCGTCGAGTTCAAGGATTACGTCGTCGTGCTCGAGGGCGGGCAGAACGAGGCGCGCGGGCTCGCCGTCATCGCGGAGACGAAGAAGCTGTTTCCCACCAAGCGCATCCGATACGTCGTCTGCACGCACCCGCATTTCGATCACTCGAGCGGGCTGCCGCCATTCGTCGCCGACGGTGCGACGATTCTCGTCGACGACAACGCGAAGTTCTTCACGCAGGCCTCGCTCGACACGCCGCGGACGCTGGCCGGCGACGTGATGGCCAGGTCGAAGAAGAAGGCGAAGGTCGAGGGGGTGATCGAGCAGATGGAGCTGAAAGACGACACGCGCTCGCTGATGCTCTATCACGTCGAGAAGCTCGAACACAGCGACTCGATGCTCGTCGCGTACCTGCCGAGGGAGAAGATTCTGTTCACGGCGGACTTCAACGCCCCGCCGCCCGGGCAGCCCGTGAGTCTGTCGATTGCCACGCTGATGGCCAACCTCGATCGCCTGGCGATCGATTTCGAGCGTCACGTGACCGTGCACGCGCCGAACCCCGATCGCGTGCTCACCAAAGCGGATCTGTTCGAGCTCGCGAAGAGGCTCAGCCAATGAAGGCAATCAGGAAAGGAATCGCCATCGGCGGCGTCGTGGTCGGCGCCGTGCTCTGGGCATCGCGAGCGCCCGTGCTCGCGCACCACTCGTTCGCGGTGACCTACATCGAGTCGGACACGATCGAGATCGAGGGAGATGTCGTCGAGTTTCAGTACAGGAACCCTCACGCGTGGATATTCGTGCAGGGCACCGAGCGGCCGGGCGACCGGCCGAAGATCTACGCCGCTGAGTGGGTGAGCGTCTCCCAGCTCGAACGCGCCAACATCCCGAAGACCTTTTTCAAGCCGGGCGACACGCTTCGCATCTGGGCGTCGCCGAACAAGAACCCGAGCGACAACCGCGTGCGTCTGAAGCGCATGGAACGACGGGGGGACGGTTGGCGCTGGGCGGGTAACCGCGGCGACACACGCTAATTGAACGAAGAAGGGAAAACTGAGAAGTGAGAACTGAGAAGTGAGAAGTGAGAACTGAGAACTGAGAAGTGAAGCAGTTCTCAGTTCTCACTTCTGAGCTTACTGCGTGATGGTCTTGACGCTGTCGCCCACCTTGAAACCCGTGCCTGAGACGGGCGCCGCCACCGACGAGATGTCGTCGACGTCCGTCACCCGAATGACACCGACCGGCGACGAGAGCTTGCGGATCACTTTCCCCGTCGTGGGATCCTTGATTTCCCGCGAGACGCGTTCGACGTTCAGCTGATCGCCCACTTTCACGCCGGCCTTGCTGCCGACGTTCAGCACGATCTGTCCGCCTTCGGCGGCGGCGACAAGCCCCTCGACGACAACCGTTCGGGCCACCAGCTTCGTGTTGCCGGCGACGACGTTCGTGCTGAGCTGTTCGGTCGCGGCTTTGACCGCTTCGCCGATGATCGTGTTCTGAAAGTCGCTCGAGCCGAAGTTCACCGCGCCGGCGCCGAAGCCTCCCCAGCCGCCGCCGCCCCCGAGGAGCGACGTGCTCGTCCGCTTCGACTCGCCCTTGCCTTCGGCCACCGCGAGAATCTCGGCGGTGTCGATGTCGACGATCCGCGCGTCGAGGGCGACGATGGCCTTCGATTCCTTTCGCTTGAAGCCGCCGAGGCCGACCTTGCCCAGGCCGCCGCCGACGCCGCCGATGCCCGTGTTCTTCGTGTCGTTGCCGAATTCGGTGATGCTGCCCACGACGATCGCGTCGACGCCGAGGAGCTTTCCGAGCTTGGCCGCCGACATCGGATTGGCGCGATCGCTGTTCGAGAAGTTCTGCTCGGCGAGGATCTTGTCGAGCGCCTTCCGCTCGATGACGGAGTAAGTGCCGTCCTTGACGAGCATCGTGACCAGCAGATCGGTCACGCCTTTCCCGACGTCGATGTCCTTGCCGAAGATGGCCGCGACGCCGGAGTGGACGGTCGCGTAGTCGAAATCGAAGACCGCGACTCGCTTCTTACGCGCCGCTCCGTTGGCCGTCGGCGCCTGCGCGCTTGCGATCGTGGCGCACAGGACCGCCAGACACGATGCGAGAACAACGACTCTTTTCATGCGGATTCCTCCGGACGAGCGTGAATGATCGGCGTGGCTGAGCGTGATGGCGGGAATTTACCGCCACCCCTCGGACCTGTCAAACAAGAAGTTGACCGCAATGGAGGGCGTTACAATGCGCAGCCGGCACTGGTTCAAGCTCAACCGTAAGGCTGCGTGTTGGATCGGAGAGACATCATGTTCAAAGGCTTCAAGCAGTTCATCCTTCGAGGGAACGTCCTGGACCTGGCAGTCGCGGTCGTGATGGGCGGCGCGTTCGGCGCGGTCGTCACGGCGCTCGTCAAGGACTTGCTGACGCCGCTCCTCGCGGCCGTCGCCAAAACCCCCGACTTCTCCGCGCTGGCATTCACCGTCAACGGCAGCAAGTTTCTGATCGGCGACTTCATCAACACGCTGATCTCGTTCCTGCTGATCGCGATCGCCGTCTACTTCTTCGTGATCATGCCCGTGAACGCGCTGATCGCGCGGTTGAACCGCGGCGAGGCTCCGCCGGATCCGACGACGAAGAAGTGTCCGGAGTGTCTGAGCGAGGTGGCGATCGGCGCGAAGCGCTGCGCCTTCTGCACGTCGGCGTTGCCGGTCGCCGGCGTCAGGTAATTACGACGCGACTTCGAGACCGTCTTTGGTGAACTCGAAGTCGCCCTCGGCCAGCTTCTTCAGCCAGTCGCTCGTCCGTTTGAGGCCGCCGAACGGGAAGAAGTGCAGGCCCTTGAGCTTGCTCTCGGGATGCTGGCTCCGGTGGCGCGCCAGATCCACGACCTGGTTGTCGGGCGCCGACACCGTGAGGAGCTTGCTCAATTGCGTGGCGTGCTTCGAGAACGCCTGGAATGACGGCCCGACGCCGCAATCGAGCGCGTACTTGAGCAGCGTCTTCGTCGTCGCGAGACCGGGCAGGCCCGCATAGTACGGAAGCGCGTTGATCGACGGCGTCGTCGATTTCTCCCAGGAGATGATCGGGTCGGCGACGAAGCCGAACTGCGAGACCAGATACACGTCGGCACCGGTCTTCTGCGCGTAGGCGTTCTTCCTGACGATTGCGTCACGCAGCGCCTCGTCCGCGACCCGTTGGTGGCCTTCGGGATGACAGGCCAGGCCGACTTTCCTGATGCCGTGCTTCTCGATGAACCCGCGCTCGATGATCTGCAGCGCGCTCTCGAACTCGCCTTCGGGCTTGTCGATATCGCCTGCTACGACGAGGACGCGCGTGACCCCGGCTTCGCCGACCAGCCGCTTCAGGAAATCGTCCAGGATGGCGGCGCTT
>Ga0134124_10003571_pt1 | contig 12510 bp, 12 predicted proteins | sample KB304_FD_96880 | JGI IMG/M metagenome (GOLD analysis project Ga0134124, IMG submission 96880) | Terrestrial soil microbial communities without Nitrogen fertilizer from Kellogg Biological Station, Michigan, USA - KB3-0-4 | ecosystem: Environmental > Terrestrial > Soil > Unclassified ... | reverse complement strand
TCGAGTCCGAGCTGTTCGGCCACACGAAGGGCTCGTTCACCGGCGCCACCACCGAGAAGGTCGGTCTGCTGGAGGAGGCCCACAAGGGCTCGCTGCTACTGGACGAGATCACCGAGATGCCGATCGACCTGCAGGCGAAGCTGCTGCGCGTGCTGGAAGACCGGGTGGTGCGACGCCTGGGCGGCGCCAAATCGATCCCGGTCGATTTCCGCCTGCTCTCCTCGACCAACCGCAGCCCCGAACAGGCGGTGAAGGAAGGACAGCTCCGGCAGGATCTCTACTTCCGCATCAACACCGTCACCATCAGTGTGCCCCCGCTGCGCGAGCGGCGCGAGGACCTGCCGATGCTCGTGCGCGCCTTCCTGGAGCGCTACCGGGCCAAGCATCAGCGCGCGATCGACGCGATCGAGCCCGAGGCCTATCGTCGCCTGCTGGGCTACGCCTGGCCCGGCAACGTGCGCGAGCTGCAGCACGCGCTGGAGCGGGCGGTGCTGGTGGCCCGTGGACGCGAGATCACGCTGGCCGATCTGCCGGAGTCGCTGCAGCACGGCGGGGGAGAGGGTGGCCTCGCGGGCGCCATCGCGCCGTCGGAGGTTCCGGCCGGCTCGCTGGAGGAGATCGAGCGCGCCTCGATCCTCAAGGCGCTGGACGCGACGCGGTGGAACAAGCAGGCCGCCGCCGCGCTGCTCGGCCTGCGCCGGCCCACGCTGTATTCGAAGATGCGAAAGCACAACATTCCACAACGCCGGCCTTGAGCTGATTTACATGGGGGCCCCGATATGGCCCCCAAACCCCCAGGCGTTCGTCGCGCCCCGGCGGAGCCGTGGCGCTCCTCGACCTCGCTTCGCGCGGGCCCCGTGTGGCCCCCAACACCCCCGGCCTTCGTCGCGCCCCGGCGGAGCCGTGGCGCTCCTCGACCTCGCTTCGCGCGGGCCCGTGTGGCCCCCAACACCCCAGGCGTTCGTCGCGCCCCGGCGGAGCCGTGGCGCTCCTCGACCTCGCTTCGCGCGGGCCCCGTGTGGCCCCCAACACCCCCGGCCTTCGTCGCGCCCCGGCGGAGTCCTGGCTCTCCTCTAGCTCTCGATCGGCGTAGTTCGACATGGCGCTCAAGCGGTCCGGGTTTGTCGAACTCGGGGTCGCCTGAAAGGCGAGCATGCGGTGGGGGACTGCCCAAGAAATGGGCACATGGGTGTGGGGCTATCGTGATAAGTCCTTGGTTTCGCAGAGCGTGGTTCGGGCATGCGCGTTGCTCTCTGCGGACGGCTCGGGAGGCCGGCGCACATGAAAAAGGTCGAGGCGATCATCAAGCCGTTCAAGCTGGACGACGTCAAGGAGGCCCTGACTGGGATCGGCATCATCGGAATGACGGTCTCCGAGGTGCGTGGGTTCGGGCGGCAGAAGGGCCATACCGAGCTGTACCGCGGGGGTGAGTACACGGTCGACTTCCTGCCGAAGATCAAGATCGAGGTCGTCGTACCGGATCACTTCGTCGACAAGGTCGCCGAGGTGGTCGCCGGAGCGGCGAAGACCGGCAATATCGGCGACGGCAAGATCTTCGTGTCGCCGGTGGAAACGGCCATTCGGATTCGGACGGGCGAGCGCGACCAGAGCGCGCTTTGATCCAGGAGGACACCGTGAAACGGCTCACACTCTCACTGGCAGCGTTGCTGGTTGTCGCCACCCTCGGCGTTGCCTCGGCACAGACGCCGGCCCCAGCGCCCGCGGCCGCCACCGACAAGCCGGCCGTAGCGGCCCCGGCGGCGCCCGCCGCAGCGGCGGCTCCGGCGGCCCCGTCGAAGATCGACAAGGGTGACACCGCCTGGCTGCTGACGTCGTCCGCGCTGGTGCTCATGATGACGGCGCCGGGCCTGGCTCTCTTCTACGGCGGCATGGTCCGCCAGAAGAACGCGCTCGCGACGCTCATGCAGAGCTTCATCATCATGGCCGTCATCTCCATCCAGTGGGTGCTGTGGGGCTACAGCCTCGCGTTCGGCCCGGATAAGGGTGGCATCATCGGCGGCCTCGACTGGATCGGTCTGCGTGGTGTCGGGGCCGAGCCCTTCGACGCCTACTCCAAGACGATCCCGCACCAGGTCTTCATGCTGTTCCAGATGATGTTCGCGATCATCACGCCGGCCCTCATCACCGGCGCCTTCGCCGAGCGCAAGAAGTTCTCGGCCTTCCTGCTGTTCACCGTGCTGTGGGCCACCTTCATCTACGACCCGCTGGCGCACTGGGTGTGGGGTGACGGCGGCTGGCTCAAGAAGTTCGGCGCCCTGGACTTCGCCGGCGGCACCGTCGTGCACATCTCGTCGGGCGTCTCGGCCCTCGTCTGCGCGATCATGCTCGGCAAGCGCAAGGGCTACGGCCATCAGCCCATGCAGCCGCACAACCTGCCGATGACGGTGATGGGCGCCTCGCTGCTGTGGTTCGGCTGGTTCGGGTTCAATGCCGGTAGCGCGCTCGAGGCCAACGGCCTGGCCGCCAGCGCGTTCCTGGCGACGAACACCGCGGCGGCCGCCGCCGCGCTGGGCTGGATGTTCACGGAGTGGATGGCCCGCGGCAAGCCGACGGTCCTCGGCGCCGCCTCCGGTGCGGTGGCCGGGCTCGTGGCGATCACGCCGGCCTCCGGCTTCGTGGGGCCGGTGTCGTCCATCATCATCGGTGGGCTGGCCGGGGCGCTCTGCTACGCGGCGTGCAACCTCAAGTCGAAGCTCGGCTACGACGACTCGCTGGACGTCGTGGGCGTGCACGGCGTCGGCGGCACCTTCGGCGCGATCGCGACCGGCCTGTTCGCCTCCAAGGCCATCAACGACGCCGGCGGTGACGGGCTGTTCTTCGGCAATCCGGGCCAGCTGTGGACGCAGATCATCGCGGTGCTGGCGACCTACGCCCTGGCGATCGTCGGCACCTGGGTCATCCTGAAGGTCGTGGACGCCATCGTGGGGCTGCGGGTGAGCGACGAGGACGAGGTGGTCGGCCTCGACCTCTCCCAGCACTCGGAGACGGCGTACGCGCTCGGGGGCGGTTCCTACAGCGAGTTCACGAGCGGTACCGGCGCGTTCGGCGAGGCGATGCGCGCCTCCGAAGCGAAGGCGCGCCCCGCGCATTGAGTGGCGGGCGGCTTGATTTCGAGGGATCGGACCACTAAGGTATTCGGGCCGGTGACCCCGGGCGGGGTCGCCGGCCGCACCATTCACACCTCACGAGGGAGAAGGAGTTCCGCATGACCGCCAAGGATGTCCTCAAGCTGGCCAAGGAGAAAGGCGTCAAGATCGTCGATCTCCGCTTCATCGACCTGCCGGGCCTCTGGCAGCACTTCTCGATCCCCGTATCCGAGCTCAGCGAGGGCATCTTCGAGGACGGGCTCGGCTTCGACGGCTCGTCGATCCGCGGGTTCCAGACGATCGACGAGTCCGACATGCTGCTGATCCCGGATCCGAGCACGGCCCAGATGGATCCGTTCACCGCGGTGCCGACGCTGGTCCTGATCTGCAACGTGAAAGATCCAGTTACTGGTAAGTGGTATTCGAGAGACCCTCGATATATCGCGCAAAAAGCCGAAGCGTACGTCAAGAAGAGCGGCGTCGCCGACACGGTCTTTATCGGCCCCGAGCTGGAGTTCTTCTTCTTCGACTCGATCCGCTTCGACCAGAACTACAACTCGGGTTACTACTTCATCGACTCGGCGGCGGGCGCCTGGAACACCGGCAAGGAAGGCACCCCCGATCAGCCGAACCTCGGCTACAAGCCGCGCTACAAGCAGGGCTACTTCCCGGTGCCGCCGATGGACCAGTTCCAGGACATCCGGTCGGACATGGTGCTGGCGCTGGAGTCGGTCGGCGTGCGGGTCGAGGTGCACCACCACGAGGTGGCCACCGGCGGCCAGACCGAGATCGACATGCGCTTCGATACGCTGACGAAGATGGCCGACAAGGTCCTCTGGTACAAGTACTGCGCGAAGAACACCGCGAAGAAGTGGGGCAAGACCGCGACGTTCATGCCCAAGCCCCTGTTCCAGGACAACGGCTCCGGCATGCACACCCACCAGTCCCTCTGGAAGGGCGGCAAGAACCTCTTCTACGAGCGGGGCGGGTACGCCGACATCAGCAAGACCTGCCTCTACTACATCGGCGGCATCCTCAAGCACGCGCCGGCGCTGCTCGCGTTGATCGCGCCGTCGACGAACTCCTACAAGCGGCTGGTCCCCGGCTACGAGGCGCCGATCAACCTCGTGTACAGCCAGCGCAACCGGTCGGCCGCCATCCGGATTCCCGTGTACTCCAAGAGCGAGGGCGCCAAGCGCATCGAGTTCCGCACGCCCGATCCGACCTGTAACCCGTACCTGTCGTTCGCGGCGTGCGTGATGGCCGGTCTGGACGGCATCGCCAACAAGATCGATCCCGGCAAGCCGGTGGACAAGGACCTCTACGAGCTGCCGGCCGCCGAGCAGAAGAAGATCAAGCAGCTGCCGGGCGAGCTGTCGATCGTGCTCGACAACCTCGAGAAGAGCCACGACTGGCTGCTGAAGGGCGACGTGTTCACGCCCGACGTGATCGAGACGTGGATCGAATACAAGCGGAAGAACGAGGTCGACGCGGTGCGGCTCCGCCCGCATCCGTGGGAGTTCGCGCTGTACTACGATATTTGACAAGCATCGGGGGGAGCGCCGCCGCTCCCCCCGATACCCCCCAGCGGCAGGTTCCTCGATGGCGTTCCACGTCCCTCTCTCTCGCGTGGCATTGCGCTGCTTCGGAAATTGGCAGGTTCGCCGACGTGCCGAAGCCGTGGGCATTGTCGAGTCGAGGTGGAGGGGCCAAGGGGCTGATTTCGTGAGCGGGCGCCGTGGCATTGGGTTTGCGGAGGCAAGTGGCATGGCGAAAGTGATGACGAGGATGAGCTCGAGGTGGCGGGTGGCGATCGTGGACGATCACATGCCCTCGCGAGCGGATGTGCGCGCGGCCGTGCTGGCGGCGGGCGGTGAGGTGGCGGGCGAGGCCTCGCGCAGCGCCGATGCGCTGGCGATGGTCAACAGCGCTCGTCCCGACGTGGCCATCTTCGCGGTCGGCTTGCCCGACGGTGATGGAGTCTCGATCGCGGCGGCCGTGACCAGCACCACCGGATGCCCTGTCGTGCTCTTCACCAGTCACACGCGTGACGAACTCGTGGCGCGCGCCCAGGCGGGCGGCGTCATGGCCTATCTCCTGAAGCCCCTCCGGCCGGCCGAGCTGGCTCCCACGCTGGATCTCGCGGTCGCCCGCTTCGCGGAGACTCGGCAGCTCCGGCAGACGCTCGAGGAGCGCAAGATCATCGAGCGCGCCAAGGGCCGCATCATGGAGCGGCTCAATCTCACCGAGGATGATGCCTTCCGTCGCCTCCGTCGCGCCGCCATGAACAGCCGGCGCCCGATGGTCGAGATCGCCCGCGCGCTGCTCGTCTCCGAGTCAGTCACCGAGGATCTGCCTCGGATTTAGGCAGTTCTGACGGCGCCAACCCCGGCGTCGTCAGCGAATTCGCGTACTTCTCGTTCGGTATACCCCTTGCTATCACCGCGCCCGAGCGCGGACAACGACGTCCCCGTCGCGGCATCGCTGCCGCGTGCAGTGCACTGGGGAAGTGACCTCGCGGGTCCTCGGCCCGAGCGTCGGGCGAGGGAGGCCCACGCAGGCGCCCCGACGAAACACGGAAGGAGACGTCATGGCCGCGTACTCACGCAGGGACTTCCTCAAGGGCAGCCTGGCTGCCGGCGCCGGGTTGGCCGCGCTCGGCGGCCTGCCCAGCCTCATCACGGCGCAGGGTAAGGAGCCGATCAAGATCGGAATCCTCCACTCGCTCTCCGGCACGATGGCGATCAGCGAGGTCTCGCTGCGCGACGTCGTGCTCATGGCGGTGGACGATATCAACGCCAAGGGCGGGGTGATGGGCCGCAAGCTGCAGCCCGTCGTCGTCGACCCCGCCTCCAACTGGGACCTGTTCGCCGAGAAGGCCAAGCAGCTCCTCCTCCAGGACAAGGTCGCCGTCACCTTCGGGTGCTGGACCTCGGTCAGCCGCAAGTCGGTATTGCCGGTGTTCGAGAACAACAACGGGCTGCTGTTCTACCCGGTGCAGTATGAAGGCGAGGAGTGCAGCAAGAACGTCTTCTACACCGGTGCCACGCCGAACCAGCAGCTGATCCCCGCCGCGGAATACATGATGTCGAAGGAGGGCGGGAGCTACAAGAAGTTCTACCTGCTCGGCACCGACTACGTATTCCCTCGCACGGCCAACAAGATCCTGCGCGCGTTCCTGCTGGCCAAGGGCGTGCCGAAGGAGAACATCGAGGAGGAGTACACGCCGTTCAACCATCAGGACTATCAGACGATCGTCGGCAAGATCAAGCGCTTCGCCTCCGGCGGCAGCGCCACCGTGCTCTCGACGATCAACGGCGACAGCAACGTGCCCTTCTACAAGGAGTTCGGCAACCAGGGCCTGCGCAGCGAGAACGCGCCGATCATGGCCTTCAGCGTGGCCGAGGACGAGCTGCGCGGCATGGACACCTCCGCGCTGGTCGGCCACCTGGCCGCCTGGAACTACTACCAGTCGGTCGACGCGCCGCAGAACAAGAAGTTCGTGAACGCGTTCAAGGAGTACGCGCAGAAGAACAACCTCCCCGGCGGCGCCAAGCGTGTGACCGACGACCCGATGGAGGCCGCCTATTTCGGGGTCTACATCTGGAAGCAGGCCGTGGAGAAGGCGAAGTCCGTCGAGGTCGACGCGGTTCGCAAGGCCGTCTACGGCCAGGAGTTCCTGGCGCCCGGCGGCAAGATCAAGATGGACGAGGCCAACCACCACACCTACAAGCCGGTGCTGATCGGCGAGATCCTGAAGGACGGTCAGTTCAAGGTCGTCTCGCGCTCCAAGGGGCTCGTGAAGGCGGAGCCGTGGAGCCAGTACACGAGCCCCGACAAGGGCTGCGACTGGGTGAAGGAGAAGGGGACGTACCAGAAGAAGGCATGATGCACGTCTTCGCTCTCGCGCTGTTCCTGGCGTGGCTCACGGCTCCGGCCGTGGGTCACGCCGCCGTACCCGCCGCCGACGTCGAGCACGCGCTGGTCGACCTGGCCGGCGCCGACGTCGAGCGGCGGGAAGCGGCGGTGACCGTCATCGGCCAGACCGGTGACCCGAAGTGGCTCGCGTTCCTCGGCGCGCTCCGCGACGGGAGTGTGTACGCGCGTAAGAAAGGGGGTCAGCTCGAGATCCTCGTGGGCGGCGGCAAGTCGACGCAGGGCGACAAGGACCTGATCGAGATCAAGACCGCGTACGATGGCGCCCCGCTCGGCGCCGTGCCCTTGGCCGACCTCATCGAGGTCGCGGCCGATCGGCGGCTGCGCATCGCGATCAAGCCGTTCCTGGACGCTGATGAGACGCGCGGGCAGTTCGCGGACCCCGATCCCAACGAGCGTCGCGGCGCCGCCATCAAGCTCGGCAACCAGGCCGAGGCGGCGGCGGCTCCCACCATCGAGGCCGCGCTGGCGACGGAGAAGGATCCGTGGGTGCGCCACGCGCTGGCCGAGGCGCTGGGGCTCATCCGGCTGACTCACGGTGACGCGGCGACGCGCACCGCCGCCGCCGGCACGCTGGCCGGGCTGCACTCGCTGAGCGCGGTCGCGACGCTCAAGCGCCTGGAGGCCGACGCCTCGGCGAGCGCGACCGAGCGCGCGGCGGCGACGAACGCCGTGAAGAAGATCGAGCGCTGGACGCTGCTGACCACCGCGCTGGAGACCGCGTTCCAGGGTGCCTCGCTCGCCTCCATCCTCCTGCTCATGGCGCTGGGGCTGGCCATCGTGTTCGGGCTGATGGGCGTCATCAACATGGCCCACGGCGAGCTCATGGCGCTGGGCGCCTACACGACGTACGTCGTCCAGAACTGGTTCCGGACGGCGTGGCCCCAGGCGTTCGACGCCTACTTCCTCGTCGCGCTGCCGCTGTCGTTCCTGGTGGCGGGCGCGGCCGGGCTGGTGCTGGAGCGGGGCGTGATCCGCCGTCTCTACGGGCGGCCCCTGGAGACGCTGCTGCTGACGTGGGGCGCCTCGCTCATCATCCAGCAGGGGCTGCGGCTCTGGTTCGGCGCCGCCAACGTCGACGTCAGCTCGCCGCGCTGGCTGTCGGGCGGGGTGCCGGTGATGGTGGGGCTCACGCTGCCGTACAACCGGGTCTTCATCATCGGGCTCGCCGCGGTCAGCGTGGGCGCGATGTACTGGCTGCTCTTCCGCAGCTCGGCCGGGCTGCGCATCCGCGCCGTCACCCAGAACCGCGCGATGAGTGCGTGCCTGGGCGTCCGCGCCTCCCTGGTCGATGCGACGACGTTCGCGCTCGGCGCCGGGCTGGCCGGGCTGGCCGGCTGCGCGCTCACGCAGATCGGCAACGTGGGGCCGTCGCTCGGCCAGAACTACATCGTCGACTCGTTCATGGTCGTCGTCACCGGCGGCGTCGGCAAGCTGGCCGGCACCATCCTGGCCGCGGCCGGGATCGGCGGCCTCAACAAGGGGATCGAGCCCGCCCTGGGCGCGGTGTTCGCGAAGGTCGCCATCCTCATCGCGGTCATCCTGTTCCTGCAGCGCCGACCGGCCGGCTTGTTCGCCACGCGCGGGCGGAATGCGGACGCCTGATCGCCTGCTCCTGCTGGTGGCCGCGCTCGTCCTCGTCGTTGGGATGCCGCTCGGCAACCTGCTGCCGCCCGGCTCACCGCTGTACGTCTCGAACTTCACGCTGAACCTCTTCGGTAAGTTCCTCACCTACGCGATCCTGGCGCTGGGCCTCGATCTGCTGTGGGGCTACGCCGGCGTGCTGAGCCTGGGTCACGGCGTGTTCTTCGGACTCGGCGCCTACGCGATGGGTATGCACCTGATGCTCGAGATCGGTGCCAAGAGCGTGTACCAGAGCGCGCTGCCGGACTTCATGGTGTGGAATCAGGTCAAGGAGCTGCCCTTCTTCTGGCGGCCGTTCTACAGCGCGCCCTTCACGGTGGTGGCGATCGTGCTCGTGCCGGCGTTGTTCGCCCTGGTCTTCGGCTTTCTGGCGTTCCGCAGCCGCATCCGCGGGGTCTACCTCTCGATCATCACCCAGGCGATGGCGCTGTCGGCGTGGCTGGTGTTCAACCGCAACGAGATGAACCTGGGCGGCACCAACGGGCTGGCCGACTTCAAGACGTTCTTCGGGGTGCCGCTCAACCAGCCGTCCACCCAGCGGCTGCTCTACGTGATCACCGCGGTGGTGCTGGTCGCCGCCTGGGCGCTGTGCCGGTGGATCACCCAGTCGCGAGCGGGGAAGGTGCTGGTCGCCATCCGCGACAGCGAGACGCGGGTGCTCTTCTCCGGCTATTCACCGGCCAACTACAAGCTGTTCGTCTTCGTGGTCTCCGCCGCGCTGGCCGGCGTCGCCGGTGCGCTCTACGCGCCGCAGGTCGGCATCATCACGCCGGCCAAGATCGGCGTGCTGCCGTCCATCGAGATGGTGGTCTGGGTGGCCGCGGTTGGCCGCGGCACGCTCGTCGGCGCCGCGCTGGGCGCGATCGGCGTGAACTGGATGCAGTCCTGGCTCACCACCAGCTACCCCGACTTCTGGCTGCTGTTCCTCGGCGCGCTCTTCATGGGCGTCGTCCTCTTCTTCCCCGACGGCGCCCTCGGCGCCCTGCAACGCCTCGGCGGCCTCCTGCGCCGCCCGCGACCGACGGCGACCCTCGCGATGGCCGCGCCGCCGGTGGTCGCGTCGCCCGTTCAATCCATCGGTGCGAACAAGCTCGGCGCACCGCCTCTAGGACAGGCCACCCTCGGCTCGAACCGGGCACGCGGCTCCGATACAACGGCATGAACGACGCGATCGTCTACCTGGAGGACGTCACCGTCTCCTACGAGGGCTTCAAGGCCCTCGATCGTCTCAACTTCTTCATGGACCGCCGCGAGCTTCGCGTGGTGATCGGGCCCAACGGCGCCGGCAAGACGACGCTGCTCGACGTCATCTCGGGGCGCGTCAAGGCCGTGCACGGCCGCGTGATCTTCGGGCGCAGCACCGACCTCACCGCCATGACCGAGAACCAGATCGCCGCGCTCGGCGTCGGCCGCAAGTTCCAGACGCCGTCGGTGTTCGTCAACCTCACCGTGTGGGAGAACGTGGAGCTGTCGCTGCGGCGGCCCAGCAAGGGTGTCGTGGCCACGCTGCTCAGGCGCGACGCCGCCGAGGCGCGCGATCGCATCGCCGCCACGCTCGACACCGTCGGGCTCGGCGACAAGGCCGCCGCCCAGGCGGGGGCGCTGTCGCACGGCGAGAAGCAGTGGCTGGAGATCGGGATGGTCATGGCCCAGGACCCCGAGCTCCTCCTGGTCGACGAGCCGGTCGCGGGCCTGACCGACGAGGAGACCGCCCGCACCGGCGACCTGCTGCTGTCCATCGCCGCCGAGCGGTCGGTGCTGGTCATCGAGCACGACATGGAATTCGTGCGCCAGATCGCCCGCACGGTCACCGTCCTCCACCAGGGCGCCGTGCTCTGCGAGGGCCCGGTGGAGCAGGTGCAACAGGATCCACGCGTCCTCGAGGTCTACCTGGGCCAGCGTGGCAGTGCGAGCCGAGACGCCGCCGAGGCGGCGAGGTGAGCCTGTGAACGGGACGTGCGAGCCGAGACGCCGCCGAGGCGACGAGGTGAGCCTGTGAACGGGACGTGCGAGCCGAGACGCCGCCGAGGCGGCGAGGTGAGCCTGTGAGCGGGGACAGGCCGTCCATGCTGTCCGTCGAGAAGCTCGACGCCGGCTACGGCGGCTCCCAGATCCTGTGGAGCGTGGACCTGAGCGTGTCGTCCGGACAGGTCGTCTGCCTGATGGGCCGCAACGGCGTGGGCAAGACGACCCTGCTCAAGACGATCATGGGCCTGCTGCCCGCCCGCGGCGGGCGCGTGGTGCTCGACGGCGTCGACGTGACGCGATGGGCGCCCGATCGACGGGCGCGGGCCGGCATCGGCTACGTGCCGCAGGGCCGCGAGATCTTCCCGCACCTCACGGTCGAAGAGAATCTCCGGATGTCGCTGCTCGGCTGCGGCCGCGCCCGCGATCTCGACGAGGCGCTGGCGCTGTTCCCGACGCTGAAGCACCTGCTCGGCCGCAAGGGTGGTGTGCTGTCGGGCGGCGAGCAGCAGATGCTGGCGATCGGGCGCGCCCTGCTCACGAAGCCCAAGGTGCTGATGTTCGACGAGCCGACCGAGGGCATCCAGCCCTCGATCGTGCTGGAGATCGAGGACGCGATCCGGCGGATTCGCACGGAGCTGGGGCTGGCGGTGCTGCTGGTCGAGCAGTACCTGGACTTCGCCGAGCGGCTGGCCGACGCCTACGTCATCATGGCCAAGGGCGCCGTCGTGGCCGGCGGGCCCACCGCCCAGCTACGCCTGGAGACCGTGCGCCACCATCTTGCGGTATAAGCGGGACAAGAGAGCCAACGATGCACCTCACACCGCGCGAGCAGGAGAAGCTGCTGATCTTCACCGCGGCCGAGCTGGCGCGGCGGCGCCGCGCGCGCGGCCTCAAGCTGAACCACCCCGAGGCCCTGGCCATCATCACCGCCGAGATCCTCGAGGGCATCCGTGACGGCCGCAGCGTGTCCGAGCTGATGGCCTCCGGGCTGCACATCCTCCGCCGCGACGACGTCATGGAGGGCGTGCCGGAGATGATCGATGAGGTCCAGGTGGAAGGCACCTTCCCCGACGGGACCAAGCTCGTCACCGTCCATCACCCCATCCGCTGACGTCGCACGCGACCGCGCTCTACGACAAGCTGCGCCTCACGCCCGAGGGAGGAACCTCGTGATTCCTGGAGAATACTTGCTGGGAGACGGCGATATCGTGGCCAACGCCGGTCGCCGCACGATCGAGCTGACGGTCGCCAACACGGCGGACCGGCCGATCCAGGTCGGCTCCCACTTCCACTTCTTCGAAGCCAACCGGGCGTTGCGGTTCGATCGGGCCCAGGCCTTCGGCATGCGCCTGAACATCCCGGCCGGCACGGCCGTGCGCTTCGAGCCCGGGGACGAGAAGCGCGTGAGGCTCGTCGATCTGGCCGGTGAGCGCCGGATCTTCGGCCTCAATGGGCTGACCCAGGGCGGCGCCCGCGACGCCGCGCTGGGCCGGCTGGCGGAGTGGGAGCGGCCATGACGCCCCGGGCCCCTGAGCACGGCCACCGACGGGTCAAGCCCGCCTCGCGGAGCCATCTGCAATGAGCCTGCGCATCCCGCGGCGGCAGTACGCCGATCTCTACGGCCCCACCACCGGCGATCGCGTGCGCCTCGCCGACACCGACCTGCTGATCCGCATCGAGCGCGACCTCACGGTGCCGGGCGAGGAGGCGAAGTTCGGCGGCGGCAAGGTGATCCGCGACGGCATGGGGCAGTCGGCGCGGGCGACGCGCGGCGAGGCGACGCTCGACACCGTCATCACCAACGCGGTCATCATCGACCACTGGGGCATCGTGAAGGCCGACATCGGCATTCGCG
>Ga0134124_10003568_pt1 | contig 12515 bp, 9 predicted proteins | sample KB304_FD_96880 | JGI IMG/M metagenome (GOLD analysis project Ga0134124, IMG submission 96880) | Terrestrial soil microbial communities without Nitrogen fertilizer from Kellogg Biological Station, Michigan, USA - KB3-0-4 | ecosystem: Environmental > Terrestrial > Soil > Unclassified ... | reverse complement strand
GGTCATGTTCATCTGCACGGCGAACACGCTCCAGGGGATCCCGGCACCGCTCCAGGATCGCCTCGAGATCATCCACCTGCCCGGCTACACCGAGCAGGAGAAGATCGAGATCGGCAAGCGGTTCCTCATCCCCAAGCAGATGAAGAACCACGGCCTGACCGAGAAGCACATCGAGATCCCGCAGGAGACGATGGTCGAGCTCGTCCGCTCGTACACCCACGAGGCCGGTGTCCGGAACCTCGAGCGCGAGCTGGCGAACGTCATGCGCAAGGTCGCCCGGACCGTGGCCGAGGGTCGCAAGCGCAAGACGGTCATCGACCTCAAGCGCCTGGCCGAGTACCTCGGACCGCCGCGCTACGAGTACGGCGAGCTCGAGGCCGAGGACCAGACCGGCTCGGCGACGGGCCTGGTCGTGACCGAGGTCGGTGGCGACGTGGTCGCGATCGAGGTCACCAAGATGGAAGGCAAGGAGGACTTCATCCTCACCGGCCAGCTCGGTGACGTGATGCGCGAGTCCGCTCGGGCCGGCCTGTCGTGGACGCGAGCCCACGCGACCGAGCTCGGCATCCCGCGCGAGACGTTCGAGAAGAACACCCTTCACATCCACGTTCCGGCGGGTGGCACCCCGAAGGACGGCCCGTCGGCCGGGATCACGATGGCCCTCGCCATCGTCAGCGCCCTGACCGGCATCCCCGTCCGCAAGGACGTCGCCATGACCGGCGAGATCACCCTCCGCGGTCGGGTCCTCCCGATCGGCGGGCTGAAGAGCAAAATCCTGGCCGCTCACCTGGCCGGGGCGAAGATGGTCATCCTGCCGCGCAAGAACGAGAAGGACCTGCGCGACATCCCGGACGAGATCCGCAAGTCGATGAAGCTGGTCCTGGTCGACTCGATGGAGCAGGTCCTCGACACGGCCCTCCGGCGCAAGCCGAAGGCGCTCGTGATCGCGGAGCCGGCCAAGATCGTGAAGCCGGGCGACCAGCCGAGCGACACGCCGGAGCGCGAGGAGCGCGTCCGCCGGACGACGTTCCCACCGAGCGACCAGCCGCCCGTGGTCGTCGACCGCCGAATCTGAGGCGAGCACAATGGAGCCGGCGGGAGACCAGGTCCCCGCCGGCCCTTTCGTTTGAGGGCGAACCTCGCGACGATGGACTTTCAGGACTACTACCAGACACTCGGGGTCCCGCGGACCGCTTCCCAGGCCGATATCAAGAAGGCCTTTCGGAAGCTGGCCCGCGAGAACCATCCCGACAAGAAGCCCGGCGACAAGACCGCCGAGGCTCGCTTCAAGGCGATCAACGAGGCGCACGCCGTCCTGTCCGACGCCGACAAGCGCAAGAAGTACGACCGGCTCGGCAAGGACTGGGAGGCCTACTCGCGCGCCGGCGTCGATCCGGATGCGGCGGGCGCGCCGTTCGGGGCAGGCGGCTCGTTCGGCGGGTTCGGTCGCGGGGCCGGAGGCGCCGGGTCCGGCCGCTCCGGCAACGTGCGCTACGAGTTCCGGACATCCGGGGGCGGGTCCGGCGGCGACTTCTCCGACTTCTTCCGGACCTTCTTCACCGCGGACGCCGGCGGCCCGGCGGCCGGCTCGGCCGGGACGCGCTCGTCGCGCCAGGGCGCGGGGCCGTCCTTCGACGACATCCTCGCTGAGATGGGCCTGAACAACGCGGCCGCCGGCCCGGGCGGCGGGAGCCGGGCAGGCGGATCGTCGCGCGTCGCCGGTGGTGCCGCTCGCGCGACCGCCGAGGCGGTCGCGGAGATCAGCCTCGAGGAGGCGTATCACGGCACGATCCGGCGGGTCGAGATCGACGGTCGCCGTCTCGACGTCTCGATCCCGCGCGGCGCCGACAACGGGACGAAGGTCAAGCTCTCGGGCCAGGGGCCCGGGGGCGGCGACCTCGTCGTCACGGTCCGCGTCCGGCCCCACCCGGTCTTCACGCGCAACGGGGCCGACCTCGAGCGGGAGCTGCCGATCACGCTCGCCGAGGCGCTCCTCGGCGGTGAGGTGCCGGTGACGACCCTCAAGGGCAGGGTCCTCCTGCGCATCCCGCCCGGAACCCAGAACGGCCACCGCTTCCGGCTGAAGGGCCAGGGCATGCCCAGGCTCCGCGGCGAGGGCAACGGCGACCTGTACGCGAAGGCGCGGGTCGTGCTCCCGCCCAAGCTCGACGACGAGGCGGCCGAGGCCGCCCGTGCCTTCTTCGAGAAGCTCGATCAGCCCGACCCCCGGGCGGTGAGCTGACCCGCCCCGCTCCCGCCACGAACCCGATCTGCCCGAACCGGAGAACGTTTTTTTGAATGTCGAGCGCACCACCGAGAAAGCCCAGGAGACGATCGCAGCCGCGCAGCGCGCCGCGCAGAGCATGGAATCGCCCGTCCTCGACGCCGAGCATCTCCTCCACGCGCTCGTCGAGCCGGACGACGGCGTGCCCGCCGAGACCCTCCGGCGCCTCGGTGTCGACCTGCCCGCGTTCCGCGACGAGCTCGCCGGGATCCTCGGCAAGCGCGCCCGGATCCGGGGCGGCTCGCTGTCGCTCGATCCCCGGGCGAAGCGGGTCCTGGAGCTGGGCGAGCAGGAGGCCCGCCGCCTCGGCGACGAGTACGTGTCGACCGAGCATCTCCTCCTCGGCGCCCTCGAGGTCGGCGGCGAGGGTCGCCAGCTGCTCGAGCGCCACGGCGCGACCCGCGAGGCGGTCCTCGGGGCGCTCCAGAGCGTGCGCGGCGGCCAGCGCGTCACCTCGCCGACGCCGGAGGGCACGTACGCGGCCCTCGAGAAGTACGGCCGCGACCTGACCGCCGAGGCGCGGGCCGGCAAGCTCGACCCGGTCATCGGCCGGGACGAGGAGGTCCGGCGCGTCGTGCAGGTCCTCAGCCGGCGGACGAAGAACAACCCGGTTCTGATCGGCGAGCCGGGCGTCGGCAAGACCGCGATCGTCGAGGGCCTCGCCCAGCGGATCGTCCGGGGCGACGTTCCCGAGGGGCTGAAGGACAAGCGGGTGATCTCGCTCGACCTCGGAGCGCTCATCGCCGGTGCGAAGTTCCGCGGCGAGTTCGAGGAGCGCCTGAAGGCCGTCCTCAAGGAGATCAAGGACAGCGACGGCCAGGTGATCCTGTTCATCGACGAGCTCCACACGGTCGTCGGCGCGGGTGCCGCCGAGGGCGCGATGGACGCCTCGAACCTGCTCAAGCCGATGCTTGCCCGCGGCGAGCTCCACACGATCGGGGCGACGACCCTCGACGAGTACCGCAAGCACATCGAGAAGGACGCCGCCCTCGAGCGCCGCTTCCAGCCCGTGATCGTCGACGAGCCGACGGTCGAGGAGACGATCTCGATCCTGCGCGGCCTGCGCGAGCGGTACGAGGTCCACCACGGGGTCCGGATCACGGACTCCGCATTGGTCGCAGCCGCGACGCTGAGCCAGCGCTACATCACCGAGCGCTTCCTGCCGGACAAGGCGATCGACCTCGTCGACGAGGCGGCGTCGCGGCTGCGGATGGAGATCGACTCGATGCCGGTCGAGCTCGACGAGGCCGAACGGCGCCGGATCCAGCTCGAGATCGAGCGCGAGGCCCTGCGCAAGGAGACTGACGACGCGTCGAAGGCGCGGCTCGCGGCCCTCGAGAAGGATCTCGCCGACCTCGAGGAGTCGACCGGAGCCCTCAAGCAGCGCTGGGAGGCCGAGAAGGCGGCGATCGCGGCGATCCGGGCCACGAAGACCGAGCTCGAGCAGCTCCAGGTCCGGATCGAGCAGGCCCAGCGCGAGACCGACTACGAGACCGCGGCCAAGCTCCAGTACGAGACCCTGCCCGCTCTCCAGAAGCAGTTGACCGAGCAGACCGCGGCGCTCGCCGCCCTCCAGGGACCCGGGTCACTGCTGCGCGAGGAGGTCACCGCCGACAACATCGCGGAGATCGTCGCGGCCTGGACCGGGATCCCGGTCACCCGGCTGATGGAGGGTGAGCTCGAGAAGCTCGTGAAGATGGAGGACCGCCTCCATCGTCGGGTCGTGGGCCAGGACGAGGCGATCGAGGCGGTGTCGGATGCCGTCCGGCGCGCCCGGGCCGGGCTCGGTGACCCACGCAGGCCGCTCGGCTCGTTCCTGTTCCTCGGTCCGACCGGCGTCGGCAAGACGGAGCTCGCCCGGGCCCTCGCCGAGTTCCTCTTCGACGACGACCAGGCGATGACCCGGATCGACATGAGCGAGTACATGGAGAAGTTCTCCGTGTCGCGCCTGATCGGAGCGCCGCCCGGCTACGTCGGCTACGAGGAGGGCGGCCAGCTGACCGAGGTCGTCCGTCGCCGGCCGTACCAGGTCGTGCTTCTCGACGAGATCGAGAAGGCCCACCAGGACGTGTTCAACATCCTCCTCCAGGTCCTCGACGACGGGCGCCTGACCGATGGCCAGGGCCGGACCGTCGACTTCCGGAACGTCGTGATCATCATGACGAGCAATGTCGGCTCGAACCTGATCAGCGCGGTCGGCGGCGGCGGACGGGGCCAGGACGACGGCGCCTACGAGGCGATGAAGCGCCAGGTCACCGACGCGCTGCGCGCCCAGTTCCGGCCCGAGTTCCTCAACCGGATCGACGAGATCATCGTGTTCCACGCCCTGTCCGAGGCCGACCTCGAGCAGATCGTCGACCTGCTCCTCGACGGGCTCAAGCTCCGGATCGCCCAGCAGGACCTGACGATCGAGCTGACGCCGGCGGCGCGCCAATTGATCGTCCGCGAGGGGACCGACCCCGCGTTCGGGGCACGGCCGCTGAAGCGGACGATCCAGCGGCTCGTCGAGAACCCGCTGGCCCGGGCCCTGCTCAAGGGCGAGTTCGCGCCCGGCGACACGATCAAGGTCGACGCCGACACCGTCTCGGGGACGCTCGTCTTCTCGACCGAGCGCTCGACGGTCGTCGCCGAGGCGGCCAACCGCCGCGACGCGCGGTCGCGTGCCGGTGACGAGCGCGACGAACCGGTCGCGGCTGGCGGGCGACGGCGCTCCAAGACCGTGCTCGACCTGCCGGAGCTCGATGAGCCGAAGCGGGATCGCGACGGCGGCGAGCTCGTCAACTAGCCCGGGCGACGGTGCTCTTCGACGAGGCGCTCGAGCGGGTCGTCTCGTCCGCCCGGTCGGCGCGGCCGTGGCCGGATCCGCCGGTCGAGCTCATGCCGGTGTTCACGGACGGGCGCCTGCGGCCACGGCTCGCGCCAAGCGCGAGCGCGCGTGCGGCGGCGGTGCTCGTGCTGGTCTTCCGCGACGATGCGGGCGAGGCGCGGCTCGTCCTCACCGAGCGCGTCGCCTACGACGGCCACCACTCGGGCGAGGTGAGCTTTCCGGGCGGCAAGGCCGAGCCGGGTGATCGCGACGCGACCGCGACGGCGCTCCGCGAAGCCCGCGAGGAGGTGGACCTCGACCCGGACAGCGTCGATTTCGTCGTCGCCGGCACCCTGGACGAGGTCTTCATCCCGGTCAGCGACTTCCGGATCACGCCGGTCATCGGGACCGCGCTGCGCGCGCCACGCCTGACACCGAACCCGGCCGAGGTCGCCCGGATCCTGACCCCGCCGGTCGATGCCTTCCTGCCCGGCGCCCCGATCGAGGTCGTCGAACGGACGATCCGGGACTGGCCGCTCCGCTACGGCGGCTACCGGATCGACGACCTCCACGTGTGGGGCGCGACGGCCCGGATCCTCGGCCAGCTCGGGGCGATCCTCGGCGCAGATCCGCGCATGTAGGAATCTCAACGCAACCGCCCGGCGTTCCGTGGCGTCTCCGGCGCGGCCCGACGGCACACCCTGGTGGTGCCGATCCGGGACCTGCGGGGCCGCCGGCCTCGCCTCGTGGACCGGGAACGTGCTCACCCGCGTTCCCCAGGGAGGTTGCGCCATGCGCAAGCTGCTCCTGTCCCTGGCCGTCGCCGCTCTCCTCGCGGGTGCCTGCGGCAGCTCCAGTGGCCCGACCACGAACTACGGAGGCAGCGCCGTCGCCCCGGGCCATCATCAACCCACCTATCCACCTCCGCAGCAGCCCGCCCCGACGCCGCCGGCCGGCGTGACCTTCCAGGATCCCGGCACCAACCCATGGGTCGACCCGGGCCGCGACGACAAGTCGACATTCGGCCTCGACGTCGATACCGCGTCCTACACGATCGCCCAGTCCTATGTCCACGACGGCCAGGCGCCGGATCCGGCCAGCGTCCGGGTCGAGGAATGGGTGAACGCCTTCGCCCAGGGCTACCCGCCACCCGAGGACGGTGCCTTCGCGATCCTCGCCGACGGCGGACCGACGCCGTTCACCGACGAGGACGAGGTCCTCCTCCGGATCGGGCTGCAGGCCCGGGCCGTGGCCAATCGGGATCGCGAGCAGGCCTCCCTGACGTTCGTCATCGACACGTCCGGATCGATGGAGCAGGGCGGCCGGCTCGAGATGGTCAAGGACGCGCTGCGGATCCTGATCCACGGGCTCGACGGGAACGATCGCGTGTCGATCGTCAGCTTCGGCAGCGACTCCCAGGTCGTGCTCGGCCCGACGGCGGCCGACCGGACCGGCGCCATCCTCGACGCGATCGATCGGCTCCACCCGGGCGGCTCGACCAACCTCGAGGCCGGCCTCCGGCTGGGCTACGAGCTGGCCCGCAAGACGCTCACCGAGAACGGCATCGACCGGATCGTGCTCGCTTCCGACGGCGTCGCCAATGTCGGGCTGACCGACCCGAACTCGATCCTCGATTCGATCCGGCGCGACGCGGCCGCCGGGATCGAGCTCGTCTCCGTCGGCGTCGGGATGGGCAACTACAACGACACACTGCTCGAGCAGCTGGCCGACCAGGGCGACGGCTTCTACGCCTACATCAATACCCGGGATGAGGCACGCAAGCTGTTCTCCGAGAATCTGACGAGCACGCTGCAGACCGTGGCCCTCGACGCCAAGGCGCAGGTCGCGTTCGATCGCGAGACCGTCGCCGCCTACCGCCTCGTCGGCTACGAGAACCGGGCCATCGCCGACCGCGACTTCTCGAGCGACGGGGTCGCGGCGGGCGCGATCGGGGCCGGCCACTCGGTGACAGCGCTGTACGCCCTGCGGCTCGAGCCCGGGGCCGGTCCGCGGGGACACCTCGCGCGGGTCACCGTGCGCTGGACCGATCCCGACACTGGCCGCGCCGTCGACCTCGGGCGGGATGTCGCGCTGAGCGACCTCGCCGGATCGTTCTCCGCGACCGACCCCCACTTCCGGCTCGATGCACTCGTCGCCCAGACCGCCGAGGTCCTCCGTGGCAGCGAGTTCGCGCGGCGCCTCGACATCCGCGACGTTGCCGACGTCGCGAACCGCGAGGACAGCAACCTACCGGCAACCGACGAGGTTCACGCCTTCCTCGACCTGCTCCGCGACCTGGGTCGGCTGCGCGACTGACCCGCTCGGTGTCGCGGCCGCCGGCGGAGCGTCGGCGGTCGCGCGAGTCCAACCATCGAATATCCCGCGTCGGCCGGTGTCCGTGGAGGAGCGGCACCGGCCGACGACCCAGTCGGCCTCGTGCGTCGCCATCGGGCCCGTTCGTCGCGGCCGGCATGCCGGGAAATCCCGTAATCGCGGGCCGGAAGGTCGAGGCTGTCGACGGACGGACGGCCGGGTCACGATCGGACGATGCCGGCCCGACCAACCGTCCGTTCCGTTCGGCGCGTTCGTCGCCGCGGCCGGCGGTTCCTGCTGGTCCTCGCGCTCGTGATCGGGACCGGCCTCGCGGTCCCGACCGGCCTCGCCGCCCGGGTCATCCGCGTCGCGAGCGGCAGCCCGGCGACTGTCGATCTCGGCGGGCCGCTGCCGGCCTGTCGGGCCGACTCCGTGCCCGCGATCCACCGGGCCGCCGGCGATTGGCCGATCACGCTGCTCGATCCGATCTTCACGCTCGATCCGGCCGACCGTCCGGCCGACCTGGTCCCGACCGATGAGGCCGGGATCGCCGGGGGCGGAGAGGTCCGGCTCGTCGTGATCGACGATCTGCGGGCCATGACCCGGGCGGCGCGGACCGAGGGCGTCGTCCTCCGCGTCCGCTCGGCGTACCGGAGCTACGAGGCCCAGGTCCGGACCGTGGACAGCCTCGAACGCACGTACGGCCGGACCTGGACCGCCCAGGCAGCCGCCCGGCCAGGCCACTCCGAGCACCAGCTCGGCACCGCCCTGGATCTCGACGGGGGCGACGCGTGGCTCGCCGTCCACGCCTGGGAGCACGGGTTCGTCGTCAGCTATCCGCCCGAGCGCAGTCCCCGGTTCACCTGCTACCAGTCGGAGCCGTGGCACGTCCGGTACGTCGGCCGGGTCGAGGCGGCGGCCGTCCACGAGTCCGGGCTGAGCCTGCGCGAGTGGCTGTGGGCCCACCCCGACGGGATCGGCTGATCGCCCGCCTCAGCCGGCGTTACTGCGGCTCGCCCGCATCGGGATCCGGGGGGAGCGGATGGCCGGGCCCGCTGAGGGCGCCCTCGCCACGACTGACGACGCGGATCCCGGATCCGATCTCGCGCGCGCGACCCTCGAGGATCCCCCGGAACGCCGTGTCGTCCGCGCCCGCCAGCTCGACGACGAATGCCCGCATGTGGCCGTGATCGGCCCACGCCCCATGCGGCACGTCCGGCGGCCAGAGCACCGCCTCGCCGGCGGCGACCCGGAGCGGCTCGCCGTCGACGACGACCCAGCCGCCGCCCTCGATGACGATGAACCACGTGGTGTTCGGGTTGGTGTGCGGCTCGATCCGGCCGTTCCGGGCAAACGCGAGCTCGCTGATCACGCCACGGGCATCGCTGTGGATCACCTGGCCGGTGACCCCGGTCGTCCCCGGCGGGCCATCCGGACGGCGATGGCCGACCCCGAACCGGCGGACCTCGATCGGCATCGGCGTCGGCGCCAGGCTGGACGGGCGGCTAGCGCCGGCGCCGGCTGCGGTTGGCCCGGCTGCGCTGGGCGTTCGGGCGGCTGCCTCCGGCCTTGGCCGTCTTGGCGCCCTTCGGCCGGATCGTCGACTCGGGATGGGCGAACTTCGAGCGGGTGAAGTAGCGCTGCTTGGCCAGCTTCTGCTCGTAGACCTCGAACATCGGCGGGTAGCGAACGAAGCGGACCCAGACCATCACCGCCAGGCCGGTGACGAGGATCACGAGCATGACGATCAGGTAGAAGTTGAAGACCGCCGCGACGAGGATCAGGCCGAACAGGCTGATGCCCGTCCAGAGCAGCCACTCGTACATGTCGAGGTACGGGGCGTGCCGGTGGAGGGCGCGGGTCCGGGCGTTGTAGAGGATCACGAGCCCGATCAGGAGAACGATCGTCGTGACCCACGTGATCGTGTAGATGTCCGGAAACGTGTGGGCGCTGAAGCGGGTGAAGAGATACTCCCAGGGCAACAGCCGCACGTTCCAACCTCGCTCGTCCGGGGGCCGCCGGACGGGCTCGCGACGCTGATTCGCGATCCCTGCCCGGGGCAGGCGGCCGGTCGCCGCTGACGTCGGAGTATGCCACGGCCCGCGCTATACTCGGCGGCGAGTCGACCGCGTGCGGCATGCGTGGCAAGGTTCCGCGTCGGAGGAGGAGAAGTCCGGGTGCGAGCCCTGCTGTCGGTCGCCAACCGCGACGGGATCGTCTCCCTCGCGCGCGAGCTCCTCGCCCTGGACGTCGAGGTCTTCGCGACCGACGGGACCCGCGACCATCTCGCTGCCGACGGCGTCGAGGTCCGCCCCGTCTCCGAGATCACCGGGCTGCCGACGCTCGTCGGCGGCCAGGTCAAGACGTTCCATCCCGCGATCTACGCGGGCATCCTCGCCCGCCGCGACATCGCCTCGCAGATGGACGAGCTCGTCGAGCAGGGGATCGGCGCGATCGACATCGTCGTCGTCAACGTCCATCCGTTCGCCCCCGCGGTCGGCGCCCATCTCGTGCCGATCGACGAGGCGATCGAGATGATCGACGTCGGCGGCGCCGCCCTCCTCGGGGCGGCCGCCCGGAACGGCGCGGGCGTGGCCGCGGTCGGCAGCCCCGAGCACTACACGAAGCTCGTCACGGAGCTCAAGCACCACCATGCCCTGAGCGCCGAGCTCCGTCAGCAGCTCGCGGCCGACGCGTTCGGGGCGGTCGCCGCGTACTACGCCGAGATCGCGGCCTATCTCAACCAGATCTCGAACAACACGTTTCCCAAGCGCCTTGCCGTCGTGCTCGAGAAGGTCGACGACCTGCGCTACGGCGAGAACCCTCACCAGCGGGCCGCGTTCTACCGCGAGACGACGCACCGCAGCGGGACCCTCGCCGACGCGACCCAGATCCGGGGCGAGCGACCCTCGTTCAACAACTATCTCGATCTCGACACCGCCTACCGGATCGCCCGGGACTTCACCTCGCCGACGGTCGCGATCGTCAAGCACACCGATCCGGTCGGGGTTGCCTCGGGCGACGAGCTCGTCGAGGCGTATCGGCGAGCCCTCGAGACCGACGCCGTCGCGGCCTTCGGCGGCATCGTCGGGGTCAACCGCGAGCTCGACGGGGCGACCGCCCGCGAGATCGCGGCGAACTCCTATGAGGCGGTCGTCGCCCCGGCGTACAGCCAGGCGGCCGTCGGCATCCTCAAGGCCAAGGCCGGCCTCGAGATCCTCGCCGTGCCGCCCGACCCGACCGAGGGCATGCGCGACTATGGGATCGCGAGCCTCGACTTCAAGCGGGTCGCCGGCGGACTCCTCGTCGAGACCCTCGACGAGGTCGGCCTGGATCGCGGACGCCTCCAGGTCGTGACGAAACGCCGCCCGACGCTCGATGAGCTCAACGACCTGCTGTTCGCCTGGCGGACGGTCTGTCACGTCCGCTCCAACGCGATCGTGCTCGCGCGGAGTGGCGCGACGGTCGGGATCGGCGCTGCCCAGGCGAGCCGTCAGACGTCGGTCGAGATCGCCCTGCGCAAGGCCGGCGACCGCTCGAAGACCGCGGTGATGGCCAGCGACGCGTATTTCCCCTTCCCGGACGGGATCCAGATCGCCGCCCAGGCAGGAGTGACCGCGATCGTCCAGCCGGGCGGGTCGATCCGCGACGAGATGGCCATCGAGGTGGCCGACCGCCACCACATGGCCATGGTGTTCACGGGCACGAGGCACTTTCGGCACTGATGCGGACCTGATGGAACAGCTCCTCGCCTTGGAAATGGTCCGCGTGACGGAGGCCGCCGCGTTGGCGTCCGCCCGGTTCATGGGTCGTGGCGAGAAGGACGAGGCCGACCAGGCGGCGGTCGAGGCGATGCGGACGACGATGGACGAGATCGAGTTCGCCGGCACGATCGTCATCGGTGAAGGCGAGCGCGATGAGGCGCCGATGCTCTGGATCGGCGAGCCGGTCGGGCGCCGGACCCCGGCCGGGGTCGAGAACAATCCCGAGATCGACATCGCCGTCGACCCGCTCGAGGGCACGAACCTCGTCGCCCACGGCCAGGCGGGCGCGATCACCGTCCTCGCCGCCTCGGAGAAGGGCGGCCTCGTCCATGCCCCGGACACCTATCTCGAGAAGCTCTGCGTCGGGCCGGTCGCCGCGGGCAAGGTCGACATCCGCGAGAGCCCGACCGAGAACCTGCGCCGGATCGCGGAGGCGCTCGGCCGGGCCGTCCGCGACATCACCGTCGTGATCCTCGAGCGGCCGCGCCACGACGCCCTGATCGCGGAGGTCCGGGCCGCCGGCGCCCGGATCCAGCTGATCAGCGACGGAGACCTGTCGGCCGCGATCTCGACGGCCGTCTCGGGCACCGGGGTCCACGCCGTGATGGGCATCGGCGGCGCGCCCGAAGGCGTAATCACGGCGGCCGCCCTGCGCTGCCTCGGCGGCGAGATCCAGGCCCGCTTCCGCTACCGGAGCGACGACGAGCGGGCCCGCGGCGCGGCGATGGGCCACGGCGACGAGGAGCGCGTGTACCACACCGAGGACCTCGCGCCCGGCGAGAACCTCGTCTTCTCGGCGACCGGCGTCACCGCCGGCGACCTGCTCGAGGGCGTTCGCTTCTTCGGCGGCGGCGCGCGGACCCACTCGCTGGTCATGGGCTACCAGACCAAGCAGGTCCGGTTCGTCGACACGGTCCACATGTTCGACCGGAGCCGCCCGCCGTCCGTCCGCCTGTAGCCGAGCCGGCCGACCCGCTCACGGTTCCGGCGCGCCGCGCTCCTCGTCGCCGAAGCGCTGCCAGGCCTCGCGATCCGCGTCCCAGGCCGCGATCGGATGGACCGCATCCTCGCCCTCCTCGATACGCCGCCGGGCGGCGGCGGTCGCGACCGTTTCGCGCCAGCCGGGCGGCGTGAGCCCGGCCGCCACGTCGGCCAGGGGCGCGAGGACGAAGAGCCGGTTCACCGCCTCCGGGTGGGGGACCACGAGCAGCCGCCCGGCCTTGCCCGGGTCGAGCGACATCCCGTCGGGCGGCCGGTCGAGCGAGAGGCGGGCGCGGCCGAAGACGAGCAGGTCGAGGTCGAGCTCGCGCGGCCCCCAGCGCTCGCGCTCCCGGCGCCCGAACGCGCG
>Ga0134124_10003567_pt1 | contig 12516 bp, 12 predicted proteins | sample KB304_FD_96880 | JGI IMG/M metagenome (GOLD analysis project Ga0134124, IMG submission 96880) | Terrestrial soil microbial communities without Nitrogen fertilizer from Kellogg Biological Station, Michigan, USA - KB3-0-4 | ecosystem: Environmental > Terrestrial > Soil > Unclassified ... | reverse complement strand
CGACGGCCTCGCCGACCTCGTGGCGACGGCCGGCCGGGGACCGCTCAGCGGCGCTCCGGGGCCGAGGCGTCGAGCCAGCGCCAGACGGCGTCGGGCGTGATCGGCAGCGAGCGGACGGTGACGCCGAGGTGGGCCAGCGCGTCGTCGACCGCGTTGGCGACCGCGGCGGGTCCCGGAATGGCGCCGCCCTCCCCCACCCCCTTGGCGCCCAGCGGCGTGAAGGGGGAGGGATGCTCCAGCCGGTCCACTTCGATGTCGGGGATGTCGAGCGCGGTGGGCTTCAGGTAGTCCATGAAGGTGGAGGTCAGCAGCTGGCCGGAGGCGTCGTAGCGGAACTCCTCCAGGAGGGCGGCGCCGATCCCGTGCGCGGTCGAGCCGTGTACCATCCCCTCGACGATCAGCGGATTGAGCTCGCGGCCGCAGTCGTGCACGACGACGTACTTCACGATCCGCACGCCGCCGGTCGCGGGATCCACCTCGACCAGGCAGCAGTGGGCCGCGTTGGCGAAGACGAGCTGCGACGGCACCCGGCGGGCGGCGTCGATCGGCCTGGCCAGCGGATTCTGGTGCGCGTGCCGCGCCTCCAGCCCCGGCTCTTCGCCCGGCGGCAGCCCGAGCACGTCGGCGTAGGCGGTGCGCGCCAGCTCGCGGAGCGTGAGACCGCGGTCGCCGGCGCCCCGCACGCGCGCCGCGCCGTCGCGCAGCTCGAGATCGGCCGCGGCGATCTCCAGGCGATGCGCCGCGATCCGCAGCAGCTTGTCGCGCACGCGGCGGGCGGCGCCCACGACCGCGCCGGTGTCGGTCACCGAGAACTTGTTGGAGTAGTTTCCGGAGAGATAGAGCCAGGGCGTCGTCGTCGAGTCGAACCCGCGCGCGACCGAGACCTGGTCTGGATGCAGCCCGAGCTCGTCGGCGACGATCTGGGCCACCACCGTCTCGTACCCTTGCCCGCTCGGCGGATCGCCCAGCGCCGCCCGCACCTGGCCGTCGGGCTCGACCCGCACCATGGCGGCCTCGGCGGAGCCCGACGCCGCGCGGCGGCCCGTGATGATCTCGTAGGACGCGAGATTGGTGCCGGCCGGCTCCACCGAGGTCGCGATCCCGATCCCGAGCAGCCGGCCGGACGCCCGGGCGGCGGCCTGCTCGCGGCGCCAGTGCGCATAGCCGAAGCGCTCGAGCGCGGCGCGCAGGGTGGCGGGGTAATCTCCGCTGTCGTACTGCGAGCCGGTCGGCGTCGTGTACGGCATCTCCGCGGCGCTCACGTAGTTGCGCAGCCGCAGCTCGGCCGGATCGAGGCCGAGCCGGCGCGCCAGCAGCGTCATGGCGCGCTCCATCGCGAAGCACATGAACGGCTTGCCGATGCCGCGGTTGGCACCGCTCGGACACTTGTTGGTCAGCACCGACCACGCCTCGTAGCGGATGGCCGGGATGCGATAGCCGTTGGCGATGTTGCCGAGCTTGATCAGGTTGTGCTGCGCGGGCGAGACGAGGTTCTTGCCCTCGTCGGTCACGTCGCGGATCGAGAGCCCGAGCAGCGTGCCGTCGGCGCGATAGGCCAGCGCCACGTGCATGACGCCGCCGGCCGCGTGCATGAGCGCGGTCAGGTTCTCGCGGCGGTCCTCCAGGAACTTCACCGGGCGGCCGGCGCGGCGGGCCAGCAGCGCGCAGATCAGCAGGTAGGCCGGGCGCCGCTTGTTGCCGAAGCCGCCGCCGATGTCGGGACACTGCAGGCGCAGGCGCGCCTGCGGCACGCCCAGCGACTCGGCCATGATCGCCAGCGTGAGGCCGGGGCGCTGGTCGTTGGTGACGAACGCGTAGCCGTCGGTGCCCGCGTCGTACTCCGCGATGCAGCCGAACGTCTCGAGCGGCGTGGAGGCATAGCGCTGGATCTCGAAGCGCTCCTCCAGCACGCCGTCGGCCCGCGCGAAGGCCGCGTCCACCTCCCCGTAGGTCAGCGTGTCGTGCCAGACGACGTTGCTGCCGAGGGCTGGATAGAGCAGCGGTCCCTCGCCGCGCGCGCCGGCTTCGGCGTCGACCGCGGCCGGCAGCGGCTCGTAGGTCACCTCGATCCGCTCGACCGCGTCCTCGGCCGTGGCCCGATCGACCGCCGCCACCGCCGCGATCGGCTCGCCCACGAATCGCGCGTGCTCGACGGCCAGGCAGTAGTCGTCGAGCGGCACGGCGGTGGGAATGAGCGGCCGGATCGGTCTCGACGACGCCGCCGCCTCCGCGCCGGTCACGACGGCCGCGACGCCGGGCAGCGCCGCCGCCGCCGTCGTGTCGATCGCGGCGATGCGCGCGTGCGGGTGCGGGCTGCGCAGCATCGCGACGTGGAGCACGCGTCCGGGGGTGAGATCGTCGAGGAAGCGGCCGCGCCCCGCCACCAGGCGCGCATCCTCCTTGAGCGGGAGCGGGCGCCCCACCCAGCCGCCGGCCGCGGGGTGGGTCACGGCCGCGCGGCGCGCGACACGGCGCGGACGATGTTGACGTAGCCGGTGCACATGCAGAGGTTGCCGGCCAGCGCCTCGCGGATCTCCGCGGTCGTCGGCGCGGCATTGTGCGCGAGCAGCTCGTGGGCCACCACGATCATCCCCGGCGTGCAGAAGCCGCACTGCAGGCCGTGGCACTCCCGGAACGCCTCCTGGAGCGGGCTGAGCCCCGCCGCCGGCGTGAGGCCCTCGATCGTCGTCACCGCGGCGCCGTCGAGCTGCACCGCCAGCAGCAGGCAGCTGCGCGCGCTCTGCCCTTCGACGAGCACCGTGCAGGCGCCGCAGACGCCGTGCTCGCAGCCGACGTGGGTGCCGGTGAGGCCGAGGTCGTCACGAAGGAAGTCGCTGAGCGAGCGGCGCACGTCGACGATCCGGTCGACGGCCTGCCCGTTCACCGCCAGCCGGACGCGCGTCTCCATGGCGACTTATGATAGCGTCTCCCGCACCGTGCCCCTGCTCGACGTCCGCGGCCTGCACCGGAGCTTCTACGGCATCCGCGCGCTCGACGGTGTGGACCTCGCCGTCGAGCCCCGCACGATCACCGGGCTCATCGGCCCCAACGGCGCCGGCAAGACGACGCTGTTCAACTGCGTGTCCGGCGTGATCCCGCCGGAGGGCGGCCGCGTCGTCTTCGACGGAGGCGACGTCACCGGCTGGCGGCCCGATCGCGTCACCCAGGCGGGGCTGGTGCGCACGTTCCAGATCGCGCGCGGCTTTCCGCGGCTGTCGGTGCTCGAGAACCTCATGCTGTACGGCGATCGCCAGCCGGGTGAGCAGCTCTGGCGCGCGGTCACCCGCAGCCGCGCGGCCCGGCGGCGGGAGGCCGAGCTGCGCGAACGCGCCGTCGCCGTGGCGCGGCGGCTGAACCTCACGCGCGTGGCCGACGATCCCGCCTCCGACCTGTCGGGCGGCCAGAAGAAGCTGCTGGAGCTGGGCCGCGCCCTGATGACCGATCCCAAGCTCATCCTGCTGGACGAGCCCATCGCCGGCGTCAATCCCACGCTGGCCCGCGAGATCGGCGATCACCTGCAGGCGCTGCGGGCCGACGGGCTCACGTTCCTGATCATCGAGCATCACCTCGACGTCATCGCGCGCCTCTGCCAGCCGGTGATCGTCATGGCCGAGGGCCGCCACCTCGCCGAGGGCTCGTTCGCCGAGGTCGCGACCGACCCGCGCGTGCAGGAGGCGTACATGGGGCGGCGCCGGTGGGCTTCCTGATGGTCGAGGGCGTCGTCGCCGGCTACAGCGCCGCCGACGAGGTCCTCAAGGGCGTGGACCTCGAGGTCGAGCGTGGCGAGATCGTGAGCGTGATCGGTCCCAACGGCGCCGGCAAGTCGACGCTGCTGAAGGTCATCGCCGGCGTGCTGGCGCCCAGCCGCGGTCACGTGCGTCTGGGCGAGACCGCGATCGAGGGACGCCGGCCGCGCGAGATCAGCGCGCTCGGGGTGGCGTTCGTGCCGCAGGAGCGCAACGTCTTCCCGACCCTGTCCGTGCGCGAGAACCTCGAGATGGGCGGCTATCTCGATCCCAGAGGGGCGCGCCGGCGCATCGAGGCGACCTTCGCGCGCTTCCCGCTGCTGGCCGAGCGGCGGCGCCACGCCGCGCGCACGCTCTCGGGCGGCCAGCGGCAGATCCTGGCCATGGCGATGGCGCTCATGGTGGAGCCGAGCCTGCTCCTGCTCGACGAGCCCTCGGCGGGCCTGGCCCCGATGGCGGCCGAGCGGCTGTTCGAGACCATCGGCGCCATCAATCGCGACGGCGTGGCGATCGTCATGGTCGAGCAGAACGCGCTGGAGGCGCTCGCCATCGCGGCGCGCGGCTACATCCTGGTGGACGGCCGCAACAGCCGGACCGGAGTCGCCGCCGTCCTGGCCGCGGACCCCGACGTGCGTCGCATCTTCCTGGGCGCCTGACGCCGCGCTATGATCCTCGCTCACCACTCGACGACAACCCCCGACCAAGGAGACATCCGAATGTCCCAGCGCGGCGTGCGCCTCTCGCGGCGGACCTTCCTGCAGGCGACCGGCTCGACCCTCGCCCTCGCCTCGCTGCCGCGGCTCGTCGCGGCGCAGACCGCGCCCATCAAGCTGGGCACGCTGACGCCGCTCACGGGCGCCGGCGGCTCCTACGGCCCGTCCATGCGCAAGGCGATGGAGTTCGTGGCCCAGGAGGTCAACGCGGCCGGCGGCGTGCTGGGCCGTCCGATCCAGCTCGTCAGCGAGGACGACCAGACGAACCCCGAGGCGGCGGTGCGCGCGGCGCGCAAGCTGATCGACGTGGACAAGGTCGCCGCGATCATGGGCACCTGGGCCTCGGCCGTCACCACCGCCGTGGCGCCGCTCTGCTGGGAGAGCAAGACGTTCCTGACGACCGTCTCGGGCTCCGACACGATCACCCAGCTCCCGCACCAGGGCTATCTCATCCGCACCCAGCCCAACACGAATCTGCAGATCGGCAAGCTCGGCGAGTTCCTCATCTCGCTCAAGGTCAAGCGCGTGTTCGTGCTGGCGGCGCAGACGCCGTTCGCGGTGCCCTCGCAGAAGCGGCTGACCGACCTCCTGCCCAAGGGCGGCGGCGAGGTCGTGGGCGCGGTCATCTACGACAAGGACAAGACGACCTTCCGCTCGGAGATCGACCAGGCGCTGCGCACGAAGCCCGACATGATCTACCTCAACGGCTACACGCCCGACTCGACGGTGTTGCTCAAGGAGCTGTTCAAGGCCGGCTACACGGGCGCCAAGGTCGCGCAGGGCTACGCGGTCAACCAGAAGCTGCTCGACTCGGTGCCGGCCGAGGTCAGCGACGGCACCTACACCGCCACGCCCTCGCCGGCGGTGGACTCCGCCGGCTACAAGCGTCTGGCCGCGTTCCTCGGCAGCGCGGAGCTCGATCCCTACTCCTGCCAGTGCCACGATCAGATCAGCCTGGTGGTGCTGGCCATCGCCAAGGCCAGGGGCGACGCCACCGGCACCGCCATCCGCGACACCGTGCGGAAGATCTCGCAGGGCGGCGGCGTCAAGGTCGACAGCGCCGTCGAGGGGCTCAAGCTGATGGCCCAGGGCAAGGAGATCAACTACGAGGGCGCCAGCGGCCCGTGCGACTTCACCGAGATCGGCGACATCCTGGACTGCAAGATCCGCTTCGACCAGGCCCGGGGAGGCAAGTTCAAGCTCGTGAAGATGATCTAGCGTGCCGCTGGGCGAGATCCCGCAGCTGCTGGTCAACGGCCTGGTGGCCGGCACCATCCTGGCGGTGCCGGCGATCGGCTTCACCGCCATCTACGCGGTCCTGCGCTTTCCGAACTTCGCCGTCGCCTCGCACGCCACGATCGGCGCCTTCGCCGGCTACGTCGCCAACGTGGCCTTCGGCTGGCCGGCGTGGGCCGCGGTCGCCGTCGCCTTCCTCGTCGCCGGCGCGGCCGGCGTCGCCAACGACCAGCTGATCCTGCGACCGCTGCGGCCGGCCGGCGCGCTCACCACGGCGATCGGCGCGGTGGCGCTGACGATCGTGCTGGAGAACGTGGTGCGCTTCGTCTTCGGCAACGACCTGCGCGGCTACGACCTGCCGCTGCGCCGCGACTGGCACTGGAGCGGCATCCGCATCGGGCCGCAGCAGGTGCAGAACCTCGGCATCGCCGTGGTCGCGATGGTCGCGGTGTTCCTCTTCCTGGCCTTCACGCGCATGGGCAAGGCGATGCGCGCCGTCGCCGACGATCCGACGCTGGCCAGCCTCAAGGGCATCGACGCCGATCGCGTGGCCCGGCTGACCAACTTCGGCGCCATGGGGCTGGCCGGCGTCGGCGGCATGCTGCTCGGGCTCGACACCAGCATCGATCCCCTCACCGGCTTCCGCGTGATCCTGTCCGTCTTCGCCGCGGCCGTCGTCGGCGGCCTCGGCTCCATCCCCGGCGCGGTGGTAGGCGCGCTGACGATCGGAATGGCCGAGGAGCTGTCGCTGCTCTCCCTCGCCCCCGCCTACCGCACCGCGGTCGGCTTCGTCGCCATCCTGCTCGTGCTCACGCTCCGCCCTCGCGGCCTGCTGGGCGAGCGCGCCTACTGATGGATCGCGGGCAACGCGGCGACGCTGAGGAGCGAGCCCGTGAGCCGTGGGGGCGCCTGCATGGCTCGCCTGTCGCCGTAACTCGCTCCGGGCCCGGCTCGCTCGAACCCCCCATCCCCCAGGGGGGGCTGGGTGTCCGTACAGTAGAATCGCTGGCGGCTCGCTCGCCGAGCCCTGCGCTCGAACGGCGACGACGGCTCGCCATGATGACGCCCCCACGGCTCACGGGCTCGCTCCTCAGCGTCACCGCATTGCCCGGAGTTCTTGGCTAGATGGAGAACTACCTGATCGCGATGGCGGTGTTCGCGTGTCTGTACGCGCTGCTGGCGCTCGGTCTCAATCTCGTGTGGGGCATGGCCGGGATGATCAACCTGGGACTCGTCGGCTTCTTCGGCGTCGGCGCGTATGTGTCGGCGCTGGCCACGAAGCGCGGCGGCGCGCCGATCGTGGTCGGGCTGGCGGCGGCCCTCGCCCTCACCGCGCTCGCCGGCGTGGCGATGGCCATGGTCACCGCGCGCCTGCGCGGCGACTACCTGGCGATCATCACGCTCGGCTTCTCGGAGGTCGTGCGACTGATCGCCAGCAACGAGATCTGGCTCACCAACGGCACCGACGGCATCTCCGGCATCCCGGGCCCCTGGCGGGGCCGCGTGACGCCGGCGACGTTCAACGTGATCTTCCTGCTGATCGCCCTGCTGGCGGTCGGCGCCGTGCTGCTGGTGCTGCAGCGCGTGCGCCACTCGCCGTACGGGCGCGTCCTCCGCGCGATCCGCGACGACGACCAGGTGGCGGCCGTGGCCGGCAAGCACGTGATCCGCTTCAAGGTGGAGGCCTTCGCCGTGAGCGCCGGGATCCTCGGCCTGGCCGGCGCGCTGTGGGGTCACTACACCTCCTACATCGCGCCCGAGGTCTTCGTGCCGCTCCTCACCATCTACGTCGTGCTCGCGCTCACGGCCGGTGGTACCGGCAACAACTGGGGCGCGATCGTCGGCGCCTTCCTCGTCGTCTTCTTCCTGGAGGCCACGCGCTTCGCCACCGGCTGGCTGCCCGGGCTCAAGCCCGTGCAGGTCGCGGCGGTGCGCGAGCTGCTCATCGGCGCCAGCCTGCTCGTGGTGCTGCGCCTGCGCCCGGCCGGCCTGCTGCCCGAGCGCATCCCGCGGGAGGCCACGCCATGAGCCGGGCGCCGGCGATCGATCCACGGCCGCACCTGGCCGCCGTCGCGGCCGTGAGCACCATGCCGGGCCAGCCCGACGCGCTCTTCGGCGCGCTGGAGGCGGCCCTCGGCGCCGTCCTCGGCCATCGCCTGTTCACGCTGATGCGCTATCACGCCGACTCCGGCGATTCCGAGCGCATCTACACGAGCCACCCGCGCGAGTACCCCGTCGGCGGACGCAAGCCGCTCAACTCCACACCGTGGACCGAGCAGGTGCTGCGGCGCCAGCGTCCATACCTGGGTCGTACGGCCGCCGACGTACGCGAGGTCTTCTTCGACCACGCGCTCATCGCCTCGCTCGGCTGCGGCTCGGTGCTCAACCTGCCGGTCGTCTGGGACGGCCGCTCGCTCGGCACGATCAACCTGTTGCACGCGGAGGGCTGGTACGCGGAGGGTGACCAGGGGCTCGGCCTGCTCTTCGCCGCGCTCGCCGTCCCCGCCTATCTCGCCATGGAGAGAGCCTCATGAAGGGATTCGCAGAGTACGAAGCGTACGACGCGCTGGGGCTGGCCGAGCTCGTCCGCCTGAAGAAGGTCACGCCGGCCGAGCTGCTGGAGGCCGCCATCGCCCGCGTGGAGGCACGGAACACGGCCGTCAACGCGGTGACCATGCCGCTCTACGATCTCGCGCGCAAGGCGATCGCCGACGGCCTGCCCGCGGGCCCGTTCACCGGTGTGCCGTTCCTCATGAAGGACCTGACGGCGTCGATCGCCGGGGTGCGCATGACGCGCAGCTCGCGCTTCTTCGCCGACGCGCCGCCGCCGACGGCCGACAGCGAGCACGTCGTCCGGCTCCGCCGCGCGGGCCTCGTGCTCTTCGGTCGCACGAACACGTGCGAGCTCGGCCTGAGCCTCACCTGCGAGCCGCAGCTGCACGGGCCGACGCGCAACCCGTGGGACCTGACGCGCATCTCCGGCGGCTCCAGCGGCGGCGCCGCGGCCGCGGTCGGTGCCCGCATGCTGCCCCTCGCGCATGCGACGGACGGCTTCGGCTCCATCCGCGCGCCCGCCGCCTGCTGCGGCCTGGTCGGCCTCAAGCCCACGCGCGGGCGCAACACGATGGCGCCGTACTCGGGCGAAGGCCTGGGAGGATGCTCGGCCGAGCACGCGGTGTCGCTGAGCGTGCGGGACAGCGCCGCGCTCCTGGACGCGACGGCCGGCACCGGCCCCGGCGACCCCTACGTCGCGCCCGCCCCGGTGCGACCGTTCCTGCAGGAATGCGGCGCCGCGCCCGGCCGACTCCGCATCGCGTGGACGGCGGCGACACCCAACGGCGCGACGGTCGAGGCCGAGCCGCTGCGGGTGCTACGCGAGACGGCGCGGCTGTGCGCCGACCTCGGTCACCGGGTCGAGGAGTCGAACCCCGCCGTCGACGGCGCCGCCGTCGTCCCCACCTTCCTCACGCTCGTCGCGGCCAACACCGTGGTCAATCTCAACAGCCATCCGACCGCCGGCCGCGCGGCCCGTCCCGACGAGGTCGAGAAGGTCACCTACGCGACCGGCCAGAAGGGCGAGCGCATCACCGCGGCGGACTACGTGCGCGCCACCCAGACCGCCCATCGACTCGGCCGCCAGATGGCCGCCTTCCACGAGAACTGGGACCTGCTCCTCACACCGGGCCTGGCGATGGTCCCGCCCAAGCTGGGCTGGATCGACATGATGCTGGACGACGTCGATGAGTACTGGCGGCGGGTGTTTACGTTCTCACCGTTCACCGTGTGGTTCAACCTGACGGGCCAGCCGGCGATGATGCTACCGCTGGGAACGAGCCCCGAGGGCTTGCCGGTAGCGGTGCAGTGCGTCGCCCGCTACGGCGACGAGGCCACGCTCTTCCGCCTCGCCGCCCAGCTCGAGGCCGCGCGGCCCTGGATCGGCCGCCGGCCTGCGCTCGCCGGCTAAGCCGCCGGTCGGAAGCGGAGGCCGCCGTTCTCGCGGACGACGTAGCCGGGGCGTGGGAAGTGCGCGGGGAGGATGAGCACGCCGCTATCGGCGTGGCGCTCGACGAAGTCCTGTCGAGTCTTCCGGGCGCGGCCGCCGTCGTGGCAGAACTGGCTGTTCCACTGCGGCTCGGCCACCTGGACGGTGCGGTGCATGAGATCGCCGGCGAACACGGCCTGGCCGGCCGGCGTGGTGAGCCGGACGGCGACGTGGCCGGGGGTGTGTCCGGGCGTCGGCTCGAAGCGCAGGCCGGGCGCGATCTCGTAGTCCTCGTCGACGAGCGCGACCCGCCCGGCGGCGACCACGGGCACCACGCTGTCGGCGATGCAGCCGGAGGGCTCGCGCCCCTGCTCGGTCTCCCACTTCCAGAACTGCCACTCCTCGCCGTGGATCACGTAGCGCGCCCGGGGAAACGTCGGCACCCAGCGCTGGCCCTCCAGGCGCGTGTTCCAGCCGACGTGATCGACGTGCAGGTGCGTGCAGACGACGGTGTCGACCTGGCCGGGCGTGACGCCGGCGGCGGCCAGGTCGTCGAGCCACGTCCCCTGCCGCTTGTTCCAGAGCGGCGATTCGTGGCGCTCCTTGCCGTTGCCCACGCCGGTGTCGATGAGAATCGTGCGGCCCGGCATCCGGACGACCCAGGTCTGGATGCGGGAGCCGAGATCGCCGGTGTCCTCGTCGAAGAAGTCGGGCTTGAGCCAGCCGTGGTGACGCGCGATCGCCTCGGGCGTGGACTCCGGCAGCATGCTCGTCGTCGGATAGGCCGAGCGCCCGATCTCCACCACCCGCGTGATGCTCACCTCGCCGAACCGGAACGTGTCCATCACGCCTTCCTCACGCGGGCGGCCAGCTCGCCCGCCGATGGAGTCCGTCCCTCCGCCTTCTTGGAGAACACCACCTTGCCGTCGACGATCACGTCGAGCACGCCGAGGCCGCCCATGCGCAGGCGCGGCCGCTCACCGAGCACGGAACCGAGCTCATCGGCGAGGCGCCCCGCCTCACGCCGAATGTCGCTTCAGAGGAAACAGCGCTTGATCTCCACCCGCATGTCGTCCTCCGTCAGCGCGGCAGCATCCGCGCCAGAGGCTCGAGGTTCTTCGGATCGGGCTTCAGGGTGCCGACGCCGTGACCGTGGACCAGCTCCACGACCTTCTCGTTGAACGGCGTCTTCACGCCCACGCGGCGCCCCTGATCGACGACGTAGCCGTTGAGGTAGTCGATCTCGGTGCGACGGCCGCGCATGACGTCTTGCAGCATGGACGGCCGCCCGCCGGCCAGGCGCTTGGCGCCGGCCGCCATCTCGGCCAGCAACGCATCGGTGCCGCGTCCGGCGGCGGCGTCGACGAAGCGCTGCGTCTCGATGCCGTAGATGGGCTCGACCTCGAAGCCGCACTTGCGCCCGACCAGGATCGCCTCGGCCGCGACCTGCACGGCGATGCGCGCCGGCTCCGGCACGCTGCGGATCTCGGCCGAGCCGAGGCCGCTGAGCCCGGCCAGCGGATTGGCCATGCAGTTCACCGTCAGCTTCGACCACCGCTCCCCGAAGAGATTGGTCGTCACCTTGGTGCCGGCCACGTCGTTCAGGACCTCGGCCAGCTTGCGGGCGCGGTCGGTCTCGCGGCCGTCCAGCTCGCCGATCTTGAAGCCGATCGCCTGGCTGTCGGTCCGCATGGCGTGGCCCGCCTCGTAGAGACCGGCGCCGATGGTGATGACACAGCCCAGCGTGCGCTCGCGGCCGGCCACCGCCGCCACCCGCTCGTCGTTGATCCCGTTCTGGAAGTCGACGACGACGCCGTCGGGGCTGGCGAGATAGGGCAGCGCCAGCGCCGTCGCCCACTCGGTGTCGTACGACTTCACGGAGACGAAGACCGCGTCGAACGGCTTGGTGACCGACTGCAGCTCGTGCACGTGCATGGCCTTCACCGGGATGACGTGATCACCGCAGGTGCCGGACAGCCGCAGCCCCTGCCGCTTGATCGTGTCCACGTGCTCCGGCCACTGGTCGATGAGCGTGACGTCACGCCCCGCCTTCGTCAGCATTCCGCCCACCACGCAGCCGATCGCCCCCGAGCCGATGATCGCGATTCGCATGTCGACCCCCGGATTTCATGCAGCCATATTTAGGATACGGGCTCGCGCTGGCACTGCCCCCGGACACTCCGCGGCGCAACGCGCCCCGACTTCAAACTGCCATATCTCGGCCTTACAGGCTCGCCTCGCCACTGGCGGTCGAGACCACGGCCCGGCGGCTCGGCTCGCACTGCCACTGCCCCGGACACTCCGCGGCCGCGGACGCTCGGGAGTCTAACACTGAGCGCGCATGTCGAGCGGCACGGGCCCGCGACGACCTGCCCAGCTCGTCCGGAGTGCGAGTGGAAGTATGAGGACCTCGGGCGCCTACCGGCCGCATGAACACGACACCGCAGGAGCGCGGGCCAGTCATCGTGAGCCCCGACATCGACTCTTGACCGGCGTCTGCCCCACCACCCCGGCATGGACCGCCGCCGTGTCCTCCTGATCTCGCTGGCTGGTGTGCTCGCGTGGCCGCTGGCGTCGAGGCGCAGCGGGCGGGCAAGGTCTACCGGATCGGTGTGATTCTGACTCTCGCGGCTGGTGAGAATGAGCATCTCGTCAAGGCGCTGGACCGCGAAATCTCGTATTTGAACGGCGGTTTGCTGAGGGACAGCAAGAACGGTGATGCACCGCTAGCTCGACACCCGGACCCGCATCGGGCTGGTATGCTCGCGCGGATGATCCGGCTGGCCGATCTCACCTGGCCCGAGGCGCGACGGCATGCGCGCGATCGGCGCAGCGTCGT
>Ga0134124_10003566_pt1 | contig 12517 bp, 9 predicted proteins | sample KB304_FD_96880 | JGI IMG/M metagenome (GOLD analysis project Ga0134124, IMG submission 96880) | Terrestrial soil microbial communities without Nitrogen fertilizer from Kellogg Biological Station, Michigan, USA - KB3-0-4 | ecosystem: Environmental > Terrestrial > Soil > Unclassified ... | reverse complement strand
CTCAAGGCGATCGACAAGGAAATCAAGGATATCGTGGTCGGAGCTGCCAAATTTGCTGAAGACGCACCGGAGCCTGCGCCCGAAGAGCTCTACACCGACGTCCTGGTGGGGAGTTACTGATGGGCATCGAACTCAAAATGCCGGCGCTCTCCCCGACCATGGAGGAGGGCACACTTGCCAAGTGGCTGGTCAAGGAAGGCGATGACGTCAAATCGGGCGACATCTTGGCTGAGATCGAGACCGACAAGGCGACGATGGAGTTTGAGGCTGTCGACGAGGGCAAGATCGCTAAGATCCTCGTGCCCGAGGGCACCGACGGAGTGAAGGTCGGGCAGCCGATCGCGATCATGGCCGGCGAGGGGGAAGCAGCCGATGCTGCACCGGCAGCCGAAGCGCCGAAGCCCGCGATGACCGCCGAGCCCTCGGTGCCTGCGCCCGCATCCCAGCAGGATGAGCCGACACCGACGCCTCACGTGTTCGAGACCGCCGCGCGCGACCTCGTCGCCGACGTCGCCAAGACCCACGACGATCCCGAAGTGCCGGAAGGCACACCGCTCGTAACCATGACGGTCCGCGAGGCGCTTCGTGACGCGATGGCCGAGGAAATGCGCAAGGACGAGCGCGTCTTCGTGATGGGAGAAGAGGTCGCCGAGTACCAGGGCGCCTACAAGGTCACGCAGAACCTCCTGCAGGAGTTCGGCCCCAAGCGCGTCGTGGATACGCCGATCACTGAATATGGCTTCGCCGGCGTCGGTTCAGGCGCGGCGATGGGCGGATTGAGGCCGATCGTCGAGTTCATGACCTTCAACTTCGCGATGCAGGCCATCGACCACATCATCAATTCGGCCGCCAAGACCAACTACATGTCGGGCGGGCAGATGCGCTGCCCGATCGTGTTCCGTGGGCCGAACGGCGCCGCCGCGCGCGTCGCCGCGCAGCATAGCCAGAATTACGGGCCGTGGTATGCGAGCGTGCCCGGGCTGGTCGTGATCGCCCCTTACAGCGCTGCCGACGCGAAGGGCTTGCTAAAGGCCGCGATCCGTACCGACGATCCAGTCGTCTTCCTCGAGAACGAGCTGCTCTACGGTCAGCATTTCGACGTGCCGCAGCTCGACGATTACGTGCTGCCGATCGGCAAGGCGCGGATCGCCCGCCCGGGGAAGGACGTGACAATCGTCACTTACTCTATCGGCGTTGGCGTCGCGCTCGAAGCGGCGCAGGAGCTGATGGCACAGGGCATCAATGCCGAAGTCATTGATCTCCGCACGCTTCGGCCGCTCGACAAGGCGACGGTGCTCGAGAGCCTGAAGCGCACAAACCGCATGGTCGTGGTCGAGGAAGGCTGGCCGCAATGCTCGATCGCGTCCGAGATCATCGCCATCGCGATGACCGAAGGCTTCGACGATCTGGACGCGCCGGTGCTGAGGGTGACCGACAAGGATGTCCCGCTGCCCTATGCCGCGAACCTCGAGAAGCTTGCACTGATCAAAGCGTCAGACGTCATCGACGCGGTGAAGCAGGTCACCTATCGCTGAGCTGCGTGACCGCGATTTGGTCCGGCTCTACTGGCCGGCCGAGCTGCGACCCGCATTCGACGCGCTCTTCGCAATCGATGATGCGATGGCTGACGTCGTCGTGCGATCGACAGAGCCGAGGTTGGCAGCGATCAAGCTCGCTTGGTGGCGCGAACGGCTAGAAGAGCTCGACGATCGGAAAGTGCCTGCTGAGCCGAGATTGCAGGCGGCCGCCGAACATCTTCTGTCTCGCGGTGTCACGGGCGCCGAACTCTCCCGGCTTGAGGATGGCTGGCTGATGGCTCTCCAAACGGAATCATGGGGCGATGATGAGATTGACGCCTTTCAACCTCGAGGAACCTACCTCTTCTCAGTGGCCGCTAAACTTTTGGGCCACCCAAACGATCAATTAGCGAAGGCGGGCGCGGCGTGGGCATTGGTCGATCTAGCTAGGCGCAAGTCCGATGTTGCTGATCAGATGCACTTACTGCTTCACGCGGGGTTCTTGGCCGAAGCCGTTGAGAAACACCGCGTTCCGCGACGCTTGCGTCCCCTCACTATGTTTTCGGTGCTAGCTCGCCGGGACGCCATTCGAGAACCGTTATTAGAACCGGAGGCGACGCCGGGCCGGGCATGGACCCTGCTTCGCCACCGCTTTACCGGCCGCCTCTAGGTTGACAGGAACGCCTCCGTTCTGAAGGGTGCCGCCGTGCCGAATCTCCTCGTTCAGGGAGATTCCAGTGTTGCGTTTTCTCGCGGGCGCTGCCGCCTGCTTCCTTCTTTTGACCGGTGCCTTCCTCGTCTGGCAGTCGCGGGCCGAAAATGCACCGGGCCTGCCGGCCGCTCCAGCCGCCAGAACTGCCTCCCTCTTCGGCGAACCGCTCGAGGCACCTGAGGCCACCGCGAAGACTCGCGAAGAGAAGCGCTTTTCGCGCTACGACAAAGACAAGGACGGCAAGGTCGAGACGATGGAATATCTCGCCGCGCGCCGCCGCAACTTCGACAAGCTCGACCTCGACCACAGCGGGGCGCTGTCGTTCCAGGAATATGCCGTCAGGGGCATCGAGAAGTTCAACGCTGCGGGCGGGCGCAAGGGCTGGCTGTCGCCGGCCGAGTTCGTCGCCACCGCTCCTCCACCGGCAAAGCACAAGACGGGATGCAGCTGCCGGGCCAAGACTCCGCAGGTAGCGAGTGCTGACAACGGCGACGACAACAGCAACTAGGCTGGTTCCGCGACCCTGAGCTGCTCCATCCAGCCGGCCAACGCGGCGCGTGCGCGGTCGGTGTACATCTTCTTCCGATCCGCCTTTTTTGTGCGTCCTGGGATGGGTGGCATCAGTCCGAAGTTGATGTTCATCGGCTGGAAGGTCTCGGCGTCGGCTCCGCCAGTGATGTGACCGAGCAGTGCACCCAGCGCTGTTTCGACCGATGGAGGCAAGAGGGTTTCGCCACGAAGCTCAGCGGCCGCGAAGCGAGCGGTAAGAATGCCGACGGCGGCGCTTTCGATATAGCCTTCGCAGCCGGTGATCTGGCCTGCGAAGCGGATGTTCGGCTTCGATTTCAGCCGTAGCTCGCCGTCGAGCAGCCGCGGCGAGTTTATGAAGCTGTTGCGATGGATTCCGCCAAGCCGGGCGAACTCGGCATTTTCCAGGCCCGGAATGGTCCGGAAGATCCGCACTTGCTCGCCATGCTTCAGCTTGGTCTGAAAGCCGACCATGTTCCACAAGGTGCCGAGCGCATTGTCCTGGCGCAGCTGGACACAGGCGTAAGGCCAGCGGCCGGTGCGCGGATCGTCGAGGCCCACTCCCTTCATCGGTCCGAAGCGAAGGGTCTGGGGGCCGCGCTCAGCCATTACCTCGATCGGCATGCAACCCTCGAAATAGGGCGTGTCCTTTTCCCACGCGTGGAAGGGCATCTTCTCACCGTCAACGAGCGACTGGACGAAGACGTCGTATTGGTCTCGGTCAAGCGGGCAGTTGATGTAGTCCTTGCCGCCCTTGTCCCAGCGTGCGGCCATCCAGGCCTTGTCCATATCAATGCTGTCACGATGGATGATCGGCGCGATGGCGTCGAAGAAGGCGAGGGCGCCTTCGCCGGTCTCGGCGGCAATTGCCTCGGCCAGCCTCGATCCGGTCAGCGGACCGGTAGCGATGATTGTCGGGTGATCGGGCAGGGTGTCGATCCGTTCGCGCACGACGCTGATGTTAGGATGCTGCTCGACTGCGCGCGTGACTTCCGCAGCGAAGCCTTCGCGGTCGACGGCGAGCGCCGAACCAGCGGGAACGCGATGTTGGTCGCCGCAACGCATGATCAGGGAGCCCAGTGCGCGCATCTCCTGGTGAAGCAGGCCGACGGCGTTGTTCTCGGCATCGTCGGAACGGAAACTGTTTGAACAAACCATCTCGGCGAGCCGGTCGGTCCCATGCGCCGGAGTGCTGTCGCCGCCGCCGCGCATCTCGCTCAGGCGAACGCGAAGGCCCGCTTCCGCAAGCTGCCACGCGGCCTCGGATCCGGCGAGGCCGCCGCCGATGATTTGGACGTCGAAGGACATGTCGGGGCTGTTAGTCGCGTGCCGCTGGAGTATCCAGCCGACATGCGCATCTTCACCATTGGCTATGAGGGCACGACGATGGGCGAGTTTCTCGCGGCCCTTCAGCAAGCCGGCGTCGAACGAGTGATCGACGTTCGGGCCTTGCCGCTGTCGCGGCGTCCCGGTTTCTCAAAGTCGCCGCTCCGCGGCGCGCTGGAGGAAGCCGGGATCGAATATGTTCACCTCAAAGCCTTGGGAACGCCGGCGGATGGGCGAGCGGCCGCCCGCGCGGGTCGCCAAGCGGATCTCGAACGCATCTACGCCAGCCAGCTGGAATTGCCTGAAGCGATCGCGGAGGGAGCGCAGATGCTCGAGCTTGCACAGGAGCGGCCCAGCGCTCTTCTGTGTTTCGAAAGGGAGCCCGGCGAATGCCATCGTACGCTGCTGCTCGACGCCGTCGCCCCGGACGCCGAGGTGGTCCACCTGTACGCCTGATTACATCAGATTAGTGTTCGGAACCGAGCGCGTCGGTGCAGGTTTTCCGTCCGCAACAATTACGCAAAAGGGAGAAGGGTCGATGAGGAAACTCGAGCTTTTGCTCGGTGGGGCGCTGGTGCTCGCCGGTTGTGCGGCAAGGACGCCGCCTCCGCCACCTGACATGAACAATACACTGCTGGCGCCAGGCTTCCTCGCGCATGCGGGCAGCGCGAATCAATTCGAGTTGCAGTCGGCGCAGCTCGCGCTGACGGCCTCGCAGAACCCCGCGGTGCGCAATTTCGCAAATGTCTTGATCACCGATCATACGATGATGGGGCAGCAGGTCGGTGCGGCCGCGGCTTCGGCCCGTCTGGTTCCGCCTCCGGCCGCGCTGCTTCCGGCCGACCAGGCTATGCTGGATCAGCTACGCGCCGCGGGGACCGGCTACAGCTTCGACCAGGCGTTCCAGCAGGATCAGATACAAGCCCATCAGCAGGGCATCGCCCTGATGCAGGGTTATTCGACCGGTGGCGATGTGCCTGCCCTTCGGAATGTCGCAGTCCAGGCAATCCCGGTGATGCAACGACACCTGGCGATGGCGCAATCGCTGGCGGTCACTCCACCCCCGCCGCCGCCGCCACCTCCGCCTCCGCCGCCACCAGTCCGGCGTTCGGGCGAACGAGGCTAAAGCGTTGGTTTGATATGGAAGGGCCCAGTGGAAACACCGGGCCCTTTCGCTTGTCAGACTGTCGGCAGCTCTTCCGGAGCCGTATGGCCTTTGAGCAGGGCCTCGATGTCGGGGATCGGGCGGCCGCTCATCTCCTTGTTTACGGTACAGACCACGCGTTTCTCGACTTCCTTGTGAAGACATTTCTTCAACACGCCGAGTGCCTTCGGTGGGGCAACGATCGCTAGTGCCTCGAAATCATGGCGTAGCGCCCGAGCCTTGAGCTCGTCAGCCGCATCCTTGATCCAGCGGTCCTCTTCCTGCTGCTGGAAGTCCGCTTCTTCATAGGTCGAGCGGCCGTATCCGGCGCTCTGCTTGGTGGTGCCGGGAGCATCCGTTTTGATTTCCCGATCCTTGCGCTCCTCCCGCGCGTCATGCGCCTCGGTTCGCAAGTCGATCTGATTCTCATCCCCGTGATTGCGGAAGAACAGCATCTTGCGGCCGTCGGCGACCAGGACCAGCGCATCGTGGGGAAGGGGCATGGCGTCACTTTCTCCTTTAGTCTGAGTGAGGAGAACGCGGCCCCGTCCTAGCAGGTTTCAGCGATTGGTCGCAGAGGGCGCTTACTCCGCCTCTGGCTCCGGATCGGCCGGCTTCTCGAGCTCGCTCTCTCCAACCACCGCGTCGGGCACCGGCTCGATCTCGGCGCCGCCATCAACCTCGATCTCTTCCTCTTCGGATTCCTCGATCTTGGCGACGCTGACGACGTGCTCGTTCTCCGCGACACGAAAGATGGTCACGCCCTGCGTATTGCGGCCCATGACGCGGATGTCGCCGACGGTGGTGCGGATCATCTTGCCCTGGTCGGTGACGAGCATCAGCGCCTCGCCCTGGCGGGCAGGGAAGGAAGCCACTACGCCGCCGTTACGCTCCGAAGTATCGATGTTGGTGATGCCTTGGCCGCCGCGGTTGGTGCGACGATACTCGTAGGCCGAAGAGCGCTTGCCGTAGCCGTTCTCGGTCACCGTCAGGATGAACTGCTCATTCTCCTGCAATTCGGCATAGCGTTCCGGCGGAAGGATGCACTCGACGTCCTCGCGCTCGCGCCACGGCGGGCACTTGAGATAGGCCTCGCGCTCCTCCTGCGTAGTGCCCACGCGGTGGAGGATCGACATGGAGATTACCTCGTCGTCGCCGAGCAGGCGCACGCCGCGGACACCGGTCGAAGTACGTGACTGGAACTCCCGAACGTCGGTCGCCATGAAGCGGATCGCCTTGCCCTTGCGGGTCGCAAGCAGGACGTCGTCGCCCTCGGTGAGCAGCTCGACGCCGATCAGCCGATCGGTGGGGTCGCCCTGCTCATCGGTCTCTTCGTCGACTTCTGACATTCCGAAACGCATCGCGATCTTGCCGGCGGTGGGCACGTTGGTGAACGCGGCCATACTGTTGCGGCGCACCGTGCCGTGGGCGGTTGCGAACATGATGTGGAGCTTGTCCCACTCCGCCTCGTCCTCCGGCAGTGGGAGGACCGTCGAGATGGTCTCGCCCTCCGCCAGCGGCAGCAGGTTCACCATCGGTCGGCCCTTGGTGTTCGGACCGCCCTCGGGGAGCTTCCATACCTTCATCCGGTAGACCCGGCCGAGGTTGGAGAAGAACAGCACTGGGTTGTGCGTTGAGGTGACGAACAGGGTGGTGACCGCATCCTCTTCCTTCGTCGCCATGCCGGCGCGGCCCTTGCCGCCGCGCTTCTGCTCGCGGAAGACGGCCAGCGGCGAGCGCTTGATGTAGCCGCCCATGGTCACGGTCACGACCATCTCTTCGCGCTCGATCAGGTCCTCGTCTTCGATTCCGTCGGCGGCTGCGGCGAGCTCGCTTCGCCGTGGGGTCGCGAACTCGGCCTCAACCTCGTCGAACTCTTCGCGCATCACCTCGTAGAGGCGAGCACGATTGGCAAGGATTTCGAGCAACTCGCCAATGTTCGTTGCAAGACCCTCAAGCTCGTTTCCGATCTCGTCGCGGCCAAGGGCGGTCAGGCGGTGGAGGCGTAGCTCGAGAATTGCCTTCACCTGCGCTTCGGAAAGCTTGTATTTCTCGCGCTTCGCCTGCGGCTCGACCGCTTCGACAAGCTGGATGTACGGGCGAATTTGCTCGCCCGGCCATTCGCGCTCGAGCAGCTTCTCGCGCGCTACGGCAGGGCTCGCCGATCCTCGGATCAGCTTCACAACCTCGTCGAGGTTGGTAACCGCAACGACTAGGCCGAGCAGGATATGGGCGCGCTCGCGGGCCTTGAGCAGCTCGAACTTCGAACGGCGGGTGATCACCTCCTCGCGGAAGCGGATGAAGGCTTCGATGAAGTCTCGGAGCGTCAGCGTCTCGGGCCGGCCGCTGCGGATCGCGAGCATGTTGGCGGGGAAACTGGATTGCGCCGGCGTGTGGCGCCAGAGCTGGTTGAGGACGACCTCGGGCGTGGCGTCGCGTTTCAGGTCGATGACAACGCGCACACCTTCGCGATTGGACTCGTCGCGGATGTCGGAGACACCCTCGATGCGTTTGTCCTTGGCCGCTTCGGCGATCTTCTCGACGAGGCCGTTCTTGCCAACCTGGAACGGGATCTCGGTGAGAACGATCGAGCGACGGTCGCCTCGGCCTTCTTCGACGTGATGGCGCGATCGCATCATGATCGAACCGCGGCCTGTAGAATAAGCGCTGCGGATGCCTGACAGGCCGAGGATCAGGCCTCCGGTTGGGAAATCGGGGCCCTTCACATGTTCCATCAGACCTTCGGAGCTGATCGCCGGATCCTCCATGTAGGCGCGGCAGGCGGCGAGCACTTCGCCGAGATTGTGTGGCGGGATGTTGGTCGCCATGCCGACGGCAATGCCGCCCGCGCCGTTGACCAGCAGGTTAGGAAAGCGGGCAGGGAGAACCTGCGGCTCGCGCTCTGACGCGTCGTAGTTGGGCTGGAAGTCAACGGTGTCCCGGTCGATATCGCCGAGCAGGAAGTTCGCGACTTTGGCCAGCCGCGCTTCGGTGTAGCGCATTGCCGCAGGCGGATCGGGGTCCATCGAGCCGAAGTTTCCCTGGCCATCGATCAGCGGCACTCGCATCGACCAGTCTTGGGTCATGCGGGCGAGGGCGTCGTAGATCGCGCTGTCGCCGTGCGGGTGATACTTACCCATCACGTCACCGACTATGCGGCTCGACTTGCGGTAGGGCCGTCCGGCGACGTAGCCCGCCTCCTGACACGAGTAGAGGATGCGCCGGTGGACCGGCTTGAGGCCGTCGCGGACGTCGGGCAGCGCGCGGCTGACGATGACGCTCATCGCATAGTCGAGGTACGAGGTCTTCATCTCCTCGACGATGGAGATTGGCGCTATGTCGCTGTCGCCAGGCGGCGGAGGTGTCGTGTCGTCGATTGGGGGCTGAGTAGCCAAGAAATTATCCTGATGAATTCACAAGGTACGCGGGAGTGAGCGGCCCGAAGCCGCTTGCCCCCATCATCTTCCTAGGTAGTGAGTTTTTCCTGCGGCGCCACCCCGCGCGTACGCGCGCGCGAGGGAAAATCGTGGAAAAGCCAGTTTTTGTTCATGAAATCAGATGGTTCAAAGGCCATTCAGGCCGGCCACGCCAAGAAACTTGGCCTCGTAACATTACGGGTCTAATGCGCCGCGGTCATTCGCGGGCCGCGCGTTCGGCCGCAACAGGAGAAGCTAGCCCCATGAAGCTCATCACAACCACCGCCCTTGCGCTGGCAATGGCCGTTTCGGCAACTCCGGCCTACGCACAATATGGCGGAGGAGGCGCGGCGCCAGCCACGCAGATGCCGAACAACAATCGGGAGCAGGCCGACGAGGCTCCGCAGGCCCAGAAGCAGCAGCCGGGGATCAAGCCTTCGAGCAAGGCCTTGAAGGCACTGGTCGAGCTCCAGGACGCGGTGAACAAGAACGACACGGCCAATATTCCAGCCAAGGTTGCGGCCGCGCAGGCAGTCGCCCAGACCAAGGAAGACCGCTACCTGATCGCGCGCCTGCAGCTAAGGGCGGCTGCTACGGCCAAGGACAATGTCTCGATCGCTTCGGCGATCGACGCCATTGCGGCGACCGGCGTTCTCGACCCGACGCAGCTCAGCGATCTCTACGACGGCTTGGCCGGTGCTTACTATAACGACAAGCAATTCCCACAAGCTGTGGCGGCGTATCAGCGGGCGCTGTCCATCAATCCGCGGAACAGCGAAGCATCGAACATGCTCGGTGAGGCGCTCCTGGCATCCGGCCAGAAGGCGGAAGCGGCGGCGGCCTATCAGCGCATGCTGCAGGCGCGCACCGCAGGCGGCCAGAAGGCGGAAGAGGCGCTTTACAAGCGCGCAGTGAGCGTAGCTTATGACTCAAATTCGCCGACGGTGACCGATCTCGCGCGGCAGTGGGTTACAGCCTATCCGAGCCAGTCGAGCTGGAGCGACGCGATTGCCATCTATCGCAACCGAAATCTCAACGATGCGGAGGCGACGCTCGATGCGCTGCGCCTCAAGCAGGTGCTCGGTTACCTGACGCCAGGCGAGTATGGCACGCTTGCGCGAACAGCCGCGGACGCGTTCATTTATGGTGAGGCGAGCGCGGTCCTGGATGCGGGCATCGCCGCGAAACAGATCAACCCTTCGAGCGCTGACGTCAGCGACCTCGTTGCCGGACTGAAGGCAAAGAACAAGCCGACGGCCGCGGATCTCGCCACCGCGATGAAGATTGCCGCGAACGCTCGCGCCCTCATGAAGATTGGCGACAATTTTGCCGCCATGGGTGATTATTCGAGTGCGGTACAGGCGTACAAGCTGGCGATGGCCAAGCCGGACGGCGACGCGTCCCTCGCCAATTTGCACATCGGCATGGCGCTTGCTCGCGCCGGCGATAAGGCGGGCGCCACTGCAGCACTGAATGCAGTGACTGGCCCGCGGGCCGATATCGCCAAATACTGGCTGACCTACCTTGCGTTGAAGGCCTGAGTTTCGGCCTCCAAATCGGGAGGCGTCGGAACCGGCGCCTCCTGACGCGTATGTCCCGTTTCGGGATGGTTAAGTCGTTTCCTCTTAGCGCATAGTAAATGCTCGCATAGAGCGAGCTGAAGGTGCGTTCCGAAGGAAACCGTTAGCCAGTGCGCTTCGACGATCGTCTGCTGACTGTCCTCAACCAGCCGGCAGAGGACCGCCACGATGCCGCCGTTAGGTGGCGTCAGCTGGTCGACCTTGTCGCACGCTCCGGTGCAAACAGCGCCAGCTCTGTCACATCCGAGGCCTTGGAAGCGATCCGCCAGGAGGCGCCGCGCGTCGAAGAAACGATTCGCGCCGCGACTGCGCGAGCCGTGGCCGCCCTGCCGTTGCCACTTGGTCTTCTCGAATATTTCGCATCGGATTCGCTGAGTGTCGCCGCGCCGGTTCTGGCTGCCGCCACGCTCGATGCGTCACAATGGCGCGCTCTGAGTGCCGTAGCGGACGAAGAGACCAAGGGATTCATTGCCACCCTTCATCCCGATGCCCGCGCAGACGCGTCGGCCGAGATCGGGGTCCGCCAACTTGCCGAAGTCGCCACCGAGGTGAGGGGAGCGGAGCTCGGACCGGCCCCGGCTGCTTCGCACTCGCTCCAGGACGTGATCGATCGGATAGAGCGCCGCCGGCGCCTCCGTTCAGGTCAGCCATCCGAGTCAGCCGCGGGTGAGCCGACGCCGCTCGGCTCGCCAGCCCTTTTCCGCTGGGAGTGCGGCCCTGGAGGCGAGATCGCTTGGGTGGAAGGAGCGCCACGCGGGCCGCTGATCGGCCGCTCGATCGCTCGCCAGCAGGAAAGTGACGACGACCGCGTGGATGTCGACGTCATTCGCGCCTTCGCCGTGCGCGCGCCCTTCCGCGATGCGCTCCTTCGCGTCGGTGGGGCAGGTCCGGTCGCCGGAGAATGGAAGATCAGCGGGGTTCCGGCCTTCGAGCCCAGCGACGGGCGATTTGCCGGCTATCGGGGCGTGGCCTTGCGTGACGCTCGTCCAGTCGCGGCTGCTGCAACGCTGGAAGAAACGGTCCCGGACGTACTGTCCGACCCAGACTCGCTTCGTGAGCTCGTCCATGAAATCAAGACACCGCTCAACGCGATCATGGGCTTCGCGGAGATCATCGAGGGTCAATACCTGGGCCCCGCGGATCGCGGCTACCGCGAGCGCGCGGCGGAAATCGGACGCCAGGCGCGGTTGCTGTTGACCGGAATTGACGATCTCGACTTTGCTGCGAAGGTCCACTCGGCGAAGGGCGCAACTCGCGAACGCGTAGATCTTGCGACGCTGTTGGACAGGGCCGCCGGGGAGCTCAAGGATGTCGCGGGCAAACGCGGGGTTCAGGTTATTGCAACGCCGCCGCGAGGCGACGTGCCAGCAGCCGTTGAGCCCGAATTGGCTGATCGACTGCTGCTGCGCCTATTCACGGCGTTGGCCGAGCGAGCCGCTCCTGGGGACAAGCTGCAGGTCTGGACAGAGCTCGTGAACGGCAGCGCCCGCATCTCTGTTACCCGGCCAGCGGTACTCGGCGCCATCCCCGACTCTGAGCTGTTCGGAGGCGAAGGTGGAGATGGCCTCCCGGGCGGTTTCTCGCTGCGGCTTGCGCGAGGGTTGGCCCGGATAGCGGGCGGCGACCTCGTCAGTAGCCGCGACGCTTTCGCATTGGTCTTTCCGCGGGCCTAGACTCATCCCGCCTTGGCGTGGTGAAGGCCTTTGTCTATCTGGCGTTTCGCCGGGGAGGGCCTGTAGCTCAACGGTAGAGCCGGCCGCTCATAACGGCTAGGTTGTAGGTTCGAATCCTGCCGGGCCCACCATCGTCAAGGAACAGCCGATCCAGGGGATTGGCGAGCGCGGTGATCCGCCCTACGGGCACCGATCGTCGGGGAGTAGCGCAGTCTGGTAGCGCATCTGCTTTGGGAGCAGAGGGTCGCAGGTTCGAATCCTGTCTCCCCGACCAGCCTCCGCTAAAGCTACGGCTGGTGAACCAGTCGAGACTTTAGACGGGGAGGCTGCGCGCCGTAGCCTTGGCGAAGGCGGGCCGATCGACTTACCGCGCCTTATTCTCCGTCTTCACGTTGGTGTTGACGTTGACGTCGACATCCGTGTTTTTGACTTTGTCGCTGAGGTTGCCGGCCTCGTTTCCAACGTCATTGGCGATGTTCCGGACGTCATTTCCAAGGTTGCTCGCCGTATTCGCAGCAACGTCTTCATTGATCGACATGTTGACGGTGTTGTTGGTCTCGTCCTTCGAAACGTTGCAGGCGCCGACAAGCAAAAGTGGAATTGCGAGCAAGATGCGCATCT
>Ga0134124_10003564_pt1 | contig 12518 bp, 9 predicted proteins | sample KB304_FD_96880 | JGI IMG/M metagenome (GOLD analysis project Ga0134124, IMG submission 96880) | Terrestrial soil microbial communities without Nitrogen fertilizer from Kellogg Biological Station, Michigan, USA - KB3-0-4 | ecosystem: Environmental > Terrestrial > Soil > Unclassified ... | reverse complement strand
GGTTGCGCCAATGCCGCCCGGAGCGGCGGGGGCAATGCTCAATGAGCGCATCGCGCTCGGTTCGCGCTTTTGAGTGCCGGGGACTTCCGGTCTGCGCCAATCCGTGACGAAGTACAGCACCGTCGCGGTGGCGCCGAACACGACCGCGGCGCCAAAGCCGATGTCGGCTGCCAAGGCGAGATGACGGGTTCGTTGGGCGTCCGCTTGAGTGTCCTGGTAGAGGTCGGCATTGTGACGCCCTTGATCTCGCGCGTTCAACGCCATGAAACCGGACGTCGCGCCCGCCACCGTCGCTGCACCCGTGAGCCCCACCGCGGCCCAGAAATAGCCGCGCGGCGGCCCTTGATACAGAAGCTGCAGTTCGAACCGCTCGACCTGCAGTTGCCCCGGATTGAGCTGAACCTCTCGCCGCGCGGATTCGTAGCGTTCCGCCCGCACTTCGACGATGTGACGACCCGCGGGGACGCGCCATCGCCCGGGCGAGACGCCCAGTTGGCGATCATCCAGCCAAACTGAGCCAGGGGCCGAGCTCTCGACTACCAGCGTCGCCAGCAGCGCGCGCAGCGTCCCAAGGATAGCCTCGACCTTTGGCCGATCTTCTTCCGTCGCGGGTGCGCGACGCAGGTACTCTTCATACAGCTCGACAGCGAGGTCGTAGCGGAAGAGGCGTTCATTGCAGGCGGCCAGGTTGTGCAAAACCCAGTACTGACGCGGGTGCCCGGCCAAGATCTCGTAGGCGCGCGAATACTCCGCCAACGCGGCCATGTAGTGCCCTGCGAGAAAGAGGGGCTCGGCGATGGCCACGACTGCTCTCGCGCGAGTGAGTGCGTCATCTGGCGCCGGCGTTGCGGCCTCGGGCGGGGACTGCGAAACGCTCGGCGGATTCGGCTCTGCGCCCTCGGCGGCTGCAGGCCGGCTCGCCCCAACCACGAAGCTGACGGCCAACGACACGGGCAGCCACGAACGTGACCTGAAAATCCGCTGGAGCCTACAAGCCACCCTTTACTCCCTCGGTCAGGGGCAGCGGTTTCAGAGCCGATGCGGAGCTCGCGGGCAACGAGCTCGCACTGGCGGACGCAGCCGGTGCGCTGCCATCGTGCTCCAAAGGTCGCTCGGGTGCCGGAGACTCGGAAGAAGCACTGGGAACAGTCGGGACGAGCGCGGTTGAAGCCAGCGTAGGAACTACGCGAGGCGCACCCCGGGTGTGCGACTTGCTGGGTTGGACCTGGGCAACGGCGGGTGTTGCTGGTGCTCCGGTTGCTTCGGTTGGCGCCGTGGCCGAGCGAGGCGGCAATGCGCTCGACGCGGACTCTGACTCGTGGGACGCCACGGGTGAAGCGCTCAGCGGCACCGCGGAAGGTTGCGCGCCCAGCGAAGGCACGAGCCGCGCCCCTGACGCGAACGAAACGGCAAGCGCACCGAGACCGACGCCAAGCACCCCCAGCGCACCGACACGAGCGCGCGTGCGCCGAAGCGGCTGAGTGCGAATCAGCGAGCCGCTGCCTCCCGCATTACCCCACGCGTATTCGGTCATTCGCGACGTATCGAGCGCGCCGGGGAGCGTTGCCGCGGTCTCGTCGGACGTTGTTTGGAGCGCGAGTAGCGCGGCCTTGAAAGCAGCGCAGGATTCGAAGCGCGCGTTTCGATCTTTACTCAGCGCCCGCTGAACGATCGCGTCGAGCTCGAACGACAAGTAGCTTTCGGTGCTTGCCAGGCTCGGCGCTGGCTCATGGCAAATCCGCAGCAAGAGCGCCGGCAGGTTCGGGGCATCGAACGGAGCGCGCCCGGTCAAAACGTAGTGGAGGATGGCACCTAGCGCATAAACATCGACGCGTTGGTCGCAATCAGATCGGCCCTCCACTTGCTCGGGGGCCATGAACAGCGGCGTTCCGAGCGTGTCGCCCGTTGCCGTCAACCGGCGGCCCTCAGGCTCATTGACCTTGCACACGCCGAAGTCGAGCACTTTGACGAAGTCCGGCGCTCCATCGCGGGTCGTGAGAAAGATGTTCTCGGGCTTGAGATCACGGTGAACAATCCCAGCAGCGTGGATCGCCGAAAGGGCATCACACAATTGAGTCATGACGTGGATCGTGCGCCCGACGGAAAAGCGTTGCTCGAGCGCCACCGCGAAGCCGAGATCGACGCCGTCCAAGCGCTCCATGACGATGTACAGCGAGCCATCCTCGAGCCGCCCCATGTCGAGCACATCGACCACGTGCGAACTTCCGACAGCCGCAGCGGCTTTTGCCTCGCGACGAAAACGCTCCACCCCGGCGGGTGACACGGCCTGCGCAGCCATGGTTTTTAGCGCAACTTTGCGGCCGATCAGCAGGTGCTGCGCTTCATACACCACGCCCATGGCTCCCTTGCCGATGGCGTGCATGATCTGGTAACGCTCCTGAACGATCTGCCCGATGAGCGGATCTCCAGGTGCACTGGGCCCTTCAGCGCTGAACATCGCCCGCGTACGGTAACTCATTACGAGCGAAAATGCTCGCGCGACGTCCATATCAAATATTGTGGCGACCGCGAGTCTCTGTGTTTCCGTGTGATGACAAAACAAATGACTACGAGCGGACAACCCGCCGGCTCACTAGACTCAGCTGGCTTGTGACGCCGAGACCACGTGATCCAACAGACTCTGCCGTCCAGAAACACCCAGTCGCCGAAACGCGGCGGCCAGCTGGTTAGCGACGGTGCGGGTCGAAGTCCCTCGGTTGGCTGCGATCTCCACGTGATTTCGTCCTTCGAGCAACCCGCGCACGACGGCGAATTCCGCGGGGGGCAGGACGGGCGCCAAGCGTCCCTCTGGACGCGCCACACTGACGACTCGGAACATCCGCTCGGAGTCGGCAAAACACGCCATCGTCGCGCAGCGGCCCAGCTGATGGTCCACCGCGGCACGAGCCAACATTGCCAATAACGGGTTTGCCCGGTAGAGCGTGCATTCCAATCCGAACTGCGCCAACGCCGTCTTTGCCTCTTGGCACACGGTCGATTGTGACAAGCCCAAGTCGAAAGCCACCGCCTTGATCGATTGGCCACACAGCAATCGCTCCAGAATTGCTCGACGGCGATCGCTGAGCCCGCGACTCGTGCTCGAGGAAGGCTGACACAACAGCAAGTAACAACGCTCTTCGTCGATGAAGCTATCGGCGACCCGCGTCTGCCCAGTCGTCAGTTCGCGCCACACTCGAGCCAAAGATATTTCACCATCGGCGACCCGCTCGGCGAGGACAGCCACTGCCCTCCTCTGACGCTCGAAGCCATTCGCGACCATCGGGTTGTTTCTCCTCGCGTGCGAGCCGATCCCGCACGTCATCGGGAGTAGGACGAACGACGGTGGGGTCCTGTGATGCCGGTGAAATGACCGGAAATGCGCGTGCCCGGCTGGGCCGAACCCCAACGATGCCAGGCGCTTCGCGACGAAAAGGCCGACGGCCGCTCGACGTTTCTCTGGCGGCCCAATGCCGGCCAACTCAGAGCGTAAACAAACAACTATCGACCCAACTGCGAATCGGGCCTTTCATGGAAAGAAATGAAAAGTGCCGCAGCTACCGAAAGCGAGCCTCCCGAATCGAAGGATTCTGGGAGGCGCCGAATTGACTCGAAGGTAGCCGAGGAGGACGTACCGGAGACAGGGATTCCCCTGGGCGAGTTGAAGTACCGCGACTGGAGCGGCCATGACTTTCGAGGCTCTGTGGATCCCAAGGCCACGCTTGCGGGCCGTGACCTGAGTGGCGCCCGGCTGGTTGGCTGCAACTTCGAAGGTCTCGATCTCACCGCTGCCATTTTCGACGGCGCTGACCTCAAGCATGCTTCCCTCACCAACGCTGACCTAACGCGCGCCTCGCTCAGAGGGGCGCAGCTCGAGGGCAGCGGCGTCGAGAACGCCCACCTCCCAGGCGCAGATCTGAGCGGGGCAATCGCCGGCGACGCGCAGGCCAAGCTGGAGAAACGACTCGAGCTCGCCAAATCGCTGGCCGAGGAGTTGCGTTCCATCTTCATCGCGACCTGCGGGCTGCTTGCTTATATCGGGGCAAGCGTGTTGGCGGCGAGCGACGCGCTCGTTCTCACGAACATGACCACCATGAATCTACCGCTGATCGACGCTGAGGTATCGGTCCACGCGTTCTTTCTCTTGGCCAGCATCCTGGTCTTCGCTCTCAGCTCCTACACACTGGCCCGCGTGAGCCACTTCGCGCGCGTCGCTGCGCGATTGCCCGGCAAGCTGCCGGACGGCCCGCCCCTTCGCGAACAGGTGGACACGTGGGTGCTGAGCTGCATCGGCATTTTTCGAAAGCCGGAGCTGCCCATTCGTGGCGAAGCAGGCTTGCGGCTAGGCGCGCTGTTGGAGCTGCTGGGCGCCCAACTTCCGGCTCTGATCGTGCGCTGGTTGGGACCGGCGGTGCTTTGGTATTTGATGCTGCGGTTCTTCTTTGCCGTCCAGCCGCGCCTCGATGCCTGGGAAACGATCCTGAGTTTCGCGTTGATCGTGGCGTCCTTTCTGGGCACGTGCGCCACGTCTTACGGCTTGCGACGCTACTCGGAGCTGGTCGAGGGCACGAATCCACCCACGAACGTCACACACTCGGCGGCCATCGCGGCGGCGCTCGTGCTGCTCGCCTGTTGCGGGCGCTTCGCCACGCACTCGCTGGGCCTGGACAGCGCCGCAGGTGAAAAGCTGAGCGGAGCGCAGTTCGCCGGCGCCAACCTGACGGGCTGGAACCTCGCGTCCGCGCGGCTCGATAGCGCCACACTGGCGGCGGCCCAGCTGGGCCGAGTGCGTGCGCAAGAGGCCATGCTGAACGATGCCGATCTGAGGCGTGCGAGGTTGGACAACGCCTCGTTCGAGGGAGCGCAGCTGAAGGGAGCGAATCTCGCACTCAGCACTGGGCTATCCCCGAACTTCGGCTCGGTGGTGCTGATGAACGGCGATTTGCGCCGTGCCATTTGGCAGCGCCCGATCCTTCAAAATGCCGATCTGCGGGGCTCGAAGCTGGCTCATTTCAGCGCTGTAGGCGCGCTCGCCGCGTCGGCCAATTTCTCCGACGCCATGCTCGACAGCGCCGACTTCCGCTACGCCATGATGAACAGCGCCCGCTTCCTCGGTGACGACGTCATGCTTGCGCGTGCGGACTTCTCGCACGCCGATCTGAGCTCTTCCGAGTTCGGAGCAGCACAAATGCACGAAGCGAAGCTGGTCGCTGCCGTCCTCCGCAGCGTCACGCTCAATGGCACCCATCTCAGTGGCGTTTCGATGCGCCAGGCAATCATCCAGAATGCAATGTTCTCCCTGGCAGAAGCTTGGCGCCTGGACCTCAGCGAAGCGCTGGTCTCCGACGCAACGCTGCGCCACACCGGTAGCGATCGCCTCAATCTGGCGGAATCGAAATGGACTGGGGCGCACTTATTCAAGGTGCACCTGGACAACACCAACCTATACGGAGCAGTTTTCGAGGCTGCTCACCTGGATCAGGTCAATTTGCGCAACGCCGTCCTGACCGGCGCCAAATTCAATGAAACCACCTTCAAGGACGTGGACGTGACGGGCGCCATCCTGACCGGCGTCACCTTTACCGAGTCTCAAAAGCAAGGCATTCGAGGTCTGCCATGACCCGATCGAGCCGCGCCCGGCTGGCCGCCCTAACACTCGCGGTCACTTGCGCCTGCGATCCAACGCGCCTGACGAAGTGCCAGGGATATGCCAGCAGGATTACGGAAACCGCTAGCGCTGTCATGCACCACTCACTCGCGAACGCGAGCTTCGAGACCGTTCTCGGCCGAGTGGATGACGACATTGCGGGCCTGAACGGGATCCCCGCGCTGGAGCAAGCCAAAGCCGACTACAAGACCACGATGCGCGAGGCCATCGCGCTGGCGACGAAGGCCAGCAAGGTCGCCACTCGACCCGAACGCATCGACGGAAACGCATCCGCGCGCGCCCAAGCCGCCAAGGCGACCTACCACCTCATGGAAGCCACCAATCTGCACTGCGCGGGCGAGCGCTAGTCGCCATTCGAGCCCGCCGCGCTCTTCACCTCTGCTTTGGACCTCTTCGGCGAGATCCGAAGCCAGCGCGGCGCGGTGCCGTCTACCTACATCAGCCACCTTTAGAGCGGCAAGTTTTGGCCGATAATGAATGACGGGAAGGGCCGAGCATCGCCCAGCACTTCCGCTGCATTCACATGCCGAGTACTTCGAAATCTAGATATTCAATCCGCGCGCTCCGAAACTTAATCCTCGTCGCGTTGGCGTTGGGGGTGGCTGGATACAGCGCGACGATGTTCAGCTATTCGCGGCGCGTGCTCGATCGCCTTGGACCGCAGGTGCAAGCCGATCTCGAGTGGCGTGCGCAGCGCGGTGCGCAGGAGCTGGCGCGCACGTGCGATGTCGGGCTGGTCCTCGGCGACGCCGCCGTCACCCGGAAAGCGTTCGGCGCGTACGCCACTTCGTCCGACGTCGAAGCGATCGTCGCGGTCGATTCGAACGGCAACGTGCTCGCCCAATACGGCAAGCCTCCCGAAGCGCTCGATCGGCTCTTTAGTGGCAAAGACCAAGCGCTGCGCGTCGGCCCCGGGTACCTGGTGAGCTGGGCCGAGTCGACGATCGAGAGCTCGACCGTGGGTCGCGTCGCGATCGTGATTTCCACCAGAAGGCTGACGGAGGCGAACGCGCTGCTCTCCAGCGTGTCGAACGTCACCTTGGTGGGAGGCGTCCTGATGCTGATACTGGGCGTCGCGGTCGTTTCGTTCTTCACCAGCGCCGTATCCCAGCGAGATGCTCAACTCTCGGAGTACGCGAGCAGCTTGGAGCAAAAGGTCGAGGCGCGTACGCGCGAGCTCGACGAGCGCAATCGCGGGATGCGGCTCGTGCTGGACAACGTGACTCAGGGTTTCGTCACCATCGACCTGAAGGGGCGGATGGCGCCCGAGACTTCCGCGATCTTCGGTCGCTGGTTTGGCGAGCCGCAACCGGGGACCGCGCTCTTCAAATATCTCGAGGGCCACGCTCCGACGTTCGCCGAGCGGCTCGAGCTGCACCTGGAACAGGTCGCCGACGGATTCCTACCAGCAAGCGTTGCGCTGGAGCAGCTGCCGCAGAGGTTCAGCGCTGGCGGCCGAACCTTTGACGTGGTGTACACCCCCGTCGGGGCCGTCGAGCAGTTCGAGCAGCTGCTCGTCATTTTCAACGACGTCACGGCACAGCTGGCCCGTGAGCGAGCGGAACGCGAGCAGAACGAACTCCGGGAGATCTTTCAGCGCATCCTGGTGGATCCCTCCGGCGTGGAAGAGTTCTTGGCAGAAGCGACCCGACTCATCACGGCACTCGAAACGGAGACCGACCCGGTCGTACAACACCGGATCGTGCATACACTCAAGGGCAACTCGGGCGTTTATGGGCTCAGTTCGCTGGCAGACCTGGCACACGACATCGAGACCGAATTGGCGGATCCGGACCACGGCGCGCTGTTGAGTCAAGAGCAACGCGTTTTGCTCAGCGAGGCCTGGCGCGACTTGATCGCTCGTGCGGAGCAACTGCTCGGAGCTTCGCGCAAAGATCGGTTGGAGGTCGGGCGCGACGAGTTGTCCGCGCTGCTGGCTCGCGCACGCTCGGGCGCGTCGCACCAGGAGCTGATCCGAGAACTCGAAAGCTGGACGCTCGAGCCGGTGGCATGCCGACTGGAGCGCCTGCAACGTCAAGCGACCGGGCTCGCGCGGCGGCTCGGCAAAGCGGACCCGACCATCGTCATCGATTCGGGCGGCGTCCGCTCCGATCCGACCCTCTTGGGAAGTTATTGGGCTGCCATGGTGCACGTGATCCGAAATGCCGTGGATCACGGTCTGGAAGACACCTCAGCTCGCAGCGCAGCCGGAAAACCCGCCGCCGGGCGGATCGTGCTCGGGGCCCGTCGCAACGGTGCCCGGCTCGAGTTCTGGGTGCAGGATGACGGGCGCGGGATCGATTGGGAAACCGTGAAGCTCAAGGCTGCGCGTCTCGGTTTGCCGAACAGCAACCGAGAAGAGCTGGTCAAGGTGCTGTTCGCCGACGGCTTGACCACGCGTGACGAAGTGACCGACCTCTCGGGGCGCGGGGTCGGCTTGGCTGCCCTGCGTGAGTCGGTGAGTGCGCTGAACGGTGTGATGAGCGTCGAATCGGAGCAGGGCCGCGGCACGACGTTCCGCTTCGCTTTCAACGAGGCCAAGTTGATGCGCACGGGAGCGACGCCCCACTGACGGCACGCCGCCCTCGGCGACGCGACGCTGCTGATTGCGCAGGGTCGCGTCGCCGGAGCAGCGCGACGGGGTACGCGGCGCGACGGTGCACGGCGCGGCGGCTATGGCGCACGCGAAAGCGCGTCTCTCGGGGTGCGTCGCGTGCGACCTGCGACACCTGGGAATACGCGGCGCGACGGCCCCTCCCGCGGCGCGCGAAGCGCGACGCTTGGGAGGGGCGGCGGCACGCGCAGGCGGCGTAGCCGCCGAGCATGGCGCGGGGTGGGCACCCCCTCGAAAGCACTCAACTCGAGCGAACGAACCGGGCCTAGCAGCCCTTCGAAGCGCCCAATCCTAACCGCTGCGAGGCGCGGCTGTCCGATCAGAATTCGAGCGGGTAGCCGCTGTCGCTCGGACTCTTGCCGTCGATACGAAGCGCTTTTAGCTCCGGCCGGATCTCGTTCACCGGCGCGTATCCGACCGCGCCATCGAGGCGCGCGACCACGCGCTGCAGGAGATCGAGCGGTTCGATCGTCTTCGGGGGGCCGGAGTCACCGCGGATTTTGCGATCGACCCAGTAGCGAGCGATGGCTTCCGGCGACATGTTCAGCACCGTTTTGTCGAAGGCGCCGCGTTCGCGAGAGTTGGGCGTCAGGTTCAACGGCAAAAGCCGCTTGCCCGAAGCGCTGATGTGCTCGCCGAGATACAGGCGCTTCAGCTCGTAGAACGAGATGTCGGACACGGGGCTGTTCTTCGCCACGACGATGGCAAGCCTGGTCTTGGCTTCGCCGGCACCCACGCGAGTGGTGACGCCAGATGTGGCAACCAGACACGAGATACCCACGCACGCAGTCAAGAAGGATCGTCGGGTTTTCATCAAAAGCTCCATGCCGCCTGCAGGTCGATCCCGTCGTAGGTTCCCAAGGAGGGCCCCTCCCATTTGTTCAACCATGCGTGAGTGTACTGGGCCTTGAGTACGACGCGCGCGGTGGGGCGCACATTCAAGCCCCCCCAGATCGCGGACGAAGCGGGCGTGCCGGAGCCCGGACCGGCGTCGTAACGCTCTCCGCCGAAGAAAGGCATGATTCCGAGAAACGGTAGGCGGTAGCCGGTCAGCCCGTAGATGCCCAGGCGGCGGTGGTCGGGCGCGAACCCTGGAGCCCCGCCAGTGATAGAGATGACCGGTGGCTGTAGACCATCCGGGTACGCTGTATCGTTCATGACGAGCTCGCTTTGCACGAGCAGGCCCCCCAACTCCCACTTCACGTCTGCTGCCAGACCGAGCTCTTTGTACTGCGCGGTCACCTGATGCGTGACGTGCAGGCCTCCCGCCGGAGTCAGGGAGGACACGTCGTGACTATCGGTGTACGTTCCCTTGTAGCCGGACGCACCGACCGTGAGCGTTCCCCAGCTTGGGTCATCGTGCTTGACGAAGAGTCGGCCGCCGATCGCTTTATTGCCATCGAGGTCTTGATACGTATCGATTGGCCCGCGCCCGTTCGACAGCGTGAGGTGGTAGCCAATCTGCGATGGCCCGACGTTCCAGGTCCCGTAAATTTCGACACCCGTCTGGTGCTCCGGAAATAGGCCCTCGCCGATGATGTAGGGTTTACGCACGCCGATGATCACGGGTGAACCGTGGTCGACGTTCCAGATGCCGTACGGCGTCAGGAACGCACCGACGCGCACAGTGAGCGCCGGCAGAAAGCTGTGCTCGAGCCAGGCGCGCTCGATGATCACACCGCCCCATTTCACCGGTCGGCCGACGTCGGTGTAGTCGTTGGTGGAGGTGTCGGTCCGTGGCGGCGGAGGATACGCATTCAGCGATCCGGTCGACCCATTCGGGAGGTACATGAAGCGGATCTCCGCCATCGAACGCCAGCTGTCGCCAAGATCTGCGGCCGCGTACAGGTTCAGCTTGCCGACAGCAAACGAGGAATATCCGGAGGCTAGTTCGGCATTACCCACCGGCGTGGAGAAGGTGAAGTCGGTAAAGCCGTACAGGTTGAGCCTGACTTGATCGGTCTCCTCGCTGCTAGCATGCGAAACAGCCTCGGTCGCTGCTGCAGCCTCGGCCTCGGCCGCGGCGTCGGCCTTTGCGTCGTCTTCCGTCGCAGGCAGCGCCGCGGGGACGCTGACCGTTGCCGGGAGCGCTGCAGTCGGCAGGGCTGCAGGCGATTCCGCAGTGGCCGGAGCCGGGGCTGCGGGCTCGCTACCAACCGCGGTCGCGGTCGCCTCACCCTCGGCCTGCGCTCGAGCCAAAGACGGAAACAGCGCGAGCACCAAACTTACCGGCGCGATGGCGCCCAGACGAGTCAATCGAAGAGTGCTCATTTGCTGCAACCTCCCTGGGCGACGCAGATGGGTTGGGGCACTCCGAACGCGGAGAGATCGCAGCATTCCCAGCCAGAAAAGCAATTGTCGGGAGCCAAGCTGCAGCCTTGAACCAAGCAGCTTTGCGTCTTGAAGGTGTCGCAGTAAGTCGCTTCAGTGCCGGCGCAGTCCGCTTCCGAGCTGCAGCTCATGCCGAGACCCACTGGTGGCCGGCGACAGACGCTCGGCGTCGCGTGCTCATCGCAGGCGTAACCGCCGGAGCAATCCGCGGAGCTCGAACAGTCGATGTTCGTGCAATAACCTTTGGCGTCCGCTCCGATTTCGCAGTGGTCGAACGCGGCATCGACGCACGGGGTGCTGACATCGCAAGCTGCACCGAGGCCCGTCGGGGTTGGTTCACACACACCGTCCGCTTGCCCCTTGGAGTAGCCGGGCTTGCACTCGCAACCGGTCGCGCCGGGGACTTCGTCGGCGCCGCAGGGCACACAGCCCGTTGCGGTCCACGCGCTCCCGACTTCGCAGATGCAACGTCGATCTTCGAACACCTGATGCGGTCCACAGCGGTCCGACGCATCGTAAACACACGCGCTCGGCAGGGCGCCGAGCAGCGCGAACAATGCGGCCGCGTATCGAGACTTCGCTCGCGGCGGCACCACCCCCAAATGGACTGAGTTCATGCAATCTCCCAACACGACTGATAGGCCCGTTCGATCCGAAGCGGACTCAGGAATTAACGCAGGTTTCACAGCGAACTTGAGTACCGAATCGCTATTTGTTCGACGCATGAGTCGAAGGCGAGCAAGCTAGTTTTCCGCGCGCGAGGCTGCCGTCTCTGGCGATTGCGCCATGAATCAGCGCGACGGTCGTGGCCGCTTCGGGGTTCAAGGCCAAAAGCCGCGACGAATCGCGGCATACAACGGAGAAGTCCGGCACGGACAACTACTACGGACCTGACTCGAAGACGCTTAATAGCCCCACTGCATTTGGACTCACGAAAATGACTCGGAGTTGGACATGACACCGTATCGCAAGCGGTCGTGCGAACACCGAGTTCAATTCTCAAAATTGGACTTTGCGCCGGTTGTCCTCCCGAAGAATCGACGCTGGACGCCAAATCTCGATGAGCCTAGCGTCGAACCGCCAGCCGGTGAGCCGGTGAGCCGGTGAGCCGGTGAGCCGAAAGTCGCGTCGTGGTCAGGAGCCAGTCCACCGAGATCTCGCGCCGAGGTGTGGGCATGTCCGCGGTGCTCGCCAACTCTCGTTCGCTCGGGAGCCAGCTCCAAGTGCGCTCTGAGCTCGGACTCGGAACCTGCGTGTCCGTTCGCGCGCCCGCGGCAAGCTTCAGCCAGCCGCCTGAGCATCGGATAATCCCACCGACCTGCGGCGACGTAAAACCATTACCGCCGCGCCGCCGGCCAAGAAGAGCGCGGGAACCACGCGGAAGGCGCGGATCGCCGTACGACCCACCAAGTCAACGGGCTCGCTCGAGTGCAAGAAATAGGGAGACGGTAAGTAGTACGAGAGGAGCAGAATCAGCAGCCAGCGGCGAAGCGAAGCCTGCCCCTCTGTCTGCCAGACGAGTAGAAAAGCAGTCACCGGCAAGAGCTGAGTGTATTGGTACTCCCAGGCGATGGCGTATGCCAAAAAATGCGAGGCAAGAGTCAAAATCGTCAGCCACGCCAGCTTTCGCACTTGTTCACGTTCGTCAGGAATGAACAGCGCTGGCGAGAGGAAAATGGGCAGCAACGCCAGCCATTGAAAGCCCTTTTGCGTGCGGGTGAGCCCTTGCCACAAGGATGGGAGTGACAACACCTGGAGATGGTCCCAGCCATAGCCAGATTGCGCGATCATGTGCAGCCAATGCATGGCGTTGTCGCGCATCTCGGGCGTGAGCTGGAATCCATTCTTGTAGATGTTGAGGTGCTCTCGGACCCACTCGGGGGCCATGAGCAACTCCAATACACGTCT
>Ga0134124_10003562_pt1 | contig 12526 bp, 17 predicted proteins | sample KB304_FD_96880 | JGI IMG/M metagenome (GOLD analysis project Ga0134124, IMG submission 96880) | Terrestrial soil microbial communities without Nitrogen fertilizer from Kellogg Biological Station, Michigan, USA - KB3-0-4 | ecosystem: Environmental > Terrestrial > Soil > Unclassified ... | reverse complement strand
AGATCCGCCGACTCCTCAGCGCGCGCAGGTTGAAAGTCACCGCGAAAGACAAACGCGTGGAGCGTGCGGCCGAGGATAGTTCGGTTCGTGTGCGGGTTATCGACGCCAAGTGCGCGGAGTTGCAGAACCGAAGAGCCGCGTAAACCCTCCCATGAAGGCCGAGCGCGGCGACGTTGTAATCATCGCGTTTCGGTCGGATCACACAATCCTGCCAGTCATCGGCAAAGTTCAAATGGTGTACCCCGACCGTAAGGGCAATATGCTGTACGAGGTCCAATACTGGAATTCGACGATCAGCCTGGAAGTGCCCGAATCCGATGTCCTCAAGGTTTTGGTCAAGGCTGGGTAATTCCGTGATACCCGAGATCCTCCTGATGGTCCTCCTACTGGCCGCCCTGGTAGCACTGGCGATCGCGCATCGAAAGATCGACCGGCTGAGGTTTGAACTGGATGCTCATTCCGAAGTGGGCAATCGGCAGTTTCGTTTGCAGTGGCGGTCAATTCGGCCTGGTGAGGATTGGCACGTGTACCGCGGGAAGCTTCAGGACGCGTTTGACCGGTGGGCGGCCGAGTTGACGGCCGGGCAGGTTGCGAAATGACACTGATCGACAAAGCCGGCGAACGCACCTGGTGTCCGACGCATCAGCGCTTGCATAGCGGGAAACGGTGTCCCGGCTGTAAAGCGACCAGCACACCAAATCCTGGTCAGCCTACGACCATGCGCACCCTTCGCCTTTCTGGCCGCCTCGCAGAGATTGAGGCCTGGAATTTAGAAGGACTCCGAAGACGTGAGGCTCGTGGATGAAGTCGCGGTCTACGTCTATTACACACACCCCGACAGAAAACTTGCGGGTTCCCGCTCGAAAAATGGCGGGTCAAAAGCGGTTTGGGATGCTCCCAGCAGACGTAATGGCCAATCCAAGGATCAGCTTAGGCGCCAAAGTTATTTTCGCGGCCATGGCAATGGAATCATACTCATCCGGTGAGTGCAAGATCAGTAATCAAGCGATTGCCACCTTGATAGGCGCCGCCCGCATGACCGTTTCGAATGCGATAGCCCAATTGCAAATGGAAGGACTGATCGAACCAATTGGCGAACCTGTAAAGCAGATTCAGCACTATCGACTTTTGCACCCGAAATTCGCTGTCTCGCTGGGCTCCAGTGTGGAAGCGGCGGCCGACCCGTTGCTGCACAACTGCGCGAAGTGCGGGCAGCTTCGAAGGGTCAACAAGGCCTGTGTCTGCTACTCCTGTGTCAGGAAGATGAATGCGGCGGCAAAGATCGCCCAGCAGATCACCGAAATCAAGGGGAGCATTGAGAGGCTGACGGCATGACTGTCCTCGTTTAGCACGTTCCAAACAATGAAACCCCCAAGATCATGCAAGCGCTGCGGCGTTAGCGTAGCGGTGTGCACCGAATGGCCTCGTTATGCGAAGAACGGCCGGCTGAAACACTTCTGTTGTCCATGCGATGCGGTGGTAGACGAATGGCGCCAGGCTGTTGCGTCGGCGAAGGCGCGGGGCTATAAGAGCGTGGCAAACACACCGGAGTATAAACGGCGGGAGAGAGAAGCTGAAGCCCAGAAGAAGGGGCTTAGCATCGCGGCATATGTCCCGAACTGTGAGCAGCGGCGCATCGCGGCTATGAAGCGAGTCGAGCAGGCATCCGATAAGCTTCGCCTGAAATTCGCCAAAGACTGGATGAAGCCATTTCGGGTCCAGTTCGAAGCAGACAAGTACAAGTTCGATGCTGATCATCGAGAACGCAGAAAGAGTTCTTTCAGGGAGCGATACAGCAAGAGCGCTGAGAGTCAGAGGGCCCGCGTTGCCGCCTACAAACTCGCGCATTCGGATCTCAACAACGAATGGTCTCGCACCCGAAACGAACGTGTAGTCATGCAGTCGGATGGCACGCTGACGGCCGCTGTGATTTCCCAGTTGAAAGCGGGCGCAGTTGAGTGCGCGTACTGCGGGGTGTCTCTTGAAGCTGTCGAAAAGCAAACAGACCACATCGCGCCGATTTGTTACGGCGGCGAGCATTCGGTTCGCAACGTGGTGATCTGCTGCGCTCCCTGCAATGGACGAAAGGCACGATTGATGCCGCTCGAATGGCTAGAGCGATCTCCCGTCCAGCACCGCGCAAGAATCGAAGCACTTTACCGGGCAAGGTCGATTGGCGATGAGGGTAAGCCAGAGGGCGTTGACCTAGATTTATGTAATGTATTTAACGGGTCCCTTTGAGGATCGATTTCCGTGCAGGTGATCTTGTTTTCATCAAAACACCGGATTGCAGTTTAGTTTTTGAGTAGGTCAGTTGGTCAGTTGGTCGAGTACGGATGGGATTGAGCCAAAGAGACTATGCTGCGCACCGGAAGACTTTAGGGCTTCGCGGTACCACTCTTAAGGCGATTCAGGATGCTCTGGCCGACGGGAGAATTCAGAGAGGATCGGATGGCAAGATTGATCCGACCGAGGCAGACAGGCTCTGGCATGAGCGTACTTCCGTTGCAAAGCAGCGAAAACAGCGTACCCGCCAGCAATCGGCAGCCTCATGCGTTCCAGCCGGCACTTCCCGTGGCGAGCCCGATGGCGAAGATAAGTCCTTCTTTGAGGCGCAACGACGTGAGGCTTGGATCAAGGTGCAAGACCGAGAGATTGACCTCGCAAAGAAAAAAGGCTCCGTGGTGGAGCTCGCCGCTATCAACGATTGGGCGCTGGGGATGATTAAGAAATGCAAGGAAGAGTTGCTCCGGATCGGGCCGGAACTTCGGGACCGGTTGGCGCAAGAGGCAGACCCCACCGCGTGTGAACAGCTGGTGATGCAGCGTATAAAGCGAGCGCTCCATGCGCTCGCAGAGTATAAGCACGCGTGACCGTAGAAGCCCTCACGTTAGAGTGGCAAAAGGCATGGATACCGCTGGAGCGGATGGGCCTGGCGGATTGGGCTGAGAAAAACTTTCATCTTTCCCCGGAGTACTCTGCTGTCACCGGCGAGTTGCGGCTGTACGGCTGGCAGAGGGAAATATTCAACAGCTTCACTGATCCAACTGTGAATAAGATCGTGCTCAAAGTCGGAACCCAATTGGTAAAGACGCTCTTCATTCAGGCGGCGCTGGCCTACATCATTGCCGAGATGCCGGGGCCAACTTTGTTCGTTCAGCCGAAAGAGAAAGACGCTGAGGACTTCTCGAAAGAGCGGTTGGAGCCAATGCTGCGGGATAACCCGCTACTCCGCGGGATGATCCCGGAAGGAAAGTCACCACGAAACCTGACCACCTTCAAGCAGTTCCCAAACGGCGCCCTAACAATCGTCGGCTCGATCGTTCCCGGCAATATGGCTCGCCGTTCGATTCAGTATCTGATCGGTGACGAAATCAATAAGTATCCGCGGTCGGCCGGCAAGGAAGGTTCCCCACTGCTGCTCGCCGAAGAACGCGCCGCCACATTCGGCAGCCGGGCCAAGATCATTTATGCGTGCTCGCCAACTCATCCAGATGGACTGATATCGCAGGAATATGAACTCAGCGATCAGCGCCAACCCTGGGCCTGTTGCCCGCACTGCAACCATTCCCAGGTGCTGCAATGGATACAGGTCCGCTTTGACAAGAAAGGAACGATTGAGGAGCGGGCCGAAAGCGCGCGGTACTACTGCGAGCAGTGCGACCGTCCGTGGAACGACAACCAGCGCTGGAAAGCCGCGGAAGCCGCAGAGTGGATTGGGTCGCGGCCGTTCACCGGCACTGCTGGCTTCTGGATCTCGCACCTTTATTCCCCACACAAGACCTTGGCGAAAATAGTCTCGGCCTGGCTGCGAGCTGCGGAATCCGGGTCTATAGAAAACATTCAGGTTTTCAAGAATACCAACCTCGCTGAGGATTTTCGAGAATCGGGCGACGCTCCGGAATCGCAGCGGTTATACGAGCGTCGGGAGCGATACAAGATTGGCACCGTGCCGGCGCGGGCTCTATTCATAACGGCCGGCGTCGACGTTCAGAAAGATAGACTCGAAATCTCCATCTACGGATGGGGTCGAGGTGTTGAGAGTTGGCTGGTGGACCATATCGTCCTGAATGGTGACCCTACCCAGACCGCAAGTATCCGGCTTGAGAACGGATCCATCCAGAAACCAGTTTGGGACCGCCTGACCGATCTTCTCAATTCAACGTGGATACATGAATCCGGAACACATCTTTCTTTGATGCGGCTTGGAATTGATTCCGGGTACGCCACCAACGAAGTCTATCGCTGGGCAAGGCAGCAAGGCTCAGCGCGCGTCCTACCTCTTGATCCGCACGGCCGTGAGACGGCAGCGATAGTAGGGCAACCCAGCCCAGTGGATGTCACGGTTGGCGGTCGCAAGATTAAACGCGGGATTAAGGTGTGGCCTGTCGCTGTCAGCCGGTACAAGTCTGAGTTCTATGGTTTTCTACGGCTGGATATGCCTATTGATGGTGAGCTCAAGCCAGGCTACTGCCACTATCCCGACATGGATATTCCCTTCTTCAAACAATTAGTGGCTGAGGAGTTGGTCTCTAAAACGAACCGGGCGGGGTTTCACGCTGCTGAGTGGCAGAAAACGGGCCCAAATGAGGCTTTGGACTGCCGAAATTATGCGCGAGCCTGCGCATCTGTTGTTGGCATCGACCGATTCAGGGACCATAACTGGAAGACGCTGGAGTGGGCAGTGGCAAAGAAAGTGGTAGTGGAACAACAAACAGCGGCCATCGAAACCTCCACACTCCCCACCACGCCGATCACGGTGAAGCCCAAGAAGCGCACTCGACAGATAGCTGGACCTACGCACGAATTTGGCCGTGGCAGCTGGTAGAAGATGCCATACACCTCTACAGATCTCGAAGTCATCATCGCCAAGCTGGAATCTCGGCTTAGTAGCGGAGTGGCAAGGATCACATTCGAGGGCCGTAGCACAGAATATTCCAGCCCGAGTGAGATCCAGAAAGCGATCCTGTACTTCCGAGGCCTATTGGGTGGCGTAGTCGCCGGCGAGACCGGCACACCACGAAATAGGGTTACGCGGATGTATTCAAACCGCGGATTTTAGTCGCCGAGCAACAGCCCCATGATTGAAACCCTCCGCAGCCTGGCACTAGCCGCTGGACACGCCGACATCGTAGCGCCTACAAAGCGCATGGACGTGTCTGCATACCAGGGAGCGGCCATCACCCGCCGCACGCGGTCATGGAGTCCGGGAAACGCGGGCCCGAATCTACTACTGGCGGAAAACGGGGAGCAACTCCGGCGACGTGCGCGCGCCACGGTTCGAAATAATGCATGGGCGGCGAACGGTATCGAGTCTTGGTGTGGGAACTGCGTCGGTACCGGCATCGTTCCGCAGCCACAACATCCGAATTTGACGACGCGTGATCAAATCCGCTCCGATTTCGAGCGATGGACAGACGAAAGCGACGCGGCCGGAATCAGCGATCTTTATGGCCAGCAATACCTCATAGCTCGTGAGGTCTTCGAGGCGGGCGAATGCCTCGTTCGTCTGCGGCCGCGGCTACCGAAGGACGGGCTTACGGTGATGCTGCAGCTACAGATCCTTGAATGCGAGCACTTGCCCTTCAATTTGAACTCGACACTCGAGAACGGCAACATCATCCGCAACGGAATCGAGTTTAACGGTATCGGAAAGCGAGTTGCCTACCACCTCTACCGGTCCCATCCCGGCGAGCTGGCCGAAGGAATGAACTCGGGCGAGATTAGCCGGGTACCTGCAGAGTTCGTTCTTCACATCTACAATCCGATCCGCGCCGGACAGCACCGCGGCCAGACCATGCTGACCCAAGTAATGGTCCGCCTGGAGGAGTTGGACAAATACGAAGACGCCGAACTGCTGAGAAAGCAGATGGCGGCGATGATTACCCACATCATCAAGCAGGTCAACCCCGAAGATCCCATCAATATGGGGCAGGCCGACACCCCAGACGATGACGGCACGCCAATCGAACAGATCCAACCTGGTTCAACGGTAAAGCTGCTGCCCGGTGAAGAGATCGAGGTATCCAAATTCGCTGATGTCGGCGCAATGTTCGTCGAATTCATCAAGCAGAACCTGTATGCGATAGCGGCCGGCATGGGCATCACGTACGAGATGCTCACGGGAGACCTGAAAGGAGTCAGCTATTCGAGTATCCGGGCAGGTTTGCTCGAATTCCGCCGTCGGTGCGAGCGTTTCCAGCATCAGGTGATGGTGTTCCAGTTCCTTCGTCCCATGTGGAAGGCCTATATGGACGCGGCGGCTCTTTCTGGGACGATCAACGCGCGGGAATATGCAACTCATCCGGAATGGTACTTGAATGTCATCTGGCAGCCGCCTAAATGGCCTTGGGTCGATCCTCTTAAGGACTGTGAGGCCGAGGCTTTGGCCGTGCGTAATAATTTCCGGTCGCAGACCGACGTTATCAACTCGCTTGGCGAAGACCCTGAGCGTGTACGACGGCAAATTGCAGCGGATAACGCGGCAAATGACGCGCTCGGCTTGACGCCAGATTCCGACGCACGCAAATCACTGAAAGCCCCAAGCGATTCGGCAGCGGTTGGCAATGCAAAGGCTACCGCACCGCCGAAGTTTCCGAGCGACCAAGCTGCGGCCATCCACTGAGCAGGAAAACTATGAAAAATATCAAGAACAAGGTCGCGGCCGAAGTGGAGGAAGTCGAAACGCCGCTTGAAGCCGAGCTGGCAACCCGGAATCCCTACTTCGACAACCTACTCGCTGAACAGCAGCGCCGGGCGTTACTACCCGAAGACCTCGCGCGGGTCCAGGCTGCACAGGAGGTGGCTTCCGAATGAGAATCACGCACCCCCACGTAGCATCGCTGCTTTTCAACCGGCCGCTACTCCTGCACCGTTCGAAGTTGGATGTCATCCTTGCCGGGATCATGCCGCGAATCGGCATGGCGCCGGTGATAGTGCAAGCGCCGACAGAAACCGCTGAGCGCCCGGCCATGGCGAACGAAGATGGGATCGCGGTAATCCAGGTCTTCGGCTCGATGGTGAAGCGAAGTGCCGGCATGGACGCGATGTCCGGTCTTACTTCGTACACCGAACTCGAGGAGGAGATTCTTGACGCCGCCACGGACCCGGCCATCAACGGAATCTTGCTCGAAGGAGATAGTTGCGGAGGCGAGGCGAACGGCGCGTTCGATTTGTCCGACCTCATTTACAAAGTCCGCTCAATCAAACCGGTCTATGCAGTCGCCAACGACGATGCCTTGAGTGCCGGTTACCTACTATTGAGTGCGGCAGAAAAACTGTTCATCACACAAACCGGCTTGGTTGGCTCCATCGGCGTGATCGCGGCCCATTGCGACCAATCGCAGTACGACGAAGAAGAAGGATTCAAATACACAGTCGTCAGTTTTGGCGACCACAAGGCGGATTTCAATCCACACGCCCCGCTCAGCGAAGAAGCTCTCTCGTGGCTGACAGCTGATGTCGATCGGCTCGGCGAAATGTTCGTCGCCGCAGTCGCCAGGAATCGCGGAATTGACGCGGCAGCAGTGAAGGCGACCCAGGCAGGGTTGTTTGCCGCCACGAGAAATGGCGAGATGGTTTCCGCCATTGAAGCCGGGTTGGCGGACCAAGTCGGAACTCGGTCCGATGCAATCGCCGCACTACAGGACCGCGTCTCGGGCAAGAAGCGAATGACGGGCTCGGCCCGCCAAAGAATCGCAACGGCCGCACTACCAGCCGTCGAAACCAAAATTTCAGAAGCACCACCAGCGTCGGTATCCGCCGCTGCAAATCCAAAGGAGGCCCCAAAAATGGCCGAACCAAACGTTGCGGATGCCAACAAGCCGAATCCGCCAGAAACCGCCGCAGCTGCTGCTCCCCCTGCGGCTCCCCCAACTCCTCCGGTGACTGCTCCCCAAGCGGCACCAACGCGGCCGGTCACCAGCATGAGTGCCCATGAAATGCAGAATCTCAACGATCTCTGTATGATCGCGGGCAAGCCAGCCGCTCTCGCCGGATTCATCTCCCGCGGCTTGACCTTTGACGCGGCCAAGGCCGAATTGATCAAGGCGCGCGTCGAAGCGGCGGGGCCGGAGATCCAATCCCAAGTACTGCCGGATGCTGGCACCAAGCCGACTTCCGGTCCAAATCCCCTGAAGGCGGCCTGCGTAAGGCTCGCCGGACAAAAGGCGGTGGCCTAAATGGCAATCCTGACTGAACTACTCACCCCGGGCGATGTCTTCAAGTTTGAGGACGGCGCCGAGGCTCTTTACTCCCGCGATAATGTCACGGTGCTCAGTGGGCAAAATCTACTGATCGGCACCGTCGTTGGCAAAATCGCACTCGGCGCGGCCACTTCGGCTGTTAAGGCCAGCGGCGCTAACACGGGCAACGGGACCCTGGTGCTTGATGCAACCACCCCGGTGCTCGCAAACGCTCAGGCCGGCCTGTACCAGGTCCGGATCACCGTGGCGGGTACGAATTCGTTCACCGCGCGTGTCTACGATCCCACAGGTGACAGCCTGGGAGACATTTCCGTCTCGGGCTCGGGCGCATCCGGTACGTTCTCCGACCAGATCAAGTTCGCCATCACCGACGGCGGAACGGACTTCATCGTGGGCGACGGTTTCGATGTGACGATCGCGGCCGGTTCGAACAAAGTGGCTGCGGTGGCTGCTGCTGGGACCAACGGCACCCAGGTCGCGGCGGGCATCATGTTCAGTTCGACTGACGCGACCTTGGGCGACGCCAGAGGCGTGATGGTGGCACGTGACGCCATCTACGCCGATGTCAAGGCTATCTGGCCGGTAGGTGCCAGCGCAGCACAGAAGGCGATTTGGGCCGCACAGCTCGCCTCGGTCGGAATCATTCCACGGGTGGGGGTCTAACCAATGCCGCAAATCAATCCTTTCGCTCCCGATGCTTTTAACCTGGTCAGCATGACCGAGAGCATCAACATCTTCCCGAACAAATACGGGATGCTTGAAAAAATGGGAATCTTCGGGGCTCCCATCGGAACCCGCTCTAACGTGGCGCTGATCGAGCGTCGCAATGGTGTCTTGACCCTCGTACCGAGTACACCACTTGGTGGCGCGCCGCCGGTCAACGTGACCGGCAAGCGGGACATGGTGACGGTGCCCATTCCGCACCTGCCCATTACCGATATGCTACTACCCCAGGATGTACAGGGGCTCCGTGCGTTCGGGACCGAGAACCAACTCGAAACCATGAGCAGTCTCATGGCCAGCAAGCTCCAGAGTATGAGCAGCAAGCTGGACATCACGCTCGAGTACCTGCGCATGGGAGCCCTGAAGGGGATCGTGATTGATGGGGACGGTTCAACCGTCCTTGTCAATCTGTTCACTGCCTTCGGCGTGACTCAGCAGGTCCAGAACATCGTGTTAAGCAGCAGCACCACCGACGTTGGGGCTGCTGTGGTCAACATCAAGCGCTATCTCGAGGACAACCTAAACGGCGAAACGATGACGGACATTGTCGTTCTCTGTTCTGGTGGATTCTGGGATGCGCTCATCTCTCATCCGAAGGTGGTTACCGCTTACACATATTGGATGAACCAGCCGAATATTATGCGTGACGATCTGCGGGTGGCAGGCTTCACCTATCAGGGAGTGACTTTCGTGGAATATCGCGGAAAGGCGTCTCTTCCGGGTGGCGGCGGTGTCGTCAACTTCGTGCCGGCGAACGAGGCGATTGCAATCCCGCTCGGCACGCAGGATGTGTTCAAGACCTACTACGGTCCCGCTGGCTTCAATGAGACCGTGAATACGCTCGGCCTGCCGAAATATGCGAAGCAGGAAGAGCGACGCATGGGACAGGGATGGGATCTGTGGGCGGAATCCAATCCGCTCGCGATCGCCACTCGTCCCGACTTGCTCGTGAAAATTACCAAGTCCTAACGATCCCTCCACAAACTGACTGGGCCGTCCGGCAATCCCGGCGGCCCGACTTTTTCAATCCATATTTGGAGGAATCATGAAGCGAGCAATCCTACTTTCGACGCTCATCTGTATCGCGATGTCCCTGTCCGGGCAGGACGGCGAGCGGTTCGGCGCCACGGCATTCGATATCGACCCCACGCCGGTTCCTGCGGTCCTCACCACCGTAATTGGAACAACTGTGTACTTGCGCGAGGTCACCCTGACCAACATTACTGCCTCCGACGTCACCTGCCTCATCCAGGATCGACAGACGACGCCAAGGGCTGTCTATAACAACGTGGTGAAGCCGGGGCTCTACATCATGCAGTTCAACGGGCGCAAAATGCCAAACGGAATTTCCTGGAATTGCGCTGATTCTACCTCGGTCATCGGCTACGTACAGGGGACGAAGTAGACTATGAGCCGATTTGATAGCGACGTTTCGGACCTCAATGCAGCCTGCCTGGATGAATTCGGAGATGAAGTCCTGTATACGCCGTCTGTCGGTTCACCCTTCACAATACCCGCCATCGTGGATATCAGCGAACGGGCTCAATTGATCGAACAGGGTAGCGCCGGGACCGCCTGGGCGATCCTTAACAGCTTTGTGACGCAGCCCAAAAGCGGGGACGTCGTGACGTTCGCTGGTGTCGATTATCGCGTGTCCTACGATCCCACCCGCAAGCTGGATGGCTCCGGTGGGGCGATCCCAGGCAATGACGGCGTGACTTTGGTTCTGCGGCGCATATGATCTCCACCTCAATAAAAATTTCCGGGACTCAGCCACGCGTTCGCGCCGCGTCTTTCTCCACGTTTCAAATGCAAAGACTCGCCGACGTGGGCCTACGCGCCGTAAAGTCCCGGGCAAAGGCTGGAATCGGCAGCGATGACACAGCCATGCCGCCATTAACGCGCGGATACGCGGCCGTAAAAAGCCGCAAGGGCGGCGCTCCCCTCCGCGATCTCCATTTGACTGGCGACATGCTCAACAATCTGACCGTCAGGGCAGTCAACGAGCAGAACGCCCGCATTGCTTTCACGGAGAGCCTGGCGCGCACGAAGGCACTTGCGAACGAACAACTCTATCCGTGGCTTGGGTGGGCTCCGAGCGACGTTCGGGCCGTGCTAGCCGAAGCGCAAAAGCTCCTGAAGGATTCCGTCTCTGCCACTGTCGGCGGCTATAAATCATTTCGTCGCGCAGCCTAAATGGTAAGTACCAGAAAAGCAGTGCGGGATGCGATCATCGCCATTCTGGCGGCGCCGTTGACGGGGTTCAATGCCGGGCTCGCTGCGGTAGCGTCCAGCTATGGAGTAACCCCGTTCACGATTGACTGGAGCGCGGGCTCTAAGCAACTATTTCAGGGCTATCTTCTGCCGGATCAGATCGAGCTTTCGCAAGTGATCGTATACCCCGCGTGCGTTGCCTACACGACCTTCACCCAGAATCAGAATCTTGAGAAATTCCGCAGATTCTCTGGAATTGTGACACTCAATCTGGACTTTTATGTGGACTTCCGGACCGGCATCGAAGTGGATCAGACTGACGACCTGCCGGACGCAATTGAGGATGCGATAACCGGCATCATCAATCAGCCGCTGCTGAACCTTCCTTCGAATATCGCCTGGAATGGCGGTATCGAATGCGCGCGTGAGCCAGTTCGACTCTTGCAAGACGGGTGGTTTCAACGCTGCCCACATCAACTTATTTTCGAGGTGGACGTATGATCGTTCGATTTATTGGAACCGTTGCGGAAATAGGATTCGGGTCAGTGGCCGACTTCAAATATTTTGGCCAGTCTGCGGATCTCCCCGAATCTCTCTACAGGGAGGCCGTGCTCGGGAGTTGCGGCATATTGCCGGAGCCGGACTTCAACGCGATCGGATTCACACCCCAGGAGCTGAAGCTATACGCGAATCCCGGCGCCCGGCAGTCCGCGCCAGACGAATTCAGAGCAAAGTACAAGCGGGCGATCGACAAGCTCCATGCGAATCGCGAGGCCCTCGAGAATCCCCCGGTGCAGCCTTCGAAGCTGGCACCAACTCCGGCAACTCCGCAATCCAGCGCGCCAAAAAGCTAATCCAACACAACCCAAACCAGTCTTCAGGAGATCAGCACCATGGCTTCCGTAAATTCCCAGAATCAGGCTTGTTACGTCCAGAAAGAAACCGCCTTTGCGACCATCCCGAATTCCACGGGAACGGCCACTGTTGGAAATAGCAACGCGTGCCGCATCATCAAACTCGGAACCGATCAGGTACAGAACCTAATCGATCGGCCCGACAAACTTCCAACGCTTGATTTCACTATCGGTATTGGCGGAAGGAAGAGCGCTCAATGGAACGCGTCGATGTCGCTCGCCGGGAGTGGGGTGGCCGGTACGAAGCCTGACTGCGATCCGTTTCTAGAGGCGCTATTTGGGAAAGCGGCGGTAGTTGTAGCCTCCACCTCCGTGACGTACGATCCGGACGACACGAGTCCGACGCTATCGATCTACAACTTTCGCAAGCCGTCCACTGCTTCCCAGGCCTGCGCATTCGGCTCCATCGTCAATAGTGGAAAGTTCTCGTTGGGACAGGACGTCGACACCGTTGAGTTCGGCGGCGAGTCT
>Ga0134124_10003561_pt1 | contig 12529 bp, 9 predicted proteins | sample KB304_FD_96880 | JGI IMG/M metagenome (GOLD analysis project Ga0134124, IMG submission 96880) | Terrestrial soil microbial communities without Nitrogen fertilizer from Kellogg Biological Station, Michigan, USA - KB3-0-4 | ecosystem: Environmental > Terrestrial > Soil > Unclassified ... | reverse complement strand
TTTCTTAATCGACTACATGCTCGCACTTCCCGGCAACGAAGACGTGCAGTCGATCAATCCGCTCGTCGCGGAAACAAACGACGGCTATCTCAACGACATTCGTGGACGCCACATCTCGCGTGATGACGTTTTCGCAGCCATCAAAGGCGCAAAAGGCGGCGCGGTAGCGGAAGGATCGGTGGGCGCCGGGACCGGAACCATCGCATTTGGCTTCAAAGGCGGCATCGGCACGGCGTCACGCAAACTTCCGGCCCGGCTTGGCGGTTTCACTGTGGGAGTTTTGGTGCAGTCAAACTTCGGTGGGATTCTGACCATCAATGGCGCTCCGGTGGGCCGCGAATTAGGTCGCTATTATTTAAAGGACGAACTCACCGAACCACCCGGGGGGCAAAATCAGCCTGACGGCTCGATAATCATCGTAATTGCGACCGATGCGCCGCTCGACGCCAGAAACCTCAACCGCATGGCGGCCCGGGCGATGATGGGACTCGCAAGGACCGGCGCCGCCGGGAGCAACGGTAGTGGTGATTACGCTGTGGCCTTCTCGACCGCGGCCGACGTCCGTATCAAAACACTCAATCAAAACGAGCGAAACCTGCCTCGCTCAGTCAAAACACTACCAAACGATGCTGTCTCACCGCTTTTCCTTGCTGTGATCGAGGCCACGGAAGAGGCGATCTACAACTCATTATTCAGGGCCACAACGACTTCCGGCAGAGGCAAAACGGTCGAAGCGCTGCCGTTGGACCGTGCTTTGGAGGTCCTTCGCAAGCATGGTCTAAGTGGGCCTGTTCGCTAGCCGCACTATCACGACAAGTTCACGGTGGTCTAACCTTTTCATATTGACGAGAAAACTGTTTGACACTCGTTGGATCGGTGCATAGAATCCTTATCGAACCCCCACAATTTGAACTCAGACGGAAGGGAGTTAACGATGGCTTCGAGGATTAATGTTCGTGTTAACCGAAAGAGACCGGAATCCATGACCCGGCAGATTCGGGAACAACTCAATACGCTGATCGAGGCAGGCGAGCTCGCGGCGGGCGCGATGCTGCCCAGCGAACGTGAACTAGCCAACACGCTCAAGGTCGCGCGTAATGTTGTTCGCGGAGCTTACGAGCAACTCATGGACGCCGGTAAGCTGACGAGTGAAGGCCGCAAAGGAAGATCGGTGAGTAGTGGTCGCGGGGGTTCGAAGAAGCGGACCAGCAAAACATCGAAAACATCGAAGGGTAGTAAAGCGCGTAAGAAATAGCGATCGTATTCGCGCTTAACTAAGCCCCTCTTGTTTCAATACCGCGCTTGCTCACTAATCCCAATTTATTCAGTGGCAGTCGGAATTTCTTTGCCGAGCGCAACGATCTCGTTTCGTATTGCGTTTCGCTCGGCTAGTAGACGTACAAAAAATCTCCTCCTCACCAGGAAAAACCTCAGCACGCGCAGGCCGGCTATAGATTTGTCCAGCTCTTCATAGAAGACAATTGCAAGATAACCGCAAAACGGAACGACGACGAAAACGACGACCGCAAGCAACCACCCCGAGAGAAAATAAGCCAAAACAGTCAGCACGATCCACGTGAGTGGAAACAAGAGCATCGCGGAGATGATCTTGATCGTCGAGATCACGTCTTCTGAGTCACGCGAGAGCCTGGTCGCGAGCAAGCCGCCGAGTTTGTAAGCCGGGTAATGCGTGATCGTGCCGATGAGGGCTGGCCCAAGCATCAGCAGAAATTGCGTTAACCTGCGAACGATCGCGACGAGCACTCTCGATGTCGAGCCGGGCGGGGACAACTCTTCCGGATCGACGCCCGCCTGATTCAGCTCTTCTTCGAAGCGCATCATTCGCGTTTCGAGCCGGCGCAAGCGGTCGGGGTGAAGCTGCTGCACGATCGGATAGGCTCTGATGAATCGTTGTTGCAAAACTAGCTCGTCTTTCAGGCTCTCCTCTTCACCGTTATTCGACGCCGACGAGAAGATGCGTTCGGCGCGCGCGGTTGTTTGCAGCTCTTCTTCGTGTTTCGCGTCGAGGATGACTTCGCGCAGGGCTTTTTCGATTTGGCTCGATAGTTGGCGGACGGCGTCGCGCGGTGGCGTGCCGTCGGGTTCGAGTGTTACGGGTTCGACGTTGATCGGATTGCCGAAGTACAGGAGTGCGTCGCTGCGAAAGCGTGTTTTCGAAGTGTAATAGAGTCCGGCGGGAACGATCTGCAATTCGCGGACTTCGCCGGTTGAGACAGCCGCGAGCGAGATCCGCGCGGCGCCGGTCTTTATTGGTTGCAATCCGGGTTTATCGTGCGAGATGCCTTCCGGGCAGATGCCGATCGTTCCGCCGCGCGCGAGCAGTTTGCGAGCGGCGATGAATGTCTCCTGATTTTTCGTTACGTCTTCGCCGTCGTCCTGGCGTCGATAGACCGGGAGTGAATCGAGTTGTTTGACCAGATAACCGATGACCGGCATGCGAAAGAGTGGCGCTTTGGCGAGGAACGAAACATCACGCGGCGCGAGGCACAAGAGGAATACCGGATCGACGAGCGCGTTCGGATGATTGAGCACGAAGATGACCGGCGTATCGAGCGGAACATGCTCGACACCCGTAACCTCGATGCGCTGGAAGTAAATCCTCAACGCAAGCCTTACGAGACCAACAATAATCCTGCGAATCATGTTAATCCTGTAATCCTGTCAAAAACTGACTTTCCCGCGCATTAATGCAATAATACTGGACGCTTTCCCAATCGAAACAAAATTTCATCTGCTCGAGGAAGATCCATGAAGCGTTTTGTTGCTGTCCTTACTCTTTTGTTAATCGGCCTCTGCTCGCTCGCCGCGGCCCAAAACCGTTCCTACACGATCGAAGATTTGCTCAAGGTGCGTCGCGTCGGCGACCCGCAAGTCTCGCCCAACGGAAGGCGTGTCGCGTTCACGATCGGCGACGTCAATTTCGACGGGAACCGTGCCGTCAACCAGATTTACGTCGTGCAGATCGACGGTAGCGGCCTGAAGCAGTTGACCTCCGGCGATAAATCTTCAGCCGCGCCGCGCTGGTCGCCTGACGGAAAGAAGATCGCATTCACGACCGGCGGCCAGGTCTGGGTTATGGATGACGACGGCGACCACAAAGAGCAGGTCACGAAGATCTCGAGCGGAGCCGCAGCGCCAGTCTGGTCGCCTGACGGCAAGTGGATCGCGTTCACGTCAGACGTTTATCCCGACTGCAACGACGACGACTGCAACAAGAAACGTGACGAGCAAGCGGAAAGCAGCAAGGTCAAGGCCCACATCGTCACGCGACTACTCTACAAACATTGGGACGAATGGCGCGACGTCAAACGCACGCACGTGTTCGTCGTGTCGCGTGATGGCGGCGCTGCACGCGATCTGACAACTGGTGACTTCGACTCGCCACCATACGCAGCCGCATCCGGCGTCGATTACGCCTTCTCGCCTGACTCGACCGAGATCGCATACCTTCGCAATCCGGACAAGATCGAGGCTATCTCAACTAACAGCGACATCTATATAGCGCCGCTGAACGGTGGTCCGGCGAAGAATATCACCGTGCGCAACAGAGGCTACGACGCCAGCCCAGTCTACACGCACGACGGCAAGTTTATCCTGTATCGCTCGCAAGCGACCGCGGGTTTCGAAGCGGATCGCTGGCGCTTGATGGCTTACAACCGCGCGACCGGCGCGAGTGTCGAGCTGACGAAGGGTTTCGATCTGCAAGTCGATGACGTCGTTGTTTCGCCTGACGGAAACTCGATCTACTTTACCGCTGGGGACCGCGGTAAGAGTCCGATTTTCAAAATACCATTTAGCGGTGGCGTGCCGCAGAAGGTCCTTGCGAATGTTTTCGCGTCGGGTCTGAAGATCACGCCTGACGGTCGCTCGTTTGTGTTCTCGTCGAGCTCGATGGCGTCACCGGCTGAGATTTACAAAGCGAACGTCGACGGCAGCGGGTTGACGGCGTTGAGCACTGCAAATTCGCAGTTGATGGCCCGCGCCAATCTGAAACCGGCGGAAGAGATCGAGTGGACCGGCGCGCTCAATCGCAAGATTCACGGTTACATCGTGAAACCGACGAATTTCGATGCGAGTCGCAAGTATCCGCTCCTCGTGCTCATTCACGGTGGACCACAGAGCGCGTGGAACGACAACTGGGGTTATCGCTGGAACCCGCAGGTGTTTGCAAACGCCGGCTACGTCGTCTTTGCACCAAACCCGCGCGGCTCGACCGGATATGGCCAGCAGTTTGTGAATGAGATCAGCGGCGACTGGGGCGGAAAACCTTACGTCGACATCATGAACGGTGTTGCCGACGTGCTGCGTCGCAATTCATTTATCGATCGCAGTCGCATTGGCGCGGCGGGCGCGAGCTATGGTGGCTACATGATCAACTGGATCCTCGGGCACAACAACGACCCGCGGTTCCGGTTCAAAGTGCTCGTATCGCACGACGGTGTTTACAATCTCGAGAGCATGTACGGCGCGACTGAAGAGCTGTGGTTCCCGGAGTGGGAGTTTAAAGGTACGCCGTGGACCAACCCGGTGCAGTACACGCGCTGGTCACCGCACAAGTTCGTGCAGAACTTCAACACGCCGATACTGATCATTCACAGTGAGTTGGACTTTCGCGTGCCAATTGGAGAAGGCATGCAACTCTTCACGGCCGTACAGCGCAAAGGCATCGATTCGAAGTTCCTGACCTTCCCCGACGAAGGCCACTGGGTCCTGAAACCACAAAACTCCCAGCTCTGGTTTCACACTGTATTGGACTGGGTGGATAAGTACTTGCAATCATCGTCCGTCACAAGTGACACTGCCCGTGCGAAAGGAGCGAGATGACGAACGAACAAGTTGAAAGTGAAGCCTTAAAACTCAATCCACAAGCGCGTGCAGAACTTGCCGAAAAACTTCTCCGCAGCCTTGAGGAACTCTCTGAAGAAGAGATCAAGAGGTTGTGGGCTGAGGAAGCTCTGCGCAGAGATGCTGAACTCGATGCCGGAAAGGCATTGATGCGCGACGCTGAGGATGTGTTCAAAGATGCAAGAGCCAGGATTTCATGAGTCAAAAAGTAAGCTTTCACGAGCTTGCGGAACTCGAATTAAATGAGGCAGCATTCTTCTTCGAAATGGAGCGAGAGGGGTTAGGGTCGCGTTTTCTGTCGGCAGTCGAAGCTGCAACATCTCAGATTCAGGAACATCCAGAAGCCTCACCAATCATTATTAAAGATATCAGGCGTAAGCTGTTGTGGACGTTTCCTTATAGTATTGTGTATTCGATCAAGCCCGATCAAATTCGAATCCTTGCTGTAGCAAATCAGCGACGTAGGCCGTTCTATTGGCGAAGCCGAACGTAAAAACCTCATGTTTCTACAATTGCTCGGTTCACTTCAAGCCGCTTAAAACTATGAAACGCAAATTTGCCGACGCCCTGGTAGACGCACAGGGAAGATCTGAATTCGTAATAGTGGTAGTTGCTGATATTCGTGGCTTTTCCAGATTTAGCACTGTGAATGAGTCACCCAATATCGCAATGTACATAAAACGGTTCTACCTTCAATTAATTAATCAATATTTCAAGACAGCTAATTTCGTTAAGCCAACCGGTGATGGTCTCTTAATGACGTTTCAATACAACGAGGCAAACCTGCTCAAGGTTTCTGAGACAGTTATAAACGCGTGCCTGAATTGTCTGAATGGATTCTCGACCATTTGTAAGAACGATCCCATGATAAACTTTGAAACACCACATGCAATCGGATTCGGCATCGCACGAGGTATAGCATGCTGTTTGTATTCCGGAGAAGAAATTCTTGACTATTCTGGACATCTGCTGAATCTTGCCTCGCGACTAAACGACTTGGCCCGCCCAAGTGGGATTGTTATCGATGGTGGCTTCCTTGAAAGTGTGATTCCAGATCCATCCCGAAAGCTTTTTAAGGAGCAACGTGTTTATGTTCGTAGTATTGCTGAAGAGAGTCCTATCAGCATTTATTACTTGGATAAATATGTACAAATCAGCACGCAAGCATTGAGTCCACTGGTTGGAGACAACTGGCAAACAATCGAAGAAAGATTGACTGCTAACCAGCTTCGTAAAATGGGAAGTTTAATCTTTGAGCTCCCTCAGCCGGCAAAGGCTGCTGAGAAAGTAACGGTGACAATGTTGGTGCCAGAGCGTGGATCAAGGGGCCTAGACACGATAATTAACTTCAAGAACTTCACATACTCCGCCGAAGGACCCAAAGCTATCGTTAAGCTGAACATTGAGAAAGCAAGGGAACTAATTGAGGATGGTCGGCCAGTTACGTTCAAAATCAATTTTGTACCAAACACTTCGTTCAGATCGTAAGTGCCGCTGAATCCTTTCCTCATGGAGGCGGTACGGGCGTCGTATTCCTACCGATACGCTCAACGTCATGTTTATTCCGGCCGTTCGGGTGGTGGTGCGACGGCGACGAAGTCTTCGACGAAGCGCTGGCCGTAGTTGTCGAGTAGCTCGTTGACTCGATCAAGTCGTGGTGAGCGGACGATGAGGCCGGCGTGGTGTCGCTTCTTCACACGATAGATGATCTCGCCGTCTCCGTAGTTTGAGGTGTCAGGGGTTTCCTGTTTCGCGAGCGATAGGATTATCCCCGCGTACTCTTTCCGCAGAGGCGTGATCCTCGACGGTCCTTTCCCATCTGCGATCTCCAACCTTGCCCACTCGCGCCACAGATTCACACCCGACGCGGCTTCAAGCACATCTGAAATGTATGCGCCACCAACACGCGCCGCGATCTCCAGAAAGTAAAACTTCCCGTCAACATCGCTCTTGATGAACTCGGCGTGCGTGGCCCCACGCTCCAATCCGAGCGCACGCACGAGTTTCTTATTGATCGCAAGCAGCGTCTTCTCGTCAGCCGACCCACGCGCCAACGTGCGCGAAATATAAGCCCCGCCCTGATGAGCCACCTGCATCGGCGGACGCCCGTATTGATTCGTCCCCGCAAACATCACCTTCCCGTCATTCACTACCGAATCAACGTGAAACACCTCGCCTGCAACAAACCGCGCGAGCACGTAATAAGACGCACGCTCGCGTAGGTTGGCACGCTCATTCATCTCATGCATCGCGCTCCGCACTTCTTCCGGCTCGCTCACCTTGCGAATTCCAATCGCAGACACGTCCGAACGCGGCTTGATCACCCACGGTCCAGGCACTCGCCGCATAAACTCGTCAACTTCTTCCACATTCACGAGCGGCACGAATTCCGGAACATCGATTCCCGCGCGCCTGCTGTGGACCGCCATCGACAGCTTGTCGCGAAACACCTTCGCGCCCGAGCTGCTCAAACCTGGCAAACACAAATGTTCCCGCATCAATGCCGCCGTCACAACGTCAAACTCCTCGAGCGCCACCACTCGATCGATCTTCATCTTCCGTCCGAGAAACGCCAGCAAGTCGATGAACAGCGCTGGTCCAGCGTCGTTGGGAACGGCGATCAGATCGTCGAGGCTCTCGCGTGGCCAGTCTTCATTGAGCACCTTCTCTTTCGTAACCAAAATCACGCGACAACCGTGAGCTTTGCATTCGCGAATGAATTCAGCGCCTTTGAAATACGTGGCGAGGCAGATGATGTTGAGGGGGTGATTCTCAGTTTCAGGCATTTGGATTTTCTCTTTTCAGAGATTTGATTATGCTGTTATCCTGTAAATCCTGCAAAATCCCGAATCCGTAGAACAGAGATGATTATTAAAGGACCGTATCCCGATGTATCCATACCCGAAACTGCGCTTACGCCGTTCGTTCTGCGTCGCGCAAAAGAGCTCGGCGACAAGCCCGCACTGATTGACGGGCCCACCGGACGCACGTTCACTTACCAACAAGTAGCAGATGCGATCAGTATCGTGGCCCACAATCTTTCCGAGCGCGGCTTCAGGAAAGGTGACGTCTGCGGCATCTTAAGCCCAAACTGCCCTGAGTATGGCATCGCCTTTCATGCGATTGCGACTTTAGGCGGAATCGTCACACCAATCAACCCGCTTTACACACGTTACGAAGTCGGTCATCAACTGAAAGACTCGGGCGCGCGTTTTCTCATCACTGTGCCCGACTGCGCGGAAAAGGTGCTTGAGGCAGACAACAAAGCAGGCCTCGATGAATTAATTGTCTTCGGCTCGCTGCCTGGCGCGACACCCTTTGACGACCTACTCGTCGATAACGGACGCGCAGAGCAAGTCGAGATCAACCCACGCGAAGATCTAATCGCCCTTCCCTACTCGAGCGGAACCACAGGTCTGCCGAAAGGCGTGATGCTCACGCATCACAACCTCGTCGCAAACCTCCGGCAGATGGAAGGACTGTGTTACTTCAACGACGGTGACACACTAATCGGCGTGTTGCCGCTCTTCCACATTTACGGTCTCGTCGTCGTTTTGAACATGGGACTCTACAGCGGCGCAACAGTCGTATTGATGCCGCGCTTCGAGCTCGAGTCGTTCCTGAAAACGGCACAGGATTACGACGTTACGCTAGCCCATCTCGTACCGCCGATCGTGCTCGCGCTCAGCAAGCACCCGGTAGTCGACAACTACAAACTACCAAAACTGCACACGATCTTTTCCGGCGCGGCGCCGCTTGGCGAAGATCTAACGCGCGCATGTATGGAGCGGCTGGGATGTAGTGTCCGCCAGGGATATGGCATGACGGAGACAAGTCCGGTCACGCACTCATCGCCCGCGCCGCCGTTGCAGCTCAAGTTTGGCTCTGTCGGTGTGCCGGCGCCGAACACCGAGTGCAAGATCGTCGATCTCGAGACGGGTGCATCGCTCGGTCCCAGAGAGAAGGGTGAAGTGTGCGTGCGTGGACCGCAGATCATGACCGGCTACCTGAACAAGCCCGAAGCAACCGCGCAGACGATCGATCCCGAAGGCTGGTTACACACGGGCGACATCGGGTACTACGACGAAGACGGGCATTTCTTCATCGTCGATCGTGCGAAGGAGTTGATCAAGTACAAAGGATTCCAGGTGCCGCCGGCCGAGCTCGAGGCAGTTTTGTTGACGCACCCGTGTATTGCTGATGCGGCAGTGATTCCATATCCGGATGAGGAAGCAGGCGAGGTGCCGAAGGGGATCATCGTCTTGCGAGAGCCGGCGGAGGCTGGCGCGATCATGGAATTTGTGGCCGAGCGCGTCGCACCGCACAAGCGCATCCGGCATCTTGAGTTTGTCGACAAAATTCCGAAATCCCCGTCGGGAAAGATCCTGCGCCGTGTGTTAGTAGAGATGGATCGAACAAAGGTGTTTTAGTAGCCTTTGGCAAAGACGCAAAGGAAGACGCTTGACAGTCTCCCAGCCTGCAGAATAGAGTCGCCCGTACCAACTCTCCACGTGGTCACGCTTAAAAAGTTGAGGAGGTAATGACATGCATTCTCGTCGTTTACATTTGGCGCTTACGAGCATTCTCTTAGCCGCTTTCGCGGTCGCGGCTCATGCGCAAAAACCTGCCGACGCCTGGGCTGAATGGGAATCGTTAAGTCCTGATAACGAAGAATTCACTGTCCTGATGCCGAAGAACCCGACCACGGAATCAACGACATTTCCGTATCACAAGATGGAGCTGAACGTGCGGCTCTACATGGCGACCTCGTCCGCCGGACCAGTGCTTGCCATCACATCGTTGAGCGGTATCAAATCCGATCCGGCGCAATACACGGAATTTGCACGCTTCAATTCCTACATCGACGCCTTCAAGGCTTTTTTCCCTGCTAAGGTCCGGTCTAAAGAGACGCTCATGAAAATGGTACTCGTGAGCAGCCGTCCTTTTCACGGTCACACCGGCAGGTCATACAAGCTTACGCTTGGCGATTTGAATGGATCAGTCAATGCCTTCGTAACGAGGAAACGTTTCTACGCGATCGTTTCACTCAACACCAAGAAGGATGACGCGCTGGAAGAAAAGTTTCTCAGCTCGTTCGTACTGCCGGAACGACAGAATGAGCCGCCAAAGACAGTCGCCAGCACCAATCCGGACCAGCAGCAGAACCTACAGGAGAAGCAACTGGATCCCAATACGCAGAATACGGTCCAGCCCGAAGGTGAGGCTACTTCGCCGGCGACTCCTAACAATCCAGAAAACTCGGCTACACCCGGGACTACCCCGATTACCCCGAACGGCCGACAAGCTCCGACAGAGGCAGGTAAGAAGGGACCGATCAACGGCGGCATGTTGAATGGCAAAGCGATTTACTTGCCGGTGCCGGAAGCTCCAGCGGGCGACGCGAATGGAGTCGTGATTGTTGCGATTCTGGTCGACGAGCAGGGATCGGTAGTCGACGCGCGCGCAGTGGCTGGTCCACAGCACCTGCAAGCGGCGGCTGTCGCTGCGGCACGTCTGGCCCGCTTCTCGCCGACCTTGTTGATGGGCGAGCCGGTCAAAGTTAATGGTACGCTGAGTTACAATTTCGTTAAATCAAACTGAGTCACAGAAAAGAATGACAACTGGATTAGCCTCTTTGTGTCCCGCGTGGTCGATACCGGGTTACCTCGAAGTGCGCAATGACCACCTGATCGTCAACGGTGTCGACACGCTGGAACTCGTCAAGGAATTCAACTCGCCGCTTTTTGTGTTCTCCGAAGGCCGCATCCGCGACAACATCAAGCGCCTGCAACTCGCCGCTGACGCCGTCGATCGCCCGATCAAGTTTTGCTACGCGTCGAAAGCAAACTCGAACATGGCGATTCTCAAGGTCGTCCTCGAGTCGGGAATCGATATCGAAGTCAACAGCGGCGGCGAGCTCTTCAAAGCACTGCGCGTGGGTTTCCGGCCCGATCAGATCATCTTCAACGGCACGAGCAAGTCTGACGACGAGCTTGACGATGCGGTACGCGCCGGCATCTACGCGATCAATGTCGACTCGATTTACGAGATCGGTCTGGTGGAACAATCTGTTGAGCGTCTCCGAGCGCGCGGTGAAACCGTCGCGCCCGCGCGCGTCACGCTGCGTCTCGTGCCCGAGATCGGCACGCGTTCACATCTCGGTTTGCAAACCGCGCTGCTGACGTCGAAGTTTGGTATTTCATCGTCGGAAGTGCTCGCCGCGTTTCGGCGTGGTCTGGAGCGGCCGGACCTCATTCATGTATGCGGTATTCACATTCACGTCGGCTCGCAGACGCCGGACGTTGAGCCATTCGCCGAAGCATTCAAGAGCATGTGGGAACACCTCGTCACGATTCATCGCGAGACCGGCCACACGCTCGAGCACATCAATCTCGGCGGCGGCATTCCCGTCAACTACCTCCGCGATCGTTCACAGGCAGATCAACTTCCCGAGCACGAGCGCGACATGCTCGGCGCGGAGCTCGAGCCTTCGGCCGTTCTCAAAGAGGCGCTGCGCGTCGCACGCGAATCTGCTCGCGCCGCAGACGCCGAACACCTGCTCGATCAAGTGACGATCCTGTTGGAGCCGGGCCGCAGCGTCATCGCTGATGCGGGCCTCGTGCTGACAACCGTACGCAACATCAAGAGCCGTCCCGAAACGGGCGACGTCTGGCTGTTGACCGACGCCGGTTACAACATCATGCTCTCGATGAATAATTACAAGTGGTACTACCACCTGATCTCCGCGTCGCGAGCAGGCGCGCCGTACGCGCGTGATTACAAAGTCGCCGGTCCTCTCTGCGATTCGGGCGACGTTTATTTCGACATCGAGCGCGAAGGACGTCTGCCGGATTATCGCAAGCTTCCTGATGACGTTGGACCGGGCGAGGTGCTCGCATTGCTCAACTGCGGCGCGTATTCATTGGCCCAAATGTTTCACTACAATGGCCGGCCACTCCCCGCGGCGGTATTGATTAGTGACGGCAAAGCCGAGCTCATTCGCAGAAGAGACACTTACGACGATCTGATCGCCAACGACATTTTCTAACGGATGCAAAAGGAACATACGCAACTCATCCGCGGGCTGGGATTGATCGCTGCAATCTCAGTCAACGTCGCCAACATCATCGGCACCGGCGTTTTTCTTAAAGCGCGTGTGATGACGTGTAATGTCGGCACGCCCGCCAAAGCGCTTATCGTTTGGGTGATCGCGGGTTTTCTCTCACTCGCCGGCGCGCTCACGTACGCGGAGCTGCTCGCGATGATGCCGCGCGCCGCAGGTGAGTATGGAATTATCCGCGATGCGTATGGCAGGCCGTTGAGTTTCATCTACGGCTGGGCGCAGTTTCTCATCGCGCGAACTGCTTCGGCCGCGGCGCTCGCAGTCGGCTTCGCGATCTTCCTCAACGATCTTGTTAAAGGCGCGCTCGACACCGTCTACTTCAAGTACACGTTTCCCGGCGGGCACGTCGTCTCGTTTGGTCGACTGCAGCTCGTCGCTCTCACCGCAATCATCGTTACGACGCTGATTAACTGCGCGGCAGTGCGCGTGAGTGGTGGTGTGGCGAGTGTGCTCACGGGCATGAAGCTCGTGCTGCTGCTCGGTATCGGCTTTGGAGCTTTCTTCTACAGCGGCGGTGATTGGGGCCATCTCGGCATGGCA
>Ga0134124_10003560_pt1 | contig 12529 bp, 10 predicted proteins | sample KB304_FD_96880 | JGI IMG/M metagenome (GOLD analysis project Ga0134124, IMG submission 96880) | Terrestrial soil microbial communities without Nitrogen fertilizer from Kellogg Biological Station, Michigan, USA - KB3-0-4 | ecosystem: Environmental > Terrestrial > Soil > Unclassified ... | reverse complement strand
TTTGCTCGCTTTAAGATTAGCTTCCCAAGCTTCGGACGTGGGTTCGATTCCCATCGCCCGCTCCAAAACTAACGCTGATTCAGTTGCCTTTACGCCGCCAGATCATTGGAATAGCCCTATAAATGCGCGACTTTTGGACCCTAATTGGACCCAACTGGAACGAATTGACCCCACTTTGTAAGTCCGGTGCGTTAATCCTAGGAAGGCTCTCGCAGTTGGGCTGTACTGGCGGGCCAATCTTCCACTCTCGATTGGTCTTCTTTGGCGCGCTGACAGTTCCCGTCGGACTTGCACCGATTCATCCGTTTCCGTCGCCCTTGTGTGGTAATACGTTTGGCGACGGTAATACGTTTGACGCCCCTGGTAACACGTTTTGCAGCTTGTCCGGTAATACGTCCTGCGCCAGCTCGCGATGGGCTATTTCGATCATTGTCGGAGGAGGATGATCCCGTTTTGGTCTCGGAGCGTCGAGAATTATGACCTTCACAGCGTGCTTGTGCGCTTGCTCTACTGCCAATGGCGCGTACTTGCCCTTTATTCGCAACGCTACATCCAATGCTCGCAACCGCGTGTCATGATCCGCGAACGGTCGAGACTCTAAAATCTGTCCATCGGCCTGAAAAAATCGCACCGATTTCGCCTGTAACAGCGGCTTTATACATTTCTCGACGAGATGCACGTCTGTCAGTCCTGCCTGATCCATAATCTCAGTAATAGTCCCCTGCAATTCAGAGAGAGCCCGGTGAGCAGCATTCCCGCTATATCCAGCAGCCCTACCCGCAGAGCTTATAGACTTATGCTTACCTGAAAGGACTTCACGGACTAAGCGACGCGCTCGAAATGGTATTTTCTTGTTTTTGATGCCTTTACGGGACATTGCGGAACTCCTGTAGCTGCGCCTTGATTCTAGCCAAAACAGCGGTAACGGGGTTCGATTTGCGGTCGCATTTGTCCAAACGGTGAGCCAAACAGTGCAGGCAGAGCAGGGCTTTCCCTCTGCCCAGCCGATCCGCCTGCAGCTCACACAGCGTTGCCGTGTAATACGCAAACGTATTACCACTAGTGCCGCCTTATTTTGGGTCCTTTTTGGGGCCTGAGGGGCACTTGTCCGGCTAGTGCGTTACCAGGACTTCCGACCCAGCTTTTAATTGTTGGTCAGGCTGCCGTGCGTCGGGGGCGAAATCAGTTTGGCAGGGTTCGAGCGACACGAAAGCCGACGCTGTCCTTACGATCGTTCAACTGGTATCCAGTTGGCACTCCGCGATGAGCCGACCGCATTGTTTCCTCAACATTGCGATTTCTGTGTTCCTTATCCCGCCGCACGCATGGCATTGTTTTCCTGCCGCAGAGGCACACGAGCTTGAATTGTAGTGCCACGTTTAGGCTGTGACTCGATTAGAAGATCGCCCCCCATGATTTTTAAGCGTTCCTCCATGCTTATGAGTCCAAGCCCAGGGCCCTCCCTCACAGCTTTGAGGTCGAATCCTTCACCGGAATCGCTAACCGTGAGACAAATCTCCTTCGCCGTTGCCCACACTTCCACGTCGATGTGTTTGGCGCCGCTGTATTTTGCCGAATTGTTCAAGGCTTCTTGCAATACGCGGAAAAAGCAAAGAGACACGTCCGGAGGCAGAGTGCTCGGTAGGTCGTGGTTACTAAAGTTAATCTCTAATTTCTGCTGCTTGCTAAACTCGTTGCAGAAGCTTCTCATTGCCGGGACCATGCCCAGATATTCTAATTTCGACGAGTGCAATTCGTGCGACAGGGATTGTATATCGCTCGCTATTTCGTAGGTTTGCTTTTCGAGTTCCCCCACACGCTTACGGACTTCCGGCAAATTGGGAGAATCTTCTCGGAATTGTTGCAGCTCGTTAGCCAATAGTGCCAGACGTTGACCGATGTCATCGTGAAGTTCTCTCGCAATGCGGGTGCGTTCCTGCTCCTGTGCGGTGATCAGTCTGCCGCTTACTCCCGCAAGCGCCTCTTCTGCCCGCTTGCGCTCCGTGATGTCAGCGACCATTCCGACCATCCGCAGCAACCGGCCTTGCTCATCGAAAAAGGCGCGCGCATTTCTCTCCACCCAAAGAACAGAACCATCTGAGCGCATCACCCGATAGCTGATCTTGCTGCCCGGATTTTCGGGTGAAACGGCGCGGTCCGCACTGACAAACAATGCGCGGTCGTCGGGATGAACCTTAGCCGAGAATTGCTCGCGACTAAGTTGGGTCTCCGAACTACTCAAACCGAGTACATTTAAGCATTCCTCTGATCGCGTGACCCTATGGGTTGAGGCGTCCCACTCGAACGTGTACATCCTACCTGCCTGGGCCGCGAGGTGAAACCGTTCGTCTGATGACTGCACAGCGGCTGAAAGTTGAAGTTGCGTCTCCATCGCTGCCTGTTCGCGGACAAGCTGTTCTCGTTCAGCGATTACCGCGGCCAATGTCAAACCCGAAACGGAGAACACCGCAAAGTACACATCCAACAGAAGCGCGTTTACGAATGGGCTGCTTTGTGCGAATGGTCCGGATCCAAATGCGGTCTCTAACGTCGCAATCGTGGCTATAACGAGAGTCGCCAACGCCGTACCGCTAACGCCAAAACGGATGGCCGACCACACGACGAATGGGAAGACCACGAAAGCGAAGACTTCTAGGTCCCTCTCGATAGGAGAATGGTTGCCAAAGATGATGAAGCAGACCACCGTGAGAGTTACGAGAAGTACAGCAAATTCTGAGATGCGAACCCAAGAGCGAATTTGCAGGAGACGCGGTGAGGTCAACAACAGAGGCGTTACCAACAGCACCCCTGTGCTGTCTCCGAACCAGTAGATCAGCCAGGCAGAGCGGAGTCCGGAATACGCTTGTACGTGGGTTGCGTATAGAACTGCAATTCCGATTGAGGCACTGACGATCGCACTGCCCATCGCACCGAAGACAAGCAGGGCGAGTGCATCGCGCAAGCGCGACAATGAAGGGTCGAACCGAAACCGGCGGAGAAGATGAGCACCGGTCAGAGCGGCGAGCGTAGCACCGGCTGCTTGACCAGCGGCGGCGGCGTGAGGCACCGGGCTCAAGAACGCAACGAGAAACGCTGCACCAGCGATCCCGATCCAAACCCGATAGCCACAAAGTAATAACGCTGCAACAGCGACTCCGTATGCAGGCCACACAGGTCCGAGGTTACTGCTTCTAATGTTGGTAGTGGCCTGGCCGAGTTTGCCTGCGACAAAATAAGCTAGGAAGACAATGGCGACGTACGAGAGGTAGTTCCGGAGCGCACGGGGTGCGACTCCCAATCGCTCTAGCGATTCGCCCGCTACTCCAGTCCATGCGGATTTTGCAATTCGGCGGTACAATGATTTGGACTTCTCCCATCGCTCAGCACTTGCGCTCAGCTCGATCTTGCTAATTCCTGCCATTCCGTGATCATGCTCCCACTCTACGTCGCTAGAAAAAGTTGGGCACTATGGAACCAAAGGCACGATCACGGATTTGCTCTCGACGACTTTGGTCTCAACTTTCATCATGATCTGCACGAGTAGCGGGTTTTCAGCAGTGGAGGCGTTAAGCACGGATGTATACCCACGCTCCACCTAAGGTCGTCGGACTCTATGGGTGTTTGGATTCCCTCGCCTCGGAAAGACTTCCTTGATTGGAATGACAACCAAGCGCCGTCTTACGCAAAATCCGCCTCGATCCGGTGAACAGCCCCGAATCTCCGCGGGCAATCTCGGTCGGTCTCATCTCGCAAGCCGTTGATGGCTGGCGTCGCCGGACGGTACTGTCCTGAGGGTATTCAGCGGTATGGCTTGCATGAAATAGACTGTGACGAACGGCAATCGAAACCTTCGATCTTGAGAAGCACCGCGAGAATCACTGGTATTGAACGATGCGACCCGACGACATTTGCCAGAATTGCGGCTGGAGGCGCGAGCAACATAAACCAAAAACCTCCCACTGCCCTAACCGCGCCGGAGGGTGGAGCGGGACAACGACTTTTCGCCCAAAGATAGGAAACTATCGGAAGCAGAAGTAGCCAGTAGCCGGCCCTGTACAATCCAGCTCGATGCCCCGCCCAAAAATCGAAGCCAAGTTCATTGAGCCGATGGACTGCCTGCCAGTCAGCAAGCTGCCAGAGGGATCAAAATGGCTCTGGGAATTGAAGCTGGACGGCTACCGAGCAATCGCCGTCAAGTCCGCCGGCAAGGTTCGGCTGTATTCCCGCAACTCGAAGCCGTTCGACAAGAAGTTCGCCTACATCGCCGAAGCCTTGAGCGAACTGCCGCATGACACAACCGTTGATGGAGAGATCGTCGCTCTCGACGACGATGGCAGACCCAGTTTCAACTTGCTCCAGAACTTCGTGAGCGAAGCCGGTCGCATCCGATATTTCGTCTTTGACCTGCTCTGTCACAAGGGCCGCGACTTGACCAGTCTGCCGCTGATCGAGAGGCGGAAGGCACTGGCAACGCTAAAGTTCCAGAGCGAATGGGTCAGGATTTTCGATTACTTTGAAGCCAGCTCCGATAACCTGCTGCGAGCTGCCCGAGAGCAGGGGCTGGAAGGCATCGTAGGAAAGCTGCTAGATAGCCACTACGAATCCGGCAAGCGCAGCGGCGCTTGGGTTAAGCATCGACTCAACCTCGGCCAAGAGTTTGTGATCGGTGGCTACACGCCAGGGCCGCACGGACTGGACGCCATCATCGTTGGCTACTACCGAGGCAAGGACCTGATCTACGTCGCTCGCACGCGAAACGGCTTCGTGCCAGCTTCGAGGCGTCGCGTCTTTGAGAAGCTTAAGCCTCTAGTGGTTTCCACCTGTCCCTTCGTCAATCTCCCTGAGACCCACAAAGCGCGCTGGGGCGAGGCGCTAACCACCGAGAAGATGAAGAAGTGGGTGCATTCTCATTTGCCATCGAAAACGAGATGACTGAAAAGAATCCCATCCGACTCGAAGGACGACCCGGCGAGAATCCCGAAGGTGGTGCAGAGCCGTTCTCTCCCGACGACTTGTCCCTGCTTCGCAAGCACGTAGAGCCTGACCTGCTTGCGTTTCTATTGCTGCGCTGGACGGGACTGCGTGGTTCGGATGCGGTCAAGCTTACATGGAGCGAGGTTCATCTAGACAGAAAGGAAATCGAGCGAGTAACGCAAAAGCGCCGCAAAAAGGTTATTCTCCCAATTCACACCGAATTGCTCTTCGCACTCGAATTGGAGCGTGACCTGCGGCATCCAAACCCAACTGACCGAGTGTTGCTCAATCCCACCACCGGAAAGTCAATGACACGACCCCGGCTCTACCAGCGAATTCAGTCTATGGGACGACGAGCGGGTGTCCCAACAGCACGGCCCCACCGCTTCCGAGACACGTTGGCCGTGGACATGCTGACTCGGGGAGCCAGCCCTTATGATGTCGCCAAGATGTTGGGCGATACTATCGAGACCGTGGAGAAGCACTACACGCCCTTCGTGAAGGAACTGCGTGACCGAGTCCGTAACATTCTCGAAACCGGCGTTGGGCTCGAAGAACTTGCTCAGAAGACCGCAGAACGCCTCCAAGTCACGCCAAAGAAGACAAATTAGGCCGAATTCCCGAAAGAACAGCCGGATTCTTGCCTGCGCCTCAAGTGTGCCCAAATTGATTTCCCGCAAGTCTTTCAAAATCAACAAGAGGTTTTCGAAGTGGGCGTCACGCCCGCGTCACAATTGAGACCACCGAATACATAAGCTATTGAGGACAAATGAGAAATAAGCGGGCGAGCCTGTAAGCCGGATTCTGTGCCACGTGCAAAAAAGCACGCGCGGCGATCATTCCTCTAGGCCACGGCTCGCGCCGAGGCTCCAGCAGCCTACCCGAGGGTTGCTCTTCGCGGCGGCTTGCACCACCGCAAAGGAAGCGCCTTTCGCGTTTGCGAATTGCGCTCGGCGAGCCGGGCCGGCTCTCCCCTCCTATTTGGCCTTGCACCACGCGGGGTTTTCCGTGCCTCCGATGTTGCCACCAGAGCGGTGGGCTCTTACCCCACCTTTTCACCCTTGCCAAACGAAACAAGCATTGCGAAGGCGTCTCGCAGGTTTACCTGCGCGATGCCACCGAGCTGCCCCGCCGGCGGTCTATTTTCTGTGGCACTTTCCGTGAACCGCTCAGCCATACGAGGCGAGCCTCGCATCAACCGAGCCGCTCCCCAGGCGTTACCTGGCGCGTTGCCCATTTGCCCTGAAGGCGCACAAAGCACCCGAAGGGTCATTCGTCACCGGCTCTTGCGAGCCTACGACGATGGTGTCCGGACTTTCCTCCCGTCCAGCCGCCTTGCGACAACCAGACCGACGATCACCCGACTCACCCGCTACGTGCATTATATCCGCGAACGCTCTGCGATGGGCGCCCAGTTCTTCGCGCAGGCCTATTTCGTCCCCACCAGCTTTTCGAACTCCGCTTCCGTCAGCACCGGGACTTCCAGCTCTTTCGCTTTGTCGTACTTTGAGCCTGGGTCCGTGCCCACCACGACGTAGTCCGTTTTCTTGCTCACCGAGGCGGAAATCTTTCCACCGTGCGCCATCACCAGCGCGCCCGCCTCTTCGCGCGAGCGGTTCGCCAGGCCGCCGGTGAACACAAACGACTTCCCCGCGAGCTTCTGGCTCTTGAGCACGCGCTTCTCGGCCGTCGGACGAACACCGGATTTCTCCAGTTTTTTGATTATTTGCCGATTCGCAGGTTCGGAAAAGAATTCCGCAATCGCCGCTGCCACCTTCGGACCGACCTCTCCGACCTCAAACAGCTGCTCCTCCTTCGCCGCCGCCATTTCATCCAGCGAAGAAAAATGCGCCGCGAGCAACTGTCCGGTCCGCTCGCCCACCATCCTTATCCCCAATGCATAAATCAGACGGGCCAGCGTCACCTTCTTGCTGGCAGCGATCTCGTCCAGCAAATTTTGCGCGGACTTCTCCGCGAATCGCTCCAACTCCACCAACGCCTCTAGCTTTAGTGAATACAAATCAGCGACATCCTTGACGATTCCCTTGTCCACCAACTGATCCACGATCTTGTCGCCCAATCCATCGATATCCATAGCGTGCCGGCTTGCAAAGTGCAGCAGCGACTCCTTCCGCTTCGCCGGGCATGCCGCATTGACACATCGATAGGCGACCTCGCCCTCGGCGCGATGCACCGCGCTCCCGCACTCCGGACACTTCTCCGGCATCCGAAATGGGCGCCGCCCCGGTCCTTCTTTCACCACCTTCAGCACGTGCGGAATCACTTCGCCCGCCCGCTCGATCAAAACGGTATCGCCAATCTGCAATCCCAGGCGTTCAATCTCGTCCATATTATGGAGTGTGGACCGGCTGACGGTGACGCCCCCGACTTGCACAGGCGCCAGCACCGCCACCGGCGTCAGCGTGCCCGTGCGTCCCACCTGCACGCGAATATCGTTCACCACCGTCGTCTCTTGCCGCGCCGGATATTTATAAGCGATAGCCCACCGCGGCGCCTTGGCGGTAAATCCCAGCTCGCGCTGAATTCCCAGCGAATTGACTTTAATCACCACACCATCGATCTCATACGCCAGGTCCATTCGCTTGGGTTCCCAGGCATCGCAATATGCCAGGACCGCATCAATGCCGTCGCACAATTTCCAATCGCTCGATGCGCGGAATTGCAATTGCTTCAGGGCCCGCAAGGCCTCGGAATGCTTCGGATACGGCTCTTCTCCTTCCACCAGCAAGTAGTACGCGAAAAATTCCAACCGCCGCTGTGCGGTGATCGAAGGGTCGAGCACGCGCACGGACCCGGCGGCGGCATTCCTCGGATTCACGAAAATCTTGCCGCCGCTCTGCTCCTGCTGCCGGTTCATGGCCCCGAATGCCTTGTGGGTCATCAAGACTTCCCCACGCACTTCGAACGTCGCGGACAGTTTCGTTTTCTTCAACGCCGCCGGGTCCATTCGCAGCGGTACTGTTCGAATCGTCTTAACGTTCGGAGTTACGTCTTCGCCGGTGGTGCCATCGCCTCGCGTCACCCCGCGAACCAAAATCCCATCCTCATACTGCAACGAGATGCTCAATCCATCGAATTTGTGTTCGGCGACGTACTCGATCCTCTCCCGTCCGATCCCCTGCCGCACTCTCCGATCGAAATCCCGCAGCGCATCGTAAGAGAAGGCATTGTCCAGGCTCAGCATTGCTCTTGCGTGCCGCACCTTCTGGAATCCCTCTCGCGGAGTTCCGCCTACACGTGCCGACGGCGAATCCGGAGTCACGAGCGACGGGTTCGCCGCCTCCAACTCTTTCAGCCGGTTCATCAGCCGGTCATAGGCCGCGTCAGAAATCTCCGGATCATCCAGGACGTAATACTTGTAGTCATTCTTGCGAATCTTCTCGCGGAGCTCTTCGATCTCATGTTTCGCGGCAGCGGGAGCGGCCTTGGGCATGGGCAATCCTCGGAAGAACGGTCGATGGAATCGTCACCATTTTATATAAAATAGGTTGTTCACGGCATCTGACGGCATGCACCTGGGAATCGACGGCGCCCCCCACAGGACATTTGATGATCGGCAACCTACGAAACGCTCTGTTGATCCACAATCCGAACGCCGGCAACGGCGGCGCCGGCCGTCGTCAGATGCTTGACCAGGCTCGTCGCATCCTCTCCAGCGGGGGAATCGAAGCTGAGCTCGTCGAAACGCGCGGTCCCGGTGACGCAACGCAAATGGCGCAACAAGCCACCGTGGAAGGCCGACATCTGGTGATCGCTTGCGGCGGAGACGGCACGCTCAACGAAGTCGTCAACGGACTCGCCGCCGAGCAAAACGGCCATCGCGTTCCGCTCGCGCTGCTGCCCGGTGGCACCGCCAACGTGCTGGCCAAGGAACTCGATCTGCCCTGGGACATCCCGGGTGCCGCCGAAAAACTAATCCACGGCCAGCTCAAAGACATTGCCCTTGGCCTCGCCACGCCGCTCGAGCAACCCGACAAAAGGCGCTATTTTCTTAGCGTTGCCGGCGCCGGCCCCGACGGTATGATCGTCTACGCGATTGACCTCGATCTTAAAGCTCGCGTGGGTATCCTCGCCTACTGGTGGCAAGGCGCGCGCGAAGTTTTCCGCTACAAATTCCCGCACTTTCGCGTGGTCGGCGGCGGGCAAAATATCAACGCCACGCTGGTCGTTGTTGGCCGCACCAAACATTACGGAGGCCCATTTAAAATCACGACCGAAGCTGACCTCTATGAAGACAAATTCGAGTTGATGGCCCTCACCACGCAAAGCGGATTCCGCTATCTCAGCTACATCCCAAGTCTATGGTTTCAAAAACTGCGTGGCACCGATGGCGTGCACTTCTGGAAGTCCAACTCCGTCGTATGTGAACCCCTGGACAGCAATCCCGTTTACGCACAGATCGATGGCGAATCGCTCGCGCGCTTACCCGTCGAATTCAAAATCGTGCCGCGCGCGCTGAAACTCTTGGTTCCGCAAACCAGCGCGCCGTCGAAGTCCGGGAACAACACATAACTCTTCCGTGGACGTCCTTACCCACGCCCTCGCGTCAGTGGCGGTCGCAAGAATCGCGATTCCTCGCGCTTCGCGCGCCGCGTGGGTCGCGATAATCCTCGCTGGGATCGCACCCGACATCGATGAACTGAGCGCTCTTGCCGGGCCTTCCTCCTATCTCCGCTGGCACCATACGTTTACACATTCCCTCGCAGCCGTCGCGCTGATCACTGCACTTGCAGCCACCGCATGCCTCACGCTAAAGCCAAAAATCGCTGCGTCTACCGTGGCATCCACCTCGAGCACGGTATGGTCACTCTTGGCCGTCAGCGTGCTGCACCTCACACTGGACGCCTGCCAATCCGATGGAATCGCCGCTCTCTGGCCCTTCACGCCTCGCCGTTTCGGGGGCGACTTGCTCGCGCGCATCGATCCCTGGATCATCGCCATTCTTGTTGCCGCGATTCTACTACCCGAGCTGCTTCGCCTTGTCAACGCCGAGATCGGCAGCAAAGACAAGTCGCCCCGCGGCCGGATCGGCGCCGCGCTTGGATTGGTGGTCATCTTTCTCTACATCGGCGCCCGGGCTACGCTACACTCCAACGTAATTGCCACCATCGACGCGCGCAGCTATCGCGGAGAATCGCCGCGCCGCGTGGCGGCATTCCCCGAGCCGGCGTCTCCAATCCATTGGCGCGCCATTGTGGAAACCGATCGCGCCCTCCATGAGCTCGCGGTAAATGAAATGCCCGGCGCCTCTTTCGACCCCGAAGCCGGCATCGTGTTGTTCAAACCGGAGTCCTCGCCCATCCTCGAACGAGCGCGTCAGTCCGCGGCCGCCAAGAAATTCCTCAGCGTCGCAAGATTTCCTAAAGCCTCGATTGAGAAAACCCCGGAAGGATACGAAGTGCAACTCCACGATCTGCGGTATGTCGCAACATTGAACACGCGACGAGAAATCGCGGTTCTCGTGGAAACCGATCCGGCGGGGAACCTACGAAGCGACGAACTGGTCTGGGCCAGCGATCCGCGCCGCAAGTAGCCGTCCACGGTATGCGTCGCGGCGAATCCCCAAACTACTTGTGCGATAACTTCTCAGCCTCAACGCGCAAAACCAGTCTCGACAACCCGTAACTCACGGCTATCAGCACAATCGCTGCAACCACTACTTGAAATTTGTGTGCCGCCAAGAACGGCAGCGCCTGAGATCCATATCTCACCGCCAGGTATCCCACCGTGAAGTATCGCAGTACCCGCGCCAATCCAATCGCCGTCACAAAACTCGCCAGCGGCAGCTCGAAAACTCCCGCCGCCAGCACAAAAAACTTGAATGGCGTGGGAGGCGGCAGCAACGCTGCCACCAGCAGGCCACTAAATCCATTCTTCACCAGCCAGCGATGGATCGCGTCGGCTTTCGCGCCCGCTTTCGATCGAAAAAGCGGCTCGCCACCCTTGTACGCCAGAAAATAAAGCAACACGCAGCCCAACAGGGATCCCAGCGAAGCCATGCTCGCGTACAAAACCATTCGTGCCGGCCGCTGCATCGACAACTCAATTAGCAGCAGATCATTGATCACCGGGAACGTTAGAACCGATGAATCGAGAAACGAAATCAGAAAAAGTCCCGGCGCCCCCAACCCACCTGCAAACGCCACCACCTTTTGTTTCCACCCGCTCAGACCTGAGGACAATCCGAGATCTCCTGAACCAAACTTATGAAACTCTTGTCATCCTGAGCCTATCCGATAAGGATAGGCGAAGCACCTGAACCTAACCGCAGCCCGAACCTTAACCAACATCGTCACCGTGCTGGTTATCCGCGGTTCAGTATGTCGAATATTGTGCGGGTAAGGTGTGACAAATCATCTTCACCAATGACCAGCGGCGGCGCGAGATAGACAATGTCGCTAAACGGCTTGATCCAGCACCCCTTCTCGACGAATCGCGCCCGCAGCTGCGTCGCATCCACTGGCCGGTCCATCTGCACCACGCCGACCGCACCCTTCACGCGCACATCGAGAACGCCCGGCAATCCGCGGCACGGCGCAAGCTCCTCTTTCAACTGCGCCTCAATAATAGCTGCTTGCTGCAGCCGCGGCTCTCTCTCAAACAAGTCCAGCGAAGCATTCGCTGCTGCGCATCCCAATGGATACGCCATGTATGTTGGCCCGTGCATCAGCGCCGCCTCGGCATCATTCGACAAAAACGCCTCATAGACACGGGATGAAGCCACCGTCGCAGCCAGCGGCATCGTCCCGCCCGTCAATGCCTTCGACAAACAAACAAGGTCCGGTGCTATCTTCGCCTGTTGGCACGCAAACATCGTCCCCGTCCGCGCAAATCCCGTGAAAATTTCATCAAAGATCAACAACAATCCATGCCGGTCGCCCAGCGCCCGGAGTTCTACCAGGACTTCCGCGTCATGGAACTTCATTCCACCCGCTGCCTGAATCAACGGCTCAATGATCACGGCCGCAATCTCGCGGCGATTCTCCGCCAAGAACTGATCCAGTTCCCGGCCCTTCTCGGCCGTATCCGGCACCTCGCGTACAAATTGTTCCGCCACCACGCCGCGAAACACCTTGTGCATCCCCTCTTCCGGGTCGCAAATCGCCATCGTCGCAAACGTATCGCCGTGATATCCGCCACGAAAGCTTACGAACTTGGTACGACGCTCGCCCCGATTCAACCAAAACTGCACCGCCATTTTGAGTGCTACTTCCACAGCCACCGATCCTGATTCGCTGAAGAACACTCGGTTCAAATCTCCCGGTAAAATCCGGGCCAAACGCGACGCCAGGGTATACGCTGGCTCATGCGCCAACCCGCCGAACATCACATGGGGCATCTTCTCCAATTGCGCCTGCACGCTCGCCAGAATGTGCGGATGCCCGTATCCATGACAAGCCGTCCACCAGCTTGCTATCCCATCAATCAATTCCCGCCCATCCGCCAATTTCAATCGCACCCCGTTCGCCGACACAACAGGCAAAGGCAGCCCAGCGCCTTTCATTTGCGTATAGGGGAGCCACACATGATCCAA
>Ga0134124_10003559_pt1 | contig 12529 bp, 14 predicted proteins | sample KB304_FD_96880 | JGI IMG/M metagenome (GOLD analysis project Ga0134124, IMG submission 96880) | Terrestrial soil microbial communities without Nitrogen fertilizer from Kellogg Biological Station, Michigan, USA - KB3-0-4 | ecosystem: Environmental > Terrestrial > Soil > Unclassified ... | reverse complement strand
TCCCACGAGTATCCGGCTCGGTTTCGCCGCTCAGCCGAGCGAACAGCTGGATATCCTCCGCAAACACCGGTTGCAAATGGCGCATCTCGGCGAGATTGACCCAGCGCAATTCCGAATGCTCGTTCTGAAGCAGCTCGGCCGGTCTCTGGTCGAGCGTTTGCACTCGCCACCAATGAATGCGCGCCGTCCCGTCACGCGTGTCAGCCAGCCAGACCCGCTCTGTTGCGCGAACTCGCAGGCCAGTCTCTTCGCGCACTTCACGCTCCACGCACTCCGCCTCCGATTCGCCGGGTTCTAGCCGTCCACAAATGGCGTGCCACACGCCCGGACGCTGCGCTTGGCGGGGCTGCGCTTGCCGAGCAAGAATCGGCCGTCTCGCTCGATCACCGCCGCGCAAACCAGCTGTTTTGCGCCGTCACCATCCAAGCCTCGACCCATCTGGAGCCTACACGTCTTGTATACAAGAACCGCACGCGAGGCTATGGTTTCTCGCGCCCCAAACCTGGCGCCGACAGGGATAGCTAACTTGGCCGATCTTCGAGCGATTTTTACGCTGATATGCCGCTGGACCGCCACGCTGAGTCTGGTCCTGGCAGGCGCCAATGCTTGCCAAGCGACTAGCCCGCCTGCAGTCGTGCGCAGCCAGGAAACGCAACCGACCCGCGCGCGTTCAGCTCCGGCGTCGAGTACCACACCCGCCAGCGAGGCGATCACGCCCGAGTACTTGCGCAACCAGGTGGCTCGCGTGTCGGCGAACGAGTTCGAAGGGCGAGGTCCGGGTACACCGGGTGATCTGAAAGCTCGTGCCTACCTCCGCGAGCAACTCGCCGCGCTCGGCGTTGCACCTGGCTTCGAGGGCCAGCGATGGGAACAGCCGCTCGAACTCGTCGGGCTCAAAGCCCAGCTGCCGAGCGCCTGGCAGTTTCGACGAGGCGATCGCACGGTGTCACTCGCTCTCTGGGAGCAATACATCGCCGGCAGCGGCGTACAGACGACCTCAGGCGCAATCGACGACGCGGAGCTGGTGTTCATCGGTTACGGCATCGAAGCGCCAGAGTACGGTTGGGACGACTTCAAGGGCCAGTCCGTCGCGGGCAAGGTCGTGCTAATTCTGAACAACGACCCGGATTGGGATCCGACGCTGTTCGCGGGAAAAACGCGGCTCTATTACGGGCGTTGGACATACAAATACGAGAATGCCGCACGCCACGGAGCCGTGGGGGCACTCATCGTGCACACGACGCCGTCGGCGGGCTACCCGTATCAAGTCGTGCAGAGTTCTTGGGGCGGTGAGCAATTCGCGCTCCCGAGCAATGGCCCTACGAGCCTTCAGGTCAAAGGCTGGCTAACGGAAGAGGCCGCCGGTTCACTCGTGGCGCTGGCGGGCCAGTCGTTGGAACAACTGCAAACGCGAGCCCACAGCCGTTCCTTCGCTCCGGTGCCACTCGGTATCAAGACCTCATTCCGCTTCAGCAACCAAGTCGAGCGCGTCCAGACGGCCAACGTGGTCGGGCGGATAGCGGGCAGCGATCCGCATTTGCGCGACGAGTACGTGGTCCTGAGCGCGCACCACGATCATTTGGGGGTAGGTAAGCCGGACGCTGGAGGCGACGCCATCTACAATGGCGCCCTCGACAACGGTGCCGGAGTGGCGCAAGTACTGGCGATCGTGAAGGCGCTGCAGGCCTTAGCGACACCACCTCGCCGCTCGCTCCTCGTGCTCTTCCCGGGTGCGGAAGAAGCCGGGCTGCTCGGCTCGCAGTATTTCACCGAACACTTGCCGGTCGCCGCCGGCAAGATAGCTGCAAACCTCAATTTCGACGGCGGCAATATTTGGGGGCGAAGCCGAGACATCACCCAGATCGGCAAAGGCAAATCTTCGCTCGATGCGATCGTCGCCGCTGTCGCGGCGCGGCTTCATCGCACCGTGCAGGGTGATCAGTTCCCGGACAAGGGCACGTTCTACCGCTCGGATCAGTTCAATTTCGCCAAGATCGGTGTACCTGCGCTGTACCTCAAGACCGGCACTGATTTCGTCGATCGCGCGCCAGACTGGGGTAAACAGCAGATCCTCGCGTTCGAAGCCAAGCGCTACCATCAGCCGAGCGATCAACTCGAAGCGGATTGGAACTTCGACGGGATGGTCGACGACGCGCGTTTCGGCTTCCTGGCAGCGCTAGAGATCGCCAACGCCGATCACGCGCCGGAATGGCTGCCGGGTGACGAGTTCGAAGCCGCACGTCGAGCAGCGCTGGCCGCCATCGCGCGCTAACCCCTCATCAGCTCGAAAGCGGAATAGGAGCCCGTTTGCCCACCTTGATCCCCACCCCCAGTCGCGTCACTGCCGCTGGAAATAAGCCCAAATTGATCGACGAGTTCGTCGGTCACGTGAACAACCACGAGCCACGCCTCAGCATCGCGCGCATGCGGTCGCCCTCGGGCTGGCAAGAACCCGGACAGCGTCCCGAATTCGACGAATACACGGTGGTCCTCGAGGGCACGCTGATCGTCGAGTCCGAGGGTGCAGCCCTCGAAGTGAAGGCGGGGCAAGCGGTGCACACGCGCGCCGGGGAGTGGGTCCGATACAGCACACCGGGACCTGAAGGGGCACGCTACATCGCGATCTGCCTGCCGGCCTTTTCACCGGACACGGTTCATCGCGACGGTTGAAATAGGCCACCAGATGGCCCCTCTTGCCTGACCCCGGAGTTGAGCATGTTCGTCGACAAACTGCTCAGAAGATTTCTCGTGCCGTGCCGTACGCATCGTCGGGTGCCGATTTCGAGCTCGCGGCGCGGGAGAAGGCGCTCAGTCTGCGAGACGAGATCAATCGCGCGCGCACGGCGCGCTTGGTCGAGGCCTGAGTACCCGAGCGCTCGATCAGCTCAAGTATACCCAAGTCGATCCAGCGCCAGAGCGACGCCGTCCGCGTCATTCGAACGCGTCACCAAGTCAGCGGCGGCAAGGACCTCTGGGTGCGCGTTGGCGACGGCAATTCCACAACCAGCCCAGCGCAACATCGGCAGATCCTGGAGACCGTCACCGAAAGCGATCACCTCGGCAGCCGCAATTTGCTGGGCGTCGCAATAGCGCCGAAGCGCGGATGCCTTGTTGACCGTGGGTGCCACGACTTCCACGAACTGTGAGCTTGATTGTGACACGCTGGCGCGTGAACTCGCGAACACTCGCGTTATCTCCAACAGGTCACGCAACGGCCAATCGAGTTGCTGCACAATCAGCTTGGTGACCCCTTCCCGACAGAGTTCGATCGCGTCGCCGCGACGCATCAACGGATCGCTGCGATCACGCGCGTGCTCGGTCGCAATGGCGTAGTTCGGATCGCAGCCGTAGCGCAGGCCGACCTCGACCGCGAACGCAACATCGGGAATTGCAGTCCGCAGGCTTTCGACGAGCAGGGACGCGTGGTCGGCGCGCAACCGCTCTTCTGCCAGCAGGGCGTCGGACTTCAAATCATAGAGCAGGCTGCCGTTGCCGCGACGCTGCTTCACGGCGCATTCGCGGAGTATTCGAGCGTCGAACTGCCCGAGGAGCTGAACCTGGAGCTGGCGTCGCAGCGACTCGGCGGCGATGCGGTGTACATCGAACGCTCGAAACTGCAGAGCATCGAGGGCGAAAGCGTGCTTCGCTACGACTTGACCCTACCGCTGCTGCTCAACACGCGCTGGCAGGGGACGCCGCAACGGCTCTTCGCAGCCGGCAAAGTCTATCGCCGAGAAGTCGAGAGCACCACGCACCTCGAGGCTTTTCACCAGTTGGAATTGTTCGCCATCGACGAGCGAGGAAAGTTCGATGCTTGGGCCTTCGCCGGACGGATCTTCGACGCCGTCGATCGCGTACTCCCCCGCGCAGAGCTGCGGGTCACGCCCACTCACTACCCGATGTGCGCACGCGCCTGGAGCCTGGACGTCCTGCGCGACGGCGAATGGGTGGAAGTGCTCGCCTGGGGCGAGTACGCGAACTGGGTGTTGAAGGGGATCGGAGCTGATCCTGCTTCGCAGCTGGCCCTGGGAGCGGGGGTCGGGCTGGAACGCCTGGCGGCGCTCAAGTACTCGATCGACGACATCCGCAAAATGTCGGCAGCGTCACTGATATAGAGGCAACTTCCTGCTGCTTTAGCAGAAGTCAGGTCGGAGCTTGCGGACCAGTGTCTTTTATACTAGATATCTGATTCTAGATTGGACACTGACCCGGGAGCCCTCTTGAACCACTCAGAACCCACGCAGCCCCTCCGACCCGCTCGGGTCCGCCGTGGCGCCAAAGGTCGAGGAAGCTTCGCGACCGCGCGCCTCACGGTGAGCTGGACCGCCAAGAATCACGACGGTGCGCCCCTGCTGGCACCGTCCGAGTTCGAATTGACGCGCGAGCTCGCCGCCGGACCGAACCACGCTTGGACCTGCGCGGACGCTTCCGGGTTCAATTGGCTCGAGGCGCTGTCATCGGCACGTTGCCACGAGGTGGTGTTGACCGCGCGACTCGGCGACAACCTCTCGGCCAAGCACCTCGTGCTGGAGCTAGCGGAGCAGCTGACGTTCAAGCTGGCCGAGCACCAACCGCTGGTGCGCGTTCTATTTTTGCCGATGACCAGCGCGCCGCGTGCCATCCGCAACCACGCCTGAACTGCCGCCTACATACCGCCAACGCAGCACGAAAGGGAGCGCTTCAATGCACATCGGAATCGTCGGAGGAGTGGAACGAGGCGAACAACGCTACGCTGCGGTGGCAGCGTCGCAGGGACACTCTTTCGAGTTTCACGGGGGAGACATGGCCGGGCGCGGCTCGGACTCGCTCGAGGCGTTGGTGGAGCGCTCCGACCTGGTGATCTGCGTCACGGACGTCAACAGCCACGCGGCGGTGCTCGGAACGCGACGCCTGGCGCGCGCCCGAGGCCGCCAATGCCTGCTCACTCGCCGACTGGGATTGTCCCGGTTCCGCGCGCTGTTGGCTGAAATGGCAGACTCTCGTCAATCCGTCGCGTCGCCGGCCTAGCTGAAATCGCCGAAAGCCTCGCGGCTCCGCCTGTCCGGCGTCCGAGCCCGAGCAAGCGAATCATTGGCGCTCAGAAACGCGCCGTGACCGACAGTCGAAGATTGACCGGCTCCATCGGGTGAACGAGCTTTCCCTCGTACCCACCATCGCCACCATTGGCGATCGAGTTGTTGGGATTTTCTGGCTCGTCCTTTAAGCGTGACGAGTAGAAATACTCTTGGTCGTTGGCCTTGCTGTTCAGCAGATTGAGAACGTCCGCCAAGTTGATAGCCAACGCGAGCGTTGAGCAGTGCGGAGGCGCTCGAACGCGCGGAGTTGTCTTCGATCAACGGTCGCGGGCCGAATTAACGTAGACGGAGACTAGCGAACGGTCCGCGCTCCTGGTGAATCGAAATACCAGCCGCGGCAACGCTGTCCAGCCCAATACGCGAGTAATGTCTTTTCAGCAAGACCACTCCAGGTTCCCACCAACGCTCTGGAATACGAGATATTCTTGCATTCGGCGCCATCCGTCACAAGAACTCTTGGATCCGCGGAGAGCCCCTGATACGCACTCCACCAAAGGAGACACTCCGCCATGCGACAACGACGACTGGGCACGACCGGACTGACCGTTTCGGAAATCTGCCTCGGCACGATGACTTTCGGTTCCCAGGCAGATGAAGCGGCGAGCTTGAAGATCTTGGACCAGGCCTTCGACTCTGGGATCGACTTCTTGGACGTTGCGGAAGTCTATCCGGTTCCTCCCAAGCCGGAATACGCGGGAGAGAGCGAACGGATCATCGGCAAGTGGCTCAAGGACCGCCGACGTGAGTCCGTAGTCATCGCGACCAAGGTGGCGGGCCCCGGCGGAGGCTGGTTCGTGCCACCCGTTCGCGAAGGTCGCACCTCACTCGACGCGCATCACATCGAGCGCGCCGTGGAAGGCAGCCTGAAACGCCTCGGCACCGACTACATCGACCTGTATCAGACGCATTGGCCCGATCCGGACCTGCCCATCGAAGCAACGCTCGAGGGGCTCGAACGCGTGATCCGCGCCGGCAAGGTGCGCTACGTCGGCGCGAGCAACGAGACGGCGTACGGCCTCACTAAAGCCCTGTTCACCGCCAAGAACGAGGGCTTGCCCAAGTACGAGACGATTCAGAACAACTTCTCGCTCTTGAATCGTCGCTTCGAGGACGAACTCGCCAACGTGTGCCGCCGCGAAAAGGTGAGCTTGATCCCGTACAGCCCGATCGGGGGTGGCGTCTTGAGCGGCAAGTACAACGGCGGCAATTGGCCGGAACCGGCGCGTTTCAGCCAATATCGCAACGACCCGGTGCGCGGTCAAACCATGACCAAGCGTTTCGTCAACGAGAAAACCCTCGCGACCACGGAGCGGATCTCAAAGTTGGCGGCGGCGCTCGAGATCTCCTCGGTCACTTTCGCCGTCGCTTGGAGCCTGGTTCATGACTTCGTGGCTTCGACCATCATCGGTGCCACGAGCGCAGAGCAGCTGCCCGAGATCTTGCGCGCGACCGAAGTCAAACTACCCCCGGAAATTCTGACTAAAGTCGACGAGATTTCGCGCGAAATCCTCTATCCCATGGGTTGAGGGAAGCTCACCGTCCCGCGAGCGCCAGCCTTGCGTTTGCGGGGCGACAGCTCCATACCCCCGTCCCGATGAACGAAAGCAGCGTCGAACGCCAGCGCCCCCTGTTGCTGGCGCTGGGACTGGCCACGTTCATGGTCAGTTTGGACGCGCGCGTGGTCGCTCCGCTGCTACCCGCCATTGCGCAGGACTATCACACCACGATCGCGCGCGCGGGTTACGTCGTATCCGGCTACCTGTTGCCCTACGGATTGTTTCAATTGGCTTACGGTCCGCTCGCGGATCGCTTCGGCAAGGTGCAGGTCTCGGTGTGTGCGATGGCCGCCTTCAGCGTGGGCACGGCGCTCTGCGGCGCGTTTGCCTCGTTCTCTGCGGTGCTGCTCTTGCGCGCATTGACGGGCGCCGCGGCGGCCGCGCTGATCCCGTTGACGATTGCCTACATTGGCGACACGGTCCCCTACGCGCAGCGCCAAGCGGCACTCGCGATGCTCATGGCGAGCTCGGGGGCCGCGCAAGCGCTGAGCGTGAGCTTCGGCGGTACGCTTGCCGCCGTGCTTTCGTGGCGCGCCATCTTCCCGATCCTGGGGGTGCTCTCCGCACTCGTTACCGTGTATCTGGGCGTCTACGCCAAACGCGAGCTCCGTGCGCAGCTAGCGCCCGGCACTCGTCGTCCGAGTTATCGAGACGCGCTGCAAAGCCCGCTTTTGCCGATTTTGCTGCTCGTTGCCTTCGAAGGCTGCTTGTTTCTGGGTGGGTTTCCCTATTTGAGCGGCCTACTGGAGCAACGCTTCCACCTCCGCTCGCTCCCCATTGGCTTGCTGCTCGGACTGACCGGGGCCGCACAATTGCTGGCAGCACGCTTGCTGCCTAGAATCCTACGACGCGCATCCGAACGAGAGCTCCTGCTGGTGGGTGGCAGCCTGATGGGCGTGGCGTACTTGATCAGCGCGTGGGCACCCGCGCTGATTTGGGTCGGGGTGTCCTGCACGTTGATTGGAGCGGGCTTCAGCCTATGCCATTCGACCATCCAAACCCGGGCAACCGAAGCGTTCCCGGGCGGTCGAGCAACCTCGCTCGCGCTGTTCGCGTTCTCACTGTTTCTAGGCAGCGCGTTGGGCAGCGTTGCATTTGGTGAACTGATCGAGCGCGCCGGGTACGCAACGACCTTCGGCGCCGCTGGCCTGCTCTTGTTCGTATTCACTGCCGTGACCCGGGCCGCGCTGACCCGCGATCGGTTGGTCGAAAGCGACGGAATTTAGGCTCGACTCACGGGTTCTTCGACCATCGCCGCGCTCTCGAGCGCGGGCACCGGCGCTCTCGGAGCCAGCACAGAGCGTTCTGCGATCTCCGTCACTGTCAGCGCGAGCAACCCTGCCGTGGTGAAGCCGCCGACGAGTGGGAGCACCGTACCGTCGTACGCGCGGCCGAACAGCGTGCCGAACGCTAGCCCGATCGTTCCGGATACCGAACCGATCACGGCAGAAGCCACGCCCGCAATGTGACCGACGGGCTCCATCGAGCGCGCGCTGAAATTCCCGAACAAAAGCCCGTTACAGAAAAAACAGACCATCATGAAACCGACGAACGCGAACAGGGGTGGATGTCCTGCGAACAGTACGGTGCCGAGCAACGCACACAGGCACAGCACACAGTCACCGAGCAGCGCGGTGCGCGCCAGTCGTCGCATGCCGAAGCGCATGACCAACTTGCCGTTCACGAACGACGCGATGCCAATCGAGCTGGCGAGCAGGCCAAAGAAGACCGGAAACTTGCTACCCAGACCGTACTGTTCCTGAAACACCTGCTGCGACATCGACAAGTAGCTGATGAAGCCGCCAAATACGAAGCCGCTGGCCAGCGTGTAGCCGAGCGCAATCCGACTCCGGAAAGTCTCCGCGCAGCCGCGAGCGATCGTACGCAGCGAAAACGGCACTCTCCGCTCCTTGGCCAACGTCTCCGGTTGCCTCAGGGCGAGCCAAAGCGCGTTGAGCGCGGCGATTACCACCAAGGCTCCAAAGATCGCGCGCCAACTCCCGACGAGCAGCACCGCTTGGCCCACGGACGGCGCGAGGACCGGAACCAGGATGAACACCGTCTGCACGAAGGACATGACCCGCGCCATACCAGACCCAGTGTGCGCGTCGCGCACCAAGGCTACCGAAACGATGCGCGGCCCTGCGGCACCGAAGCCCGAGAGCGCGCGGCCCACGAGCAGCCAGGCAAAGCTCTGCGTCAGCGCGCAAATGATCCCACCGACCACGAAGAGGCCGATGCCGAGGTACAATGCCGGCTTGCGTCCGGTGCTGTCCGAGATAGGCCCATAAACGAGCTGACCGAGCGACATGCCAGCGAAGAATACGCTCAAAATCAGCTGACGATCATTGGCCTGCGCCGCGCCGAGCTCGCTCGCGATCGTGCCCAGCGCGGGAAGCATGGTGTCGATGGACATCGCGACCAATGAGGTCGTGAGCGCGACCAGGGCGACAAACTCGAAATCGGAGGGCGGCTTTTTCGTCATCGGTGCTTCGCGCCGCGCTCCTAGCGGCATCACTTCTTCTTGCTTGCAGGTGGAGCGACCGAAGCTGCCGGCGGCGGCTTGGTCCAGTCACTGGCCACTTGTGGTCTAGCCAGCGCTGCTTGCAGGCATTCGTGCAGGATGCCGTAGTAGCGCGCAGTGGCTTCGGCGCCAATCAGAAATGGGTTGGGCTGCCCCGCCGTGCGCGCGCGGATCGCACTGAGACGAGCCAGCCCGCCGTCGGCGAAAACGTGCGTATTCAGAATGCCGACCGCGCCTGCCCGCTTGCTGAGCTCAAAAAAACGCAGCACGGATTCGTCGCATTTTCGCAGTCCGCCGACGCGCTCGGTCGGTTCGACCGACGGAGGGAAGGCCACGCTGCCGTAGAGCGAAAGTTGCTTCAGCGTGCCGTTGTCGCGGACTGGCTAACCTCCTACGGGGCACCCGCATCGCGACCAGGCGATCACCGAGTCCCTCCATCCCAAATGGCGTATCAAGCTTCGCTGACGCCGAGCTCGGCCAATAGCTCTTGGCGAAGCTCGATGAATTCAGCCCCGCGCCGATTGCGCGCGGCACCCGCGCTCAACCGATGCTCCGAGGCAATGCGCCCCTCGCGCATGACCAAGATTCGATCCGCGAGCACGATGGCTTCGTCCACGTCGTGCGTGACCAGCAGAACGGCGGGACGATACCGCTCGAACAGCGCGCGAACCAGCGCCTGCATTTTCAGACGGGTGAGCGCGTCGAGCGCCGCGAACGGCTCGTCGAGCAGCAGGAGCTCGGGCTCGCGGACCAGGGCTCGCGCAAGGGCCACCCGCTGCGCTTCACCACCGGAGAGCGTCACCGGCCACGCTTCGTAGTGGTCTCGCAGCCCCACTTCGTCGAGCGCTGCTCGCGCGCGCGCGCGAGTTTCGCCAAAGGGCAAACCAATCGCGACGTTCTGCCAAACCCTGAACCAGGGCATGAGGCGATGTTCTTGGAACACGACGGTGCGAGCCTTCGGCACGGAAACCGTGCCCTCTTCAGGCGTATCGAGCCCAGAGAGTGCACGCAGCAGCGTGGTCTTACCGCAGCCACTCTTGCCGAGCAGCGCGACGAATTCACCCCGTTCGATACGGAGCTGTACCCCGTCGAGCACGGCTCGTTGCCCGAAAATTCGGCGGAGATCGCGGACTTGGACGACGACGTCTCGCTCGATCAGGTCGTTCACAGCCGCACCGAGTGCTCGGCGACGCTCAGCCTTCCAGACAGCACTTTACGCTCGACCAACCAATCCACTCCGCGCTGCAAGTTGGCTTCACCTTCGGCGTTCATCAAGCTGAGCTTGCTGGTCAGCGCGTGCTGGATCAGCCTTTCGATCACCGCCGGCGGATATTTGGACACGCGATAACCAATCGCCTGCGCTTCGGCGCGGTGCTGATTGGCCCACTCCAACTCCGTCTGTTGCGCCGAGAGCACGGCGCGGATCGTCTCCGGCTCATCTCGCGCGTAGTTTTTGCGGACCAGGAATGTCCCAAAGTCGACGGCCTGATCGAGCTCTTTGCCTTCTTCGAAGATGCGCTGCGCGCCGTACTGCACCTCCGCCATCTCGAGCGGCCCGGTCCAGATTGCCCAAGCGTCCACCTTGCCCGCTGCAAACGCCGGCGCCGCATCCGGTGGGTTCATGTACACCACGTTTACCTGGTCGCGCGGGACCGCGTATTTTTCGAGGGCCGCAACCAGCAAGAATTCGGCCACGCCAGCGCGGTTGACTGCGATCGTCTTACCCACGAGATCTGCCACTTTCGTGATGCCTGATTTCGGCAACACGATGATCGAGGTCGTCCGCGGTGTCGACACGGTCCACGACACGAAGCTCAGCTTGGCTCCAGACAGGATCGCTTGCGCAGCCGGCGTGGAGCTGCCCCCGAAGCTGAAATCCGCGCTGCCGGTGGCGACGGCTTGCAAGGTCGGCGCATGATTGGGAAACGGTCCAATCCACTCGACATCGATGCCCTGTGCATGCAGAGTTTTCTCCAGCACACCGCGTTCTTTGGCAACGGAGACGGTGCCGTAAGTGAGTCGCACTTTGCGACGCTTGGCGGCTGCAGGTGAGGGCTTGCGGCAGGCACTGAGCGCAGCGCCCGCGCCCAACAAGCCGGCGGCAATCACCAGCGAACGGCGAGGAATGAGCATCATGTCCGTAGCTCCAAACAGCTCGTCATGCCCGAGCTTTGGCGTAGTTGGGGTGCCAAGCGAGTAGCCAGCGCTCCAAGAGCCGCACAGCGAGATCGGAGACCACGCCGATCAGCGCATAGATGGCGATCACGAGCACCATCACGTCGGTCTGCAAGAACTCGCGGGCATTGGTTGCCAGGAAGCCGATCCCGGCGTTGGCTCCCACGGTTTCGGCGATGACCAGCGCGAGCCAAGAGGTGGTGAGGGCCAACCGCGTTCCGTTCAGCAACGATGGCAACGCACCCGGTAGTACTGCGTAGAGGACCAAGCGGCCGCGCCCCAAGCCCATCAAGCGCCCCATCTCCAGCAATTTGGGGTCCACCTGTCGAACGCCGAGTGCGGTGTTCAGGTACGTCGGAAACAAGCTGCCGAGCGCGATGAGGAACACCTTGCCGGATTCGCCCACGCCAAACCACACGATTACCAACGGCAAGATGGCCAAGAAGGGAACTGCGCGCAGTACTTGCAGGCTGCGATCGAGCAACGCGTGCGCGAGCGGGAACAAGCCCACGAACAACCCGAGCCCCAAGCCTAGCCCACTGCCGACGCTGAACCCCAGCGCCGCGCGCTGGAGGCTCGCGGCCAAATGCGTCTGCAGCTCGCCGCTGGCCAACAGCACCTTGGCCGTGGCGATGACCGAACTCGGCGCCGGCAGCACCAGCGAAGGAATGAGCTCGAGCCGCGCCAAGGCCTCCCATCCCAACAGCAACCCAAGCGGTGCAAGCCACGACAACAGTTGAAGGCGACGCGCAGAGTCGACCGCCTGCGCCCGTCGCAACGGATGCCCAGGCGCTGAGGTTTCCGGTTCGCCCGAGGGCGCTCGATGGAGGGGGGAGAACGCGACGCGTGAGTTGGACATGGGACAATGATTCCGCGCCAAGTTGCCGGCAGCGGTGAGCGGACCTTGGCACGACAACGGATTAATGTCTACGATACAGGACACGCGAATGAAATCGGCAGAATTCCGGCCGCCAGATTCGCCTGGCTTCGAGCTGGGCGCGGGGAGAGCGGTCGGTGAGGTGCTCGAGTCGCGTTCTAGTCACCTCGAGGTCAGCGAGGCGTGCTGTCCATGTATGGGTTTCGCGAAGCCTTCGTGGCGCCACGAAGGCTCTAGCTGGTGGTGAAACTCGACCATTGGTTGAGTCACCCGGCTTGACTTGCGGAATCCTAGCTCAATAGCGTCTCCCCTAAGAGACATG
>Ga0134124_10003557_pt1 | contig 12530 bp, 12 predicted proteins | sample KB304_FD_96880 | JGI IMG/M metagenome (GOLD analysis project Ga0134124, IMG submission 96880) | Terrestrial soil microbial communities without Nitrogen fertilizer from Kellogg Biological Station, Michigan, USA - KB3-0-4 | ecosystem: Environmental > Terrestrial > Soil > Unclassified ... | reverse complement strand
GGAGACCGCGCGCTTCGCGCGCACACTCGGCACGATGCTCAAGAGCGGCGTGCCGGTGCTGGGCGCCATGGCCGTCGTCGGCGACATGATGTCCAACCAGGCCGTCGGCGGCGCCGTCGGCCGCCTGGCCGAGGGCGTCAAGCGCGGTGGCACCATCGCGGCCGGCATGAAGGAGCACACGGCGTTTCCGGCGCTGGCGGTGCACATGGTGCGCGTCGGCGAGGAGACGGGCCGGCTCGAGGAGATGCTCCTCAAGGTCGCCGAGACCTTCGAAACCGACGTCCGCACTGAGCTCAAGCGCGTGCTCGGCCTGCTCGAGCCGGCCATCATCCTGGGCATGGGGGTACTCGTGGCATTCATCGTCGTGGCAATGCTGCTCGCGATCTTCTCCATCAACGAGATCCCGCTATGAGGCGGCGCCTGCGCAGTCTCGGCAATCAGCGAGGGTTCACGCTCATCGAGTTGCTCGTGGTCATCATCGTGCTCGGCCTGCTGGTCGGGCTGGTGGGGCCGCGGCTGTTCGGGCGCGTGGCCCAGTCCAAGCAGGCGACGGCCAAGGCGCAGATCGAGCTGCTCGGCGCCGGTCTCGATCAGTACCGGCTGGACATCGGCTCCTATCCGAATACCTCGCAGGGCGTCGACGCCCTGCAGAAGAACCCCGGCGTGCAGAACTGGAACGGCCCCTATCTCAAGAAGTCGGTGCCGAAGGACCCGTGGGGCAACCCGTACAAGTACCGGGCCCCAGGGCAGCACGGCGAGTACGACCTCTGGTCGGAGGGCGCCGACGGCGCGCCCGGCGGTGATGGCGAGAACACCGACATCGTGTCATGGGACGTGGAGAAGCGCTGAGCAACGAGCGCGGCTTCACGCTCCTCGAGCTCATCGTCACGCTGCTCGTCATCGCGCTGGCGGTGGGGCTGGCCGTTCCGACGATCGGGCGTTCGACGGAGTCGCTGCGCGTGCGGGCCGAGGTGGCCGGCTTCTCGGCGATGCTGCGTCACGCGCGTGAGCGGGCCATCGTCACCCAGAGGGCTCAGGCCGTCGTCGTCGATCCCGTCGCCCGGCGGATCAGCCGGTTTACCGGCGGGCCGGGCGGTGAGGTGCGCGAGACGCGCGTGCTCTCCGATCGGCTCACGGTCGAGGCCGATCCGCCGCCGGCGCTCACCGTCCGCTTCGAGCCCCAGGGCGGCTCCAGCGGCGGCGACTTCCGGCTCAGCTCGGCCGGCATCGTCTTCCGGGTGACGGTGGACGCCCTCACCGGGCGCGTGCGGAGCACCCGCCTGTGAGCCGGCAGGACGGCTTCACCCTCATCGAGGTGCTGGTCGCCTTCGCGATCCTCAGCCTCACCGTGATCGTGGCCGTGCAGGGCTTCGCCCAGGGGCTGCGGCTGCTCAAGCTCTCGGGCGAGCACCAGCGCGCCATCCTCATCGCCGATCAGAAGGCCCGTGAGGTTGTTCTGCCCAAGGAGGGTCGCGAGGAAGGCACCGAGGGCGCGTTCACGTGGGAGCGCGTCACCAAGCCGGTGGCGGCGCCGGAGCTCGAGGGTCCGGGCCGTCCCGCCAAGTGGCACGTCTACGAGATCAACGTGCAGGTGGCGTGGGGCGAGCAGCGGCGCGCCGTCACCGTGACGACGCTGCGCACCGTCTCCGAGGCGGACGAACGGGAGGAGGCCAAGCGCCCATGAGCCGCCCCCCGCGGAGTGAGCGCGGTTTCACGCTGATCGAGCTGCTGATCGCGCTCGCCATCGTCGGCGCGCTGCTCGCCATCGCCTTCGGCGGCCTGCGGGTGGCGGTGGCGTCGTGGCGGCAGGGCGAGGACCGGGCCGAGGCACACCAGCACGTGCGCAGCGTGGCGCTCACGCTGGCGCGCGCGGTGTCCGCCACCTATCCGTACCGGGCCTCGCGCAGCGTGGCCCCGGAGCCGGTGGTGCTCTTCGCCGGCACCGAGCAACGCGTGGAGTTCGTGACGCAGGCCCCGCCGTTTCCGGCCGCGATCCCGATCGCCTTCACCGCGGTCGTGTTGGCGTTCGACGACGGCGGCGAGCCGGGGTTGGTCGTCCGCCAGCGCGCCCTGCCCAACCGCGAGCCGTTCGGCGAGGCCACCGTCGTGTATCGCGATCCGACCGTCACTGCGGTGCGGTTCGCCTACCTCGACGAGAGCGGATGGAAGGAGAGCTGGGACGGCGCCGAGACGAAGGCGACACCCCGCGCGATGCGGATCACCGTGGCGACGACCCTGAACGGGCGCACCGAGGAGCTGCCGCCGCTCACGGTGTCGCTGCGGACGGCGCCGCCGCAATGAGGCGCCGCCGTGGCGTCCACGCCGCCGACGGCCAGCACGGCTTCGCGCTGGTCGCGGTGCTGCTCGTGCTCGCCTTCGTCGCGGTCATCGGGGCCGAGTTCGCCTATTCGATGCGACTGGAAGCCACCGCCGCCCGGGTGTACAAGGAGACGCTGATCGCGACACACCTGGCCGAGGCCGGCCTGGAGCAGGCGATCCGCGAGCTGGTAGCCGAAGTCGCCTTCGTCGGGCTCGGCGACGACAAAGACGCCGACGCCGATACGGAGTGCCCGATGGTGTTCTACTCGCGCGAGCGGCTCGCCATCAAGCGGTTGCCCCATCGCAACGTCGCCCTCGGCGTCGGTCAGTTCACCTACTGCATCAGCGACGAGGAGGCCCGGCTCAACCTCAATACCGCGCCACCCGATCGGGTCGGCCGGCTACTGGAGCAGATCGGCCTCGAGCGGCAGGCCCGCGACGTGGTCGTCGACAGCCTGCAAGACTGGCGCGACCCCAACGAGGAGCATCGCCTCAACGGCGCCGAGAGCGAGGACACGTACCTCAAACTCCCGGTCCCCTACCGTTCCAAGAACGGCAACCTGGACTCGCTCTCGGAGCTGATCCAGATCAAGGGGGTGACGGCCAAGCTGCTGGACGGCGAGGACGGGCGCCCCGGCCTGGGCAGCCTGGTGACGGTGAAGACCCCGGGCCAGATCAACGTCAATACGGCCCGGAAGGAGGTTCTCCGCTCGCTCAACTTCTCGGACGCCGAATTGAACGAAGTCGAGCAATCGCGGCGGCTGGGCCCCTATGCCACGGTGCCCCCCCGGTTCTCGGGTCGCGGGCTGGCCGTCACCAGCCGGACCTTCCGCGTCGAGGCCCAGGGGCTCGTGGACGGGCAGGTCCGGGCCCGCCTCACGGCGATCGTGCAGAAACGCTCGGATTCCGGTGGCGAGGGTGTGGCCGTGCTGGAGTGGTCCGGCATTCGCTGACGCGCGGATTTCCTACAGCCCGCGCGGGTTTACCGTTTAATCTTCAACATATGAGGTTGGGCCCCTTGAAGTTGACTCAGGTCCGTCTGGCCGTCGTGCTCCTGCACGACCGCCTGGCGGTGGCGGCACTGGCGGGCGAGCGCGTGGAAGCCTTCACCATCGCCACCGAGAATCCGGCCGTCGTGCTGCGCGAGGAGCTCGCGGCCCGACAGCTCACGCCACGCGCGGTGGCGCTGGCGCTGTCGCGATCCGCGGTCTTCGTGCGGCCGATGGAGCTGCCGGTCGTGGGCGGCGACATGCGCGAGATGGTCCGCCTCAACCTCGACGGCCACCTCCCCTCGGCCGGCGACGAGACCGCGTTCGACTACGTGCCGCTGCCCGCCGAGGCCGACGGCGTCCGCCGTGAGGACACGCTGCAGCGCGTGCTCGTCGTCGCCGCCGAGCCGCGTGCCGTCGAGGCCGCACTCCGCATCGCCGAAGAGTCGCGCCTGCGGCCGGCCTCGCTCACGGTGGCCTCGCACGACCTGCTGTCGCTCGCGCACCCGGATCGCGGGCAGCGCGTGGTGTGGGTGCACCGCGCCGGCGCCAACGCCGACGTCCTGTGCCTGTTCGGGTCGTCGCTCCTGCTGAGCCGGTCCGCCCCGGCCCCCGACGACGCCACGCTCGCCGACGAAGTGCGGCGCTCGCTGTCGGCCGTGCGCTGGCGCGAGTGCGACGCGATCTGGGTCTCGGGCGATCTCCTCCCCGAGATGCCGGTGCTGGCATCGCTCGGTCCCCCGGTGACCCAGCCGGCCTACCCCGATCGCGTCCTCGGCCGCCTGGCGGCGCTGTCGCCCGACGATCGCGGTGGGCAGGAGCTCGCGCTGGCCGTGGCCTCCGGACGTCGCGGTCGGCCACTCGACTTGCTGCCGCCGGCGTTGCGCCCGCGGCGAGTCACTCGCGCGCAGGGCATCACGCTCGGTCTCGCCACGGTCACGGCGCTCCTGCTCCTCACCGCCCTGCTCATTCCCGGTTTGCGCGAGCAGCGCTACCTGAGCCGGCTCAACAGCGAGATCACGCGGCTCGATCCGCAGGTGCGCGCGGTCGAGCGCGTGGTGCGCGACCTCGAGCGCAAGCGCAAGCTGCTCGGGACGATCACCGGCATCGAGACGAGCGCCCTGCGCCCCCTGCCCGTGCTGCGCGAGCTGACCGACCTGCTGCCGACGGACACGTGGCTCACGACGCTCTCCTTCGATCAGAAGGGTGTGGAGCTCACGGGCCAGGCGGCGGCGGCGAGCGCCCTGATTCCGCTGCTCGAGAACTCCCCGCGGCTGGAGCGCGTCGAGTTCGCGTCGCCCGTCACGCGCGGACGCGACAAGGAGCAGTTCCGGATCCGGGCGGCATGGGAAGCCGGCGGCGCCCAGGCAGCGGCCACCCCCGCGAGTGCGGTGGCGCCGCCGATGCCGGGGCCCATCGACCCGGCGGCGCGGCCTTCGCGCCAGCCGCAGGCAGCCCCCGCGGTGCCACCGCCACCAGGTCAGGTCGTGCAACCGCCTCCCGGTCAGGTCGTGCCGCCACCTCCCGGCCAGGTCGTACAGCCACCTCCCGGCCAGGTCGTGCAGCCGCCTCCCGGTCATGTCGTGCAGCCGCCTCCCGGTCAGGTCGTGCAGCCACCTCCCGGTCAGGTCGTGCAGCCACCTCCCGGTCAGGTCGTGCCCGGAACACGGGTGCGGCCCGGTAGTGGAGGGCGCTGATGATCGGCACCCTCTCGCGCCGTGAGCGGACCATCGTCCTGGTCGGCGTCGTGGGGCTCGTGCTCGTGCTGGGTTGGCTCTTCGTGGTGGAGCCGCTCACGGAGCGCACCCGGCTCACCGCCGAGCTCGTCCCGAGCCGCTCGCAGGTTCTGTCGCGCCGCCTCGATCTGCTCGCCCGCAAGGACGGCATCACCAAGGATCTGGAAACGACCAACGCCGACATCGAGAAGATGTCCGAGCGCTTCCTGACCGACGCCGCCCCAGCCGTGGCCGCCTCGGAGCTCCAAAAGCTCACGAAGGACATGGCGGCCCAGGCGAACACCGAGATCCGGAGCGAGCGGATTCTGCCCCCGGTGGAGCGCGGTGAACTACTGGAAATCCCCGTAGAAATCGCTGTTTCGGGGGAGATCCGGCAGCTCGTCGACCTCCTCGCCAAGCTCGAGGGCGCACAGAAGTTGTTGACCGTTCAGGACTTGCGCGTAAGAGTAGTGAACGTCAGCCAACCCAAGGAGCTGCTCGCGACGCTGACCGTATCCGGGTTCATTCTTCCCGGAAAGTCGAAGACGTGATGCCCAAGAGACTACTCGTCATCAACGGGCTGTTGATCCTGATCGCCGCGGGCAGCGTGGCGTTCATCGCGCGTCACCTCATGGCGCCCATGGCCATGCCGCTGCCCTCGCGACCCCGTCCCACCCCGGCGCCGACGGCGCGCGAGGAAACGCCGCGCAATCAGGCCGGTGCCTACACGAGCGTGGCCGCGCGCAACCTGTTCAGCCCGACGCGAACGGAAAGTCCCCCGTCCGCGATTGCCGCCGCCTCGCCCGCGGTGAAGCCCAACCTGTTCGGCATCGTGCTGCGCGACGGCGCGCCGATCGCCTACCTGGAAGACCCGAACACGAAGCGCGTGGCCGGCTATCGCGTGGGTGATGCCGTCGCCGGCGGCACCGTGCAAACCATCAGCGCCGACAGCGTGGTGATCAACCGCGTCGACGGCAACATGGACGTCCGTCTGCGCGATCCCGGCAAGCCGCGGACGGCGCCAGGGCCGGCCATCGCGGGAATGCCGGGCGCCGCCCAGCCCGTCGCCGGCGGCCAGGTGCTCCCCGGCGTCATCCCGCCGGCGCCCGGTACGGTCGCGCCCGGCCCGCTCATGACGCAGCCGCCCGGTACCGTGGTGCAACCCGGCCAGGCCATGCAGCCCGGATCGCCTCCCATCATTCCGGGACGCCGTCCGCTGCCCCCGAATCTCCTGCGTCGACTCCCGCAAGGGTCGCCCCCCGATGCCACGCAGCAATGATGTAAAAGGCAGTATCGTCGCTGTTGTTCTTCTCGCCCTGACGGGTGGATGCGCCACGTCGTCGACGACGCCACGGGCCCAGACCCCGCCGTTGCCGCCCGCCCCCGCCCCGACCGTCACGACTACCGTCGAGCCGCCGCCCACCAGTATCTCGGTCGGGCCGCGCACCGAGCCCGCCCCGGCCGAGCCGCCGCGCGTGGTCGCGCAGCCGGCGCCGGTGCCGACGCCGCCGCCACCCGCCGCGCCGCCGACGGTGCCGCCGACGCCCGCCGCCCAGCGGGGCCGCTTCATCGTGCTCAACTTCGACAACGCCGACATCGAGACGGTCATCCACGCCGCCAGCGAGATCGTGGGCTTCAACTACGTGCTGGGGCCGGGCGTGTCGGGCAAGAAGGTCACCGTGCAAACGTCGGGACGGATTCCGCAGGAAGACGTCTTCGGCGTGCTGCTGGCCATCCTGGAGGTCCACGGCGTCACCGCCGTCCGCTCCGGGAACCTCTACAAGATCGTGCCGGTCGAGGGGGCGCGCGAGCGCGCGGTGCCGACCATCGTCGGCGCCGCCCCGGACCCCTCGCGCGCCGGCGACGAGGTGATCACGCAGATCGTGCCGATCCGCTTCGCGCCCGTGAACGACCTCGGCACGCTGCTACGGCCGCTGATCTCCTCCCGCGGCACGCTCATCGCCAACCGCGAGACGGGCGTGCTCATCATCACCGACTCGGCGTCGAACATCTCCCGGCTGCTCGACATCATCCGGCTGGTCGACGTGGAAGTCGCCATCGACGAGCTGCAGATCATCCCGCTGCAGTACGCCGACGCCGCCGACATGGCGAACATCCTGAACCAGCTCTTCCAGTCGGGCCGGTTGCGCGGCGCCGGCGCGGGCGGAGCACCGGTGGCGGCACCGGTCGCGCCCCTACCCGGGGCCACGGCCGGGCCCGGAACGGCGGGCCAGACGGGCGGCGCCGATCGCCCGCCGCTGATCGTGCCGGAGCGGCGTTCGAACTCGCTGATCGTCAACGCCCGCAAGGGCGAGATGGAGACGATCCGGCGCGTCATCGAGAAGATCGACGTCAACGTCACCGGCGGCCGGCGCGTGTTCATCTACTACGCCGAGAACGCCAAGGCCAAGGATCTCGCCGCCACGCTCAACGCCATCTACACAGGGCGCGAGACGGTGCAGACCTCGACGTCGCCGACCACCGGACCGTCCACGCAGGGCGGCCGGCGCGCCGGCGAGCCGGCCCCGCCACCGCCGCCCCCCGCGTCGGTGGCGCCCGGAGGGCCGCTGGGCACCGCCGAGGCGCCGCTGGCCGAGGGTCAGGTGCGGTTCATCGCCGACGAGACGACCAACGCGATCATCGTCACCACCACTCCACGGCAGTGGTCCGATATCGAGGCCACCGTCCGGCAGCTCGACAAGATGCCGCGCCAGGTGCTGATCGAGGTGCTCGTGGCCGAGATCGCGCTGACCGACGACACGCGGCTGGGCCTCGACTGGGCCCTCAAGGAGGGATCGTTCCGGCTGGGCCAGCAGGCCATCGCCCCCACCGCGCCCGACTCCTTCTCGCTGGCGCCCATGGTCGCCCGGCTGGCGCCGCTGGCCGGCGGTGGCTTGACCGCGTTCGCCTTCGCGACCAACAAGTTCTTCGCCATCCTCAACACGCTCGCCTCCGAGAACCGCGTGAACATCGTGTCCAATCCGCACGTGCTCACCTCGGAGAACAAGAAGGCCGTCATCAACGTGTCGACCTCGGTGCCGATCATCACCGGCCAGCAGACGAGCACCGTGAGCACCCCCGGCACGACCGCCGGCAGCACCAGCACCCAGATCGTCACCGGCGGCGTGAACCAGACCGTCGAGTATCGCGACGCCGGTGTCGTGCTCACGGTGACGCCGCGGATCGGCGAGCGCGGGACGGTGGCCCTGGACATCAAGCAGGAGGTCAACTCGGTGGGCGCCGCGGTGCCGCCGACCAACTCGCCCTCGTTCGTCAAGCGCGAGGCGGAGACGTCGGTGGTGCTCCTGAACAATCAGACGCTCGTGCTGGGCGGCCTCATCCAGGACAAGCTGACGACCGACGACCGCGGGGTCCCGCTCCTCAAGAACATCCCGATCATCGGCTACCTGTTCGGGTTCAAGGAGAAGAAGCTCGAGAAGACCGAGCTGCTCCTGCTGATCACCCCGCGTGTCGTCGGCACGGCGATCGACGCGGCGCGCATCACCGAGGAGATGCGGAAGACGACGCCGGAGCTGAACCGGGCGATCCAGACCGCGCCCCGCGCGCCCATCAGCGCGCCGCCGACGTTGCCGCCGGTGCCCGTCCCGGCTCCGACACCCGCCGCACCCGGCGCGCCGATGTCGACGCCGGCAGCCCCGGCGCCCGCGCCCGTCGCGCCGGTCCCGGTGCCGGCGGTTCCGGCGCCGATCGCACCCGAGCCCGTGGTGCCGCCACCGACCGGCGTGCCACCGATCCCGTCGGCTCCGCCGAGGTCGATGGCCCCGCCGGCAACTCCGGCGAGCGTGGCGGCCCCGGCCATGGTCGTCCCCGTTCCGGCGGCGGTGCCGCCCGTGGCGACCATCCCCTCGGTGGTGTCACCCCAGCCGACGGTGCCCGGGGTCGGGGTGGTGCCGCCGGCACCGACAGACGCGACGTCAGCGCAGGGGCAGGCTCAGCCGACGACGGCGAGGCCGGCGGGACCGCCCGCTCGGCAGGTTCCGCGCTCGGGATTCCCGATCCGTCCGCGCGTGCTTCCGCAGCCCGGCACGACGCAGGGCGCGGAGCCAACACCGCCGCCCGCCCCGGACGCGACGCCCGCTCCCAAGCCCTCGAACTGAGCGCCGGGCGTCAGCGCCCGGTGAACTTCGGCGCCCGCTTCTCGAAGAATGCGGCGAGGCCTTCCTGGTGGTCGTCGGAGGCGGCGGACAGTCCCTGCGAATAGGCTTCGAGATCGAGCGCAGCGGCCAGGTCTGACGTCGCCGCGCGGTTGACCATGTGCTTGGCCAGCCGCAGGACGTTGGGCGAGCCCATCGCGATCTTCTCGGCGAGCGCGCGCGTGACCTTCGGCAGCTCCGCCGCCGGCACCACGCGATTCACCAGCCCGATGCGCGCGGCCTCGGCGGCGTCGAAGACCTCGCCCGTGAAGATCAGCTCCTTGGCGCGCGCCAGACCGACGAGGCGCGAGAGGAGCCAGGTGCCACCGCCGTCCGGCACGAGACCGATCTTGTTGAACAGCTCGCCGAACTTCGCGCGGTCGGAGGCCACCACGAGATCGCAGCACAGCGCCAGGTTGGTCCCGGCGCCGACCGCGTAGCCGTCGACCATCGCGATCGTCGGCCGCGGAAAGTCGACCAGGCGCAGCACCATGCGGTTCAGCGCCTCCACGCGCGCCCGTCCCTCCGCCGCCGTCGAGCGCCGCGCCCGCATGCTCTTGACGTCGCCGCCTGCGCAGAAGTGGCCGCCGGCCCCGGTGAGGACGAGCACGCGGGCGGCGGCGTCGCCTTCCACCTCGTCGAGCGCGGTCACCAGCTCCTGCCGCATCGCCATGTCGATGGCGTTGCGCGCCTCGGGTCGGTTGAGCGTGATGGTCGCGATGTCACCCGCGTGCTCCACGAGCAGGGTCTGGTATCCCACGGTGTGTCCCTCCCACGGTGTGTCCCTCCTAGCCGGCGATCTCGGCGACGGTCTTGATCTCGGCGAGAAATCCCTGCAGGCTGCCGAGGTGCGTGCGGTGCACCTGATCGGCCGCGATCGCTCCGCCGTCCGGCCCGGTCACCGCCTTCGCCGCGCAGGCGTCGGCGAGCACCGTGACCTGAAAGCCGAGGTGTGCCGCCTGGCGCGTGGTGGTGTCCACGCACATCTGGGTCATGAAGCCGGTCACCAGCAGCCGCTCGATGCCTCGCTCGCGCAGGAGCGTCTCCAGCCCCGTTCCCGTGAACGAGCCCGGCAGGTGCTTCTGCACCACGGGCTCGCCCGCGGCCGGCCGGGCCTCGGGATGGATCTCCAGCGTGGGACTGCCCGGCGCGAACGTGGCCGCGTTCGGCCGCCGGCTCTCGTGCACGACGTGCACGACCGACACGCCGGCCGCGCGGGCCCACGCCAGCGCGCGGGCGATCTGCCGCACGGCGGCCGGGCCGTCGGGCAGCACCACCTTGCCGATCGGCGCGAAGTACTCCTGCTGGGCATCGATCACCATGAGCGCGGTCTTCGCGGGTGCCGTCACGGTTATTCGCCTCCGGCCACGGCCGCCAGCCGCACCAGCGGCCGCTGACGCTCGCTGATCGTCGCGCTGAGCAGCGAGGCGCCGACCAGCAGCGCGCTGGCCAGCCCGAACGCCGCGCCGTAGCCGCCGGTCGACTCGAACAGCGCCCCGGAGAGCCAGGAGCCGAGCGCGGAGCCCGTCTGGTGGAACAGGAACATCGTGCCGTAGATCGAGCCGACCGACAGTCGCCCGAAGATCTCCGCCGACAGCGCCGAGGCGGCGGCCAGACTGCCCGACATGCTGGCGCCGCCGGCGACCGCGATGAGCAGCAGCAGGACCGGCTGATCGCGGACGAGCAGGAGCCCGACGAAGATCAGCGCGCGCATGCCGTAGACCCACGCCAGCACCGGCCGGCGCCCGAAGCGGTCGGACAGCATGCCCAGCACGAAGGCGAACCCGATCGACGAGCCGCCGAGCAGGCCGAGCGCCCACGAGGCGAGCATCGGGTGATAGCCGTGATCGGTCAGCATCGGCACGCCGTGGGCGGAGAGCAGGCTCATCGAGAAGCCGCAGCAGAACAGTCCGCCCGCGAGCTGCCAGAACGGGATCGTCTGCAGCGCGTCCGTGAGCGCGGTCCGCTCGACGACGACCTCGCCCGTCACCGCCGCCGGCGGCAGTCCGTCGGGCGTGAGCCCCATCGCCTCCGGTGACTCGCGCACCAGCCACAGCGACAGCGGCACGATGAGCGCGACGACCGCGATACCGAACACGACGTACGTCTCCCGCCAGCCGATCGTCAGCACACCCCACATCGCCACCGGCACCATCAGCGTGACGCCGGCCATCCCCGCGGACCCGACGAGCGAGAGCGCGGTGGCGCGGCGCCGCGTGAACCAGCGCGAGATGACCGCCGCCCCGACCACCTGTCCGGTCGCGGCCAGACCCAGGCCGGCCCCGAGCGCGTTGAAGACGTAGAGATGCCACAGCCGCGTCGACAGACCGGTGGCGACGAGCGAGGCGCCCAGCAGGAGCGCACCCCCGACGAGCACGGGCCGAGCGCCGACGACATCCACGAGCCGTCCGACGAAGGGCTGCAGCGCGCCGAAGAGGAGGATGCAGACGGCGATGACCAGCGAGAAGCTGGCGCGGTCGAGGCCGAGGTCGGCCACCATGGGCTTGAGGAACGGGCCGACGGCGAAGCGGATTCCGCTGGCCAGGAACGCCATCACCCCGAACGACAGCGCGACCCACCAGCCGAAGAACACGCCTCGCGTCGACATTGACGCCGTCAACTATAGCTGCGTCCTCGCCCACGTGTCCAACGCTTGCCGCGTGCTACAATCCGCCCGTCGCATGCGCCTCATCGGGATGGTCCACGTCGCTCCGCTGCCCGGTAGCCCGCGCTGGGATGGTTCCATGCACCGTGTCGTCGCCGCCGCCGTGGCCGACGCGCGCGCGCTGATCGAGGGCGGCATGGACGCGCTGCTGATCGAGAACCACGGCGACACGCCGTTCACGCCGGGCCGCGTGGAGCCGGCGACGGTGGCGGCCCTCGCGGTCGTCGCGCACGAAGTGCGGAGCGCGCTGCCGGGGGCGACACTCGGCATCAACGTCCTCAAGAACGACGCCCGATCGGCGCTGGCCGTCGCCTGCGCGGTCGGCGCCCGGTTCATCCGCGTCAACGTCCACGCCGGCGCCGTCGTCGCCGACCAGGGCCTCGTGCAATCGGACGCCTACCACACGCTGCGCGATCGCCGGCTGCTCGGCGCCGACGTCGCGATCTTCGCCGACGTCGGCGGCAAGCACGCCAGCCCGCTGGCCCCCGTCGACCTCGAGCAGCACGCGCGCGATCTGCGCCACCGCGGTCTCGCCGATGGTCTGGTGGTCTCGGGGCCGGCCACCGGCGCCGCCACATCGCTGGCCGACATCAAGCGCGTGCGGGGCGCGGTGGCCGACGTGCCGTTGCTCGTCGGCAGCGGCGCCACCCCGGAGACCGTGGCCGAGCTGCTCTCGCTCGCCGACGGC
>Ga0134124_10003555_pt1 | contig 12537 bp, 6 predicted proteins | sample KB304_FD_96880 | JGI IMG/M metagenome (GOLD analysis project Ga0134124, IMG submission 96880) | Terrestrial soil microbial communities without Nitrogen fertilizer from Kellogg Biological Station, Michigan, USA - KB3-0-4 | ecosystem: Environmental > Terrestrial > Soil > Unclassified ... | reverse complement strand
GACCACGGTGTTCACCAAGACCACGGAGCTGGCCGCAGTAGAGCTGTTAGCGGCGCTGCCCCACGCGCAAGTCAAAGTCTCCTACGACGACCGCCGCACGCGCCTACACGCCAAAGCGTGGCTATTTCGCCGGGAAACCGGCTTGGATACCGCGTACATCGGCTCCGCCAACTTCACCTCCACCGCGCTGGGCAGCGGACAAGAATGGATGGTCAAGGCGTGCGCGGCGGACATGCCCGATGTCATCGACCGTTTCAAAGGCACCTTCGAGAGCCTGTGGAACGACAGCGAGTTCGAAGCCTTCGACCCCACGAGCGAAGCCTCCCGCACGCGCCTCCGCAACGCCCTCGCCCCCGCGGACGCGAGCGCACTCAACGCCCCCAGCCTCTTCTTCGCCCTCCGCCCCTTCCCCTTCCAAGAAGAGATTTTGGATCGCCTAGCCGCCGAACGCAGCGTGCACGGCCGCCACCGCAACCTAGTGGTCGCAGCCACCGGCACAGGCAAAACCGTAGTGGCCGCGTTCGACTACGCGCGCCAACTCGGCCCCGCGCAAATCCCCCCGCGCCTCCTGTTCCTCGCGCACCGCAATGAAATCCTTGAGCAAGCCCGCCAAACCTTCCGCCACGCCCTGCACGAAGGCGCGTTCGGCGAGCTCCTAGCCGACGGCAACGAGCCCACGCGCTGGGACCACGTATTCGCCACCATCCAAAGCGCAGCCAGCCGCGACCTACTCACGCGCTTCGGCCCCGAGCACTTCCAATACGTCGTGGTCGACGAATGCCACCACGCCCCCGCCGACTCCTACCGCGCGCTGATCCCCCACCTGCGCCCGCAAATCCTTCTCGGCCTCACCGCCACCCCCGAACGCACCGACGGCAAATCTCTTCTTCCCGACTTCGACGGCCACATCGCCGCCGAACTCCGCCTGTGGCACGCGCTCGAGCGCCAGCTACTCGTACCCTTCGAGTACTACAGCATCTCCGACAACACCGACCTCAGCCAAGTGCGCTGGACCCGCAGCGGCTACGACCTCGCCGCCCTAGCCAACGTGTACACCGGCAACGACGCGCGCGTTGACCTCGTGCTGCAACAACTCCAGCGCCGCGTGGGCAACCTACGCTCGGTGCGCGCCATCGCCTTCTGCGCCTCCGTCGAACACGCCGAGTTCATGGCCAAAGCCCTCACCACCCGCGGCCTACCCGCCCTCGCCGTGCACGGCGACACCCTCAGCGCCGATCGCAGCGAAGCCCCACGCCGCCTGCGCGAGCGCGAAGTAAACGTGCTGTGCACCTGCGACCTGTACAACGAAGGCGTCGACCTGCCCTACGTCGACACTCTGCTACTCCTGCGCCCCACCCAAAGCTCCAGCCTTTTCCTGCAACAGCTCGGCCGCGGCCTACGCCACCACCCGCACAAGACGACGTGCGTGGTGCTCGACTTCATCGGCCACCACCGCGCAGAATTCCGCTTCGACCTGACCTACGCCGCCCTCACCGGTTTGCCGCGCTCAGGCCTAGTCAAAGCCGTTGAGCACGGATTTCCCCTGCTGCCGAGTGGATGCGCGTTGCAGCTCGACGCCGTAGCTCGCGATCAGATCTTGATCTCGCTTCGGCAGACCCTTAGCCGGCGTAGTCGCGTTGTCGACGACTTACGCGAAGTCGCCAAGGGAACGCCGGTCACTCTTGCCGCTTACTTGGATCAAACTGGGCGCGATGTCGAAGACGTTTACGCCGCCGGCGGTTGGACGACGATTCGCCGCGAAGCTGGCCTGCTCGCGGAACGCACCAACCCCGACGAAGACAACGTCAGCGAACGTCTCGGCCGCCTGCTGCACGTCGATGAGCCGACACGGCTGCGCACTTGGCTGAAGTACGCGCAGGAGTCGGTCTTGAGCGTCGCGGAGAACGATGTGAAGCGGCTCACCATGCTCGGCTTCCAGCTGCACACGCGCGGCGTCGTGCGCGACGCAGCGGAGACGTTGGCGCCGCTCCATACGCCGGCGCTGACTGAGGAACTGGAGCAGCTGGTGATGGTGCTCGAAGACCGTGTTGGGTTGCCACAAGACATTTACCCGGTGCCCGACTGGCCGCTCGCGCTGCATCGGCACTACACGCGGCAGGAGATCGCAGCCGCCGTCGGCTATGCGAAACCGGGGGCGAAGGGCGGCGTGCCGCAGGCAGGAATTCTAAAGGTGGACGGACAGCGCGAGCTGCTGTTCATCACCTTGGACAAGTCGGCGAAGAGTTTTTCGCCGACCACGCGGTATCGCGATTGCGCGATCTCGCCCACGCTGTTTCACTGGGAGACGCAGGGAGTAGCTAGTGTGCACAAGGAGAGCGGGAAGCGGTACGTGGAGTCGCCGGGGAACGGGTGGAGCTTCTACCTCTTTGTTCGCACAGATCCGGAGGCGCCGTATGCGTTCTGCGGGCAGGGCGTGTATCAGTCGCATGAGGGCGATCGGCCGATTGCGGTGACTTGGCGGTTGGAGTCGGCACTGCCGGCGGGGTTGTATCAGCGGTATGCGACACTCGCCCTGGGCTAGACGCGGCCCACCCGAACCGCGAGCAGGATTCGACATCTTGCGGTCGCCTGGCGCGCGTGCCGGCGAATCCCAAGCGGACCTTCGCAAACTATTGGCTTACGGAACGAATCGTCGCACACTCCTCGATCATGTCCTGTTCAGCCCCGACGAACGTTCCGGTGAGCTTGAGCATTGAAGGGGGTCAGCCGTGAAGCCTGCGGAAATAGTCCAGCTACTAGCGCCCACGACGCAAGATCTAGCGTCTCGAATTGGCGTGATGACGAAGGTATGGAAGGACCCAACCGCGAAGGTAACCGGGCGATTCTTCTACGTCGCATTTCGCGATAGCAAGCCGACGATAGACGACTTGATAACTATCGCACACGCGAGAATGATCAACTTTGCCATACCTCGGACGCGTATTGACGAGGCCCGCGCTGCAATGTCTAAGAACCCTGACGTTATGGACCCGTGGGTTCTCCTCACCACCGAGGCGCGCGACCTTTTCATGAAGACGCAAAAAGAGACAGGGCGCAGCGGCGAGCTGGGCGAGATCTTGTTGTACATGCTGATGGAATGGGTTCTGAAAGCCCCGATCGTTGCCTCCAAGATGTACTTGAAAACATCTCAGCAGATGCCCGTGCATGGCACTGACGGCATTCATCTCGGTTACGAGGGTGAAAATTTGATCATGTACTGGGGTGAATCAAAGATGCATGAAACGCTCCCCTCTGCTCTCGCGGATATCTCGAGGTCGATTCTGGAACATATCGACACGCCCGCGAAACGTGAACGCGAACTTCGCATCGTCAGCTCGAGCCTCAACCTCAGTTCGCTCCCCGACCTCGCGCAAGCCGCGCTCAAGGAATATTTCAATCCTTATGCACCCGAGAGCAACAAGCTCATTGATTGCTATGCTTGTCTCGCGGGATTTGACTCCGAGCTATATAAAAAAGTCGAAAGTTTAGGTCCGAACGAGTGCGAAGTCTCCTTCCGTCAGGAGTATGAAAAGCGAATCGAGACGGCGTGCTCGCTGATCGTGAAGAGGGTAGAGGCCGCGGGTCTACAGAATCTGCGCTTCTCGTATTTCTTGCTCCCATTTCCCTCTGTTAATGCCGCCCGCGAACGCTTTCAAAAGAAGTTGTGGGGTACCGCGTGAGATTAGTCGAAGCAGTTGCTCGCGATATCTGGTTAGCGCCTCGCTTTAGAGAGGACTTCGCTGCTGTCGAGGCGTCAAACCTTCTCTCTTCAGTTCGAAGCTCAATGAATGACGCCCAGCCTGCGTCGATCGAAGAGGGCGTGCTACGACGGTTGCTCCAATCGGCCATGATCTTTGCCGATTGCGAAGACCAGAAGTTTCGCGACGTTGCGCAGCGCATTTCGACTGCCGGTCTTCACGCCGCAACCGACGCACCGGCGAACCTCGTCAGCCTCTTTGGTCTAATACAAGCTCGACTCCGCAATTTCCCAGCGTTGCTAGGCGCGGAACGCGGACTACTAGCGCCGACGCAAGTGCCAATGACATTGCAGTTCGAGTTTATAAATGCGCGTAGCCAGCAGACCGTGACCGCGGGAGACACCGACGTTGTCCTGACCCCGTTCCAGTTGCGCAGTTGGCAAACCCTAATGCGTCGACATTCGGCAACCCTGTCTGCTCCGACGTCAGCTGGCAAGTCGTATGTCTTGTTGCTCTACATCGTCGAGCAGTTCAAGAATCGTCACGCCTCGTGCGTAGTGTACGTAGTCCCAACACGTGCTCTCATTAACCAAGTGTCTCAAGACCTTGAACGTGAGCTGAAGCGCGTGGGGCTTCGGGATGTCGCTTTGACGACAGTCCCGGTCAACATGAACACAGCGGATGACGCACGGGCCCTCTATGTGTTTACACAGGAGCGCCTTGAAGCGCTGCTCGTCGAGCATCCGCATTTGAGGCTCGACATTGTTGTAATCGACGAAGCGCAAATGATTGCCGTCGACGCTCGGGGGATCCTTCTCGAGTCGGTGATCGACAGAGTAAGAGAGAACTCACCAGCCGCACAGTTCATATTCAGTGGCCCGATGATCGAGAACCCCGATTACTTCGGCGCCGTGTTCGCTCTTCCGGACTTCCAATCTTGTGCAACAATCCAATCTCCAGTCACCCAGAATGTGATCTTCCTTGACTACAGATCACAGCCAGAGAGTGAAGTGACCGTCCGTCTCGGCGGTCTCCACGGCACGTATGATGTGACGACGGTATCGGTCCCTCCGTTGCTTGCCACAGATCTCGACCGGCTATCGTATCTCAGCTACCTTTTCGGCCGAAGTGAGGGTTCGATCGTCTACACGGGAGGAAAAGCCGACGCCGAGAAGATAGCAATCAAGATCGCCAACGAATGTGCTGACGACCGGTCTGACGAGCCGTCCATCGCGGAGCTGATCCTATTCGTTAAGAAGCATGTACACAAGGACTATGCTCTTGCCCAGACGCTGGCGAAGGGAGTGGGATTTCACTACGGCCATATGCCGAGTTTACTGCGGCGTGAACTCGAAGTTCACTTTAAGGAACGTGTCCTATCATTCCTTGTTTGTACAAGTACGCTACTTTATGGGTTGAATCTGCCGGCGAAAAACATCTTTCTCCAAAAACCTACAACCGGGCGTGGGTCGGCGATTGACGGGCCAGACTTTTGGAATCTTGCCGGACGGGCAGGGCGGCTCGGCAAGGGACGAGAAGGCAACGTCTATCTGATCAACTATGGTGATTGGGACACAACGCCACTGGTAGAACCAAAAGGGGCTCAGGTATCCTCGGCCCTTAAGGCCACGCTTGTCGAACAAGTGGAGGACCTCTCGTCCTTTCTGGGCGATTCGGAAATTTCTTCAGGCTCCCAGCCTGAGCTTGAGATAACGCTCGGCAAACTCTTGTTGGACCATCGTTCGGCAAATCTCGAACGAACGCTGAGCCGCTACCGACTAGCCGCGAACGAAGAATCGCTCCGGGGCATCGCTTCCCAAATCGCCAAGATCTCTGACGAGGTCGACATTCCTTCCGAAGTTCTGAATAAGAACATCGGAGTCTCGGTGTTTCGGCAGCGTGATCTCCTTGGCTATATGGTCAAGCGGCTAGGCGAGGTGCCACCAGAGGAACTCCTTCCTGTCCACCCGCTAGGCGCATTTAAGGATGTGCAGCAGAGCTACCTACGTGCTTTCAAGCGGATTCATACCTACCTCCTTAGATATCCCAGCTCCGATAAACGCCACTCCTTCTTTTCTACCCTTGCTATCCATTGGATGCGCGGCGATGCACTCCCAAAATTGATTTCCTCGGCAATTAGATACCATAAGAAGAACAACCCAACGCGAAGCGTCGCTAGAATTATTCGAGATACGATGGAGGTGGTTGAGGCCGACCTTCGCTTTCGATACGTCAAATACTTCCGGTGTTACAATGCTCTTCTCGAGGTCGCCTTCACGAAGACCGGGTTTGCCAACTACGTTCAGAGCATCCCCGACATTCCGCTGTTCTTGGAGGTTGGCGGGTCTTCTGGAGCGATGGTTAACCTAATGGCACTCGGCCTCTCGCGGACAACGGCTGAGGTACTTGTCGAATACGTGACCGACAAGGATATGACGATGCCGCAGCTTCGCCAATGGCTGTCGGAACAGCGTTTTGAACAGCTGGACATCTCGCCAATATGCATCCGAGAAGTTAAAGGCTTGTTGGAACGCGTGGCATGAGCGTTCGGTCACATCGAGGACTATCGGACCATCAGCTCATCGAGCTCGTCTTATGTAGGGGCGCAATGTCTCGGTTCGAGAGACATATAAAGGATGGCGGGGCGCGCCGTTTTGAGTCGTTCCTAGACAGTGTACGTCCGCCGCCTTGACTAGCACTCGAGTCACCTCGGAGGCTCTTGAAGAAAAATTGGCTCTTGCACCCCACGCTGCGACGATTGTATCGGCGCGCCGCGCAGCCGCGAGGATATGCCGATCGTTGTAGGGGCCGATAGGATCCCTCACGCGGTCCAACAACGAGGGGTCGGTAGCGCGGTATGCATACAGGTTACATACCTCGAGTACACGGTACCCCCAATCGAGAGCGAACCCTCGGCAACGGCGCAGTGTCGCGTCATCGCTCGACCCATCGGCGGTGCTGGGGTTAAGCATGACGAATAGGATTCGGTGGTGTTTTCCCTCTTGATTCAGAGTCCGCCACAAGCGGTAGCGGTAGACCCCGTCAATCGTCGCCCCCGATCCGGCTTGTGCACGCATGCCTGAGGGCTACCCCGTGATCGTGCAAAGGGGCAAGGTTCAGCGGCCTGGGACAGCACCTTTTATGACGTGCGCTTTCCAAGGGGGCCGGACGGTGCGAAGATACAAACAGGTGTAAGGTGTAGGACCAGGACCTATCCATGACGTTTTTTAGCAGTCAGAGCTTGCGGGCGCGGCTCAGCGCGGGGATCGTGTCGCCCTACGACGCAGCGCGAATTAAGCATGGCGCCTACGAGCTTTCATTGGGGCCCGAAGCGTTTATTGGGTCGACGACCTCCAAGATCAAGCAGACACTCGATGTGGGTCAGCAAATCCGGATCCCGCCCGGCCAGTTTGCTCTGCTGCTCGCCGAGGAAAGCCTTGAGATTCCAGCAGGCATCTTGGGGTTCATTTCGATACGCGCGGGAATCAAGTTCCGTGGCTTGGTAAATGTGTCGGGCTTTCACGTCGATCCTGGATTCACAGGACGCCTAAAGTTCGCCGTCTACAACGCTGGAAGCGAGGCTGTCGTTCTTGCGCGAGGAGAGCGAGTGTTCGCGCTTTGGCTCGGGGCGTTCGACCAAGACGTGGATGACCCCTATCACGGAGAACACTTCAAGCAGGACGGCATTACGTCGCAGGACGTCATGAGATTGCAGGGGCACGTCGCATCGCCGGCGGCGCTCAGTCAGGAGATAACGGAGCTCCGGTCAAAGATCTCACGTACCAGGTCAGAGCTTCGTCTTTCACAGGCACTCGCAATAGCGTTGATCGCAGCAGCGTTTGGCCTGTCCTGGACTCTTGCAGCGAATCGCGCTCACGAGCCCCCTCCGGCGTGCTGCAAGTAGGCCGTTCAGGAGACGGGACAGTATTCATCGTCGCCCGGATTGTGAAATTCACCAGCCAACTTAAACTCCAATGAATGTCTTGCTAAGTCAGCCACCACCCACCCACGTCGGTGGACTGCTAGCTCCCGAAAGACCTTGAATCCATCAAGAATGGCGAGTTCCCATTGCCACGCCGCGCACCGCTCGGCCTCGTACCCCCGAACGAAGTTTCGCGCAATCTTCAGTAAGTCGTAGTCTAGTCGGTCGAGACCTTTGAATAGTGTTCGCTCAGACGCTCGACCGAAGATGAAGGTCGCGATGCCTTCCTCTATGAGGATTGCGCGGGCGCCATCTTCGTTTTCGTCTAGTTCCGGTCGGCTCTTCCGCTTGATATGGAACAAACTTCTCAGGACGGGAGACCATCCTAGATGTACGGCATACGCAATGTGAAAGACATCGTGAAAGCGATAGTCATCTAACTTCGCCTTGTTGTCTGTAAGTCTATCTCCGACAATAACGCCGTTTCTCTTTTGTAGAACGTACGTCTTCCCGTTCACCGTGTGTTCCTCGATAAAGATGTTGAACCTACGCGGGAGTTGTTCGGTTAATGGCAGGTTGTCGTCACCTATCGGTGGGTACACATGGCGCAGTGGCCAGCGTCCGAAAACCTTCTCAAGGTTGAGTCGAGCGGCCCTATCGAGGTCGATACCCGCTGTTGTCGCAGCTAAGGCGATCTGTTGTAACATTGACCTCACGCGTGCTTGCCACATAGGGTTGCGCGCATGAAGCGCGCCAACGAGTGCGCCAGCTTCGCTAGCTAGCTCAACCAGTGCTTCGGTGACAGCGATCGATCCTGCAGAAGCTGAAATCGATTGGAACGTAGCCTTCTCGTCGCCTGAGCGCTCGCCCGTCCCAGCGAGGGCTGAAAGGTCCAGATTTGCGCGGGTCGCGATTGCCGCTAAATACCAAAGCACATCGCCGAGCTCCTCGAGAATTTCCGCGTGATAGGTTGGGTATGCAGCACCTTCTCGACGCTGTTTCTTGAGAGCTGCCACCAGGCCCCCAACTTCTCCGAATGCGCCCAGAACAGGCGTCAGAAAGTCGTCCGCTGGCATCTTGTCGGTAAGATGCGCGGCACGTTGATACGCGTTGAGCGCCACGGGACCGTCTATCGAGACGAAGTCCGGAAGCTCAATAGTCGACGTTTGACGAGCAGCTTCGGTCACGGCGCATGAGCTTACACGCGCGCCGCGGCAGCGCAAACTGCGCGAACACGCCAGTTGGTACAGTACAGGCCTCTTAGAGAGCGATCCGAAGGAAGCCTTGGCGTCTCGCGCTCAAGTTCCAAAGGCGAGTGAGAGCTGCACTGCGCGGCGAGGTTGGCGTTCAGTGGTCGTCCCCACGAGTTGGCGCGTCATCGGAGGCGTCAGGTTCCATTTTGGCGGGTACCACTGCGGCAACGCGCGATCGTTGGGTACAAACCGCTGTTTGATTCTGGTGCGTCCCGAGTCCCCGGCAAACTCCGGATGAGCCACCCGCGAATACTTATCAACCTCACAGAACAAGTTCTGGCAGTCAATCAGTTGCAGCGGTCGTCCCCAAAGGTCATGAAACGTAAGACCGAGGCGAGCAAATTCTTCTGAAGCTCGGTCTGCCATGGCTCGAATTAGATCGGCATTGGACAAACCACCCGTATCTGCGAAGCACTTACTAATTCCGTTTATAGCTCCAGGACCGGCGACCACAAAGTCCATTTCAGAAAAGTCGAGTAATTCGGAATAGTTCAAATCAATGGCATACTGAAATGCGAGGAAGTCCCCCATTGACGGGTAGGTGCGGATGACAGCGAAAACCCTCTCGAGTGCGTCAGCACTCTCCAGCTGTTCCGGCAACCGCTGTCGCATCATGTGCTCCAAGAGCTGCAGGTGGTTCTGATGCTTCCGGACGTTCCCGAACGCCGGTGACGGCATGATGTACGCGGCCGAATAGATGGCGATCTTCTCGGCTAACGCGTCATCGAGAGGCTTTGAGTATCTGTCGAACTTGAACGTAGCCCATGAGGGCATGCCGATGGCCTTGACCAACCGCTCCCACGTCTCAATCTTGTTGAAGAACTTGAATAGGAGTACACGAAATACGATCTCATCGGCAGATTGAGAACCAGAGTAGATAACATTGCGGATCAGATACTGACTGACCCGATCCGCTGCTCGATATGCATTGGTAAACCTATGCTCCTGAATAATGTGGTCGTCCGTCCAGGGCGGAGGTGAGCCTTCCACGCGTCGACAGAATAGTTCCTGACGCTTCGCTGCGAATTTCCAGTATGTGTCGTACACTGGCGTGACCCACACGGCGTGGCGCGGCGTAAATTGGATGGAGCGGACGGACGATTCGGCAACCACGGTTCAATGCCTTTCGCTCGAACATAGCCACCGAGTAAGCAGCCATGCAAACTGGGACGCTAGACCAATAGGTGGCTAATGGAAAGAGCGAAAACCGCGGTACTGGCCGTACAACTGACGGGTATCGCTCGAGGCACGGGTCCCCGCCTGAGCAGCGTACAGCTTGTGCATACGCTCTCCACAGGATCTCCCCTGGATCCACTCTAGGGCGGTGCGCCCTCACCGCGGCATCGCCGTCCTACGCTTCATGATCGGCGGGGGCTCAGGAGCGCTGAGCCCCTGACTCTCGCTAGTTGCCCGTCCCGGCGGCGCTGGGCATATCGGAGGCGCTGGCTTGTTCGTGGGTACACTGAAGGCACCGTACCCTGCAACGACCGTGACCGACCAGGATCGGTTCGATCTTTGGGAACGTTTGGGACCCCAGATAGGTGAGCTCGTGCGCACCCCGGACGTTCGCGTGCTTGCGTAAGGACTTGTGGTTCAGAACTACGCTTATGTCTAGGGCAGCGACCCGTGGGCGCCTCCCAGACGAGGCTCGAGTGAACGGCTACCCTCTGCAAACTCGGTTGCTGACTGACCGCTTCGTGTCCACTGCTCGATCCTCTCCACCCACATTGCCTACGGACGTGGCTTCATGCGCGCGAGATGCCGACCAAGCACCCGCTGCGGAAGAACGGGCTCCGTGCAGCGCATACCAGATCACGGCGTTCGATGTAGGTCATCGGTTGAGCAGGAAATCCTCTAAGACCAGCACGTCGATGTGTGAGAGCTCGCCCAGCAGCAAGGGGTACGCGCCGGATGCACACGCGCCAGCGCAAGCTCCTCGAGTACGCGCGGGACGCCGTAGAAGAGGGCGCGGTAGCAGGTGCGGCAAGTCGCGTCGGTGACCGCCGGGCCGAGTTAACTTTCCCGACGCCGGTAGTGTTTCGGCGCCTCGCTCGGTCAGAGCGCCGTCAGTTCGCCCCATCGAACACTGCCCCGGTCCAGCCCCTCCCAAGTTCGGCTCACCACACTTCGCAAGGGGTCTCACCCCTCCCAAAGTACGACCAATTGAACAACACCCCCGGTCAGACCGCCCACCCAATTCGACCATTCGAACAACGCCCCGGTCACCCCCCCCCACAAAATCCATCCAGCGGAACTTCGACGCGGTCACACCCCTCCAAACCTCCATCCAGCCGTGCATCGGAGGGGTTTCACCCGCCCCCGTCGCGAACTCGCGCGCAAAAAAAAGATCCCGCCCACCGAAATTCCCGCAACCCGCCCCCACCCCGCCCGACTTGTCGTCACTGACGGAAATCCCCGTCAGCAAATCAAACAAGGAGACGAGGTCATGGAAACGATTGCAAACTTTGGTGACGAAAAGCTAGCGAGCGAAGCACTCGCACGCGTAAAGCCTCAGCTGGCGGAGCTCCAGCCGGAGCAGCTGCTCCAAGTGAACTTGGATGTACAAACGGCGGCGAGCACCGTGCTCGGCGCGCTGCCCGAGATCCGCGCGTTCCGCGAGCGCATCGTGAAAGAGCTGCCGGCGTTCGACGTAGCAGCGTTCGATCGCTTGGAGGACTACGTGCTGGCGCTCAGCGCCGCGCAGGCGGCGTTTCAGACGGCGACCGCGCCGTCTGACGATCTGGAGCCGTTGGCCGCGGAGGGCATGAAGCTGCGCGAGATGTTGCTCGCGGAGGCGAGGGCGCTCTCGCTGCGCGGCTTGGTCGATAAGCACAAGTTGGACAACTTGAAGGGCGCCACGAGCCGCATGAATATCGCGCAGGATCTGCAGGCGCTGAGCACCGTGCTGCTGGATAGCTGGTCGAAGATTCAGGGGAAGACGCCGACCACGCAGGAGGATTTGCTGACGGCTTCACGCATCGGCACGCGACTCACGCGCTTGGTCGGTGCTCGGGATCAGGGACCAGCGGTGGTGGCCGAGGCGACCGATCAGCGACTGCGCGTGTTCACGCTCATGCTGCGCACGTATGAGGAAGCGCGCGCGGCGATTGGATACCTGCGGCGCCGCGAGGAAGATGCGGAGTCGATTGCGCCGACTCTCTATCCCGGTAAGGGTAAGCGCCGCGCGAGCGAGACCGAACCGGCGTCGCCGACCGTGCCGCAACCCGCGACCGGCAGCGCACCCGTCTCAGTCGACAAAACGCAGCCCATTCCCGTCGTCACCCCCGCGCAGATCGCAGCAGCCAACGCCGCGGCGGCGCAGAAGGGTGCGCCTGCGCCCAAGGATCCGTTTCTGTCCTGAAGCGCGTGCGCGAAGCGATGTGAACAGCGAGAGGAACCAAGCATCATGAAACCGCGGTTGAACCTGGGGGCGTGGCGGCAGTTGAATGGGGCGGAGGGCGGCCAGGCTCTCTGGTTGCCCGCGGAGCACTTGGTGACTCACGGCGTGGTCGTGGGCATGACGGGCAGTGGGAAGACCGGCCTGGTCACGGTGATGATCGAGGAGGCCGCGCGCGCGCAGGTGCCCACGGTGGTGATCGACGTCAAAGGGGATTTGCCCAATCTGCTGCTCGCCTTTCCGGGGTTCGAGTCCGCAGCGCTCGAG
>Ga0134124_10003554_pt1 | contig 12538 bp, 14 predicted proteins | sample KB304_FD_96880 | JGI IMG/M metagenome (GOLD analysis project Ga0134124, IMG submission 96880) | Terrestrial soil microbial communities without Nitrogen fertilizer from Kellogg Biological Station, Michigan, USA - KB3-0-4 | ecosystem: Environmental > Terrestrial > Soil > Unclassified ... | reverse complement strand
TGACGCGTACCAGGAGCAGCTGGCCGACGCCATCATGCGCGGCATCCACCGTTATTTCGCGAAGAATCCGCCGCTGGCCCGCAGCCGGGCGCTGTGAGTTGACAGCGGGACAACGCCGCGCGGGGAGTCGAGCGGGCGGATCAACATCCTGACCGGGGCCCACCGCACCACGATCTCGGAGAAACCTGGGCGTCCGCTTCGCCGCTGCTCGAACTGACCTTACCGACCCATCGGCGACGTTCGCGGAACTCGATTCACGGCGGAAAAGCAGACTTTCGCCGCGAAGCTATGCGGCCCTTCGCACACCTAGCGGTGCGCCTGAGGCGGCTGCAACCGAATCTGCTCGACGTCAGCGCGGGCTGTTAATTCGTAGTGCCTCAAATGCAGCCGTCAAACACCCGCGGATGATTTCCATCCTGGTTGGAGGATCCCCCGAACCCGACCGGTAGCACTAATGCAGCTGGCCAGTGCCGTCCCTCAGTTGCTGCATGAGTGTCGTCATGCCGGTTGCCGACAAGCCGGATCGATTGAGGCTGGAATTCATGAACTCGCTCATGGCCGTGGACAGTCCGGCGCGTCCGGCGTCGGGCTGCATCATGTTGGAGCCCGTTACGCCCATCATGCCACCGCCTGTCGTCGTGGTGCCGCCCGCCGACATACCGCCGCCCATGGCGACCTGGGTACCGGAAGCCTTGCCGTCGATGACGCCATCTGCGGCGTCGTTCATCATGGCCGTGACGAATCCCGACGAGCTGCTCATGCCGGCGCCTTTGGCGTACTGCGACATCGCGGCCAGGGCCATGCCGTAGTTCATCATGTCCTGCGTCGCGCCGGTGGCCGATCCGGGCACGAGTGGGTTGATCGGCTGGGTATGCAGGATGTCGTGCACCATGAAATAGTTGCCCACTGCCGTATTGGCCACGGCGATATTGGCGTCCGTCAGGCCGCCGGACATCCGCTGGGCCATCGCCTGCGCCATCGCTGTGAGCGGCGTGACTGCAATGCCTTTCACGTTGGCGCCGGCGGCAATCGCCGGCAGCACTGCCGTCATCACGTCGCCTGCTCCCATCGTCATCGGGATGCCGGTGGCCTCGTCGGTGTAAGTGCCGCCATTCATCTGCAGCATGACCGGCCCGGCGTAACTGCCCATTGGCATGGTGAAGGCGCCGCTTGCGTCAGTGAGTGCGCTGGAAATGGGGGCGCCCATCACGCCGCCGCTCACCGCGAACGCCCGGACCGTGGCGCCGCTCACGGGGCCCTTGACGACATTGCCGCTCACAGTGCCTTGAGAGGGTGGCGTCGTGGCCGCTTCGGTGCCGTCGATGCTGCGGCTGCCGCCGCCGCCGCATCCGGCCAACAGCAATGCGGCCACCGCGGTCAAAGCGAGGGGAAGATGTCTTGTCAGTTTTTGCGTGCGTGTCATGATCATTTCCTTAATAGAGTCGGTCATCAAAGCTTTCCATTGGAGCTGGACAGTTTTTGCACCAGCGCCGCAACGTCCGTGGCCGTGAGGCCGGACTTGTTCGTGGGTGACATCACGAAATTCATCATCCCCGTGGCCAGCCCGCCGGTTCCGGCGGCAGGCGACATCGGAGAGTTGCCCATCATTCCCCCCATGGTCATGGAGATGGAACCGGCCCCCTTCTTGCCGTCCATCATTCCATCGGACGCGTCATTCATCATCGCCGTCACTAGGGCCGAGGTGTTGGTCATGCCGATCGACAAGGCGTACTGCGACATCGCCGCGAGCGTCATGCCGTAGTTGCGCGCGTCCGCGCTTGCGGTCGCGCCCGAGCCGGGCAGCAGCGGGTTCATCGGCGCAACGTGCAGGATGTCGCTGACCGAGAAGTAGTTGCCCATGGCCGTGTTGGCGGCGGCGATATTGGCATCGGTCATGCCGCCAGTCATCTGCAGCGCGCGGGTCTGCGCCATGGAAGTGACCGGCGTCACCTGGATTCCACTGACGGTGGCGCCGCCTGCCACGGACGGCAGCGCGGCGGTCATCACGTCACCGGAGGCCATGGTCATGAGCGCACCGGTCGCCTCGTCCCTGAAAGCTCCCGCGCTTGCCTGGAGCATCAGCGGCCCGCTGTAGGAGCCAATAGGCAGGGTGAAGTTGCCGTTGCTATCGGCCGTAACCGATCCGAGGGCCGCCCCCATCTGTCCGTTGGCGACGGCGTAGGCATTGACGGTCGCATTGGCCGCCGGGCCCTTGATCACTGAGCCGCTGATGAAGCCGGTGCCGCCGGAGCCTACGCCGTCGCCGCCACCGCCGCAGGCGGCCTGGAGTAGCGCCGCCCCGACCACCGCGACGAGCAGCGGGATCCTGAACAAGCTGGATTTGGCCATTTGGAAGTTCCTTGAAGATCGGTGGACGAGCGGATCAAGCCTTGCGATCCGGCTCGTAATAGAAGTACATGCCGATGCGCATGCGCTGGTCCGCGCCCTGCTGGCCGAAATCGTCCTCGCGCAGCGCTGTGGCCCTGCGAACGATCTCGGGGAAGGCAGCCTTCCAGGTCTTGCGCACCAGGGCCCGCATGCGTTCTACCGATTGCGGCCGCAGGTTGTCAGCGTAGATGCTCTGCTCCAGCATGGGCGGCGTCGCACCGAGCACGTTGTGCACGGCGGCGGCGAGATGGTCGGACACGTTGTCGGACAGCAGTTGCAGCATCTCCGGCGTTTCTTCGGTCGGGACGAAGGCGTCGACCCGGAGCCGGACCTGGTCCTCGGCATCCTCGCCGGCGCCCGCAACCAATTCGGCGACCCCCAGGCGCAACAGCTCCCGCAGCACCGTGCCGGGGCGAACGTCGTTCGATACCGACGCGGCCAGGGCTTCGAACGATCCGGCGCCGCCCTTGCGTTCCAGCACCCGCGGGCGACCCCGGGCATCGCAGTAATCGGGATCGGTCGACCAGCGGGTGAATGCGGTCATGACCGCGCCGAAGGTCTTCGCTTGGGGACGGGGCCGTCCGACCGAGCGCCACTCCCGAACGTCCTTGCGATGGATACCGGTCAATGTGCTCACACTCGAGTCGTTGACGCGCACGCCGCTGTCTAGCAGCACGGCCGGTGCCTCTTCCAGGAGTGCCTGCTTGAGCGCGGCGACGAGGCGCTGGAAGGTGACCCCCTCGCGCAGTAGCAGCGGAAGCAGGGGCGCAAGCACCCGAACGGCGGCGGCAAGGACCAGATCGGCGCGGGATTCGACGGGCGCCACGGCTGGATTCGGCATAGTGGGAATATATCCCACCTTCAATCAAGTCAGCCTTTCCCGTGCGCAAACCCTTCGTTCCCTTGATCCAGCGCAAACCGCTGACGGATCGCGACCAAACGATCGAACTGCCGCCGGCTTCATCAGCCAGCGGTCTGTGCGTGTTGGCGCCGGCCCCAGGACTGAGCCATCTTGCCGATGGTTCTGTGAGCCACCTGACCGCGTGGGAATTGCTGCTGCGATGCATCTTCCATCGATCCGCCTGGCTCACTGCAAAGTCGGCATGACTCCAGAAACCTGACTCAATCTGATGCCGGCGCCAACACCTTCATCCATTTCGTGGGCGCTCCCTCACCGCATACTGCAGCCCGACGAGAGGAATTTAGTACGGGAGTGATTCGGCCGATGCGCTATGGGACCGACCGCTCGGTGCTTCTCAAGATCGCTCGTATGCACTACCTGGTCACGAACTGACCTCCTCCTGGAACGATGCCATTCATCATCCAAGAACTTGGCTCCATCTGCCATGTCGCTCCGTTCCGCATCTCCCGCCCTGGCCGCTGCACTGTTGTTCGGCGCCAGTACACCGCTTGCCAAGCTATTAGTGGGCGACATGCCGCCGCTGCTTCTGGCCGGGCTTCTCTACCTGGGCAGTGGGCTCGGACTGACTGCTGTGCTGTTGGTACAGCACTTGGAGCGCGAGTCTGGCGACCAGGCAAGCGACAGTTCATTGCACATTCCGCGCAAGGAACTGCCGTGGCTGCTCGGGGCAATCTTTTTCGGGGGTGTGGTCGGTCCCGCACTGTTGATGCTAGGCCTCACGCAGACTAGCGGCGCCTCAGCGTCACTCTTACTCAACGTCGAAGGAGTGCTCACGGCCGTCATTGCCTGGATGGTGTTCAAGGAGAACGCCGACCGGCGGATTGTGCTCGGAATGGTGGCAATCGTGGCCGGCGGCGCGCCGCTTTCGTGGGAACCCGGCGGGGCGACCTTTTCCAAAGGCGCACTTTTCATTCCGGGCGCTTGCCTGTGCTGGGCCATCGACAACAATCTGACGCGCAAGGTCTCGACCAACGACGCGGTATTGGTCGCGTGCTTAAAAGGCTTGGGCATCGCCGTCAGGCCAGATCAGGATTCATCAGGGCGCCAACTTGCCTGCTCGAGAACTGCGATAGGCGGACCGGCCGCGCCTCTTCGCTCGTGACGTCGGCATGGTTCGTTCCCCGCTCGGGACGATGACGGGGAGCGCCGCGGATAAGTGCGGCTGTTCGAGCTGGCGCAAACGGTTCGTGAGTTCTGCGGCTGATTGGCACCAGTTCTCTGTCAGTTGCGACAGGATTGCTCCTCGAATGGTTGCTGGAAGTGTGTCGTACTCGGTGGCGGTAAGCAACAGTGCACCAACCGGTGCTCCGGCATAAAGAAGCGCGATAACGTGGTCAGCTTCGCCACGACGGCCGCGATGCACGTGTTCCCATACGGATGTGCCATCTTCTTCCCGAGCCCAGAGCACCTGGACGTGGGCATCGAGTCCGCGTAACAAAAGGCGATCGAACGTTCCGTTGAACCGGGCGGGCACACCCAAGTCCGACAACGCCGCCCCCAATCCGTCGCCAAAGGCAATGGTGAATTTTCGCTTGGCCGCGCGAACTGCGCGAGCATGGGCGCGCCGCATTCGGAGGTCAGCCCCCGCTTCGCGCAGTGCCGCCGGAAATGAGCCGAATTCCTCGCGATAACGGGCCACGTCCATGCAGCCCGCTTTTCGGATTAGGTGCTGAGGCAGGTAAGGGTCCTGCTCGAGCGCGCGCCGAAGATCATCGATCATGGCAATCCGCGAGCGTCCCTTGGGATTTTTGAGTCTCTCCTGCACGAGCGCCCAGGTCTTATCCTCAACAATCCTAGGAACTACGCCAATTGAAACTGCGGGCGAACTCATGCGAGCTCCGGCGTGCGTCCGTCCCCAGACAAAGTTGCCGATCACAGCCTCGTTGTGCAACAGCCGCGTGATTCTGGCTCGCGTGATAGGAAATCCCGCTGCATCTGTCCACCCCTCGCGTTGGGAGATTTTCCAGATTCCCCAGGTCGTCTGTTCGCGCGCCGCGTACAGCCTGAATATGCGGCGCACCAATTCGACCTCATGCTCAGGACCCAAGACCCAGGCTATCCGGTCCGTCGCCGTGAGCTTCCGGTACCCGTTTGAAATCGGTGTGCGCGACTGGCCGTCAGCCGAGACCGAAACGCGCCGGTATCCGATGCACGGAATTCGGCCCATCTGGAAGCCATTTGCGACCACTCGGTCTTGGCCGGCGCGGCACTTCACTCCCAGTTCTCGGCTGTACTCAGCGGCCATGACGCGCTTCAGGTACTTCTGTATGGAAGCCATTGGCGTGATCACGTCGTCGAATTACTCCGCAACATAGCGAACCTGGACTCCGTTGCGCCGACAGTGGTACTCGTAATAGGCAGCCTCGTCCACGTCTTGAAATCGTCCCCATCGGCTAACGTCATAGACCAGAATCAATCCGAAATCGTGCGGGCCGGTTACGTCACGGATCAATCTCTTGAGGCTTTCCCTGCCGGCTATGGTCATACCGCTCTTACCCAGATCTTCGTAGCTTGCAACGATCCGGATCTCGCGAGCGGCTGCGTATGCAGCGATGGCCTCCTTTTGGTGTTCCGGGGAGAGATCTTGGCGGTCGGTGGACATGCGGATGTACTGCGCCGCCCGTTTCATATTGTTCATCGCGATCTCCTTTGGCCGCCATGTGGACGCGGTGCCGCTATGGATCGAAGAAATGTCTTTGGTCCCAGTCATTCTTATCGCTCTGCCAAAAACGCATGTCACCTCGACTACGTCCGTGCCGGATAACGCCCTGCTGCAGGAAGTTTCTTACGTCGCGCAGCATTGCGCGCCTACGCGGCGCGGACACCAAAAGCTCTAGTCTGTCCCTGAGTCACACATCCAGTCCACAACTTGCATGCGGAGCGACCAGTGAGCGACCCCCGGGCCTCCTCGCAAAAGTATGAGACCCTCCAGGCGGTGTTGAACTGGTTCGCAGTGGCGTTGATGCTGACCGCGGGGATCATCCTCGCAGCTGCCGATGCGCCCATCACTACACCGAACTTGATGATTGCCTCGACGGTGCCCCTTCTCATTCGACTTTTTGCACACCGGCCAGGCGCGCCCGCAGGGGCGCGTCTTCTTGCGTTGGGCCTGAACTGGGTCGCAGCAGTGCTTGTGGGCGCACTGGCGGGCGCTGCATTCACCGGAATCGGCGGCACGTACGGGCTATTCCCGCTGCTCGGATGCGCTGCGCTACTCTACTGCTGGAACGCCGCCGGTCTTGTTCTTGCCTCATTGTGAGTAAGAGCACTGCTGCTTCTGTTAAGGGGTTGTCGGACACCTGCCAGCGCTCGCGGCAATGCGGCTGTCAACGCTGGCCTGAGGGCAGTCAGGCGAGTCTTCGCAGAGGCCGGTCTTGTGGAATTGCAGCCGGCGACCATCGGCCGTCTGCGATCAGAGCCGCCTGCCAATGGCGTCGGTTGAACGGGCACAGCCGACCCTCCTCGGTCGTTCGATGTCGCAATCTCGAAGTTCTGAAGCAGCCCTTCACGAAAGCGTGGGATCTGCGGATCGGCTGAGTCGGAAATCAACTAACAGATACTCTATAGGTGCCGCTGCGTGGCGTGCTGGGCAAGGACCGGGAAGATCGGAAATCGTTTGACTAGGCCGTTGAAGCTCACCGGTGCCTCCTTCGCCGCAAGCCCAGCCCGACCAAAGCAATAGCGGCGAAGACGGCTGCTACCATCCCGACGCGCGCGAGGATGAGCAGGGACGAAGACTGAGAGCCCGAGCGCAATCGGGTGACCTGCGCCTCGGTCACCTGCGCCTCGGGATTGCCCCACCGGTGCAGAATGTAGTTGCCGAGGGTCGTGAGCTGCGTATCGGACAGCTCCGCCGCGAATCCGGGCATGTGCACTCCCGATTGGCGGTGCAGACCCTTCAGCATGACCATGACGAGGTTGTTAGTGGTGGCGCGACCGAGCGCTGCGTTGTGGAGCAGCGACGGCAAGCCACCCTCGAAGCTGCCCTGTCCCTGCGCTTGGTGGCAACTTGCGCAGAAGGCGTCGTATAGCTGGGGGCCGCTCAACTGGGCGTGGTCTTTCGGCCAGGGCTCGCCCCGCACACTGTCGAGATCGTCGGCCGGCTCGCCCCAAGCGTAAGCAGGACGCGCGTCGCCCGTGTCGTGCACGGGCGTGACCGTTTTCAGGTATGCGGCAATCGCTTCCAGGTCTTCGGGCGCGAGGCGCTGCAAGCTGAAGTCGACCGCTTCGGCCATCGGGCCAGCGGCCTGGCTCTTACCGGGGACATGTCCCTCTCTCAGATATCGCACGAGCTCTGCCTGGCTCCAGCCGCCGATGCCGCTGGTCGCATCGGCCGTGATGTTCGGGGCGTGCCAAGGCCAGATATCGCCACCGGCGAGGTCGCGCGACCTGTCTTCCGCCATCAACAGGCCGCGGGGCGTATGGCAAGCGCTGCAATGCGCAAGGCCCTGCACGAGGTAGGCCCCGCGATTCCATTGCGGTCCTTTCGCCGGATCCGGCCGGTACCGTTCGTCCTTGAGGTAAAGGGCGTTCCACAGCGCCATCGAGCCACGGATGTTGAATGGAATGGGCAGCCGGGTGGGCGGCGGATCGCTTTCAACGGGGGCGACCGCCTGCGTGAAGTAGGCGTACATCGCCGCTACATCCTCATCGCTGACGCTGGCGTAGGAGGTGTACGGCATCGCCGGATACAGGTGGGCTCCGTCCGCCCGAATGCCGCGGCGCACCGCGTCCGTGAACTGGGCCAGCGTGTAGTTGCCGATGCCGTGGGCCTTCGATGAGGTGATGTTGGTCGAGACGATGGGCCCGATCGGTGTCTGCAACGCCAGCCCGCCGCCCATCGGCCGGCCTCCGGGCGCCGAGTGGCAGGCAATACAATCGCCGGCCACCGCCAGGTACTCGCCGCGCCGCACGAGCCCCTCATCCACTGCGCCGTACGCCACGGTCGAAATGGCCGCTGCCGCGAACACCAGCGCGCAGGCGAGCCGCAACGGCGCAACCCGTGTCATGTGCCCACCGGTGCGGGGCTGGAAGGGCGCGGCAGGATGTGGTGGACCATCCGCAATGCCACGGCGACGGCGTTCTCGGTCGAGTTGCATGTACCCGACGTCGGCAGCACGCCAGTGCCGGCGAGGAACAGGTTCTCGTGGTCGTGAGCTCGACCGAAGCCGTCGCACACCGACCGGGCTGGATCGGTGCCCATGCTCAGGGTGCCGCAGATGTGCTGATTGTTTGCGAAGTCGCCTTCCTTGCTGGGCCTCAGGTTCGTGCCGCCCATCAGTTTCGCGATGCGCTCGAAGTCCTGCTTCGAGCGCTCGTGACCCCTGCGCGTGTAGTCGTCAATCGAATAGCGAGCCTGCGGCTTGGGAATACCCATCGCATCCTTCTGGTCGGCTAACGTGATGCGCCTATTCGGGTCGGGCAGGACTTCGAGCACGTTCTTCACGTTCAGTTCGTGGGCGGCGCTGCTGCGCAGGCGACGCGCGAACTCGGGACCGTATACGCCCTGCGCGATCAGGGATCGGGTGGCGCCGTCGACGCGCGAGATATTCGTGAAGTCGAGCCGGTAGGCTGCATGTTCCTTGCGAAACGGGCCGTCCCGCATGGTGTTGATGGAGCTCGGGCTTTGCGGCCCCCGACCAGGCCAGAGGTCTTCCTCGGCATCAAATGTCAGTGACGTGCTCGGATGGTCCATAAGGTTGCGGCCGACCATGTCCGAGCTGTTGGCGAGTCCGCGCGGAAAGCGGTCGCTTGCGGACAGCAGCAGCAGGCGCGGGCTCTCGATGCCATTGGCCGCCACGATGAAGAATTTGCCGCTGACGCGGTGCGAGCGCTTGTCCGGGTCGTAGAAATGGGCCGCCGAAATCCGCCCGCCTGCGTCGTGTTCGAGCTTGTAGACGTTGGCATTGGGCAGCAGCTTCACGCCCGCGCGTTCGGCGGCCGCCGCGGCCAGGCCGCCGTGGTATTGCGCGTCGATCGGGCAGATCGGCTGGCAGCTGTTGTTGCCGCAGCATGCGGGTCTGCCGTCGTAGGGCCGGCTGTTGCGCGCCGTGGTGTTGGTGACGACCTCATAGGCAGGTGCAAGCCGCTCGCGAATGCGCCGCATCGCGTAGGGCTCGACGACCGGCTCCATCGGAAAGGGTTTGGCGCGCGGTGAGCCGGTATTGGGTGCGCCCGAGACGCCCATGATCTCCTCGGCCTCCTGATAGAAGGGCTCGAGCTCGTCGTAGCCAAAAGGCCAGTCGACGCCCACGCCATACAGGCTGCGGGTCCGGAAGTCGCTGGGGACGTTGCGCCACGCCTGCGCGGCCCAATGCCAACTCGAACCCCCCACCTGCCGCAGATACTCCGCCGGGTAGGGGTAAGGACCGGCCTGAATGAGATAGCCATTGTCGTGAGGCGCGTAGACGGGATGCGGCGCCCAGGGCGCGGGCGGGTACGGGGAGACCCAGTCGCTGCGGCGCGGTGAGTTGCGAAAGCGCGCGACCAGTTCCGACCGGGTGACGCGCGGTCCGGCTTCAAGGATGAGCACGGAAGCACCTGCGAGTGCCAGCTTGTGCGCCACGAGCGAGCCGACAATCCCCGAGCCGACGACGACGTAATCCGCGGATGATTCGTTGGACATTGTCGTTACCCTCAGGTTGGCTTGCGGGCCCAGCTGCCGTAAGGGCCGTAGGCGTAGGTCGGCGGCTTAAGCACGTCGGCCACCAGCTGCGCGTTCAAGGCCTTCTCGAACGCGAGGCTGCGCGCCTTGTCCCCTTCGCCGACAATGCCGAGCCACCACGCCGTGGCGATGGTGCGCGGTAGTCGCGCAAGCGGAGACTTTTCCTCGTCCAGCAGGGCCTGCAGGCGCATCGGATCCACCTTGCGATCGTTCACGAATGCGAGCAAGTCCCGCGTGGCGGCGGCAAATCCCGCATCGTCGGTTTTCAGGGCAGCGAACAGCCGGTCTGCCTGATGCGTGTCGAGCATCGTGCGGCCCACCAGGATCGCTGACAGCGCGAGAAAACCCGCTTGTTCCGCATCGGCGGGGGCAGCAAGCGCCCAAGGTACGAGCGAAGCGGCAAAACCGCCAACAAAAACCGACAAGACGGTCCGGCGGCGCGGTGGCGACGAAGTCATGGCACGTCCCCTCACGCCAGGGCGTAGGTTCCGGCGCCGGTGATGGCGAGCAGCAGCAGCCCGCCCATGATGCCCAGGTTCTTGAAGAAGTTCAGCTGGTTCTCGTGACGGGTCTGCCCTTGCAGGGTCCAGAAATGATGCCCAATCAATGCGGTGCCGAACGTGAACAGGCAGAGCACCAAGGCGAGCGGACGCACCCAGATGCCTAGCAGTAGCGCAGCGCCCACGAAGAACTCCATGACCACAGACACGGCTGCCGCGGCCTCGGGAAGCGGAGCGCCCACCGACCGCATGTAGCCGACCGTGCCAGCGAAGCCAGTAATTTGCTGCCAACCCGTTAGCAAGAACAAGGCGCTCACCAGCGCCCGCGCCAGCAAGATTAGGGCATCGATGCGGGCGGACAGGAATGTGTCGAGCACAGCCATCGGCGTGTGCTCAGCCGATATAGCCTTCAACGGTTTTCGGATCGCGCACGTCGGCGGTGTCCGGGTTCTCGCCGAATTCGCGCTTGGCGCGCCGCTGGCGCAGCAGGTCCCAGCATTGATCGAGCTCCTCTCCCAAGTGCCGCAGCCGCTCGCCATTGTGGTCGGGCTTACCGGCGTCCTCGCGCAGACGATTTTCTTCCTCGACAAGTTCGGAGATATGGCGAAGAATGGTCGAGTCGCTCATGGCTGTTCCTTGAAGTTCCGTATCTAGCATACGCCCGATCATGGGGTGCGGTGGAACAGGCGCGAGCCCAACAATTCGAGGAGAACGTCATGATCGATACAGCTACCGGCCCGTACGCGATCGTCTTGCTGCGCTTGTGCCTGGGCGCGATGTTCATTGCGCATGCCATGCTTAAAGTGCGTGTCTTCACCATTCCCGGTACGGTGAAATATTTCGAATCGCTGGGGCTGCCGGGTTTCTTCGCTTACATCACGATTGCGGCGGAGCTCGGGGGCGCGGCGGCATTGATCCTTGGCATCTGGCCGCGCTATGTTGCCTTGCTGCTCGTTCCGCTGATGCTGGGAACCATCGTCACGGTGCACGGCAAGAACGGCTGGCTGTTCACCAACAAGGATGGAGGCTGGGAATACCCCGCCTTCTGGTCCGCGGCACTGGTGGCGGTGTTCCTGCTGGGGGATGGACCCTTCGCGCTCCTGGCGTCCGGACCGTTGCCAATGGGGCGCTAGAGCACACTGCGCACCCTGCCAGTCAACGTGCCGGGCAAACTCTCCACGCGAATTGCCGTGTATGCCGCGCTGGCCGGCAACGTGCTCGTGGCCATCACCAAATCAGGCGCGGCGCTCGCCACGGGCAGCTCCGCGATGTTCAGCGAAGCACTGCATTCGTTCGTCGATACCGGCAACGAAGTCCTGCTGTTGTACGGTATGCGGCAATCTCACCAGCCCAGAGACGGCGAACATCCGCTCGGCTATGGCCGCGAACTCTATTTCTGGAGCTTCATCGTCGCGCTCCTGATCTTCGCGCTGGGGGCCGGTGTATCCCTCGTGCAGGGCATCGGTCATGTGCGAAGTCCGAAACCCATCGAGAATGCACACCTCAACTATATTGTGCTCGCCCTCTCGTTCTTGATCGAGAGTGCCACTTTCTTCGTTTCGCTGCGGCAATTCCGACACTCAAAGGGGTCGCTTGGACTGTTCGAGGCTGTGCGAGCCAGCAAGGACCCGCCGGCTTTCATGGTGCTCTTGGAGGACGGTGCGGCGATTGCGGGGCTGGTGATCGCGGCACTTGGCACCTGGGCTTCCGCCAGTTTGGGCTGGCACGCAATGGACGGCGTCGCGTCGATCCTGATCAGCCTCGTGCTGGGGGCGGTGGCACTGTTGCTGGCCAAAGAGAGCAAGAGTTTGCTGATCGGCGAGCGGGCTGACCGCGGCATGAATGATTCGATACTGGGCGCCGCTCGGGAAGAACCATGCGTCCTGCGTGCAAACGGGTTGATCACCGTGCAGCTCGCGCCAGACCAGGTTGTGGCCGCGCTCAGCGTGCAATTCCAGCCCGAGCTGCGTATCGCGCAAATCGAGGCCGTCGTTGTCGCGCTCGATGCGCGGGTGCGAAATGCCCATTTTTAGGTCGTCTCGCTGTTCGTGCGGCCGGAGTCTG
>Ga0134124_10003552_pt1 | contig 12541 bp, 12 predicted proteins | sample KB304_FD_96880 | JGI IMG/M metagenome (GOLD analysis project Ga0134124, IMG submission 96880) | Terrestrial soil microbial communities without Nitrogen fertilizer from Kellogg Biological Station, Michigan, USA - KB3-0-4 | ecosystem: Environmental > Terrestrial > Soil > Unclassified ... | reverse complement strand
GGCGCCAAAGGCACCCTGTTTGTCGGGTCCCGTGACGGAGGAAAAGTCTATGCCGTAATCGACCGCGATGGCGACTACAAAGCCGACGAGGTCATCACCATTGCGAGCGGTCTGAATTCGCCCAACGGCGTGGCCTTCCGCGACGGCTCTCTGTACGTAGCCGAAATCAGCCGGGTGCTCCGCTACGACAACATCGAAGAACGGCTGAAACATCCCCCCCGTCCGGTAACGGTCAACGCCTCCTTTCCGGACAAGAGCCACCACGGCTGGAAGTTCATCCGCTTCGGCCCGGACGGCAGGCTATATGTTCCGGTCGGTGCCCCCTGCAATGTCTGCGAGGAGAAGGACCCGCGCTTCGCCTCGATCATGCGCATGGAGCCGGACGGCAGCCATCTGGAGATCTTTGCCCGCGGAGTGCGCAACACGGTCGGCTTCGACTGGCATCCCCGGACCGGCGAACTCTGGTTCACCGACAACGGCCGCGACTGGCTGGGAGACGACCTGCCGCCGGACGAACTGAATCGCGCTCCACGGGCCGGACTCCATTTCGGTTTTCCCTATTGGCACGGCCGCGACCTCCCCGATCCGGAATTCGGCAAGAAGCGGAGCAAAGAGGAGTTCGTCCCGCCGGAGATGGAACTGGGCCCCCATGTGGCATCCCTGGGCATGCGCTTCTACACCGGCGCCATGTTCCCGGAAAGCTACCGCGAACAGATCTTCATCGCCGAGCACGGCTCCTGGAACCGCAGCGATCCCCTCGGTTACCGGATAACACTGGTCCGTCTCAAGGAGAACCGGGCCGTATCCTACGAGACCTTTGCCGAGGGGTGGCTGCAAAACGGCAAGGCCTGGGGGCGCCCGGTCGATCTGCAGATCATGCCAGACGGCAGCATGCTCGTGTCGGATGACAAGGGCGGCGCAATCTACCGGATCAGTTACAAAAAGGAGAACAGACCATGAACAAACCTCTATCAGGCAAGACAGCCATTGTGACCGGCGCCAGCTCCGGCATGGGGTACGCAACCGCTGCTGCCCTGGCGCGTGCCGGCGCTGCGGTAGTCATCACCGCCAGGCGCAAGGAGCGGCTGGATGAGCTGGCTGCGGAAATTGTTACCGAGGGAGGCAAAGCTCTGGCAGTAGCCGGCGACGCGAGTGTTCAGGGAGATATCGATCTGCTGCTGGAGCGGGCTCGGGCCTGGAAAGATGGCGGCGGCAAGTATGACATCGTCGTTATCAACGCCGGCCGGGGAGTGGCGGGCAGCGTCCTCACCAGTGACGAATCAAAGTGGGAGGAGCTGTACCGGTTAAACGTTCTTGGGGCCGCCTACCTGATGAAGCGGGCGGGGCAGTACCTGCTCCAGCGGAAAAGCGGCGACGTCGTGATCGTCGGATCCGTGGTAGGACGGAATATCTCCCCTTTCAGCGGTTTCTACGGTTCCAGCAAATTCGCCGTCGGTGCTCTTGCCGAAGCGCTGCGCCGCGAGGTCTGTCAGCACGGCGTGCGCGTCTCCCTGGTCATGCCCGGCATCGTGGTCAGTGAATTCCAGAACGTGGCCGGATATGACCAGGAAAACTTCGGCAAGACGATTGCCGAATTCGGCAAACTGCTCGAACCCCGGGCCATTGCCGACGGCATACAGTGGCTGCTCTCCCTGCCGCCACATGTCAACGTCAACGAAATCATGATCCGCCCCACCGGGCAGAGCTACCCGTGACATGCAAATAGCCCTGTCCGGAGAACGGACAGGGCTTGAATTCTCCCCCTGACATCCCGCAGCAAACGTCCGATGGCAATTTACAGCTAATATGCTAAAATTATTATATGAAATGGTCACGATCCCTCCTTATTGCATCAGTCATTCTGCTCTGCTTAGCTGCTCCGGTCAGTGCCGCCATAAAGGTCAAGTCGCTCTGCGAACTTGACTATCCAAGCGATGCCCGTATCGAGTGGCAATGCCGGAAACTGGAGTGGAAAGACACGCCCGAGGCTCTCTTCGGCGAACATTGGCAGGATGTGCTCCGCTTCAACCGGCTGGACCGGCGCCATTTCATTGGCGGGAGATCGATCAAGGTGCCGCAGCGGCTTGATGATATCAAGGATTTTACGCCCCTGCCGCTAACGTACCCTGACGCTGCCAACGAAGATAAGTTCATACTGGTCGACCAGACCGAGATGTTTCTGGGTGCCTACGAATACGGCAGACTCGTCTTTTCCTACCCTGTGGCCGTCGGCATCGAGAGGCACAGGGTTCCGAACGGCGAATTCAGGATCGACGCGGCTGACCGGAAACATCAATCAAATCTCTACACCGTAGAAGAGATCGGCCGCCCCTATCCGATGCATTACGGACTCAGGTTCTATGTCGACAAAAGCGTGGAAACCACCCCCTCCTACTATATCCATGGCCGTGACGTCCCCGGCTACCCCGCCTCCCACGGCTGCATCGGCCTCTACGATGAAGAGATGCAGCAGGAGTACTACAGCGCCCATGACCGGAAGGTAAACAAACCGTACTATCACGAGCTGAAACCCCCTCTCCTCGATGCGGCCAAAAAACTCTACCTGTGGGTCATCGGCGCCAGTAAAGACCCCGGTACCTTCCACAAGATCAGCAACGGTCCCCGAGTGCTGATCATGGGCACCCCTCCGCTCTGATAAACCTGAAACCGGCAGTTGAAGGTTGCCGGAAGGAGAGCATCAGCGATATTTAGTTGCAATTCTTAGCGAAATTGAACGTAAACAGCCGATATTGTCTGAGCATAGCGAGTTTTATCGGCTGTAGTGGAAATGAGCTTAGAAGTGCAGAAATAGAGCGTCAGCTCGATTGCAGGCAGCTTTCAACTGCCGAATCCGGAATATATCCCTGTAAATTCACAATCTGATATTACGAGATTTCAGCATCCCCGGAACTTGCATTTCCCTGCTTCTGTATTATGTTTTCATAATGCAAGTCATTAAGAAGAAAGGAGAACAGCAATGGCGGAAATCAAGTGGGAAACTGATATGCAGGCCACATTGGCCCTTGCGGAGAAGAGCCACAAACCGGTATTTCTCGACTTCTGGTTTGATGGCTGACTCGGCTGCGCAGCCATGAATGCGGGTCCGTATTCAGACAAAAAAGTGCAGGAATATCTTCAGGAGGAGTTCATACCGGTCAAAAGCCAGTGTTTCTGGGACAAGCGAACCGAGGCCATGAAACAGTTCCTCGTCAGCTGGACCCCGACCCTGCTCGTTCTGGATGTTTCGGGACGGGAGCATCACCGGATCGTGGGTTTCGTTCCGAGCGACGACTTTATAGCACATCTGAAGCTCGGGAAGGGAAAGGTGCTCTTCGACCGGTTCCGCTTCGCCGATGCCTTCAAGGAGTTCAGCGCCCTCGTTGAGCAGCACCCGAACGCAGGTGTGGTGCCAGAGGCGATCTTCTTCACCGGGGTGACCGATTACTGGAACAGCCACGACCCGAAAGGGCTGCGCCGGGCCTACGACACCCTGACAGCCCGATTCCCCGAGAGCGAGTGGGCTCGCCGGGCCGGGCCGTATGCGCAGATTCCCCTGTAAAACCTGACAGTTCCGGAGGTTACTTGGCAATAGTTGCAACCATATCCGGCATTGCCCTGATTCTCCTGGTCCTCTGGGAGGGCTTCGAGACCCTCGTGCTGCCCCGCCGGGTGACGCGCCGTTTCCGCCTCACCCGGTTCTTCTACCGGAGCAGCTGGCTTCCCTGGGTTAGGTTCGTAAGAGCCCTGATTCCGGCCCGGCAGCGGGAAAGCTGGTTGAGCTATTTCGGCCCACTGTCGCTCCTGTTGCTCCTGAGTCTCTGGGCCGGAGGCCTGATCTGCGGCTTTGCCCTCATTCACCTGGCGCTCGGCTCGGCAGTGCTCACCATTGACGGGAGAGCAGGCTTTCTGACCGACCTCTACCTGAGCGGCACCACCTTTTTCACCCTCGGTCTGGGAGACGCCCTTCCCCGCAATTCCCTGGCGCGTCTGCTGGTGGTCGTCGAATCGGGAATGGGCTTTGGCTTTCTCGCCCTGGTAATCGGGTACCTGCCGGCCCTCAACCAGTCCTTTGCCAGCCGCGAAGTGAGCATTTCGCTCCTCGACGCCCGTGCCGGCTCACCTCCCACCGCCTCGGAAATGCTCCGCAGGCACGGGCACGAACAGGGGAACGAAGCACTCCGGCAGCTCCTGCACGAATGGGAGCACTGGTCGGCGGAGTTCCTCGAAGGTCACCTCTCCTACCCGGTCCTGGCCTACTTCCGTTCCCAGCACGATAACCAGTCGTGGCTCGCCGCCCTGACTGCAATACTCGACACCAGCGCGCTGGTCATGGCCGGCGTGGAAGGGGCCTGCGAGCGCCAGGCGGAACTTACCTTCGCCATGGCCCGGCACGCCGTAATCGACCTCTCTCTGGTTTTCCGGACCCCACCGCGGAAGTCGGTTCCTGACCGGCTCCCTCCGGAAAGGCTGGCAGAACTGCGCCTCCATCTGGCCAAGAGCGGGCAGAAACTGCGGGAGGGAGATGCCGCCGACCGGAAACTGCTTGAGCTGCGCCTGCTGTACGAACCGCACATCTTTGCCCTGGCCACCTACTTCCAGATGACTCTTCCGCCCTGGATCGCCGAGGAAAGCTGGGTGGACAACTGGCAGGGGAGCTTCCGGGAACGGCCCGAAAAGAGCGGAAAGTCAGCGGAAAAAGGAAAGCATGAACATTTCTGACCATCCCGAGCCTGGGAACTTGCAAACAAACGGGCACGCTGCTTGACCCCGTACCATCGAATAATATAGGAGGAGGAAACCCATGGCCGCTCGAGTACCCGAAGAAGTCGATCAGTTGTTTGCCCAGGCCTTTTCTGCCGGTGATCTGGACGCCCTGGTGGCGCTCTATGAACCCGATGCGGCGCTGGTGCCGCAGTCGGGCCGGATGGTCACGGGGAGAGAGGCCATCCGTGAGGCGCTGCAAGGTTTTCTCACCCTGTGTGGAGAGTTTCGCATAGAGGTAAAGAGCGTCGTCGGAACCGGAGACCTGGCCCTTGTCAGATCCGACTGGAGTCTGGTCGGTACGGCACCGGGCGGCTGCCTGGTAAACCTTTCCGGCCGGGCCTCCGAGGTCCTTCGTCGCCAGCCGGACGGCTCCTGGCTCTACGTCATAGACAACCCCTTTGCAGCAGACTGAAACAATGATGAAAGGAGTGACCATGGATCTATTCTCTACCTACCGATTGGGCAGCCTGGAACTTGCCAACCGCATGGTGATGGCGCCGATGACCCGCAGCCGCGCCCTTGCCGGCAATGTCCCGAATCCGCTGGCCGTCACCTACTACGTGCAAAGGGCCTCGGCAGGGCTGATCATTACCGAGGGGACGCAGGTGAGTCCGCAGGGCGTCGGCTACATCCGTACCCCGGGAATCCACTCCCCCGAGCAGGTTGCCGGCTGGAAGAAGGTGACCGGCGCCGTCCACGAGGCGGGCGGCAAGATCTTCGCCCAGCTCTGGCACGTGGGACGGGTGTCGCATCCCGATTTCCACGGGGGGAAACTCCCTGTCGGACCTTCCGCGCTGCCGGTGGAGGGAGAAGTCTTTACCTCGCAGGGGAAACAGAGAATGGTGACGCCTCGGGCGCTCGAACCGGGCGAGATCCCGGACATCGTCGAGCAGTTCCGCCAGGGAGCCGAGAATGCCAAGCGGGCAGGTTTCGACGGAGTCGAGATCCATGGCGCCAACGGTTATCTGCTCGATCAGTTCCTGCGGGATGGCGCCAACCAGCGAACCGATACCTACGGCGGGAGTGTCCGCAACCGCGCCCGACTGCCGCTCGAAGTCACCGAAGCGGTGATTGGCGTCTGGGGGCCGGAAAGGGTGGGTTACCGGATCGCACCCTATTTTTCGGCGTTTTCCATGTCCGATTCGGATCCGGTCGCAACCTACTCGTTTTTGGCCAGGGAATTGAGCGGGCTCAAGCTCGGATACCTCCACATCTTCGAGGCGCTGGCGGGATCCACAGCTCCGCCAGCCGGCTGCGTGCGGCTGACCCCGGTCCTGCGCGAGCTGTTCACTGGGGCGTACATCGTGAACGGAGGCTACGACGCCGGCTCCGGCAATGCGGTGATCGGCCGGGGAGAGGCGGATCTCGTCGCGTTCGGGGTGCCCTTCCTGGCCAACCCGGATCTGCCCGAGCGGTTCAGGCAAAATGCGCCACTCAATACGCCGAATTATGCGACATTTTACGAGGGGGAGGAAAAGGGTTACACAGACTACCCGCCAATGGCCGGCTGATGGAAGAAGCACCACAGACGGTGATTCCAATGATCATCGATTTCTTGACTGAGCTGACAACCAAATATACCCCTGCAAAGGAGACCCGCCATGAACCATACCGAACTGCTCGATCCCCGGAATTCCGCCGTCATCTTCATCGACTTCCAGCCGCAGATGGTCTTCGGGGTGGCCAACATCGACCGGCAGACCCTCTTCAACAACGTCCTCCTCCTGGCCAAGGCGGCCAAAATCTTCAAGGTACCGACCATCCTGACCACCGTGGAGTCGAAAGGTTTCTCCGGCAACATGTGGCCCCAGCTGCTGGACATCTTTCCCGACCAGGAGCCGGTCGAGCGCAGCTCGATGAACTCCTGGGAGGATAAGAAATTCGTGGCAGCCGTGAAAGCCACCGGGAGAAAAAAACTGGTCATGGCCGCCCTCTGGACCGAGGTCTGCCTGACGTTCCCGGCGCTGGAAGCGATTAAGGCGGGCTTCGAAGTGTATGCGGTCGAGGATGCCTCGGGGGGTACCACCGTTACCGCTCACAATGCGGCAATGCGCCGCATCGAACAGGCCGGCGCGGTGCCGATGACCGCGCTGCAGGTACTCCTTGAATACCAGCGCGACTGGGCTCACAAGGAGACCTACGACGACGTCATTGCGGCGGTGAAGGAACACTGTGGCGCTTACGGCCAGGGGGTGGAGTACGCCTACACCATGGTTCACGGCGCACCGCCCAGCCGCAGCGGTTCGGGACACTGAAAAACGGGAGGCACAGTATGAATGCACCCGATTTGATTTTGCATAACGGCGCTATTACAACTCTCAATCCTTCTCAACCACAGGTCTCGGCCGTTGCGATTACCAGCGGAAGGATAACGGCCACCGGCGGAGAGGAGCTCCTCGCCGCAGCCGACGGGAAGACGGTGCGGATCGACCTGAAGAACCGGCGGGTCATCCCCGGCCTCAACGATTCCCACATTCATGTCATCCGTGGCGGTCTCAACTTCAACATGGAACTGCGCTGGGACGGCGTCCCGTCGCTGGCACTGGCGCTGGAGATGCTCCGTGAGCAGGCCCGGCGCACGCCGCCGCCCCAGTGGGTGCGGGTGATAGGCGGCTGGACGGAGTTCCAGTTTGCCGAACAGCGGATGCCGACCCTGAATGAGATCAATGCCGTCGCCCCCGATACTCCGGTATTCGTGCTGCACCTGTACGACCGGGCCATGGTCAACAGGGCTGCCCTGAGAGCGCTCGGCTACACGAAGGAGACCCCCGATCCTCCCGGCGGGCAGATCCAGCGGGACCGGCAGGGAAATCCGACCGGGCTCCTCATTGCCAAACCGAATGCCCTGATCCTCTATGCCAGCCTGGCCATGGGACCGAAGCTCGGATTCGACGACCAGGTAAACTCGACCCGACACTTCATGCGCGAGCTGAACCGGCTGGGGATAACCAGCTGCATCGACGCAGGAGGCGGCTTCCAGAACTATCCCGATGATTACCGGGTGATCGAGCAGCTTGCAGAAAGAGATGAGCTGACCCTGCGGATCGCTTACAACCTCTTTACCCAGAAGCCAGGGGAGGAGTACGACGACTTTGCCCGCTGGATCGGCATCACCGAACCGGGAAAGGGGAGCGATATCTACAAGATGAACGGCGCCGGCGAAATGTTGGTCTTCTCCGCCGCCGACTTCGAGGACTTCCTGGAACCGCGCCCGAACCTCCAGCCGGTCATGGAAACGGAGCTGAAGAAAGTGGTCGGCCTGCTGGCGGCGAAGCGCTGGCCATTCCGCCTGCACGCCACCTACGACGAGTCCATATCCCGCTTCCTCGACGTCTTCGAGGAGGTTGACCGGGAGGTCCCGTTCCAGGGATTGCGCTGGTTTTTCGACCATGCCGAGACCATCTCGGAGAAAAACATGGAACGTGTGAAGCACCTCGGCGGCGGAATTGCCATCCAGGACCGGATGGCGTTCCAGGGTGAATACTTCGTGGCCCGCTATGGCGCAGAAGCAGCAAAGCGGACTCCACCCATCTCCCGGATGCTGGAGCTGGGGATACCGGTCGGTGCGGGGACGGACGCCACGAGGGTATCGAGCTACAACCCCTGGATCTCCCTATACTGGCTCGTGAGCGGCAGGACCGTCGGAGGGCTGTCGCTGTACGACGAAAAGAACTGCCTCGACCGGACCGCAGCGCTCAGGCTCTACACCGAAGGGAGCTCCTGGTTCTCCGGCGACGAAGGAAAGAAGGGGGGGATTGCGGCGGGGCGGTTTGCCGACCTGGCAGTGCTTTCGGCGGACTTCTTCTCCATCCCCGAAGACGAGATCAAGGAGATCGAGGCGGTGCTGACCATCATGGGGGGGAATATTGTCCATGGCAGCGGCGATTTCACTTCCATGGCACCCCCTTTGCCATCGGTGAGTCCCGACTGGTCGCCGGTAGCCGGCTACGGCGGTTATTACCGCGGCAGCGCGGAGGCAGTTCTACATCGTCAGGGGTGCGTCTGCCATACGCACCGAAAGATCTGGTCGCCTGAAGAATCGCGATTCTGGGGGATCGGTTGCGACTGCTTCGCTTTCTGATTGCTTCATGCCATGGAATGCAGTTCTGAAATATCATGATGGGTAACCGCTACGCAGGTGAACGGGAGGGATGAGGCTTCCGGACTATTTTGCCTGCTGTTGAGCAATCCCGGCAAGGCACTGTTCGATCGCCGCAAACAATACTCCGAAAACGACCGGCTTCATAATATAATGGTCGAATCCGAACCCTTTTTCGACTGAATCATGATGGACGGATTTTCCGGGGTCTCCGGTAAGAATGATGAACTTGGTGTCCGGTTTGATCGCGCGAATTTTGTCAGCCATCTGCACACCTCCCATCACCGGCATCTTTATGTCGGTGATGACGATATCCGGGATGTGCGATTTGAAGAGCTCCAGGCCTGTTCTGCCGTTGATGGCAGTATAGAGTGCTGCACCGGGGAATTTCCTGGCAAGCATGGTGGCGAGAAGCCTCAAAATAGCCTCTTCATCTTCTACCAGCAGTATCGAGACCGATGGAGCCGGAACAGACATGGATTCCATTCACACCTCTATTCTGAATTCAGCGCCATCGGCCGTGTTGTGCACGCTCAGCCTTCCCCCCATATTCTTCTCTATGATGGTTTTAGACATGAACAGACCGACCCCTGTTCCCCGTTGCGGCCCCTTGGTGGTAAAGTAGGGGTCGAAGATCTTCCCCATGATCCCCTCCGGTATGCCCCCGGCGCTGTCGGCCACGGTTACGACAGCCTTGTTCCCCTCAGTGAATATGGTGATCGTAACCCTGCGATCGTCCATTTCCCTTTCTATCAGGGCGTCCTTGGCATTGTTCAGGATGTTGAGCAGAACCTGGGCAAATTCATTCCGGTAGCCATAGATTACGGGATCATCCTTTGTGACGATGTCGACAGTGATCTGCGGGTTTTGTAAGCTTCCCTCCAGAAGCGACAAAGTATTTTCAATCGCCTCACTAACTTTGAACTCGATCTTTTCCTTGTCCGGTCTGAAGTAGTTCCTGAAATCGTCTATAGTTTGGGACATGTGCTGGATGAGTTCCATCGAGCTGTTGACATTCTGGTTCAGAAGATCGCTCGTTAATTCGCCGAAATCATGAAACAAGGGGAGTTGCTGAATCGTGAGCCCGAGTATGTTCAACGGCTGGCGCCACTGGTGGGCGATATTGCCTATCATCTCCCCCAAAGCGGCCTGGCGGCTCTGTAACAGCAGTAACTGATCCTTTTCGCGGAGTTCCTTTGTCCGCTCTTCAACCCGCTTTTCCAGCTTCTCGTTGAGGGTCCGGAGTTCATTTTTGGCATTCAGAAGTTCCCGGTTCTTCTCCACGGCCGTCTCATAGGTAGTGAGCAGCAGGTCGATTATCTGGTCCTTACTGGAGCCGATCGAAAAACTTTGGCCGTGATAGTGGACATCCACTTCGCCTTTATCCCCACTTGTCCGGCTTTGCCCCTTGCTGAGCAGCGCCTGCCTCACCAGGGAAATAAGGGCTTTATTGTCGCAGGGCTTGGAGAGAAAGTAGTTCGCCCCGGCTTCGAGACTGCGTAACACTTCGGCAGGGTCGCTGAGATTTGTCAGGAGAATTATGGGGAGGCTCTTTATCTCCTCCGTCTTCCTGATCCGCCGGCAGAGTTCGAAGCCGTCCATTTCCGGCATGAGTATGTCGCTGACGACAAGGTCGGGTCTGTTGACGGCGATAAGTTCGATAGCTTCCCGGCCGTTCTGCGCAACGGAGATATGGTGCCCCTCTCCTGAGAGGATGAGTTCCAGGAGTTTCGCCTGGGTCGGACTGTCGTCGACGATCAGTATCCAGGAAGAGTTTTTCTCCGGATGTAAATGCTTATGCATAGCGGTTACCCTCTATATCTCTCTTTAAAGCGTCTGCTGGCTGTTAACCAGCCTGGTCAGCAGAGGTGTGATCTCTTCGGGTGACAGGATGTAATCCGCCGCCCCGATACGGACAGCCTCGCCGGGCATGCCAAAGACGATGCTGCTCTCCCGGTTCTGGACAATCGCTATCCCCCCCCTGTCACGGAGAATCTTCAATTCGGCTGCACCGTCCTTTCCCATTCCGGTCAGAAGCACTCCGGCGGCATTGTTCCCATAGACTGTGGAGACCGATCGGAAAAGAGCGGAAACGGAAGGACACTGGCCGTTTTCCAGTTCTCCTTTGGCGATGACAAGGCGGTTGTCCGGTCCAACTTCAGTTTGAAAGCCATCCGGAGCAACATAGGCATGGCCGGGGAACATCTGCATCCCGTCGGCGGCAAGTTCAACCTTGAGACGGGAAGAAAGGTTCAACCAGTTGACAAAGTTTTCAGTGAATCCCTTTGCCATGTGCTGAACAATTACCACCGGCACGCTGAAATCGGCGGGAAGGGCGGAGAGGATCGATTGCAGAAGCGGCGGCCCCCCTGTCGAGGCGCCGATGGCAACGATGCCGACCCTGACAGCAGGGACGGACGGAGTTGCAGGGTGATAAGGGTGAGAGGCTCCGGCTACAGCTTCTTTCGGGAATATCCGCCGAACCACCTTGATTTCGGACATGAGCTTGACGCTACGGACAAGCTCCCTGACCGACTCCTCGTGCTCCGGATGACCCGGTGCTGCCGGCTTTGCAATCACCATCAGGGCGCCGGCCTTCATCACCTGGAAAATAGTGGCTGATTCCTTCGGATCCATCTTGCCGGTCACGATGACGATAGGGACCGGGCAGCTGGCCATGATGGCACGGGTCGCCTCGAAACCGTCTATTCCGGGCATGTTGATATCCATGGTGACCACATCCGGCTTCAGGGTCATGACTGCGGTGACCGCTTCATCGCCGTTGTTTGCAGTCCCCACCACCTGGATATCCGGATCGGAATTGAAGATTTCCACCAGCGCCTGCTGAACTGTTTTTGAATCTTCAACAACCAGAAGTCTTATCACATCGCGCTCCGCTTATTTCCTTTAGGGATGAGGCAATTGTTAAATTACCATCCAAAGATTTTGTAGGGGCGAACGGCGTTCGCCCGCCTTCTTTTCTGACTGCAATAATTATGGCAATTCACCGAGGGCGTATGCCATACGCCCCTACATAAAAATTGCATGAATTCCTTATGTCAGTTTTTGTATCGCTTCGACAAGCCTGCTTTGGTCGAAACTGCTTTTGACAATATAGGCATTGGCGCCGACATCGATCCCGTGTTCCCTGTCTTCGCGGGATTCCATCCCCGTCACGAGGATTACCGGGAGTTCAGCCAGTTTCTTGTCGCGCCTGATGGCGGATGTAAGCCCGAAACCGTCCAACCTCGGCATTTCGACATCGGAAACTACAATATCGAATTCCTCGGTTTTGAGAATACTCAAGGCATCGCTGCCGTCAATCGCGGTTTTCACCAAATATCCTGATGTTTCCAGGATGTTCTTGAGAAGAGTCCGCGACGTGATGGAGTCTTCCACAACGAGAACCGACACTGCTCTTGCCCTGGTCCGGGCAGCAGGCGCCGGTGTGGAAGCTTTTGCAGCGGAGCCGTTCACCGCAGATCTGAGTAGATCGTTGACATTGAGAATCGGCACGACACTGCCGTTACCTAGCACCGTGGCCCCGGAAATATTTCTCACCCTGGAAAGCTGGCTTCCGAGCGGTTTGGCAAGAACTTCCTGTACACCCATGACCTGGTTCACGGCAACAGCGATTCTCTTCTCGGCAACGGAGATTATAACGACTTCCTGGTGTCT
>Ga0134124_10003551_pt1 | contig 12544 bp, 23 predicted proteins | sample KB304_FD_96880 | JGI IMG/M metagenome (GOLD analysis project Ga0134124, IMG submission 96880) | Terrestrial soil microbial communities without Nitrogen fertilizer from Kellogg Biological Station, Michigan, USA - KB3-0-4 | ecosystem: Environmental > Terrestrial > Soil > Unclassified ... | reverse complement strand
CTGCAGGCTAGTTTTCCCTGCTGCGTCGTCAACGTCCCGAACGACTACTTCTCTATGGCCGGTTTTGAAGTGACCCTATATGGCCGGTTTTGGGTGACCCCCGAGGTTTCTTGCTTTGCACCCTTTTTGATATTCCGTTTATCTCAGTGTCGTATTCGTCAATAACATAGCCGACCATTACCGAGCTTCCCACGGTTAGGCCCATAGTTTTGTATTGAGCGTAAGCTGCACTGTCTGTGCCGTCTTGTTTAGTTTTCCAGATTGAGTAGGTAGAGGTTCTTTGACCGTCGTTTGCTTTGATAGAGAGTTTCTTTCCTTTGTCTATTACTTCTTCTATTGTGATTGTTGAGTTGAGTATTTGTTGGTCTTGCATAGTTAGGTTAGCAAGTCTTTAGGACTTGCTCGTTAATTTCTTTGTGAATAGATATCGCAATCGGTTCCAGAAACTACCCTCTAAATTGTGAACCTTATCCACGGCTTCGAGAGCCTGGACGATAACACCCTCCACCATCTTTTTTAGGATTGTTCGTTCAATATCTTCTGCGTTCGTTGCGGTTACAAACATGTCATCAGAAATGTAAGAGCTTTGAATGAGAGAAGCTTTGTGAGGGTTAGACGGGCCAAATCGAAGCTGATACTGCTGACCCATGAGTTCATACACCTGACGTTTTTTTAGAGTAAGACGCTTATTAATAGCGTGACTAGCTACCTCTTCTAACAGAGTTGATTCATGCGGATACTCTACATACTCCATTAGTGGCGCTGACAGGTCTCCCACGACCGCAGATACACCTATGGGCTTTTGGATAATTCGTTTCATTCCAATGTGGACTTCAAAATGTAGTTAACGTTGATTGTTGAATCCTGATTGTCGAATTCTTCCTTCTTCACCACGTTATAGATGAAGGGGTGTGGTCCAATCATTACTGTGATGTCTTGACCTAGTTCTAAGTCTTCGGGATAAGGAAGGCGAGCAGACTTAGGGGAGAAGGTCACGTAGCGCTCATTGATTGTTTTCATTGTGAGGAAATTAAGGATTAGGCTAGCGACTCGTTAGGAGTCGCAGGATTAATCGTAATGATAATCTGAGAATGATTTGCCAGTAGCCTTATCAACTAGAGTGAGACTGTAATAGGTATCCATCAGTTCTTGAAAATCCTTTGGTGCTGCGATAGGTTCAGGTGAAACATCGAACCTATAAATATAACCGCTGTTTCCACCATAACTTACTTCGAGACTCATAGATTCATTTTCACCCGCGAAGCCGAATGAGTATTTGAAGTAGCTCTTAAATGTAAGCTGAGGTTTTTCGGATTCATTATAGAATTTCTCAGCTTCTTCTTTAGTTAGTTCTTCCATTGTATGTGAGGGTTTTTAGATTAGTTTAAGCCGCAATAAGCGGCGTACCTCGACCTTTACCTAATTCTAGCAAGCTGATATAAGGCGTCAAATGATTTATCCACACATCTCACCCCAGGAGAAGACTTGAGTGATTCAAGATAAAACGACCCGCATACACAAGACTTTTACGGCTGCCTTCGTCCTAGACAAACCAAAACTCTCAAGAATATTCGACATACTTGAACAGCGTTACAAGGAGAGGGATACACCATTTAACCCCCAGATTGAAGTCACGTTCACCAATGAGCGTAAGCTCATTACACCCTCACTCGAAAAACTCTTTTTACTAGACAATACAATTAAGAATCCGATTAAGTCTTTGTTGATTCGTGACACAGAAGTACAACCCGATAAATTAGGGACGACCTTACTGTATACAACAAAAGAGAAATACAACATTGAATTGATTGTTCTGTCTGGAGATGGCAAATACGCAAGTCAGGTGTTTGCCGAACTGGAAGAACAGGTCGACAGAACCTTCAGCAGAGGTTGGCTATACAAAATTTCTGCCGTTCAAATGATTTACATGATGATGGTCTTGGTGTTGGTAGTTTCTTTATTTTTTCTAGCAACTTCAGCTAGCCATAGTATAGCGAAAGGTTCCGGCTACATGCTCTCATTAGCAGAGATGGATAACTTCAACAGTCGAGCAAAAACTATTACCACTCGGGAGGACAAAATAGATTGGCTATTCGATTTACAGCAACGGCAACTCGAAAACGGTTTGAGAATTCAAAAGCACGACAGAATCGAACTCGGAAATCCGTTGACTGTAAGAAGAGTTTTTATTGCCTTACCTATCCTATTGGCTATAGTGAGTTTCTTTGTTTTATTTGCCAAGTATTATCCCCAAGCCGTTTTTCTCTGGGGTGACATTGAAGAACATTACACCAAGTTAATGTCCGCTCGTAAAATGATATGGACCGTTATCATATTGGCACTTCTAATAGGAATTGTTAGTAACCTATTCAGTTTAGGCATAGCTCCCTCAATTCAATAATTTCTTCCAGCTTATCTAAGCCATTCTTTTAGTTGTTTACATGGACCTACTATACAAAATCGGTACGCTGTTGGCCTTGCTCCTTGGGTTCTATAACTTTTACTTACAAAGGAAGGATAAACGGCCTCGCCTTATATTAGGAATTGAACGAAGCTATGTCCCTTCATATACGAAGGGAACAGACCTCGGGAATCTTTTGCATCCAGTACCTGGCTTTGTTATCCGCGCTCGGAATGTAACGGAAAGAAAAATCACGATAGAAGCGACTTATTTTTTAGACGGGAAGAAAAGACGCTTTAGACTTCCTGACAATTGGACGGTGATTAAGGAAATTCCTGCTCAAGAGAGCCGAACGTTCAACGTTAGTTTTTTCAAATTAGACCAATGGCTTAGTCAGGTTGGGATAGAAGAAAAAGGAAAGGGCAGATTTGTACTGGCCGACGGCTCTGGTAAAGAATACAAAACTGAGAAGATAGGACACCATCTATCGCAAGGACCAATAACCGCGGAGGAGTTGCCTTAATTTCTTTGATAGTTAAGCCATCTTCTTGAGTTATCCACAGGATACCCACAGTAAGAGTATTGACTGGTCCAAGTTCGTCACTTAAAATTCAGATAAGCTCTAAGTTTAGGAACTTTAAGTTAGCGGCTCGTTAGGAGGCGCATCCCACCTTCACAAATCAAAACAAAAGCTATCGGGAAAAGAACATGGTTCGTTGTATCTGTCGCTTACCCGATAGGTGCAGGTACAGCGAATCGTGTTTTTTGTTAGCGCATGATGATGTGTGCGAACAATACAAAGTAGAACATATCGTCATGAAGGTATGTTCTCTCCGCAATCACGGCGGAAGGTTCGAGATAAAACGCGTAGTCCGCGACAAATATCACCCTTTGTAAAGTCTTTCTACATCATCAGCCGCTAGTGAATAATCGCCGTCCTAAAGACGGCGTAACCTAGACACCAATTACAATTCAGTTAAACGACGGGCTCAGGTACTCTCGTCGATAAATAAGAGCATCTGGCCTCCTGTGTTTCGTTCTCTCTCCGTTGCTGATAACAGCAAAAGCAAAGGTCTGAAAAGGTAACTCTAGAATATCCTTGAAACTTTGCGAGTATGCTTACCGCCTAACTAGCGGGAAAAAGACATAACTGGTGCAATCCCAGTCATGGCAGTCAGTCACTGCAAGCAAGGTAAGGTGTAATTCCTTACGTCTTGTCAGCAGCGAAGAACGAATGAAAACCCACCTCACAGGAATGGCACCGAGCGTTCTGGAAGTAACGGCTCAACAGATTAACTGATACATACAGATGAAAATTAAATGAATTCTCTTGTGGTTAGGAGAGTAAAGGTGGGGGTGTATCTATAAGTCTTTCCCTTTAAGAAACCGTAGCATAGGGAGCAGAAGTATGATGCCTAAGATGACTCCACCAACGTCTATACCGCCCCAGTTCTTGTTGTACATGATTTCGTGTCCGTTAATGAGAATTAGGACAATTCCGATGATTGCCATTACGAAGAAAGCCATGCTTTTTCTCCCTCATAACCGAAAGCCCCGGTTTGGACCAGGGCTCTCATGGTTGGCGTGAAGCATCTAGCTTCAAATGGCGTTCGGTCCTCACCCCCGACCACCTACGCCGATTACGCGAATTATACGAGTTGGCAGATAAAAAGCGAAAGCCCCAGTCTGGGCAACCAGGGCTTCCGTGGCGCTCCAAGAACACCTACCGGTTCCTAGCAACACCGTCGCGCATTCTAAACTAACTTAATTTCCGCACTTTAAAAACGCTGTAAACCACAACATCTTGCGCTTTTTCCCTCTTTTGAAGGTGAGATTTTCATCTTCGGTATATTCCCCTCATGACACAATGGAAATACCGCAAGCGCGCTTTCTTAAGTTCAATTTCAACCGGCTACACTTCTCACATTCTTGCCGAAGTAGAGTCTACCCGAAACGGCGAATACAAGTGGGGTAATAGTATGCTCACAATCGCTGATTGTAAGCGTAGTGTTCAGCTAGAATTTTTCCTTGGAACTAAGAGAGCCAGGAAACAGAGTTTCGCCAAACTAAAGCTCTTACTCACCACTATCCAAGACTTCCAAAACGCCCTTATCACCGAGGCTGAACTTATTGAACGAGTTGAGAAGTCCAAGAAAGGTTCCAAAAAGTAAACATGGAAACCCTTGGAGCCTTTGTTCGCCGTATTCGGATTGAGAAACGTCTTTCGTGTAAAGATGTCGAAAAGCGGAGTGCTCGCTATGGAAGAGCAATCTCGGGAGCTTACGTCAATCGCATCGAGAACCAGGACAAATTAAATCCAACACCCGACCGGCTCGTTGCTTTAGCTAAGGGTCTTGGAATTCCACCACAGGAATTACTGGCACGAGCGGCTGGCGTAGTTTCCTCCAATAGAGCGGGTGAAGACCTTCATTTCATTACAGTATTTAACGAGTTATCGGCAAAGCGCCAAGCGGATGTCATGAAGATAGTGGATATGTGGCACTCAGAAGAGTGCCGAGTTTCACGAGCTGTAACTCTGATTCCGAATACCGAAAGGAAAAAATGAAGGTTAAATTGTTTCTCCTGTGGATAACTCCCTGGACGAAATTAACAGCTTTGGTAGACTTAAGTTAGCTGGCGTGGCGGAAGCTGATTATGGGCCTCGGCCCCGATATCAGAAAATAGACGCTAAATCCTGACGAATTGGCGGATAAAGGATAGGTAGGTGGGAGGGTAATGAATCTCCCTTAAAGACTGTGCCAACTCGGAGAACGAACTATCATGCAGGTATCAAATCCTGCCGCCAGTCCAAAATAAAAATGCTCCTGCAGGAGCCTAACTTAACCTCACTTGAATCCCTACTGGCACTCCCAATCAGACGGATGCGAAATCTATCCAGATAAGAAGAGCTGGTCCCACGTTACCAAACGTTACTCTCGTCACTACTGTAAAACTCACGATGTAACCTTGGGCCACCAAGCCGACACCGGAGCTTCGCAATATGCGTGGCAACTTCACTTCTACGCCGGCACACCAAGCCTCCCACCTAACTACGAGAGAATCCAAGCAGCGGTTAGAAAAGCAGCTCAGGCTAAGAAATTAAAACGTCAACAATGACCTATGAACTAGCCAAGCAACTTAAAGACGCAGGGTTTCCGCAAAAGCAATTAAAACTGGTTGATGCGTATGAGCAAGCCTTAGAAAAGGAGCAGGTTTATATTCCATCCCTCTCAGAGCTTATAGAAGCGTGTGCGGATAAGTTTGATAGTTTATGTCGAAACAGAAGAGGTCTTCTAGGTCACGAATTCGTCGTTTGGATTGCCTATCATTCTGATTCAGCTACACAGACAGGAGACGGCAAAACCCCCGAAGAAGCAGTAGCAAAGTTGTGGCTTGCGCTAAACGCAAGCTAACCTAAGATTCTTAACCTCACCGTGTACGTATCCCAAATTCAAAACTGACTTAGTTCGTGGAAGTGTGTTTGAAGATTTTGTAGAGGCTTATTTTAAGCAGCGTGGTTGGACCGTGAAGAGAGCGAAAGGCAACGTCCCCGGTTACGACTTGATTATCACGAAAGACCGAACCTCACTGTACTTGGAATGTAAGCACGATGAAATGTCCGACATCACAAACAATTACTGTTTGGAGCAAGCCAGCCTGGAACACACGCAGAGCGACTATCTAGTTATCGGAACACCGAATCTAGCCTACGTCCTTCCGATGAACGAAGCTCGCAAACTATTCAATCAGTACCCTCACAAGCAAGTCGGTGACTTCATCGACAACATGGCCGCATTAGTGCCGTGTGAAGTATTCAAAATTAAGAACTATCAGTGCTTATGAGTCCCGGTGTTTCTATGCTGTTAACAGTAGGTCCATACGCGAAACCCCACGTTCGATTTACAAAGCTGCATTGGAGAGTCTGTGTGGGCTTCATCGCGTTTACGATTCATTGGTACGACTTAGAAGATTCTATTCTGAGCCGCCTAAAGCGGCTCTGACCTAATCACTTATGAAACAGACACTAGGCATCATTGCTTTCGCTTTACTGGTACTGATGGGAGTAATCGCACTCATTGCCTCATTCGCCATACCTGTAGTCGCTATCATTTGGGCCATTAAGCATTTCTAACGATATGAATCAAGAAGAAAAGAACCAAATCTGGAGAGAAGGTTACGATTTAGGAGTTAAAAATACTCTTTCAGAGAATGATGCCGCTTTACAAATTGGTCGCGCTATTTTGAGTGTACTTGATAATCGATACGCAACCACTGAAACAGAATATTAAAGCCATGAACGAAGCAAAGAAAATCAGGCACAAAGCGGAAGGCTGGACAGGTACTATTAGAAAAACCAACGAAACACTGACTTATTTTGCTTCTCATAAAATGGGTATACGGGTGGATTATGACATCACGCAAGACGCCCACAAACCGGATGGGGAATATGTGGAAGACCCAAGTATTGATTCCTTAGATGAGCTTGAGTTTTTAGATTAATCTCTCGAACCTAATCAATCCTTAAATATTAAAGAACAAAATTCGATGAGAGATACAAACTTCAAGATTATCAAGAAGATGGAGTTTGATTGCGAAGAGTTATGGGATTTTATAGCTACAAGGTGTGGGTTTGATTCGGATGGTTTAGAGCTCCAAGGAGCAATAAGAAAGTTTGTCAAATTAAAAGCGCAGCTAGCCCAACTTACCCTTCCTCTTACCCTTCCTGAAGTTGAAGATAAAATCTCAGCCTCCTAAAGAGGCTGTAACCTAAATCCTTAAACGCTAAACGACGAATAGATAGATATATGGAAAGAAAATGTCCTCATCCAGTCAGAATATTCGATAAGGAATTCCCCAATTACGGTGAGTATTGTGCAGAGTGCGAGTTGAGTAAGAGCTTAAAAGATGACGCTCCTAAAGAGCGTCTAAAACCTAATTCCTAATCACCTCACATGAATAAACCTATCAGAATGGGAACATTAAGCTGTTGGTTATTTGGGCATAAGTTTGTTTATTGGCCCGACTGGACTATTCGAGCTTTGTCAAATACTTGTGTCCGCTGTGGCTGTCCTAAAGACAGCCTAGCCTAATAATTTATGAATAAATTTATAAGCCAAGAATTGAGCGAGAACCTTCTTAAATGGGTAAATTTAGGGAATGATGGTGGTCTTTATTTCCATCCAGAACGAGCTAAATCCTTCTTCGACTCCGAAATCAAACAAGCCGCAGAAGAGATTAGGGGAATCCGCAATCCTTATAATGTAGAAGATATTTACTACACGCCTTTTAATGAAGGTAGAGAAGCCGCCGCTAAGCATTTAGAATCATTAACCTAACCTAATCTGTCCTACTTAAAAATAAGGAAAATCAAACTCAGCAAGTATGACTCTCAGTGGTCCAGACTGGTACGGGAAAGAGACGGAAAATGCCTGTATTGCGGCAAGAGAGACTTTTTAGCCGCTCATCACTTCAAAGGCCGGTCCTGCAAAGCTACCCGCTTAATGCTCGATAACGGAGTAACCTTATGCCCAGGTTGCCATACGTTTAGTTCGGTATTCTCAGCCCACAAGACTCCCGAAGCCTTTACCAGATGGTTTAAGAAGAGCTTCCCCGACCGCTATAAGAGCGTAATCAAGAAAGCTCAAACCATGATGTCTGAACGTGAGGCTATCCAAGAATTCATCTTGTTAACCGAGCCAGTAGGCTAGTCTTACGGTGAACCATTGCCAAGTCCTCAGGTTGGCTCCTAACGTAAATCTGAGTAGTTGAGACATCAGAGTGGCCCAGGACACGACTGAGGTAGATTAGGTTGCCGCCCTCGCGCAGATAGTTTGTAGCGAACGTATGCCTCAGTGTGTGCCAGCTTAACCTAACTCCGAACACCCCTTGTTTCTTACACAACTTCTTAAACTGGTCTAATGCAGACCGATAGTAAACTTTACCTCCATGCTGAGTAGGAAAACAGAAATCAAACTCATGTCGTTGAAGGAACTTGTACACAACCTTTCGACATTCGAGGGAAATAGGAATGATTCGTTCTTTGTTACCCTTGCCCTTAACCCGGACAAGAAGATTATTAAAGTCGATATCGTCTCTTCTGAGCTGAATCAACTCATCCACTCTGCCGCCAGTGTCAATAGCCAGACAAAGCATCGCGTAAAGCCGGTGCTGGTGAAACGTCCGAGGCTTAAACGCAAGTAGCCTTTTAATCTGTTCGTTAGTAAACGTCTTCACCACGTTCTTAGGAGCCTTGAGCGGCTTCATTTTTATGGCTTCGCAGTGTTCATTCTCTGCCAGCCACGTAAAGAAGCTATTCAATCCCCGAATGTAGCTGTTGACGGTGAAGATGGAAATGCCGCTTTCCCGCAGGGCAATGATGTAATCGTTACAGTTGGTCTTTGTCGGCATAGCACCGACTAACCTAGTCCAACTCATGTAGCAGAACCTGTAGAACTTAATTGTCCGAGGTGAGCAGCCTTGCAGGTATTCTTTTTCTTTGCAGAATTTTTCGAAAAGGTCCATTACGATTCTCCAAGTCTGGTGATGTTTTTATCACCGGAAAATCGTAACTTGTTGAGCGGGCGAGCCTAACGCGAGCTAACCTAAATCACTTAATCCTAAGTCTGGCGCGTCTGCCAATTCCGCCACTTTCGCTTGTGAAAAAGCGCAGTGAAGGATAGCACAAGGGATCAGCCACGGATAAACGCACCTAGCACTTTTGTCAGGTACATTGCTGAAAACCGCTTGCTACCATCCCGCCAAAGGAGACGCGTCATGAATCGAATGAGACTGGTAATCGTGCCGGTGTTGGTCCTGGTGAGTGCGTTCACCGTCCTCGCTAAATCGAAAGAAGAGAAGCAGGCTGAAGCTCGCAAGAAAGCCGACGCGACGTTGCAACGTCTTTATAAGGCGAAACCGTCGGCACAAGCTGCGATCAAGTCGTCAGCCGGCTATGCGGTCTTTAATAGTAGCGGCGCAAAAATTCTGGTCGCCGGCGCCGGCAGGGGAAGTGGCCTTGCCGTCGACAAGTCGACGAAGAAAGTCACGTACATGAAGATGCGCGAGATCCAGGCGGGCCTCGGAATGGGCGTGAAGAAGTTCAGCACCATCTTCGTATTCGAGACCAGAGACGCCCTCGACAAGTTCATAAACAGCGGTTGGGAGTTTGGCGGACAAACGACCGCTGCGGCAAAAAGCGGTGATGGCGGCGGCTCTCTTCAAGGCGCCGCATCCGTCTCACCCGGTGTCTGGATGTACCAGTTAACTGACAAGGGCATCGCACTCGAGCTGACCGGCAAAGGGACCAAGTACTTCAAAGACGACGATCTGAATTGAGTAACTTCGCTAGAGTCGTCTTTGTTGCTTCTCTGAGTTGATCGTCATCGATGTCATTCTCACCGCGCAGTTCAGGGTCGGCGCAAAAAGCATCAACTTCACCGAACAGATAGTTGAGACTTTCATACTCCGCTTCGGTCCAGTTTGTTGTGTCTTCCTTGAACATTAACAAGTAGCTTCGTTCAAACTCACTAGCATCGATTTTGTTCTCGACGAATGACATCATCACGTGAATATATCGGTCGACCGTCGTCCACGTCTCCGCGGTGGTCTCTAAATCGGATTTGGTTGTTTTCAGCTGTGACTCGTCAAGCAGTAAGTTTTGTTGATTCAAAAAATTCAAGGCGGCCTTTGGTGAATCCAGCTCAGCAATGCATTCACCTAGCCCTATTACGGTATCGGTGGCATCTTCGGTGCACACCTCTCGAGCCCGTTCAAACAGCGGCCAAGCCTTCCTTACATCATCCATCACGTGCAAGTAGAAAAAGCCCAATTCCGTCAAAGCGGGGAGATAATCCGGATCAAGAGTCAGCGCGTGCTGGAGCCATCTTTCCACATCGTCGAGCTCGTACTGTTGAAGGTCGTCCGACAAGAGCAAACTGCGCGACTTCCAAAGCAATAAAGCGGGACTGACCGTGCCTTTTTTCTCGAATTCTTCGGCTAATCGCACAGCCTCCTCATACTTATCGTGATCGAACAGACGTCGTACCTGCTCTACAATATCCTGCATCATTTTCTCCACTTGTTAGGTAGGATCCGACGTGATCGACTCTTCGTATTTGCGCACCGAGTTTTCAAGCGGCTCGGCTGTTCCCAACCAGGTCAGCTTTTTCCGTTCGTCTCGATCTCGGTTCGTCTTTCACAAACTCCGTCCGCTCCTTGGCAATCGTTCCTTCGCTTAGTTTTATTGAGTCATTCTAACGAAGACACTCCTTACTAACGTAATTGACTCTAGTCTATGAACTGATCCTCGCTGAAGGTTAAACTGACAATCACGCCGTCTTTGCTTAGTGAATAGCCCTTTGAATGCAGGAATGAAATCACCGCGCGCCAGGCATCGAATGCAAAGTCACGAGTTTCTTCGGTTAGCGAATATTCTTCGGAGAGCTGGACATTGTGGAAATAATGCTCGTTCTGCTCATCATACACTTGGAGCTTCTCGAATTTCGTCGCACTAGCGAAAAGCGCAAAGATTTCTTGGAGATCATCCTCCGACAAGTTGATGCTGTTTTCAGATGCAATCATGTCTGACTCTCCCACCACCCAGTTTGTTACATTTAAATTGCATGAAACTATATAATGCGCAAACGTTCCTCTATCTAAGACCCAGGAGAAGATGGTGATCGCCAATCCCCGCACCTTCCGCTGTCCTAATTGCAACGAGATGATCAACGACAGTATGACGCAGTGTCGCTACTGCTCTGTGCCTGTCGATCCTGCGGTGGCGCAGCTTATCGGCGAGAGACAGGAAAAGGCGAATCAGTCGTACAGCGACGCCAGTTTCCTGCGGACGTCAGTCGTCGCGATATATGTGTTGATGGCGCTCGGCTACGTTTTGCCGTTTGTAGGATGGGGCGCTTGGATCATTTTTTTCGTGGTACTGGTATTGTTGATTCGCTGGCAGGTGAAGTTTGGCCGGCTCGTGACTAACGATGCTGATTACCTGAAAGCGAGACGATCCTGGAGATTGTCACTGGTACTGTGGCTACTGGTGATACCGGCCGTTATTGTTATTCAAGTTATTATCTATCTTCTGTTCGCGGTCGCGACGCGATAGTCGGTCCTTGGCTTGCCGAGAAAATCCTTTCCCGTTTGCTTGGTGATTAAGCCGAGCTGCTCGAGCTCGTAATACGCGCGCTGGATCTCGCCTTTGTCGACGGAGAGTTTTTGGCCGAGAGCCGCGGGTGATGGGAGTTGTTCGCCCGGCGCCAACGTGTTGTTCTTGATCTGATTCTCGATCTGTTGGCGAACCTGGGCGTAGACGGGATTGTGGGAGAGATCTTTCAGTTCGATATTCATAATTAGCCACAAAAAGGCACAAAAGTACAAAAGCATTCAATCAAAGTGTGCGTGTGACCTTTGACAAAGAGCGTGGCGCGTCGGGGTTGAGTCCTTTGGCTTCGGCCAGAAGCGCCGCGAACAGTTGACCGGGAACGATGTACGGAATAGGCGCGAGAAACTCATCGATCTCACGCGGCATCAGGATCGAGCGCGTACACATGTCTGCAGCATGCCTGTCGCTCGTGATGGCCAACGTATCGGCATGCAACTCTCGCAGACGTTCAATTAAATTTTTGACGCCGTCCAACATCACTCCCGGAGGCGCGAAGAGTATCACCGGAAAATGTCGCTCGACCATCGCCAGTGGACCATGCAGGAAGTCTGCTGACGAGAATCGCTCCGCGACTACGTAACACGTCTCCATCAACTTTAGAGCTAACTCGTACGCGTTTGCGTAAGCGAGACCGCGGCCGACGACGACACAATTTTCCATGAACACGTAGCGCTCGACGAGCTCGGATATAGCGGGCTTCTGTTCGAGGGCGCCCGCTACGAATTCCGGAATCGACTCATACGAAAACGGCGCTGCGTTCCGGGCGAGCTCGGCGGCGAGCATATAAAAGAGGAGCATCTGGCCCGTGAAAGTCTTCGTGGCGGCGACGGAGCGTTCGCGCCCGCTGTGAATCAGCAATGTCTCATCGACGAGTTGAGTCATCGACGAGCCCGGCTCGTTTGTGATGCCGATTGTGTAAGCGCCGGAACGTCGCGCGCTTTCGAGAACGTGATTGATGTCTTCGCCTTCGCCCG
>Ga0134124_10003550_pt1 | contig 12549 bp, 10 predicted proteins | sample KB304_FD_96880 | JGI IMG/M metagenome (GOLD analysis project Ga0134124, IMG submission 96880) | Terrestrial soil microbial communities without Nitrogen fertilizer from Kellogg Biological Station, Michigan, USA - KB3-0-4 | ecosystem: Environmental > Terrestrial > Soil > Unclassified ... | reverse complement strand
GTGATTATCCCGGTCTGCAGGGCTGCCTGCAGCATCTCTTCGTCGCTTCCGGCCGCGATCCGCTCTGACTTGACCGCATCACGAACTTTCTTTTCAACCGGTTCGGCGGCAATCACCTTGACCAGGGCGTCATCGAGACGTCCCAGCGGTTCATTCGGATCGGACGGGGTATAGATGCCGGCTGTCAGCCGGTCCCGTACCCCGGAGGGCGCCAGCAGGAGCTTCGCGACCCGGTGGCCGAGTCGGTCACTTGGACCGAAAGCTGGTATGCCCAGCGGGAAGGCCGCCAGCCTGAGGAGCAAGGCAACCGGACGGTTAGGGAAATTGGCAAGGAAACCTTCGAAGGCTCCTGTAATGTTACGGAAACTGTCGGCGCAGGCCCATTCCAGCAGCGGCAGTTCATCAGGGGGGCGGCCATGGTCTTCGAACTGTTTGATGGCGGAAGAGACCAGGTAGAGGTTGGACAGAATGTCGGCGAGGCGCCCCGAAAGTTTCTCTTTACGTTTCAGGCCGCTGCCGATGATGATCATCGCCGTGTCGGCCGCCAGGACGAAAGCGGCGCTCAGCCGGGAAGCTGTCTGCAGCTGGCGTCTGCAAGGCCCGCCGGGAACCCGGAGCAGGCGGCCTCCGCTAAGTCCCAGCCAGAGCGCCCGGCTGGCAGTGCTGACGGTAAATCCGACATGGCCGAAGAAGGCCCGGTCGAAATCGATCAGTCCCCTGGCAGGGTCGGGATCGGCCACGGCCCGGATTTCCCTGAGGACATAGGGATGACAGCGGACGGCGCCCTGGCCGAAGATGATCAGGGAGCGGGTCAGGATGTTGGCCCCTTCGACCGTAATACCGATCGGGATGGATTGGTAGACGCGTCCCAGGAGGTTGCGCGGTCCGAGGGAGATGGCGCTTCCCCCCTGCACGTCCATGGCGTCGTTCACTACCTGACGCATCCTTTCCGTCAGGCTCTGTTTGACGATGGCCGACAGGACAGACGGCTTTTCACCCCGGTCCACGGCTGCACAGGTCATGACCCGGGCTCCCTCCATCTGGTAGGTAATGCCGGCCATGCGTGCGAGCGGCTCCTCAACTCCTTCCAGTTGGCCGATAGGAAGCTTGAACTGGCGCCGGATCCGGGCATAGGCTCCGGTAGCCCGGCAGGCCAGCTTGGCTGCGCCGGTGCTCGTGGCCGGCAGAGAGATGGAACGGCCGACACCCAGGCACTCCATCAGCATGCGCCACCCCTGACCCGCCCGCTCCGGTCCGCCGATGATCCAGTCAAGGGGGATAAAGACATCCTTGCCCCAGTTGGGACCGTTCTGGAACGGTATGTCGAGCGGCACGTGACGGGTGCCGATGCTGATGCCGGGAGTGGCGGTCGGGATCAGGGCCAGGGTGATACCGACCTCTTCATGGTCACCCAGCAGGTTTTCCGGATCAAAGAGTTTGAAGGCCAGCCCGATCAAGGTTGCCACCGGACCGAGGGTGATGTAGCGTTTTTCCCAGTTGAGCCGGATGCCGACGATCTCCCGACCTTCATAGGTCCCCCGGCAGACGATACCCCGGTCGGGGATGGCGGCGGCGTCGCTCCCGGCTTCGGGGCCGGTCAGGGCGAAACAGGGGATCTCTTCGCCGCATGCCAGGCGCGGGAGGTAATGATCCTTCTGGGCCGGTGTGCCGTAATGAAGCAGCAACTCAGCCGGGCCGAGCGAATTGGGGACCATTGCCGTTACGGCAGCTGTGACGCTGCGGCTGGCGAGCTTCATGATCACCTGGGAGTGGGCCAGGACCGAAAAGCCGAGGCCGCCGTATTCCGACGGGATGATCATGCCGAAAAAACGCTTCTCTTTCAAAAACTGCCAGACTGCAGGTGGAAGGTCCCGCTCCAGTTCGACGATCCGCCAGTCATCCAGCATCCGGCAGAGCTCTTCCACCGGACCGTCGAGAAAGGCCTGCTCAGCATTTGTCAGTTGCGGGGCAGGGGTGGAAAGCAGTTTCCGCCAGTCGGGGTTGCCGCTGAACAGCTCGCCGTCCCAGCCGACCGTGCCGGCTTCAAGGGCTTCGCGCTCGGTTTCCGACAGCGGGGGGAGCATCTGCTTGAAGAGTCTTAGAAGCGGCCTGGACAGGATAGGCCTCCGCAGGGGAGGCAGGTTGAGGATCAGTGCCGTTGACACTGCCAGGAGCCACACAAGCTGGCTGACGATGGCTCCTCCCGGTGGAGCAATGCACCAGAGCAGCGCAAACGCCGCGACCGTCCATACCCAGAACCGGGCGCGAAAATAGGCCAGTAACCAGCTGATCAGTACTACCAGTAGCAGAGTCATGGCATTCTCCCGTAACGGTCCTGTTGCGTTTTTACCCTTATATCTATACTTTACCATATTTCAGCGCGCCGGCAGTGGTTGGCCTGTTTTATTGCATCTTCGGGAACAATCGAACCCTTGTCCGGTGAGAGCCTTAAACGAACGAAATGCCGGGGCTAATCGCGGCCCATGTTGTTGCACTGCTGATGCCGGCTAATCCCTGCCGGGAACGTACATTCTCAGTAACTGCCCAAAGCAGAGGCATGAGTGAGTGAAGGCATTCGCCGGACAAGCTGCTGAAATAAATTACTTGCAACATGCAATCATATTGGTTAGGGTCAGAGTATGAAAAGCGAAATGAATTTGGTCAGGGAAGAGTTACAAATATTCGTGCGCCGTTTCGGGCTTTTGAATGCATCCTGCTGCGATGAGTGTTGCGGGGAGCAGGTATCCATGGCTCAGGGGCACATCCTGTTCGAGATCAGAAGGTCGGGTAATCCTTCCATGCAGCAGGTGGCAGAGGAGCTCGGCATGGATATCACTACCTTCAGCCGGCAGGCCAAGAGTCTTGAGGCTAAGGGGCTGATCACCAGGAGAGTTTCGCCGGACGACCGGCGGGTGAGCCTGTTGGGGCTGACCCCGGTCGGAGAAGAGGTTATGGGGCGGATCGACCAGTACATGGCAGGCAGGATCGAGCGGATATTCTCGTCCATGACCCTCTTCGAGCGGGAGACCGTGTCAAGATCGCTGGGGCTTCTGAATGGCGCGCTTGCCAATACTGTTTGTTGCAGTTCACAAGAGGATAAAAATATTGCATGTTGCAAGTAAATGTCATTGAGGTGTCGCCATGAAGATCAAGGCTGTCAGAAAGATCACGGATGCGAAAATAAAGCCGGCTACTGACGGATGTGGCAGTGGTCCCGACAACGGCCTGGACAAGCCTCCCTGCTGAGGGCCGCCAACTTCCGCCGGCGGCGGAGAGATAACTGAAAAGGTCCCCGGATTCCAGGGTTGGCTGGAGAGCGGAGCAGGACGGGTGGCGAGGATTTCGACGCAACTCGGCTTCTCCGACCGGCTGGGCGCATGCAAGGCGCGCTGGGGGATCGACCGGATGAACTACATGGTCCCGCCCGGTCTCTATGCAATTGGCACTCCGGCATCTGACGATCCGGTGCTGGTGACCGCCAACTACAAGATGAGCTACGACATTGTACGGCGGGCCTTGGCCGGCCGCAACGTCTGGCTGCTGGTACTGGAGACGTACGGGATCAATGTCTGGTGCGCGGCCGGCAAGGGAACCTTCGGCACCGGGGAGCTCGTGCGGCGCATCGCCTCCAGCGGGCTGTCGAAGGTCGTCAGCCATCGCCGGGTGAACCTCCCCATCCTGGGGGCGCCGGGTGTGTCGGCTCACGAGGTGGCTCGGCGCAGCGGCTTCAGCGTCAGTTACGCCACAATCAGGGCCAATGACCTGCCCCGCTATCTGGAGTCGGGAATGTCGGCCACTCCGGCCGAGCGCGAGTTGACCTTCCCGCTTTACGAGCGGCTGGTGCTGATTCCGGTCGAACTGGTGCTGGCGCTCAAGTACATCGCGCTTATAGGGATTGCGATTCTGTTGCTTGTGATGGCACTCGGCAATCTCGCTGCAGGGATAGCGGCATGTTGCGCCTGGGTTGGCGCGGCACTGGCCGGAATAGTGATCGGGCCGCTGCTGCTCCCCTGGCTGCCGGGAAGAAGTTTTGCCCTCAAGGGGGCCGAGGCCGGACTGATATGGAGTTGCCTGTTATATCTGCTTGCCGGAAGAGGCGTCTGGAGCGGGTGGGTTGCGGCCGCGGCCTTTCTGGCTATGCCGGCCATAAGCTCGTTCTACATGCTGAACTTTACCGGCTGCACCCCCTTCACCTCCCGTTCCGGGGTGAAAAAGGAGATGCGCATCGCTTTGCCGACGATCGGGTTTACGCTGCTGGCAGGAGTACTGCTCTTGCTGACGGGCAGGTTCATCGCACGCTGAATCCGTGATGACGAGAGCCTTCACTCGCTCATGCCTCTGCCTTGGCTGCAAACTGAAATGGCTGTTCCCGGCACAGGTTACCCAGCATCAACAGGGCAGCAGCATATGCAGCGATTGGCCCCGGCATTTCGTTCGTTCAGGCTCCCGTCATCACGGATTGGGAGATAATAAAAGGGAGATTGTATGAAAGGTTTTCGCTATCTGGAAAACGTGGCCACCCTGAAGCTGGATCAGGCAGCCTGCATCGGCTGCGGCCGCTGCCCGGAGGTCTGTCCCCATCAAGTCTTTGCCATGAAGGAAAAGAAGGCTTCCGTGCAGGATCTGGATGCCTGCATGGAGTGCGGGGCATGTGCTCTCAATTGTCCGGTCAAGGCCATTTCGGTCGATTCCGGGGTCGGCTGCGCTTCGGGGATGATCAACGAGTGGCTGCAGGAGCTAAAGCTGAAAGCTCCCGGCGGGGGGTGCTGTTAGTGAGCAAATTTCAGTGCAAAAGGTTCAAAGGGTGAAATAAAAAGTTGCACCCTTGCCCGGCTCTCCTTCCGCCCAGATTCGTCCGTTATGGTGCTTGATTATCCGGTGAACCGTCGCCAGTCCGATGCCGTGTCCATCATGTTCTTTGGTCAATCGTTTGAAAGGGGCAAAGAGTTTATCGTGATCGTCCATTTCAAAACCGTCGCCATTGTCTTGGACAAAAAATGCCGGTTCACCTTTAATAAAGTTCTTCCCGAATTCAATAACAGTTTCTTCCTTTCTTGATGAATATTTCCAGGCATTCCCGAGAAGATTCTGCAACACCAACCACAATAATTTCTTGTCGCCCGTAACCGTCAGCCCTTCCTCGATGTCGAAGGTAACTTTCCTGTCCGGCGCCGTCATCCTGAGTTCCCCGGCAATGATTTGAGCCATGCTGCTCAGGTCAACCGATTCGCTTTTCACCTTGACATGCTGCAGTTTCGAAAAATCCAGCAAGGCATTTATTAGCTCGCTCATGCTGAAGGTGTGGCTGGTTATCTGTTCAAGGAAAGATTTGCACTCTGTATCGAGCTGGTTGCCGCAAAGATCCGTTACTGCCTGACTGTACCCGCTGATAACCTGCAGGGGCTGGCGCAGGTCATGGGAAACCGTGTACCCGAAAGCTTCCAGCTCCTGATTGGCCGCCTCCAGTTCCTTGTTGGATGCCTCAAGTCTGGCGTTAAGCTCGCGCAGCTCGCTCTTGGCCTTGCGCAGTTCAAGGTTCTTATAATAGGCCGCTTCATAGGTGGAGAGGAAGAGATTGAGTATCTGCCGCCGGTCGGAAGAGATTGAGTAATCCCGTCCGTCAATGGAAATATTCATGGATTCCGGTATGGATATGCACCGTGGTTTATCCCGGTCGAGCCGCAAATGTTCGATACGGGCCAGAAGATATTCCTCAGCGCACGGTTTGGTAACGAAGTTGTCGGCGCCGCTTTCCAGCCCCTTGATGACATCATGCGGGTCGGAAAGTGAGGTAAGGATGATCACCGGTATGTTCTTGAAGCGTTCGTCTCCCTTTATCTTGCGACATAGTGCAAAACCGTCCATATCCGGCATCATGACATCGGTTATGATGATTTCCGGTTTGTTTTCTTCCAGCATAGTCAGCGCTTCACCGCCATTTCTGGCGACTCGCACCCGAAAATCGTGTTTTTCCAGCATAAGGCGCAGATGATCGGCCTGGGTTGGGCTGTCTTCGATTATGAGAAGGTCTGACTCTGTAATATTGCCCTCGCTGTTCATGAGATGCCTCCTTTCAGGAAGCCAATGCATTCATTCTTTTATTTCTTTCATTTAAAGTATACTGCGGAAAATGGCAAGTTGTTTCAAATAATGTCAGTACGTATTGCCAATTCAGCACCAACTGTTAGTCTGATTCGCGCTGCTGTTCAACAAATTTCTTGTCTTTTATAAGTGCAGTTGCGGTCATTTTCAAACCGTTACAATTTGTCACGGTTTCATTTCTTTTTTCAGTCTTTCATTCGGCTTACGCCAGTATGCGCTTGTGTCTGTGACGGCATGGCCTAAGTTTGGCAGGCTGTCTAATCACAAAGGCAGTTTTAGACTTAGCGTCTAAATAAAAAAATAAAGTGATTTCGAATTGTTAACTAACAAATGATGATTTGATGCAGGTATCATCTAAATAAATGACTAAGCCCAAAAAGGCACATAACTACGGTATCGGAGCGAAGTAATGGTCGGGTCAGCCAGCTTGACAATCTCGGCCTCCATTGCATCTCTGATCACTCGCGACACGGACTCTGTCTTCTTTTCCGGCAGATTGAATCTTTCTCGCAGGCTCTGATTGGTCATCTTCTGGTTCATAACGTATCTGAGGCAACAGTGCTGATAACAAGCCCTGACGCGGTCATTGCGGTCCATTTCTTCAAACTCTTTATGAGAGAAGAGAATCGCCTTGGTATGTCGTTCGCCGACACGGAAATCAGGAGCAGGAAGCTGGTAAACTTCTGCGGCATGAATTACCTTGTCAACGCCACTTCCCTTTTCTTCGCAAATCCCCATACGTCTCATCAGATCGGCTAGACGCTCGTTGCGCGACTGATATTCATCAATAAAACGCTCGGGAGGAATGAACGGTTTACCGGGATTTGCAATCTCGACACGATCCGAATAAATTTCAATCATGACGGAACTTCCGCCTTCCATGAAATCCTGATGTATGAGAGCGTTTGCAACCAGTTCACGGATGGCAATCTCTGGGAACATTTTTACCTCATGGCGGAGTGCGGTGCCAATGACTTCATTTGTGGGGATCTGCCCGTTGATAAACTCTATCAGGCCTTCAAACCCTACGGCATATCCTTTGGTACCCGGTTTGTCCAAACGGGTCTTCATCTTGCTCGTGCCTTCGTACACAATGACGCGAGGGGCCTTGCGGGCAAGGTCGGGGAATTCATCAAGCCGCTTCGCAAGCAGAATCGCACCGAGGTTGGTAATACCCCAATGACTACCATGTCGGGTAATTAACCGTTCGCGTTCAAACCGGTCCAGAACGCCTTCCCTGTTGGCCGGATAAGGCAGCTTGATCAATTCAAAATAGCTTTGGGAATCCAATAGCCTGACCACATCGTCAGCACTGCATTGCTTCAAGGCATATTGCGCCAGCCAGTCTGCTTTCCCTTCATTGAAAATACGGCGCAACCGGTCTTCCGTCATTGAAACGGTATCCTCGGTGGAACGCATCAGATAGGCGCCCTCAAACTGGTACGCCGTTCCTGCCGGTCTGGATGGGATGTGAAAGACGACAACACGGCCGTCGGGATGACTCAACTCTTCGACGTCAACCCGGAAACGTAGCTTTTCGAATATTTTTGCCTGGATATCGCTGGGATTGGGGAATGCCTTGCTTCCAACCACACGCCGAGGCGGATTGTCAGTCACGCCGAGAACGAACCTTCCGCCGCCTTCATTCGCCAAGGCGACACAGTACCTGTAGAGCTTGGTGGTATCGTACTGATTTTTGGCTTCCTTGAACTCAAGATGTCCGTCTTCGCGAGGCGATAACATCAGACGTTCAAGCTCTTGGATGCTGGTGATCATGATTCTCTCTCCACAGCGGCAATCTCCTCATGTGTCAAATTCACTGCTGTATGACAATTCTCGATACAGTGCGTCTACAATTGGAGTAGACATGTCGATGTAAGGTACGCCCGCTCATCGATACTTATAAATGCTCAGCAAAAGGTAAATGACAGCTATTGCAAAATAAAAACACCATTCACGCATATGCGCCTCCTATCAAGCGAAGTGAATAACTCTGATGGGAGGTGTATTAGCACATAGTAAACAGGATGATAAGGAAGGGTGACCTTCGGGTAACTCTTCCTTATCCCGGACAAGACCTCATTCAAGACACGGAAACTTGTTTTTCTTGATCGCATCAACTAATGAGCAGAACCGTTTAAGTCGGTTATTCATTGTTCTCCGGACGCTGTCCAGATCCTCTTCATCACCAGACAGTTCTTTCGCGGCCTGCCACGATGAGGCATAGCCATCGTTATCCTCGAATTCGATGATTGCATTATACCAATCGCGATAGAGTGATTTTTCACGACGTCCATCTTTCTTACGGCGAAAGTCATAAAGGTTCATCATCATCTGATTGTCAGCAGTTTCTCGCATCTTAGTTTTTGCAGCGTCAACATACTGTTCAAAAGCCGCCATAAGGGTTTCTTTCGGTTGAAGAAGGTCAACGGTTATCCGCCCGGTTCCCGCGTTATGGTGAAACAAGAATCTATCAGGACTTACATCAAAATCGTTGTCCGTTACTGTTATTGATGCCATTGATCGAAGCATTACGACATGAGGGATGAGCCCCAGATAGGAAATAAATTTAAGCAGTTCATCATGGATTTTAATTAATTGGATGTCCGGAAGTTTTGAAAAATGAGACAGCCACCTTCTTGACAAGATGTTGATATACCGCCCTATCCAGGCAATACGAATTCTCTGAGCAAGCTGAATATGAATACAGACAGCTGGATCGTCCATTGGGTTCGGAGATGAGTGGCTAGAAAACCCGGCAAGCAACAAAGAATCCAGCTCGTTTTTCATTATATTGAAACGGTCCCTGATATTATCCTTTGATACATCTTGATCGAAGATAACTTTGAGCAGCCCCTCTACCGCAGCAATCAACTTCGCCTTATCTTTGTCACCGGCCAATGCGAGTTCCTTCAACGGTTCGAGCTTTAACCCGGTAACAACGACATCTAGAAACAAAAACTCAGCAAGGTTGGCGTCCTTGTCATCACAGACAGCTTTGTATCTTTCAAAGACTTCTTTTTTCAAATCCTCCGAGATATTCATGATTGCTCCGACGCGCCTATTCTTGGCTCAACTTCTTTTTTCGCATTGGGTTCTATCACTTTCGAGCCATTTTATGCCTTGTTGCCGCAACATTTTTTGTATTTTATGCCACTGCCGCAAGGGCATTTTTCATTTCTTCCAATTTTATTCGTATTACTATCTCTTATATGCATTTGGATAAAATTTGTTCTTTGTTTTTCAGATCTTACCAATACGTCTTTGTAACGATGTTCTTGGATGTTATCTTTAGTCAAGAACGCGAAATCAGCAGATACTATTCGGCGCTTGTTATCAAAGGTTATATCCAATAATAATCTTTCACCTTCTTTTAATCGTAATAATGTTGCCAAGACGTACTCTTGTTTCCATAGGGCATCGCGTGTGCTGATACCCTGAGTTATACAAAACACTGTAATCTTGACGTCTCCAAATGTACTAAACGGTATTAAGTGTTTCTTGATTTGCTGCTTAGCAAGAACCCCTTCTATGCCAGAATGAAAACTGTCACGAGTAGCTCCATCTAAATCAAGAAGATAGGATGCGACTTTACAGTGTCCTATGCTCCGTTTGTTTTCAAGGCAGTTCAGGATTTCCCTAATTCTATGCGGTAATGGTTGAAATGGTTTTATTGCTGAATCAGGGGTGCTCTTTAGATCAAAAAAATAGTTATCCAAATCCTGACGGTAGCCATTCCACGTAACAGGTTCTGATTCAAAAAAATCCTCTGCATAAGTTACATATCTATTGTGCTTCAAGTATAAGCACATATGATCAAGTTCATCATTTACACTTAAAGCTGGAGACTGGAATGCACGCTTCCGCTCTTCAAGGAAATGAGCAAAAACTGTTGGTGAATCAAAAATATCCGCATAGACTCGTAAATCATCGAGTGATATTTACCAAATGGGAAAATCTTTTGTATCTGTCCCAAGAGGTTTTAAATTTTCGGCCTGAGCTGCAAAAGTGGTAAAGTTATCGATAGTTACGCAACATGCGGTGATATGCCTAAACTGGCTTAATTCCAAAATTGTTAAGGGATTATGGTTGCAATCATATATTAAGATTTGTTCCTTCGATTTCAGATATTCATTGAATCTTTTTGCTTGCAATGAAGGCTTTAACAGCAAGTCTTTGATGGATTGCATGTAGCTATCAAAATCAGTGGTGGGGGGTGTATATCCGGCGGCTCGGCCTCCCCCTTTTCATGACGGAAGTGGAACAGGCCCGAGTTGTAGCGGTCGTCGGCCTTGTAGAACAGCTCACGCAGACGGACGAAGGTGTTGGGGCCGTTGCAGATGCCGCGCAGGCTCCCGTACTCCTCAATGCCCCGGTCTTCGGCGATCCGCAGGAAGATGATCCGGTCGATGGTGCGCTGCACCGCTTCATTCAATTCGCGGACTGAGAGCGTGTTGCGCATGGCGATGTTCTTCGCCAGGGTGTCGCGCCAGCTTTCGATCTCCTCCAGAAAAGCGCTGTCCACTTCGGTGGTGCCGCGCTTGGCCTTGTGGGATTCGGCGTACTTGTCGAAGGAGCCCTTGAGGATGGCGTCCCTGGAGAAGATTGCGGCAATCTCGTTCCATTTGTCGGCGTACTGGCGGAAGGTGTAATAGCTGATGCGGGCCTTGTCGGACCGGTCTTTCTGGTCCGGCTTGACCCTGCAGTCGTAGACGGCGAGCTCTTCGAAATCGGTAACGATGGAGAGGGGGAGTTTGGCCGACCACGCATAGCGCCGCACCTGAAAGGCGGGGGCGGGATCGTCCTTGATCTGGACGGAGGGTTTCTTGGCTTCGACGAAGAATTTGCGCGTGCCGCCGATTCGGAACGAGTAGTCGGGCGCCTTGGTGACGCCGCCTACCTTGACGGCGTCTTCGTGGATCACGTCCTTGTAGGCTTCTGCGTAACCTTGCGTGTTGTTGACATCCCAGCCCAGCGCCTCGAAGAAAGGGTCGATGAACTCGCGCCGTACCTGGGTCTCATTGTAGGAGCCGGATTTGTAGGCTTCCCGGTTGCGTTCGAAGCGTTCGACCAGATCGAGAATTATCTGCGGAGCGGGCATATTTGAAACTCCTGGAGGTCATAGCATTAACATAGCGTCATTTTTATCAAAATCTTCCAGGAATAGCCATTGCAAAGAAACCTGACTCTGCAAGGATATTTCAGGTGTCGCAGGAGAGTGAATCAGGATTCTTTCGGACAACCGGGAAAACAGTTTCAGCTTCACAAGGTTCAGTGAAATCAGGCGGACCGCCATGAAGGGTAGGAGGGTGTTTTTCATAAAGAGGTCGTGAGGATATTGCGGTCCGGCATCATGTCCGGGGTGCGGCCGGATGCCGGGTGCTGCTGCGGATCTGCCCAAGGCTGTCCGTGACGCAAAAGCTGAAGTCCCTATAATCTCAATGACTCAATCATTGCCTCTTCGCAGTCGTTCCGTACGTTAATCAATGTCTCCGCGTCATTTCTGACGATCTTGACACGGCAATCCTGACCGGCCTCAGCCTTTGTATACCGCAGAATCAGCCTTGCTGCGGTGGAGATGAGCGAGTCGTCAACGACGCCTGTCACCACACCCAGAGGACTCCCCCCATCTATCCAGCGAAGCTGGACTTCACCCTGCTGAACATTGTTTTCGAGAAGAGTGTTGTCGGCTTCATCCCGGCCGATGATGACCTTTGTCCCCGGACCGATCCGGAAATGTCTGCCGATCCTGAGGAGACGGAAATCCCGGATATTCAGGGCATTGCTATGGTCGAAGATGTCCTTGATCTTCGGCACGAAGGAGGTCTCTGTAAGGAGGAATCCTCCTGCAGGGCAGGGATAATTCTTAACATCAAGCTCTTCGGCAATCCTCATCTGTTCTTTGCGGGAGCGCCCCGATATGGCCAGAAGCTTATCCCTGTCCACCCACCCTTCCAGCTCGGGCCTGGTGGGGCTAAAGTGTCTTGCTGAGAGCGGCCGAAGCAGCAGTCCTTCCAGGCCGCTTTCCCGCTCTATGACCCGGAGGGTGTCGCGGCGCTGGCTCATGGGTCGCTGACCCAGAACCTCACCGGTAATGACGAAGTCGGATCCTGATTCGGCCATATACTCCCTGGCCTTGCGGAGCAGGAAAATACGGCAGTCTATACAGGGGTTGAGTCCTTTGCCGTAGCCGTGGCGGGGATTTCGGACCACCTCCAGGTAGTCGATCCCCTTGTTCATGACCTTGATGGGAATGTTGAACTCTGAGGCGACCCGGACTGCCTCGGATTTGCAGCCGGCGTTCCTGCCGGTACAGGTACAGAAAGGGGAGGTGAAGTTGAGAGCTTCGACTTCGATTCCCTGGTCAAGCATTACCTTGACCGCAAGGGTGGAGTCGAGTCCTCCGGAAAGAAGGGCCAGCGCTTTTCTTTTCATGGTATCTCCTGG
>Ga0134124_10003549_pt1 | contig 12550 bp, 14 predicted proteins | sample KB304_FD_96880 | JGI IMG/M metagenome (GOLD analysis project Ga0134124, IMG submission 96880) | Terrestrial soil microbial communities without Nitrogen fertilizer from Kellogg Biological Station, Michigan, USA - KB3-0-4 | ecosystem: Environmental > Terrestrial > Soil > Unclassified ... | reverse complement strand
TGGTGAGGGGATCGAGCCAGTGCCCATCGGGCCCGGTGGGTTGCGTGCCGCCCTTGGCTCCGCCCAATTCGGGCCTGGCGTATTCCTCCAGGTGCTCGCCGAACACCACGTGGTCGGACACCGCAAGGCGGTCCATGCCGGCCTCGTCGGCGGCGCGTGCCCACGCGAACAGGTGGGACCAGCCGCCGGCGGGCGCCTCGGCCTCGAAGGCTTTGAGGGCCATGGAGATCTGGATGGGAGGTTTTTTCATGTGCGTTTTCCTGGGAGTTGATTCGGGTCCGTCCGTCGGGTCATGGCCATGTGGTGCGATGCGATCCGGTCAATTGAACCAGAGGATGACCTGCTCGGCCACCAGCGCCGGCCGCTCCTGGCCTTCCACCTCGACCACGCTGTCGAAGCTGACGCGGAAGCCGTTCTCGATGGGTTCCACGCTTTTTATGCCCTGTTTGAGGCGCACGCGCGAGCCGCTGGGCACCGTGCCGGTGAAGCGCAGCTTGTTGAGGCCGTAGTTCAGGGCGCGCGAACGCTTCGCCACCGTCCAGATCTGCGGCGCCATGAGCGACATGATGGACAGCACCAGGTAGCCGTGCGCAATGGTTTTGCCGCCGGGCGCCTCGCGCTTGCAGCGTTCCACGTCCACGTGGATCCACTGGTGGTCGCCGGAGAGCTCGGCGTATTTGTCGATGAGCGCCTGATCCACGGTGCGCCACTCGCTTACCCCCAGGTGTTTGCCGGCGTAGTTCTGGAAATCCGCCGGGTCCTTGATGACCTGCATGTCCGCTCCTTTTTCGGTTTCTTCCCGCCAAGGTTACTACCGACCGCAACCGGCCGCCCGGAGAGCGGACGTGCCGTGGTTGGTTATACTGCTCTCGCGGAATCACAGAACAATCAAGGATGTAGATGGGAAACGAGAAAGGTGAAACGGGGTCCATGGGGCCATTGGCGGGCCTGCGCGTGCTCGACTTCTGCCGCGTGCTGTCGGGGCCCTGGGCCGCGCAATTGCTCGGCGACCTCGGCGCCGAAGTCATCAAGGTCGAGAAGCCCGGGACCGGGGACGATTTCCGGGACGTGCCGCCGCATCTCAACGACAAGGACGGCAAGCCCACGCGCGAATCGGCACTCTACCTTAGCACCAACCGCAACAAAAAGTCCCTGAGCCTGGACATTTCAAAGCCGGCGGGCCGGGAGGTGGCCATGCACCTGGCCGCGAAATGCGACGTGGTGCTGGAAAATTTTCGCGCCGGGCTCATGCAGCGCCGTGGCCTGGGCTACGAGACCCTCTCGGCGGACAATCCCGGTCTGATCTACTGTTCCATTTCCGGCTTCGGCCAAAGCGGGCCCTATGCGCAGGGCGCCGGCTACGACTCCATCTTCCAGGCCTACTCGGGCATGATGAACATGACCGGCCACCGCGATGGCGATCCAGGCGACGGGCCCATCCGCACCGGTCCCAGCCTGTGCGACGTGAACGCCGGCATGTACGCCGTCGTGGCGGTGCTGTCCGCCCTGCATCACCGCGGCAAGACCGGGCGCGGGCAGTACATCGACCTCGCCATGCTGGACACCACCCTGGCCATGGTTTCGCACCAGGCCATGACCTTCCTGGTGAGCGGAAAGGACGCCCCGCGCGTGGGCAACGGCAGCCCCTATGGCGGTCCCACCGGGCTGTTCCACTGCACCGACGGCCTGATCATGGTCACCGCCGCGGATGACGACAGCTTCGGCAAGTTTTGCACCGTGCTGGAGGTGCCGGAACTGGCGCGGGACGAGCGCTTTCGCGAGCGCCCCGGCCGGGTAACCCACAACAAGGAACTGATGGCGCTGGTGAATGGATACACCCGGCAGCGCGGCCGCAACGAACTGCTGGACGCGCTGCGCGCCCAGGGGCTGGCGTGCGCGCCGGTCAACAATAGCGCCGAAGCGTCCGCCGATCCGCAGGTGCGCCATCGTGAAATGGTGCGCAACCTGCCGCACCCGGTGGCGGGCACACTGCGCATGGTCGCCAATCCGCTGCGCTTCTCCGACACACCGCTCACCCGCTACGACCCGCCGCCCTTGCTGGGAGAGCACAGCAAACAGGTGCTGAGCTCGCTCCTCGGCCTGTCCGCCGACGACATCGACAAGCTGCGCGCCGACGGGGTGCTCTGAGCTTACGGCTCGGACATCCAGGCCGGAGATGCCCGGCCGGTGACGAGGCAACGGCGGGGGCGATTCGCCGTACGCAATGGCCCCCGGACGCCGGTCGAAATGCCTCCCAGAGAATGTATTCCTTCTAGGCCACGGCGCCCGAATGCGGTATTGTTGTCGGCGGTGACTAGCCTTCGGGGGAATGCATGGCCAGCGACAGCAGGACCGCGATATCGATCCTGACCGGGACCTATCGCATCAAGGGCTATATCGACCTGATGCCGGGGGCCCGCATCACCGATTACATGCTGTCCAGTCGCGAGTTCATCGCCGTCACCGATGCCGAGGTGTGGGAAATGGCCTCAGGGGGGCGGCAGGTGGTCAAGGCGCCTTTCATCGACGTGGCGCGCGAGCACATCCAGGTCATCATGCCGGGGCACTGGGGCGGCTCGGCTTAGGCGGCTCGGCTTATGCGCCTGGCTTAGGGCGCCTTGGCTTCCTCAATACGTCCCCGCAGCATCCGGACCCTCAGTAGCAGGCATTCCCCTCGGCCGACCAGCTTTCAATCCGGTTTGCGGGCGACACCCGGAAAAGTATCCTGCAATTCATTTCGCTGGTAACCACCGGCACGGCCTGCTGCGACGGCACGCCCACATACCTGCCGCCGCCGGCGGGGTTGGGAACGAACACCGGAACGACGGTGGTGTAGGTGCCGCCGCCGCTCGTCACCAGCGCGCTGCGCGCGTACTCCAGCACCCTGCCGCCGGTGGACAGCGAGGCCGAGTTGGTGGGCGGGCCGCGGCTGCTGATCAGCTCGTCGGCGCTGCGCCCGACCCAACTGTCCATGGCCTGGGTGAACTGCTGCCTGCGCTCGGCCAGGCTGACGCAACCCGCCAGCAGCAGGGCCAGCACAAGCACGGTGATGCGCATGAGGAAGGGCCCAACCGTTGCGAAATGTCCATTGTAGTCTTCGCCGCGGCGCTGCAATGCCGGTTATCGGGCCGGGCTACGTGCTAAATTGACTATCTTCATTCCAACGGAGGTGCGCATGGCCGCCCCCGATCTCCGCGCCCTCCAGGCGCCGCTTAAAGAACGCTACAAGCAGGACCCCCAGGCGGCGCTCATCACGCTGAAAGCCCAAGGCCGGCTGGGCGAGGGCGTAAGCTGCAAGATTGAAACCGGCAAGGCCATGGTCTCGGCCGGGCTGCATCCCGCCACCGGCGGCAGCGGGCTGGCTGCCTGCTCCGGCGACATGCTGCTCGAAGCCCTGGTGGCCTGCGCCGGGGTGACGCTGGGCGCGGTCGCCGCCTCTATCGGAGTCGCGCTCAGGGACGCCACCCTGCACGCCGAGGGCGACCTGGATTTTCGCGGCACGCTGGGCGTGGCCAAGGATGCCGCAGTGGGCTTCCGGAACATCCGGCTGCGCATCCAGCTCGACACCGATGCCAGCGATGAACAGGTGGCCACGCTGATGCGCCTGACCGAGCGCTACTGCGTGGTGTACCAGACCTTGGCCAGGCCGGCCGCCATTACGGTCACCTCGTCGCGTGCATGACCGCGGGGACAGCGCCGTGGCCGAATCCACCCAGCCCATCCGCATCTACTGGGCCATGGGCAACACCAAAGCCATGCCGGCGCACAGCGACCGCGGCGAACTGTATGAACGCACCTGCGGCGCCTACGCCCGGTCGGTGGTGTCGCCCGGCACCGAGGTCACCATCGGCTGGATGAGCAAGGCCGGCAGCTCCTACACCTCGGCCTACTTGTCGATGCTGAACGACGTGCACGTGGTGCGCGACATCCTCGACGCGCAGGCCGGCGGCTATCACGCCGCCATGATCGGCCCCCACTGGGATCCTGGCCTGTATCCGGCGCGCGAGGCCGCGGGCATTCCCGTGGCCGGGCCGTGCGAGTCGGCCATGCTGGTCGCTCAGACCCTGGGCAAGCGCTTTGCCGTGGTCACCACCAGCGACGGCATTGTGCCCTTCATCGAGCGCAACATCCGGCTGTACGGCTGCGAGGCGCGCGCCATCGCGCGCAAGCCGGTGCGGCCGTTCGGCCTGGGATTCGACGCGCTGATCGGCGCCCTGGAAGGCGACGGCGACGAGTTCCTGTCGCGCTTTACGCGCGCGGCGAAAGACTGCATCGACGACGGCGCCGACGTCATCCTCGCCGGCGGGCAGTTGTTCGGCCCGGTGTTCACCCGGCACGGCTACTTCACCATTCCCGGCACCGGCGTGCCGGTGGTGGAGGTGGCCGCGTGCGGACTGCGCATGGCCGAGTCGCTGGTGGCGCTGCGGCGCGCCGTCGGCCTTGCCAAGAGCGAGCAGCCCGGATCGCCGTTCCGCACGCCCGACGCGAAGGAGATCGACTCGGTGCTGCGGACATTTGGATTGCGCTGAGCGCAAGGGGCTGCGCTAGCGCAAGGGTGGCGCTGAGGGGCGAGCCGCTCGCGGTTCAGGCGCGCTTGCCGGCGTAGCGCAGGTAGGCCTCGCGGACCTCGGCGCGCAGGCGCGCGGCGTCCCATTCCTTGGACAGGTACTTGTGCACGCCGGCTTCGTTGATGGCCTCGGCCACCAGGGTAAAGCCGGTCTCTCCGGACAGCACAATGCGCAGCGCCCGCGGGTAGAGCTTGCGCACGCGCGCGAGGAAGGCCACGCCGCTCATGTCGGGCAGCTTGTGGTCGCTGATGACGATGCCGATGGGGTGGCGCGCCAGCATCTCCAGCGCGGCCTCGGCCGTGCCGGCGGTGAGGACGGGATACCCCCCGGGCACCAGGGCCTGTTCCACCAGGGCGAGGTCGGCCATGTTGTCGTCGAGCAGCAGCACGGCGGGACGGTCCTCGGCGCGGCCGTTGAGCGCCGCCATGTCAAGGTGCCGCCGTGCCCCGAGCATGGCGGTGCACTCGGTCACGCTGAGCGGCTTGGCGAAGTAATAGCCCTGGATCTCGTCGCAGCCGTGCGCGCGCAGGAAGGAAAGCTGCGCCTCGGTCTCCACGCCCTCGGCCACCACTTTCAGGTTCAGGCTGTGGGCGAGGTTGATGATGGTGAGCGCAATCTCGGCGTCGTCGGGGTCGGTGGTGACGTCGCGGATGAAGGCGCGGTCGATCTTGATCTCGTCCAGCGGGAAGCGCTTGAGATACGCCAGGCTGGAATAGCCGGTGCCGAAGTCGTCCACCGACAGGCTCACCCCCGAGGCCTTCAGCCGGTCGAGCGTGCGCGCGGCTTCCTCGGCCTCTTTCATGAGCAGCGATTCGGTGAGCTCCAGCTTGATCAGGGCGGGGTCGATGCGCGCCTCGGCGATGCAGGCGATGAAGGCGTCCAGCACCTTGGGCTGGAACTGCCGCGCCGAGATGTTGACCGCCACCGGCGGCGGCCGCAGGCCCAGCCTTTGCCACGCCTTGATCTGGGCGCAGGCCGAACGCAACACCCATTCGCCCACCGGCACGATGAGCCCGGTGTCCTCGAGCGCCGGCACGAACTCGGCCGGCGACACCAGGCCGCGGCCGGGGTGCTGCCAGCGCAGCAGCGCCTCGAAGCCGCAAATGGCGCCGCCTCCCAGTTCGACCTTGGGCTGGTAGTAGAGCAGGAATTCGTCGCGCTCAATGGCGCCGCGCATGCTGGTTTCCAGGTCGAGGCGCTGCGCCAGGCGCTCGTTCATCTGGCGCAGGTAGAACTGGTGGTTGTTGCGGCCCTGCTCCTTGGCGCGGTACATGGCGGTGTCGGCGTTGCGCAGCAGGTCGTCGGCGTTTTCGCCGTCGCCGGGAAAGATGGCGATGCCGATGCTGGCCGAGGCGAAGGACTCGTGGCCGTCCAGGTCGAAGGGCTCGGCCAGCGCGTCGATCACTTTTTGCGCCACCATGGCGGCGTCTTCCGGGCGCGCGAGCTGGTTGAGCACGATGGCGAACTCGTCGCCGCCCAGGCGCCCCACCGTGTCGTCCTCGCGCAGGCAGCCGCGCAGCCGCTCCGCCACCTGGACCAGCAGCTTGTCGCCGATCCAGTGGCCGTAGGTGTCGTTCACCAGCTTGAAGCGGTCCAGGTCCACGTACATGCAGGCCATGTGGTGGCCGCTGCGCTGCGCCTGCGCGATGGTCTGCGACAGGCGCTCGTACAGCATGTGGCGGTTGGGCAGGCCGGTGAGCGTGTCCACCTGGGCGAGGTAGGTGAGCTGCTGCTCGGCGCGCTTCTTCTCGGTGATGTCGCGGCCGATGACGATGAGGCCCTGCGGCTTGCCCTGCACGCTGTAATAGGGCGTGCGCATCAGGCCCAGGCACACGCTGCGCCCGTCGGGATAGGCGGCCCACTCCTCGCTGTACAGGGGCTGGTTGCTGGCCAGCATGTCGCGGTCGAGCCTTTGCACCGCCTCGGCGCCGGCAGCGTCGGTGAAGTCGAAGTCGGTCCTGCCCACGATCTCGAGCTCGGTGCGCCCGAGAAAGACCTCGAAGGCGCGGTTGCACCCCGAATAGACGCCGTCGGCGGTCTTGAAGGAAATGAGGTCGGGAATGGAATCCAGCAGGCCGCGCAGCAGGGCGCGCTCGCGCGCCGATTGCGCCCGCAGCCGCTCGTTGGCCTCGGTCAATTCCCGCGAATTGACCTCGAGCGCGTTCTCCAGGAGCGCGCGCTCCTGGTCGGCCTCGGTGTAGTGGCGGCTGATGATCTGCAGGAAGGCCTCCCAGCGCCCGTCCGGCGCTGCGCCGTCCAGGTGCCGCGCCATCTGGCGCGCGAGGAGGCGGTGCAGTGAGCTGGGCGGGGCTGTGGCCAACCCGTTTTCACGGGGTATGCTCATGCTGGAATGTTGTCGGTTATGCGCGGCGGCGCCCTATTCGTAAATGGTGGTGAGCGTCATGGTCTGGTTGTGCAGGCGGCAGTGCTGTATGTCGCTGAAGGGCGCGAGTTCGCCGTAGGAGTAGAACCCCGTGATGGCGGTGCGCTCGCCCAGCGTGTCCTGCACCACCTCGATCTCCTCCTCGGTGAGCTGGCCGAGCACCAGCCGCCGGCCCACGCAGCTCACCACCAGGCACAGCCCGGCGGGCGAGGGCTCGCCCAGCAGCGGCGGGACGCGGTGCTTTGCGGCGCCGGCCGCGAGGCCCGCGTTCTCGATCAGGCGGTCGAGGTTGGTCTTCATGAGCTTGCACAAATGACCCTGCGGCACGTCGCCGGCGAAGGTGAGGCTTTGCGTCGCCTCGTCGACCGCCAGCAGCGTGCGGATCACCGGCTGCTCGTCCTTGCTCGCGCGCACCGAAAGCGGAAAGCGCAGCCCGCTGCCCGGCAACTCGGCGGCCAGTTCCCCCAGGTATTTCTTGTACAGCGGCAGCGCGGGCTGGCCATCGATTTCCATGACCACGTTGCCGGCGGAGCGCGTCACGATGCGCTCGGCCCCAAACTCCTGCCATCCGGCGAAGCAGCCGCTTTTGACCGACACATCGCCGTACAGTCCGACCGCGGCAATGGTGCCGCGGCGCGCCGGCGCGTCCGCCATGACCCAGGTTTGGCCGAAACGGGTGCCGTCGCCGGCCAGGCCGCCGGTCACTGAAATGCCCAGGCCGTTCAGGCCCGCTGCGAGCTCGCTACCGTTCACCAGCAAGCCGTCCGAGAACACCAGTACATGCCGCAGGTCAGGCGCCTTGAGCCGGCTCATGAGGCTCGTGGCAAGGGCGCGGATGGCGCTCGGATCCTGGTCCACGTGGACGGCGGCCATGTGCACACGGCCGCGCTCGAAGCGCATGGCGGTGGCGACCACGTCGCCGTCGCTGATCGCGCCGCCCTGCACACTGCCCGAGGAGGAGCAGCCCACGACCAGCGCACGGGGGTGACGCTGCTTCAGGGCCTGAAAGCACTCCGCCGCGTGGAAATAGGGCGTGTCCCCGAAGGCGAGAACGAGATCGGCGTCGAGCGGCGGTTCGCCGCTGTCCCATCCATCTGAAGTCCAGCGAATCTGGTTTGTTTGCATCGTGGCCCAATCCCCAAGCACACCACCCATAAGGCCGCACCCGTCCCCTGCGGAAACTGCTGGCGTGTCATATGCATATGCCATGCCAGCCTTCGGAGACGGCGAGCATGACGTATGCAATTACGGCTGGCCAGCCGAAATCTGCAATTCCGCAGGGTCTTAGCCCCTGGAGATTCGGGTATTTCGAGAGGATGCATGCCGATGGCATTTGATCGGAGCGAGTTAAACGGAAGGTTGCCGGCATCCGCTTCGGATAAGCGATGGCATGCCATCGTTTTATGTCGTGTTTTGGACACCCCGTGGTCCAGTTGTCGAGGGTCTATTGGGGCGAGGCGGGATGGACACTGAGAATCGTAAGTGGCTGATAATTAATTATTTCTAAGTAGAATTTGTGCACTTTTACGCGGGTCTTCAGGCCGCTGTTGGTCCGCGCTCGAATGGGCACGCTCCATGCGGTTGACATGTCATGGGCCCCTTGTTCATGGCCGTTCGAAGGCATGTCAATGAAGATGACCAATGACTTTTTATTCAATCCGCGCGACATCCGACGCAGCCTGAAGCTCAAGCAGGAGGAGTTCTGGAGCCGCATCGGCGTGACCCAGAGCGGCGGTTCCCGCTACGAAGGCGGGCGGCGCATGCCCAATCCCGTCCGTGAACTGTTGCGCGTGGTGTACATCGAGCGCATCGACCTCGCCAGGATCAACCGCTCGGATTTCGACCTGCTGGAATACCTCAAGGCCGAGCAGCCCGAAATGTACGAGGGTCTTCGCGAGCAGTTGCGGACGCAGCAGCGCGGCACCCCGCCCGAGGCCCTGTCCGCGGCCAGCCCGCTGTCCGCAGCCAGCTTTGCGGGACCGGCTTCGGAGACAGCAGAAGACGAAATGGATTCGCAACCCTGATCCGTTTGGGGGAAGGGGGCGCGCCGCGCCTTCAACCTCTGCCTGACAGCATGGATAGCACGCCGCAGTGGCGGTGACGGGGCGACTGCCCCAATACCATCCATTCAGACAGAGAGGACCCCATGACCAAGCGAATCTTGACCCAGGTGCTGGCGGCCGTGGTGCTCGCCATGACGTTCGCCGGCTTGAGCGGCTGCAACACCGTGGCCGGCGCCGGACAGGATCTTCAGGCAGGCGGCCGCAAGCTCACGGGTGAAGCCCGGGAGCAGCAGGCCAAGTAACTAAGTACCCGGCACCGCAAGCGGTGCCCCGGCAACCCGGCGGGTTGCCGCAGCCCGGGCGCCATCGCGCCATTGCCATTGCGCCATCGCCATGCGCGACAGGCGACAGCGCTCCGGGCTTCGATTATCATTTGCCGGCGCCTGACTGTCGCGAGGCAATCGCCCAAGACGCCGGGCGGCATCCCGGAGTACGGGCAAAGCCCGAAAAAGCGGGCAAAAGCTGCCCGAAGACGGCGGCGGCAACACCGGCTTTGAACCGGTGCGGGGATTCGTGGCTTCCTACGTCGACAGCACACTGCTGCCCAATGAGACCGTGCTTTACCGCGCCCACCTCAGCCGGTGGTCGATGTGGGCATGGCTGCTGTTCGGCGTGTTGCTGCTGCCCGTGGGCGTAGGCGTGGTGCTGCTGGCGTGGGCCTGGGTGCGCTACCGCACCACCGAGTTCGCCGTCACCGACCGGCGCATCATCGCCAAGACCGGCCTGGTGTCGCGGCGCACCGTGGAGATGTTTCTCGACAAGGTGGAAAGCCTGAACGTCGAGCAGAGCGTGATGGGCCGCATCCTCGACTACGGCACGGTGGGCATCCGCGGCACCGGCGTGACCGAGGAGGTGTTCGGCAACATCGCCGAGCCGTTGATGCTGCGCAGGCAGTTCATGGCGGCGGCCGACAATTACCGCAGAAAGGTGGGAGTTTGAACAGCAAAGACAATTCGCTCGAGGCGGCGCACAAGGCGGCGCTGGATGCCCTGTTGCTGAAGATTCCGGGAGTGCAGGGCGGGGACATGACCGGCCTCCCGGCCTATTTCGTGGCCAAGAAAATGTTCGCCTGCATCGCCAACGGCGGGGTGGGCGTGCGGCTGCCCACGGTGGAAGCGGCCAACCTGCATTTCTCCATGAGCAACGTGGGCCCCTTCCAGCCGCGCGGCAAGCCCAGCACCCGCGAGTGGATCCAGATCACGCGCGAGAACTCGGCCGAGTACGAAAAGGACCTGCCCATTTTCAAGGCGTCCATCGACTTCGTGCGCGGCGTAAAAGTCTGATGCCGGCTGGCGGGGGCGCGCTTCAGCCGAGCGCCCAAAAGGTCCAGGAAGCGCTGGCGGACTTCGGAGCCCAGTTCGGCTCCCGCTTCGAAGTCATCGAACTCCCCGGCTCGGCGCGCACCGCCAGGGAAGCCGCCGAGGCCTTGGGCTGCGGCGTGGCGCAAATCGCCAAATCCATCGTGTTCCGGAAAAAATCCGACGGCTCGCCCGTGCTGGTGGTGGCGAGCGGCGTCAACCGCGTGGACGAGCGCAAGGTGGCCGCGCTGGTGGCAAGCGAGGTCGGCCTGGCCGATGCCGCCTTCGTGCGCGAAAACACCGGCTTCGCCATCGGCGGCGTGCCGCCCCTGGGCCACGCCGTGCCGCCGTTCACCATCGTGGACGAGGACCTGCTCGCGCTGGGGGATATCTGGGCCGCCGCAGGCACGCCGCGCTCGGTGTTCAGGCTCACCGGCCGCGCCCTGCTGAAAATGACCCAGGGCGTGCTGGCGAGCGTGAAGCAATAACCGCGAAAGCGGGCGGCGGTTTGCGCTAGCGCGGAAAGCCCGCCAGCACCGCGGCACCGATGGCGGCGAACAGCGCCGCCGAGACATAGCGCACCGCCTTGAACGGAATGCGCAGCGAAGCCTTGCCGCCCGCCAGCACCACCGGCGCGTCCGCGAGCAGCATGCCCAGCGTTGTGCCGGCGACCACCGCGAACAGGCTGTCGAAGCGCGCCGCCAGCGCCACGGTGGCGAGCTGGGTCTTGTCGCCGATCTCGGCCAGGAAAAATGCCATGACCGTGACCAGGAACACGCCGTGGCGGCTGGATGGGCGCGATTCGCTTTCATCCAGCTCGTCGGCCTTGAGCGCCCAGGCGGCGATGGCGAGAAAGGACAGGCCCAATATCCAGCGCAGCAGATTCGAATCGACATGGGTGCGTACCCAGCCGCCCACCATGCCCGCCAGGGCGTGATTGAACAGCGTGGCGATGAAGATGCCGGCGATCACCGGCGCCGGACGGCGAAAGCGCGCGGCCAGAATGAAGGCGAGGAGCTGGGTCTTGTCGCCGATTTCACCGATGGCGACGGCGGCGGCCGATACGAAGAAGGCTTCCATGAGGATTCACTCAGGGACCGGACGGCGGTTGGACCATGACACCGCGCCTCCGCCCGATCCCGGGACAGGCACGATGTCAAAGGTCTCGCCGAACCACCGCATGAAACCTTGGTTGAATGCGCCATGACCGAAGACTTTATTCAGCCAAGTATGTTGACGCACTCGTCAGCGCGGTAACTTGGTTGTGACCGCCCGACTGGCTACTCCCCAATGACGGGTTGAATTATATCCTGTTCTTAACGAGGCTCGGTGCAGCGCAATGAGCGCCAGCCCCAAGGCAACGGATGCGCTGCAGAGCGCCACCTACGGTGTGCCGCATCGCGCTAGCGCGATACAAGAATACGAGCGCCCTTAGGCGCTGTGGCACGACGCTCCGGTGGCGCTGGCGCGCCTCGTGGAAAACCAGGCCACATCGAGGTCGAAGCAACTGTTGGTGTCAATGCTGAAATGGCGCTTCGCTTCCTCGGGTGCCTTGGCAAGCACATCACGGATTGCCTGTACCCGTAACTCAGGCGTGCGCATGCGAGCCACCCAGTTGTCGAAGTCCATGCGCAGTTTCCATGTATCTATGTCCGTGGGGGCAGCAAATCCTGCCGCGCTCACCATCGCTACCCACTCCGATACCCGGTAGTCGCGCACGTGCGATGCGTCGCGCAGGATCTCCACGGTCTGCAGCACCGTGTCGAGTATAGGCATTTCGGGTGATATGCCGTCGATGACTGCCAACGTTCCGCCCGGCTTGAGCACGCGCCGTGCCTCATTCAAGGCCGCCGGCACGTTGCTCCAGTGGTGGGCGGAGAAGCGCGTGGCCACGAGGTCGAACTCCGCCTCGCCGAAGGGCAGGCGCTCGGCCGGGCCTTGCACGGTCCGCAGCCCGGCGTGGCCGCGGCGCGCGGCTTCCGCCGCCACCACGTCCAGCATCTCTTTCGACAGGTCATAGGCCGTGACCGCTGCGCCGCCGCGCGACAGCGCGAAGGCGGCGTGGCCCGCGCTGCAGCCCAGGTCCAGCGCGCAGGTCTGTTTCAGCCCCGGTTTGTTCATGCCCTGCGCCAGCGCGGCCAGCCGCTCCAGGTCGGCGCCTTGGGCGTGCACGGCGCTGGAGAGGTAGGCGTTGGCCGTGCGGCCGAACTGCTCCGCGGCAAGGCGGCTCTGGGTGGG
>Ga0134124_10003548_pt1 | contig 12551 bp, 27 predicted proteins | sample KB304_FD_96880 | JGI IMG/M metagenome (GOLD analysis project Ga0134124, IMG submission 96880) | Terrestrial soil microbial communities without Nitrogen fertilizer from Kellogg Biological Station, Michigan, USA - KB3-0-4 | ecosystem: Environmental > Terrestrial > Soil > Unclassified ... | reverse complement strand
TCAGCGGCGGCGCGCCGCACCTGCGGCGCAGAGTCGCTGAACCCAATGCCACCTCGCCAATGGGACGCGTGCGTTTTATTGTGCCCCGACCGCTGCAATGGGTTGTTAGGCGGCGCGGTCAGACTAGCCCCTCCTTGCCGGGACGTGTGTCTGACACGAGCCCGAAGCTGCGCGCAGCAAAATAGAGGATCCACGCCAAACAGACGTAGCCGTATCCGACGATAAGCACATACGCCACAAGCAGACCTAAAAATGGCGTGAGAAGCAAAGCCAGCCCCAGAGGGAAAAGAAGCGTAGTTGCCGCCAGCCGCCTTAAGGATATGGCCTTTCGTATCAAGAAATAGGCAACGGTCGCGATGATCAAGTATGGAAGGCCCGCTATGGTGATCGTAAGAGCAGGGAGAGACTCCGGAAACATAGGAAACGAGCCAACTCCCACTACGAGCGGCAGCAGAAGCATCCGCGAGAAAAATTGTGTCGCCGTCATAGCGCCGCCTAACGTCCCCGTTCAGCGGCGGCGCGCCGCACCTGCGGCGCAGAGTCGCTGAACCCAATGCGAGCACACCACTCGGGTGCGTGCACTTTATCGTGACCCAACCGCCGCAACGGGTTGTTATGCGACCTCATGGCTGAGGGTTGGCGGAGCCATTGGTCCTTGCGTCAGCGAGTTGCCGAGCGAACTGTTTGTTCTCCGGAAAGAGGAAGTACTTGCCCAGGTCTACCTTTGCCAAGAAACCCGCCAGACCAAATTTGGCTATGGAATCGGCTAGTGGCTCGGTCAACCCTTGGACCAGAAAGATTCGAATGTCGGCAGAGTTCTGCTTCGAGACCCAAATACCACCCTCGATGCGAAATGCCGTGCACGGTGGACTGCCCTGGCACACAGCCTGGTTGGGACCAACGAAGTAGGTTCCTTTGTCGTTCTGGTATTTGGCTGAGTAGACGCCTTCTCGCAACCCTTGCTCGATCTTTGCGCCCAAGCCTCGTCGTTCCGTATAGGTCAACGAGCTGGAAAGCCGAAACGTCTCCGCGCTCTCAGCTGGTACCAGCGATGAGGGCTTTACACCTGCCGCGGATGCCGTGACAGCCCAGCACAGAGCCAAAATCTTAAGACGTCGCATCACGTATCTACGCCTCCTGTCGCGTAACGTCCCTGTTCAGCGGCGCGCCGCCGCTGCGGTGCAGCGCTGCTGAACCCAACGCCAGCACACCAGCCGGGCGCGTGCACTTTATCGTGACCCGACCGCCGCAACGGGTTGTTATGCGTCAGATGCACTGGCGCTTCCGTTGGCGCTCTTGTAACGCGCGTCAATGATGTCTTTCAGATTGGATCTAACGCGCACATAAATCAGAAGCGCAGAGAGCGCCATTAGAATTAGGAGGACTGTGGCCAGACCCCTAGCACTGAGATGGGTGATGGCCCTGGCCGACTCATAGAAGGGAACAATAATCAGAGCAAGAGTCGCGAATGCAAGGGCAACAGCAGGCCAGCTACGAAGTGCAGCCCTGCTTGCATCGCTCAATAGGTTCTCCCGTGCGTCAAGTGGTGCCGATCGCAGTGGTGGATAGAGCACCGTGAGGCGACCTGCGCGGCGCTCCATCCGTCTCCGCCGCTCTGCTTCAGCGCGGATGATATGCACTTCCATAGTGGCAAGAGCTTGCTTCTTGTCTAGCACAGCGCCGACCTCCTTGTTGCTTGCGCATAACGTCCCTGTTCAGCGGCCGCTCGCGGGCGTTCCAGCACGCGGGCGGCACAGCCCTGTGCCAGCAACAGGCGTCCTCGCCCGCGGCCGAGCACCTTATCGTTCACGGACCGCTGCAACGGGTTGTTAGGCGACATTAGCGATGCCCGGGCAAATTGAAAGTTACCGGCATGGTGAGGAGCATCCGGACTGGCGCACCGTCCAACTTGCCAGCGTTAAAGCGCACCTTACTAAAGTAACCAACAGCCGCTTTATCAAGCAAGTCGCTGCCAGAAGACTCTATGCGGGCATACTGAGATATCTTCCCGTCCGCCTCCACTATTGCGACATACACGACAGTGCCTTGTATGCCGCGATTCCTAGCTTCGGCAGGGTAGAAGTCGTAGTTCTGCATTGCAGCCATATTCGATGGCATAGGTCTGACAAGGCGCTCTTGGAGAGATGCGTCGTCCCCGTCCACAAGCATCCCAGCGCTACGAGCACACAAAGCCTTAAAGATCGCGCTACGAAGATCCGTGGCGCTCTGGGAAAGTTTGAGCTCCGGTTTCAGCGTTGCGACTTCGCATTCCGCTCGCGACGTGGCGGAATAGAGCACCGCTATTGCCGTCAGAACTATGCAGATAGAACGCATGTCGCCTAACGGCACCCATCAGCGACCGCACGCAGCGGTCTCTGCGCACATGCTCTGACAGTGAAGTTTGCTGAACAGTGGGGCGCGTGCACTTTATCTGTCCCGGCTCGCTGCATGGGTTTGTTCGGCGACATGATTTGCACGCCGTCGTAGCATCGCCTGTCGATTTTGAAGTCCGGATGCGCGCTCTATGGAAAGGCGACTCTCCAAGTGCGGCAGAAAGCTATCCGGAACCACTCTAAAACCTCGCCTTTCGTAGAATGGGCCATTCCAGGGTACATGGGAGAATGTTGTAAGCGTAACGCCGACACAACCCCTTCTCCATGCTTCAGCCGCGACAGTATCGAGAAGCGCAGTTCCGACACCGCTTCCTTGGTGCGCTGGCAGCACGTCAAGCTCAAGTACGAAGAGCATGCCGTCCAGTAGGACGGCGGCAACGAACCCTACGATGTGGTTATCTGAGGTCTGAGCGACCCACGCCGTCCGGGCCGAGAGAGACACGCCCAGCTCCGTGAGATCGAGAGTCTGCATCTTGCGCAATGGAGGGACATCGCTATCGCTATAGCGCTGCGCGGCTGCCATCTCGACAGCCGCCATCGCCGGCACGTCTTCTTCGTCGGCACAGCGTATGCGGTAGGTCATGTCGCCGGACGTCCCCGTTCAGCGGCCGGCCGCGTGCGTTCTAGCACGCGGGGCGCTCGTGACTTGACCAGGCAATGCGCGCCCTCGCCCGCGGCCGAGCACTTTATCGTTCCCGGACCGCTGCAACGGGTTGTTAGGCGACCGGCTAGCACCCAGATTCTCCTGAGGCCTGGATAGTTTGAGTTTGCCCGTTCTTCGAGACCTTAAAGGTAGCCTTAAACCCTGTTACCTCACACGCCTCACTAGAACTTCCTGAGCAATCCGATGTGACCTTGTATCGAGCTTTGACCTCGATACCAGGCGCACCGTACGTCCTTTCAACGACGTCTCCAATGGCTTGGAGCTTTCCGCTCTTCTTCAGGACCGTGAGTTGAACGTCCGTGCCATCAATGTTCATGATGATCTTCGATTCATCACGCTCCGCTAGGAATATCAAACCTCGCCCTAAGGACGGCGCGGATGCGCTCCAAGAGCAGCCTCTTATGATGTGCTGATCCCTTACCTCAGCAACAAGTTCAGGCTGGGCAGCAACGCATGCAACCGGGAAGCCGATGGTAAGCGCGAGTTTGAAGCTGATCATTGCGATACTCCCACAGAGGTCGCCTAACGTCCCCGTTCAGCGGCCGCTCGCGTGTGTTCTAGCACGCGGGCGCTCATGACTTGCTCAAGCAACGCGCGTCTCGCCCATGCGCTTTATCGCTCACGGACCGCTGCAACGGGTTGTTAGGCGACAGGGTACGCACTAAACGCTGAGAGGCTGTCCGAACGCTATGCGATTGCCACATGGGTCCACGACCTCGAAGTCACGCATTCCGTAAGGACGATTATCCACTTCGCTGACTTTGACACTTCTGCCTTTTAGCTCAGCGTGATAGGCGTCTACGCCACGCATTCGAACGTAGGCCATCGCTGTGCCTTGGCGGCCCAAGGGCACTGAGATGAGGTCGAAACTTACCTCGTTACGACACACATTGGCGTGGGTGACGGGCTCGCCCCACTTCCAGCCGAGTTCGAACCCTAGTCCGTTAACGTAGAAGGCTAGTAGCTCTTCGACGTTCTGGACAGGCAAGCGAGGAGTCACAGCCTCGAACTTTGGTGCAGTTGTATCAGGTGTGCTCATCGGTCCCCGATCTGTCGCCTAACGTCCCCGTTCGGCGGCGGCGCGCCGTACCTGCGGCGCAGAGCCGCCGACCCCAACGCCTGCGCGACAGTCGGGCGCTTGCACTTTATCGTGACCCGACCGCTGCAACGGGTTGTTAGGCGGCACTTTGTGCACCCAAGTCCACGATGCGAGCCGAGACAGTAGAGCCTATGACCGTGAGTTCGCCAACTGATATGGGAAGCTTGAACCGCCTCGGCCCTGCACTTCCTGGATTCACAAATAGCACTCCGTCACGGGTCTCGATCTCCGGTTTGTGCGAGTGCCCTGAAACGACAACCTGCACCCCTGCTGCGGCAGGATCTATGTCGAGAGTCCCAAGATCATGAATGATGTAGATATAGGCGTCACCTAGCTGCACAAGCTCGCTCTCCGCTAAGGCGGAAGCCCAGGAGCCTTTGTCGTTGTTGCCCCGCACGGCCGTGACTGGAGCAATGACTGAAAGAGTCTTAAGGACCGATTCTTCACAAATGTCGCCAGCGTGGATGATGTGATCGCACCCCCGAAGGAACGCGAGAGCTTCGGGTCGAAGTAGGTCGTGCGTATCTGAGACGAGTCCAATTCGCATGCCGCTGATGTGCCGCCTAACGTCCCCGTTCAGCGGCGGCGCGCCGCACCTGTGGCGCAGAGCCGCTGAGCCCCTCGCCAGTGAGACAGTCGGGCGTGTGCACTTGATCGTGACCCAACCGCTGCAACGGGTTGTTAGGCGGCACCACGCTCTCTCTCGACAAATGGAACCTCGAGCCCATTTGCGATGCGCTTCGCCATCTGGATAGGACTGCGCCCGTGCGCATTTTCGTGCGTCGCCGAAGCACCGGCCTTCAACAGCGTTCTGATGATTGCCACCGTCGGTTCGGCTGGCCCGGGCCTCAGCACGGCAGTCCATAGCGGACCGTTACCGTGTTTGTCAGGCGCGTTTGGGTCAGCACCAGCACTCAGCAGCAGTTCAATGACTTCAACATGGCCCTTTTGAACAGCCATGTGTAGAGGAGTAAGCCCTGCGCTGTCCGCCTGACTGACGTTCGCACCTTCCGCAATAGCGCTTCGTAGCCCTGCTGTGTCCCCCTTGGAGGCCAGATGCCAGAGAGGAGATCTGCCGTACTCATCGACGCCAGGTCTGGGATTCTTGTTGGGCCAAGTTGGCATAGCGTCTCCGGTGCCGCCTAAAGTCCCCGTTCAGCCGCCGCTCGCGTGCGTTCTAGCACGCGGGCGGCACTGACCCGCGCAAGCACCAAGCGTCCTCGCTCGCGGCCATGCACTTTATCGTGACCCGACCGCTGCAACGGGTTGTTAGGCGGCGTATGCACGAGTCTGACTCTAGGCGGCGCGATTCCGTTCGTCTACCCTCGGGCGCTCGTGCCATACAAGGTGTTGCAACACACGAAATGAAGACGCCCATATTTCAGGCGGCGGTGGCAACGGCACTCGCTATTCAGTTCGTTCATTACTTTGTGGCGGGAATGCGCGCATTTTCCCGGCCCAAATTGGATGACGCCGGAGAGATGGCAGGAGCCGTGTTCTGCATCGCAGGGGCAGGTGTGCTCATAATGGCTCGGATCTTCCGTATCGCCGTGGTCAATGGCGTGATCGCCCTTGCCTTGGTCGTGGCCTCGCTATTCCTTTATGAGTGGGCGCGCAGAACCGTACGGGGTCGTGGATTCTTCGTCATCTATAGCGATAACGTCCCCGAGTCCGTATGCGAGAGTGGGCCGTACGCCTACGTGCGGCACCCGCTTTACCTGAGTTACATCATAGGATTTAGTGCAACCCTGGTGGCTTTCCCGAACGTCTTTGCCGCTATTGGCTGGGCGCTCGCCGTCGCTTGGTTCGTATACGGCGCGCAGCATGACGAGAGAGCGCTCAGGGAATCGGCGTTGGCAAGTGACTATGCCGAATACCGACACCGCACGGGAATGTTTATTCCTGTCTTCAGAAGATAGCGGTACCGAGCCAACGCCGCCTAACGTCCCCGTTCAGCGGCAGCGCGCCGCACCTGCGGCGCAGACCCGCTGACCCCAACACCAGCACACCAGTCGGGCGCGTGCACTTTATCGTGACCCGACGGCTGCAACGGGTTGTTAGGCCGCAGTGCGTTACAGGACACCTGAGCCTCGTAGAAATCCGATGAGCACGAATGCCACAACTGTAAGGAATACTATTGCGAAGATAATAAACCCCTTGTCTATACGGGGCTGCAAATACGCACGATGCGCATCTGCCGGGTCGATAAATACCGTGACGCGCGATCCCACAGGATATCGCTTCACAAGCCGACGGGCCGGACCGCTCCAGTTGAACTGCAGCAATGGGCCAATCGTGATCTTATCTCCCCGATAGCTAGCTCCATCTACCCGATACTCGTATTCAATAGCGGCCCTGTATAAGTTCCAGCCGAGCCTGACCTCCGACCTCAGAACTGTGCCGAGCACTTCGCGATACGCTGTCTTCATAGTGCTGCCTAAGCGCGGTAACGCCCAACGTGGGCCTGCCGCCTAACGTCCCCGTTCAGCGGCGGCGCGCGCACTTGCGGCGCATAGCCGCTGAACCCAACGCCAGCACAACAGTCGGGCGCGTGCACTTTATAGTGACCCGACCGCTGCAATGGGTTGTTAGGCGGCAGTGCGACGAGAGTTGAAGCTGTGGTTCTAATCACTTAGCCGCCGACCCGGTATTGCGCGAACGATCAGGAACGCGGCGGGCAGGGAAAGGATGGACATGCCTGCCCCGACCCAGAAGCTCCAGAATTTGATCAGGGGTGGATCGCCGCCCCACTCTGCACCCCAGTATATCGCGATGTTTGCAACCACCACCGCCGCCGCTATACAGAGCCAGTTGTTTAGACGCGTAAAGAGTACAAACATCGAAGCGAATGGCACGGCCAGTAGCACATTGAGTATCGCGTCGTGAGAATAGATGACGGCCGTATCGAGCGCGCGATGCTCTCGAGGCGGCAGGACGGCATGCAACCACTTTGGAAATGGGGTATCAGCTGCGTGCATTCCCCAGAAGTGCACCGATACCCACCAGTAGAAGGCGCCAATTAGCGCAGCCACCAGAACGGCTGCAATGCGATGCTGCTTCACTTCACCACCTCCGTATGGTTCGAGCAGCAGTCTGTGGATCCTGCCGCCTAACGTCCCCATTCAGCGGCCGGCCGCGTGCGTTCTAGCACGCGGGCTCTCGTGACTTGCCCGACCACAGCGCGTCCCCGCCCGCGGCCAAGTACTTTATCGTTCCCGGACCGCTGCAACGGGTTGTTAGGCGGCATTGCGCGCGACACGATTCTTGAGCTCCTCACAAAACTTCGCGAAGTCGCCTTCCCCCTCCATCCAGGACCGACGTACCAACACCGGTTTCTCTCGACCGTTCGAGACGCACAGTATTTCGTCCTTCTTAAATTCATAAGTACCTATTGCTACTACTTCCGTCAGCTTTAGGCTACGTCCACGACGTACTACGACACCCGGCATGACGAGTTGCTCTGTCGTTAGGACTATCGAGCGGTATCTGAGTGCGAGATATGCGCACAAGATCGCCAGACCAAACATGATGCCAGCGCCGAGCCCCCAATATATGGCTGCCTGAACCCCTTCGAAGAGAATGCTGGGCCCGTCGCGATAGAGCCCGACACGAACGGGGTGTTCGTCGATTGCATTCATGCAACTAGTAGGGAACATGACCACAGCGACAAGCATGGGAAGGGCTCGCTGCCACGCGGGCCTTCCATAGCGAACCTCAAGCACGGCCTCAATCATGCCGCCTAACGTCCCCGTTCAGCGGCCGGTCGCGGGCGTTCTAGCATGCGGGCGACACAGACTTGCTCAACTACAGCGCGTCCCCGCCCGCGGCCGAGCACTTTATCGTTCACGGACCGCTGCAACGGGTTGTCAGGCGACTCGTGCGATGTCCATTTCACGAACTAGACAACTCTGTAGTGGCTTCATACTCGCGAAGAGTGCGATGGAAGATGTCATTGAGAAGGTCCACAACTCCTGGTGAGCGAGACTTCTTCGGTGCCTCCCGAATTTCTTGTAGGAGCGCCGCCTCTATAAACTCATTTAGCACCGGAACGGCCGGCGCCATACCCAGTTCCGGGGTGTTGCGCTTCTGCGCAAGCAACGTGTGAACCGCTGCGAGCACATCTTTCTGATCTGAAAGAAGCGTCAGCAACGTATCAAACTCGATTGGGGCGGCTCCGCGCCTACTTTCTACCCACTGAGCGGCAAGCAGCGGACGTAACACGTAGAAATACTTCTTGAGCCGGACCATTGGCTCCTTTAGATAGCCACGATAGTTGGTCTTGGCCATACTTCTGTAGTGATATACGCCTTTTTCTGGTGCGTATATCCGGGACAGAGCCTGTAGTGCCTGGCCGCGAAAGCCGCTAGTTTCCATGTAGATGATGGGAGACTGGATCCATTCAACAAATGCCGGATTCGACTTCCAAAATAGGCGCAGTGCTTTTCTCACATCCCATCCGTTGAGGTCGATGTCATCCAGGATTGGATATTCGATAACATCCCTACGCTCCTCAAGATCTACCGCTTGATACCAACTTGGTTCATGCATGTAGATGAATCGAACGTCATAGTCACTGTTTGGTGAAGCGAATCCCCAAGCACGACTCCCCGATTCGATGGCGAAGAGGATCCGCACGCTGTGTTCTGTCTCCGCCCGCCTCAAGCGGACAAGGATCTCAGCGCGGACGTCGTCGGGGATTGTGGCTTGAGGCGTCATCTTAGGAAGAATAGCGGAAGGCTGAGTGTCGCCTAACGTCCCCGTTCAGCGGCCGCCCGCGTGCGTTCTAGCACGCGGGCGCTCGTGACTTGATCAAGCAACAGGCGCCCTCGCCCGCGGCCAAGCACTTTATCTATCTCGGACCGCTGCAACGGGTTGTTAGGCGTCACGGGGGCACGACGATCTTGATTCTCGATCCATCCGGAGCATCGGCGATCTGTTCGTGGATCTGACCAGTGAAGTCTGCATAACCTTGAATCGTTGATACGAAGACATTGCCCAGATCGTACGAGCCTTCCTGAAACACTGGCAATACACGAAAGGCGTAGCACTGACCCTCAGCAAGACGCAGCCCACTAGCACGGCATTGATCTACCAGAGGGATCATGAGCCAGTTCCGTAGATTGTGGGGGTCTAAGAGGAGTCTGTGGAACTCATCTTTAGAAGAAGCCAACCGCTCCGATGTGCCAGATCCGGTGTCCAGATAGTGAATTGCACCATCGCCATGCTCCACGACACTGTCAGCGAAAAGGTTCGTGAGTACGACCGAAGTGTCCTTCGGGAAAAGCCACCGCCAACTCCGCAATAGATGCAGGGAGCTGGCGACACCGTCAGGTATTAGGTAGTCGGAAACAAGCACGGCGAGAGTGACGCCTAACGTCCCCGTTCAGCGGCCGGCCGCGTGCGTTCTAGCACGCGGGCGCTCGCGACTTGATCAGGCAGCGCGCGTCCTCGCCCGCGGCCGAGCACTTTATCGTTCACGGACCGCTGCAACGGGTTGTTAGGCGGCGCTGGCATGTACTGGCGATACCCTCTTGAACTACGGCACATAGACGCCGGTCACCTCGAATTTCCACATATCTGCTTCGCTTCGCACTTGGGCTGCTAGAACCAAATCTGTCGGCTCTCCAGTCTCTGCCCATAGATCTACTACCACATCCCAGCGATCGCCCATCCACTGCGCGCACGACGACTGCCATGACTCTGGTGGAACAAGGACAGCGTTCACGCCGTAGGCCTTGATAGTTGCCTTGGCGCGTGCGAGAGCAGTGCCTGAAAGTGGCGCCACACAGCGAGGTAAATCCGAGGCGCCTGGGCGTGACATTGCGTTGGCGATTTCGACGAAGATCGGGCGCCACGGAACAGGAACGGGATGGGCATTTTTCAGGTCGCGAATCGGAAGTTCGTGGCTAGGGAGGTGCCGCATGTTCGTAGCGTCGCCTAACGTCCCCGTTCAGCGGCGGCACGCCGCGCCTGCGGCGCAGAGCCGCTGAACCCAACGCCTGCGAGACGGTCGGGCGCGTGCACTTAATCGCGACCCGCCCGCTGCAACGGGTTGTTAGGCGTCACGGAAGCCATCGTCTGTGAAACCTTCCGCCCATTTTTGATTCCAGCAGTCTCATGATGAATGGAGCCCTACCCATTGATCCGTCAGGGGCCCGTTCGTCTCTAGGAATTGCAAACACCAAGGGCTCTGGCAAAGTCTTGCTTTTGAGGCGAATCGTATTGAAGAGTCGCGAGTACGCGGCAGAGTCGACGTCGTGCCAACTTAGTCGATGTTCAGCAGGAACATGTCCGATGACAATCCCCTGAGAATCCAGGACATATCGTGTCCACCATAGCGAGCGACGATACTTAACTTCGATATAGCCTGACGCGCAGATGAGACTTCCAAAGACCGTCATGACTACCAAGCCGATAAAGGCTTCTACCGACGGATCAAGTTCACCGCGAGAGTACTGAATCAGACCATATATCCCGAGAGCGATCATTGCGACCGCAATAAGCACGGCAAAAGGTAGGGCGATGACGGCAAACACTACGTCCGATCGCGATTTGGAGATCTCGACAGATTCCATAAACGTAGTGACGCCTAACGTCCCCGTTCAGCGGCGGCGCGCCACTCGTGTGGCGCAGAGCCGCTGAACTCAACGCCTGCACGACAATCGGGCGCGTGCACTTTATCGTGACCCGACCGCTGCAACGGGTTGTTAGGCGTCACAGGCAGCCAAAGAGCCGGCACTTGTATCAAGCACGATGTCTATGCCCTTCTGCTTGGCCATAGTTGCCATTGAATTGATTAGATCACGAGCACGATCAGAAACCATCCACTGGCAGAAGACGAGAATCGATGTTGTGCCCGGAGTTACGTTTGGGTACTCACTTAAAAAGGATGGATCCGTGGCCGCCGCAATGTAGTTTTCGATCTTGGTCATTAAGCGATGGATGGTCTCGTCAGAGTCATCCAAGGATCCGCTGCACGTGATTGCCAAATCAATACCGCCGCCTTTGCGTACGCCGACGATGTCACATACGTCGGGGTTATTGATAGGCGACATTTCTGGAGAGACGTTTGACACAAAGGAGATCTAGTGACGCCTAACGTCCCCGTTCAGCGGCCGCTCGCGGGCGTTCTAGCACGCGGGCGCTCGTGACTTGATCTAGCAACGCGCGTCCTCGCCTGCGGCCTAGCACTTTATCGTTCACGGACCGCTGCAACGGGTTGTTAGGCGGCTCGACCATCAGCCAAGGCTCCGTAAAGCAGAAGTAGCCCAAACAAGAATGCCAAGGTGACATACAGCCAAAGATAGCGAGAGAACATCGGTCGGATCCGCTCTCCAAGTCGATCGTGCCACTGCCAAGGAAGGCATATCAAGACTGCCGAGCTAGCAACAATGGCCCACCCGATCAGCCGGAACATTTTGGACTGCCACATAGTCGGTGCAGCCAGAATGAGCGCGGTGCCTACCACCAAGCGACCGACCTGCTCCGCGTAGTGCGCTCGAGCGGAGCTTGCGAAGCCCATCAAGAATCGCTGGGCAAGCACCGGCTTTGCGATAGCTACCCCGGTGAAGGACACCAAGAGTAGGCCGAACACGACGACCAAGATTGAGGCGAGCAGACTCATGGGCTCGACGGATGCAATAGAGCCGCCTAACGGTCCCGTTCAGCGGCCGTGCGCAACGGTAGTTGCGCGCGGGCGCGCCTCAACAGTGAACAGCTGGCGCGTCCGCGCGCCAGCACTTTATCGTTCACGGACCGCTGCAACGGGTTGTTAGGCGACACATTAGACATCTAGATCCAACAACTCCCTCGCTCTAACGATATCGCCTGAAAACACGGCGAAGCAGATTTCATAGACCCATAGCTCGGCCTTGTCTAGTGGCAGTGCCCTGGAATCCTGCGAGAGACGGAACGCCGTGTGCAGAGCGTTCTGGTAGGAAGCTTTTACGCCTGGTGGGAAGGGCGGACCGCGCCCTTCGCGACGCGCTAATTCAATGTGCGCAGCTAGCCACAGCGGCTCATAGTTTTCTTGATATGTGGGTAGCTGCGCTAGTTCGATCAAATGTGGGAGAGCGACGTAGCTGGCCGAATAGATATCGCCCTGGTGGCACAGAGCACTCCAGAGCGCAAACCACGCGGATTCCGGTTTGTCACCCTGCCTAAGGTCAGTTTCCGCCTGACCCAAGAGGTCTGGAATATCGGCGGCCGAACCGTAGGCGTGGCTCAAATTGTTCCACTGAGCTTCCATGCTTAAGCCATGCACGACAATTCTGTGTCGCCTAACGTCCCCGTTCAGCGGCGGGCCACCGCCGCTGAAGCGCACAACGACCAACCTTCAAACCAGCAAGACAGTCGGGCGCGTGCACTTTATCGTGACCCGACCGCTGCAACGGGT
>Ga0134124_10003547_pt1 | contig 12553 bp, 11 predicted proteins | sample KB304_FD_96880 | JGI IMG/M metagenome (GOLD analysis project Ga0134124, IMG submission 96880) | Terrestrial soil microbial communities without Nitrogen fertilizer from Kellogg Biological Station, Michigan, USA - KB3-0-4 | ecosystem: Environmental > Terrestrial > Soil > Unclassified ... | reverse complement strand
GCTGTAATCTTGCTTATCGTAGGTCTCGCGATTTATTTGTTGAGATCGCGGCGACGTCGCGAGTGGCCTTTCGGAAACCGGCTTGAAGTTACCGGCGCAGGCGCAAGTGAATGACACACCGCTTCTAAGCGTGTTTCATCAACGCGTCAAGCGATGGCCTGTTGACTGCCTTTCGCCTCTTGAACTCGGCAACCCAGCTTTGAGCCGTTTGCACGAGTTGGCGGGGCGTAGGCGGCTGATCTGGTTTGACCCTGTCCTCTACCGCTTCTGTTCGTTTTATTAGCTTCACCGTCATGATTGATCACCGAATCGAAAGTAACGCCAATCAGATGAGCAAGCTTGATGCCATAGCTTCGACGCATTCATGCAAGGCCACAGTTTCGGCCTTCTAACGACCTTACTGCCGGCTCAAATCGCAGCTAATGGCAGCCCTTTGCCTTAATTTAGAAAAAATAAGATTCGATCACTTTGATGGATCTTTCGTATTGACTTCACGCACCGTCTGTTCGCAAAAGACTCGCATTGGCGGGTGAGTGGGTCACGGACGCGGCAAAGTTCCCCGCCAAATATCGGCTCGCGAGGTGGTATCGGTGCATTAGTGTGTTTTGCCGGCAAGCAGTCCTCTGCGTCCTCCGCGGTTAATCTTGGATCGGTGCTGGGGAATCAACCACGGAGGACGCCGAGGACGCAGGGAGGAACGCGATTGTGAGGAGCAACACACTGTATCCGCGAGGTGTTCAGCTTGATTATGAGCAGTCGTGCGAATACCATAGCGTACCAGGGACCCGATAACGAAATGAGCCGTTCCGCAGAACTCTGGAGATTCCTCGAACAACTTCGAATCGCAGACCTCATTGACTTCGTGGTTGTCTGGGCAATCATTTACGGTTTGCTCAAGCTGGTGCGCGGCACTCGGGCCGTGCAGATGGCCGTGGGTCTGCTGGGTGTCGGTTTGCTCTATCAGGTTTCCGTTGTGCTGGGACTCGACACGCTCCAGTTCGTGATGCGAAACACACTTCTGTATTTCGGTTTCGCGATCCTGGTGATCTTCGCTCCTGAAATACGTTCCGCACTAATGCGAGTTGGATCAAACGTGGGACCCTTCCGCTTCGCGCACGCCAAGGGCAGCCGCGAGGCTTACGACGACATTGTGCTTGCGGCGATGACGTTGTCATCACGTAAGATAGGCGCGCTGATTGTGCTCGAGCGAAACGTGGGATTGCAGAACTACATTGATACCGGTGTTTCGCTCAGAGCAGCGCTGTCGTACGATCTGTTAGTGACGGTCTTTGACCCGCACACGCCGCTGCACGACGGCGCCGTCATCATTCGGAACTACAAAATCGAAGGCGCGAGCTGCTTCCTGCCGCTTACGCTGAACCCCAAACTTTCCAAGGAACTGGGCACGCGGCATCGCGCCGCGATCGGCGTCACTGAAGACACCGATGCCGCGGCGATTGTCGTCAGCGAAGAGACCGGCGTGATCTCTTTCGTTCAGAACGGCGAGATCACCCGTTATCTCAATAGCAGTTCGCTACGCGAGCTTATTCGGGAGGCTCTGGAGCCTCAGCGGAGCCTACTCGAAGCCGTTCGCCCTGCGCGTCCGCGCCGCAAAGCTGAAGCACAGGCTGAGGCTCCGCGAGAACCCGTGAGCGAGACCTTTATAAAGTGAGCGATCAATGGGCTGGATGAATCAATACTTGAAGGACCTCAAGCTCTACGCCAGGGACTACCTTCTCGAGAATACCGGCTTAAAGGTGCTGGCACTGCTGATCACCGGCGTCTTATGGCTTTCAGTCGCATCACGCCCAGTTAGTGAGGTATCGCTAAATGGCGTGCCGATCGTATTCCACTTGCCGCCGGAAGCACCGAATCTGATTGTGTCGAAGTATCCATCACCGTTCGCGCGAGTGGACCTCGAAGGCTCGCGCGATGTCGTCGATTCGCTTCGAGCGGGACAGTTGACGGTGATCGCCGATATGGCGGGTGTCGAGCCTGGCATTCGCGTGGTAGAGCTCGAAGTTGATCCGAAACTGCTGCCGGCCAACGTCAAGGTAAAGGGGATCGAGCCACGACGAATTACTGTTACGGTTGAGCGAGTGGTCGAAAAGGAAGTACCGATCACTCCGAGGTTCGAGGGGGATCCACCGCAAGGCTTCCAGGTAGTCGACTGGCAAATCGTTCCCCAAACAGTGAAGGTCGCCGGTGCTGAAAGTGTGATGCGCGAGATTACGCAGGTGTCGACTGAGACGGTCCGAATTTCAGGTAACACCGACCCATTTAGCGCACAGGTAGCCATAGACATTGGCTATCCCGGGGTGAACATAAGCGGAAATGGCGGCGGCAAGGTGATGCTGATCGTTAACATCGGCGAGGTTCGCAAGGAGAGGGTCATCGATAAGGTTCCGATCACTTTAGTGGGAGCGCCACTTCGCGCCAGGGCGCTGCCGGCAATGGTCTCGGTTACGGTCTACGGGCCGCGTTCAAAAGTGGATGCCATCGACGTTGGAGACTTGAGCGCGACGATCGATTATGAATCCGGGTCGCGCGTGTTCACTCCAAAGATCACTCTGCGACCAGGCCTCGCAGACGCAGTGGTGGTGCGTTCGATCGAGCCCCAGAAGGTGCGAGTAAGATAAGGGCCTTACCTTATCCAACCTTCCGGAGGTTAGGTTTTGGTCCGGGGTTGGACAATCTGCGGTACAGTTTGATCAGGAGCGTTTGTTTGATGCCTGAAGACTCGGGACAAAGACTGTTCGGGACCGATGGGATTCGAGGAGTGGCCCATCAATATCCACTCGATTCAAGAACGGTTGCACTCATCGCCAGATCGTTGACCCAAAACATGATGCGCGAGTTGGGCCGGGCACCGGCGATATTGATTGGCCGCGACACGCGCGAGTCGGGTCCGCGGATCGAGTTCGAGTTCGCTTGTGGAGCGCTCGCGGCCGGCGCCACAGTGCGCTCGGCGGGAGTTTTGACGACTCCGGGCGTGGCTTACTTGACGCGAACAAGACCCTTTGACGCGGGCGTTGTGATATCGGCATCACACAATCCGTTTCAAGACAACGGCATAAAAATCTTCGCGCCCACCGGCAAGAAGCTGACCGATGCCAGCGAGCGCGAAATAGAACAGGACATCGCCGCGGATATCGAATCGGGCATTGTCATCGAGTGTGGAAGCGGTTCGGCTGGTTGGCTGCGCGATCAGGCGGGCAACGAGAAGGAATACCAGGAGAGTTACATTGACTACCTGGCGACCGACGTCGGGCGAGGACTGAGTTTGAGCGGCTTGAGGCTGGGCATCGATTGCGCGAACGGGGCCGCGTCGCCGATCGCACCGGCGTTGTTTGGGCGCTTAGGGGCCAGTGTGTCCGTGATCTCTGCCGATCCGAACGGACGAAACATCAACGAAGGCTGTGGTTCGCTTCACCTCGACGGCCTGCGAAATCTCGTGACAGAGCGAGGACTCGATCTGGGGATCGCGTTCGATGGGGACGCCGATCGCGCGCTGTTCGTAGACGCCCAAGGGAGGCTGGTCGACGGCGATGGAACGCTGTTCATTCTTGCCGATGACTTCACTAAGCGAGGCCTGCTTGCTGGTCACGTACTGATCGCCACTGTCATGAGCAACATCGGCCTTGAGCTTGCGCTAAACGAGAGAAGCATCACATTGGTGCGAGCGCCGGTGGGCGACCGATATGTTCTCGAAGAACTGCTGGTACGCGGGGCGAAACTTGGCGGCGAGCAATCCGGTCACATTATCTTTCCGGATATCTCGCTCGCCGGAGACGGACTGATCACGGCGATCGAATTGCTTCGAGCCGTGCACGACTCCGATCGCTCGCTCGGGGAGCTTGCATCGCGAATGACTCGATATCCGCAGGTTTTGGTTAACGTCCGGGTTCGAAGCAAGCCTCCTTTCGACACGATAGCGCAGATCAAGTCCGAAGCCGATCGCGTCGAGCGTGACCTGGAAGGGCGAGGGCGGCTGCTGCTTCGTTATTCAGGAACCGAGAATCTGGCTCGTGTGATGATCGAGGGGGAGGACGAGGAAAAAATTAACGAGCAAGCCAACCAACTCGCCGAGATAATTCGTCAAACGATTGGCTGAAGCCGCTCCCCGGCGGCGCAGCTTCATCTTGACCGTGCCTGGGCTCTAAACTAACATCGAACTTGATCGCTTCCATTTGATCAGGAGGTACCCAATGAGTAAGTCTGTTTGCGCTATCGCTCTTTGCGCGGTGTTCGCGCTTGGCGCTGCGCCGGCACGCTCGCAAGCCGCGCGCGAGGCGACCATCGAAGCTGAAACCAAAGCCAAGATAATCCTGCAGTCCCGACTCAGCTCCAAGTTGAGCGAGGTAGGCGATCCCGTGACTGCGGTTTTGGACGAACCGCTGTCGGTAAACGGCCAGGTGGTATTGCCGCGCGGAACCGAGTTTGTCGGTCGCGTGACGCAGGTTACTGCGGCCAAGCGAGGCCAAAAAGGCGGCAGCATCGCAATCGCTTTTGAAAAGCTGGCAATGCCGTGGGGCGACGAGGCCATCTCGGTGGTTGTGACCTCAGTTGATGACTGGGATAAAAACGAAAAACTCAACGCCGATAGCGAAGGCAAAGTTAAAGGCGGCCATCGCGGAGACGCGACAGCTCGCAATGTTGAACGCGGCGGCGCGATCGGCGGCGCGGGCGCAGGCGTTGTGATTTTATCGGGTGGCGGATTGGGCGCAGGTGCTGGCGCGCTCGGAGGCGGGCTGCTTGCGGGGTTGCTGTTGACCAAGGGAGGGGAAGTTGTAGTCAACCCCGGGGCGGTGTTTCGCGTGAAATTCGTTAAGCCGGTCACCCTGCCGGTTTCACAACAGACCGGCGCGGCTCCTCGTTCAATTCAGCAGGACGATCTAAAGACCGCGCCTCCGGTTGAGCGTAAACCCCCAAACAGTCACTGATCGAAATGTGGCAGCGGACGAAAAGACTCATCAACTCGTACCTCGACGATTTGATTTCGAGGGCCAGTAGTCCCGATCGAGAGGCGCGCGAAGTCACTCGGGGCGAGCTCGCGCGCCTTGGCGAACTTGAAGTACAGACTCGAGCCTCAGCAAAGCTGCTCGAAAAGGAATTGGCCGAGGTCGATTTGAAGATTCTTGGAATGGCCGAGCGCGAACGCATGGCCCGGGAACGCGGCGATCTGGCTTTGGCGACTGAGGCCGGACGCCAGCTTCTCAATCTTGACGCCCAGCGCAACCTCATCAAGCAGCAACTCTCCGAGGCTAACTCCGCGGCGGAACGCGCTCGGACTTTGCGAGAAGATCGGCGACGCACTGGCGAAGATCTTGCGATGGAGACTCACCTCACCTCGATGCGAGAAAATCTTTCGTCGATTCAATCACCATTTGACAGCACTGATCCGGCGGCAACCCTTGAAGAGATGCGCGGACGGATTCGAGCAGGCGGTACCTCGATCGACAACCGAGTGGCTGACGCCGACCGTGAGCTTGAAGCAGAGAGAGCCCGCGCTCGAGTGGAAGAAATGCTTTCGCGTTATAAGCAGGGCGCGGTAGAGAGCGAACCAGTTATTCCCGTCCAACGAACACCTGCAGGCGTCGTTCCTGAGACCGCGCCCGCCTCTAAGCCTTCCGCCTCCACCGACGAGGAATCCCCAGGCGAATCAAAGACGCTTGGCCGCACGGAAGGTCCCGTCCGCCCTATAGACTAACCGTCGTTGCAACCGCAAAAGGCATATATGGGCGGCCGTGTAACCGTAAAAGACATGTAGGGGCGGCCCTCCGTGGCCGCCCCTCGTTGTGCGTATGGAACTTGTGGATAAACGAGGGGCGGCCACGGAGGGCCGCCCCTACATGTCTGATTATGTGACTGCTTCGTAAACCAGTTTCTTTGGTAAGCGTGGCGATGCCGATTTGAGTTTTAGGAAGGGCCGCTCGATCAGGTAGTAAGAGATCGTCGCAAGAATAATGGTCACAATAATCGCGCCGGCCAATTGGAGAACTTCAGGATAGGCTCCCAGAGCCTTTTTCACGGCGTGCAGCGTGAGTTGCTGATAAAGGTAGAGCGAGTATGAAATGCGTCCGAGGAACTTGACCGCGTCCCATTCAGTCCACTTCCAAAGACCTGTCGAGCTAAAGCTGATCATCTGAACGACAAGGACTGCGACAAGCAACGGCTCAATCGCGAAGCCGAACACGTCTCGATAGCGCACGACGTAAAGCTCTCCGAGGTAGATTGAAGCCGCCAATATCGCAAGCGTGGCGAAGGGCAGCAATGCGTTGGCGGAGACAGCTCGCCAGAGTCCGGAGAGAGCGCGTCTCTTCAACAGCACAGCGACCAGACACCCGACCATCAGCTCATCAAGCCGCGTATCGAACGCTGCGTAGATGTACGCCTGATCGACATGAAACCCAAAGCAGAGAATCGCGCGATGAATCCAAACGGCTCCGATCACTGCACCAAGGAACACAGTCATTCTCTTGAGATTGCCTCGAAGCAGCAAAAACAGAAACGGCCATAACAGATAGAATTGCTCTTCGATGGCGAGCGACCAAGTGTGGCTGAATCCGTTATTTGGATCACCGTTGATTGCCGAATAATAATTGCTGGTGTAGAACAGCGCGCTCCATGCGTGAGGCCACAACACCGATCTCCCGGTCCCTACAAGAAACGCAATCATGATCAGCCAGTAAACATAGAAAGCGGGAAATATGCGGAGAGTGCGGCGCTTGTAGAATGCGGCGAGCGAAATCGTGCCGGACCGATCGTTCTCTTTCAGAAGAAGCCAGGTGATTAGAAACCCGCTCAGCACAAAGAAGATCATCACGCCGTGAGCGCCGGGGACCATCTCGAAACCAAAGTGCGATACGATGACCAGAAACACCGCTACAGCGCGCAACCCATCAAGCGCCGGAATATGCGGATGGCTGAGCTTTGATTCCAACTGGGCAGGTAATGACTGTGATGCGGGTCGTGACATGCTTCTCTTTCAACAGATAAGAAACCGGCGAAGTGCAGATCATATGCACTGCCGCCTGCTTGAAAGAGAAATTGTGAATCGAGGTGAGTTTCCAGCTATGTGGGACTGCGGTCCTGCAACGCGGTTTCATACTTGAGGTTGTTCATCGTTTTTTCGCGCGGGTTAATGATGAACGATCGTTTTCGTTCTTGCCACCGGTCGGACATTCGATGTCGACGGCTCGTTCCTGAGCGAAGACAACCACATGCCTGTGATCGTCGGCAATGAGCCGTTGCCGCTTGCGCTTGCTCAGGTGCTTGATCTCGCGAATCGTCCGTTCGCAGAAGTTCAATCGGAACCCGCAGACGCACTGGTACGATGAGAAATCGATTTCTCTAATCATCCCTTAGTCCAAATCTGGAAGTTCGTCCCGCGCCAGGAGGAGCCGAATGGAACGGGACTTTCCTGGCTCTCGTTGAATCAACCCTCGCTGCTCGAGCGTCACAACCATCTGATGAACGGTTGGGGGCGTGACTCTGAAGTATATCTGCATATCGGCTTCGGCGGGCGGTCGCCCGTGAATCTTCGTGTAGTAATAGATGAAGGCCAGAAACTGTCCCTGCCGCGCTGTGTATCGCTCTGTCATGGCAACGTTCCATCAGGCTTAAAAGAGGCGGCGGTCAGAATTGGCAAGGTGAAGAGGAGCATGGTGTCAGGCTTGAAATAATGACGTTAGGTCATTCTGTTATCGTCTCATCTAGCAAATGCGACATTCATAGCCTAACGACTCGTTCTCTATAGTTTCAGTGCGACATCCTCTAGGATCGCGCTGATGTCGAGCTTTACTCCAAACACGCCGGGCTTGATCTCCAAGTACCTATTGACGCGTGAGGCTTTCGTTTTTCTGGCGACTTTCCGAAGATATTCGAAGATGTCCTCCCTTAGCTGGACCTTTTGCGCTAGCGCAGCCAGAAGCCGGTAGATTGAGTCTGGCTTATCCTGAAAACTGGACAGACGCACTATGCCCCACTTGTGCAATCCCGGGCTGAAAGATGCGAAGTCCTGATCGATGACCAGTAAGAAAGGATCGGGATCGCTGCGCAATTGCTCCTTGAGTTCAGCATCCCACTGCTTCGCGAGGACTTGTTCAAATGTGTGTCGAGACATGCTCCTGAACGCCTGAACGATGGTTCCCGCTTCACCCAACGCCTCACCGAAGGGATCGAGCTGTTTTTCCAGTTGATCTCGGATTGGCGTAACGAAGTCGTTCCAGGTGACAAAATAGAAAACGTAACGGGACCGGCCAAGCGAAACGTTGACGAACGACGAAACCTTTTCACTCATTGGTTGCCTCCGAGCTTTTTGGCGACCGAGCTGGCTGCGAGGCTGTGCATGATTCCTTGTGAGCGAATCACGCTCTAAGGGCGCGCGGCTGATTCCAGAAAAGCTTTAAGTTTTCTTGACCGGGAGGGGTGACGAAGTTTTCTTAACGCTTTTGCTTCAATTTGCCGGATGCGTTCGCGCGTGACGGCAAAGTGCTGACCGACTTCTTCAAGCGTGTGTTCGCTTGCATTGGGCCCGAGGCCAAAGCGCATCTTGATTACTTTCTCTTCACGAGGGGTGAGCGACTTCAGAACTTCTTCGGTGATCTCGCGCAGATTCAATGTGATCACCGAGTCTGCCGGGTTGGCGATTGTCTTGTCTTCGATGAAGTCGCCGAGGTGGGAATCTTCTTCTTCGCCTATCGGCGTCTCGAGCGATATGGGCTCCTGCGCGATCTTCAAAACCTTCCGCACTTTTGTGACCGGGATATCCATCTTCTTGGCGATCTCTTCGGAGCTTGGCTCGCGTCCCAATTCCTGAACCAGAGAGCGGGAAGTGCGGATCAGTTTGTTGATCGTTTCGATCATGTGGACCGGAATTCTGATCGTGCGAGCCTGGTCGGCTATCGCGCGAGTGATCGCCTGGCGAATCCACCACGTCGCATAAGTCGAAAACTTGTAGCCCCGCCGCCACTCGAACTTGTCGACCGCTTTCATCAGGCCGATGTTGCCTTCCTGGATCAGGTCCAAAAACTGAAGACCCCGATTCGTGTACTTCTTTGCGATCGAGACTACCAGCCGGAGATTCGCTTCTATCAGCTCCTGCTTGGCGACATTTGCCTCGTACTCACCCCTGGTGATCAACGCAAGCGAGCGCTCGAGCTCGACAATAGTCGAGTGCCATCGAACTTCCATATCCGCCAAAAACCGCTCGGCCTCGCGAAGATTGCGTTTCAATTCGCGTTCGTCTTCATTCCACTTTTTCTTTTCGAGAGCCCGGCGCGCTTTGTCGATGCCCGTACGCGCCTCGCGAGACGCACTCACGCTGTTGCGGATCAGCGCTGTGAAATGAGGCTGCTGTTGCAGAAGCAGATCCAGAGCGCGCGCTTTGCGACTTAACTCGACGCGCGCAACCGCGAGCTTGCGCCGCTGCCTGGGCAGCTTGGGCGATTTCTTGGGTTCCTCGAGCAAGTGGTCATAAAGCTTTAGCATTCGCGCGTAGTGCCTCTTGACCTCGGCGATGGATTCAAGCGTGGAAAGCTCGTATTCTGCGATCCGTTCCTCGGTGACTGGTTCCTGTTCGCTGAATGTGGCGATTTCTCGAATGTGAAGCTCGCCTCGCTTCAGCTTTTCCGCCACCTGAATAATCTCTTCGATGCAAATTGGTGAACGGGAAATCGCTTTCAGCACCCGATGGCGGCCGCGTTCGATTCGTCGCGCTATTGAAACCTCGCCATCGCGGGTGAGCAGCGGAACGACGGCCATCTCGCGGAGGTAAAGCCGCACGGGGTCGCTCGTCTTATCCAGCGTGCCCGGCGTGAGATCGACATCCAGCTCTTCGTCGAGTGCATCCTCGAGTTTGCCGTCACCGTTGGATCCGATTGCAGCCGCAGCGGCGGCGGCTTCGATGAACTTCTCGTCGGAATCGGAGATCGAGATGCCTTCGGCGCCGATAACATCGAGAATCGCTTCGATGTCGTCGGCGGAATTCATGTCGGGAGGAAGGAGTCTATTTATATCGTCGTAAGTGAGATAGTCCTTCTCCTTGCCAACTTCAAGAAGCTTGACTAATTCATCTGAATATTTCTCGTTGTTCTCGGACAAGCTCCGGTCTCCTGATGGGGGCGACAGTCACGGACACGTTCTCAACGGCCACTGTGAATTGGTACCCTCATTGCAAATTTCTGTCAAGATGCGAACCGCTCAATTACGCCCATTTTCGTTCGAGTGACGCAATGTAAGAGTTTCTTAACAGCTTGCGTCCAAACGCAAGCCCACCGGACATCCGGGTACGACGAACGGTGACCTGTAGGCGCCCGATGCCGTCGAGGGCTGTGTGTGGATAATCACACGCGCGCGTGAGGTGGTTTACACTGTTGAAAGAGCCAACCGACGTTTTTGAATGTCTGTTTTTTGCTGATAAAGGACAAGCACGCGCTCGATGTCGCTGTCGCGCTCAGCCTGGCCAATTTCGATTTGAATCGTTTCCAGCATTCGCTCGAGCCTTCTGCGGCGCAGCGATGAAAGCGCTTCGGTGGCCTTCTTGAACAGCGTCTCGAAATCGTCTCCACCCGCCCACGACAGGTCGCTCATCAACAAGGCCGGCAGCAGTTCACGCTCGGCTTCGGCTTCAACTCTCTCTGCCAGATTCTCGAGGTGCGGCTCGAGCGCCTGGTTGGCAACCTCGATGACAGCCGCGAAAATGGCTCCAGTAGCCAGTTCCAGGTAGTCGTCCTCGGTCAGCGTCGATATCATTGCGCGGCGGACTTCCTCATTGGCGAGCATCAATTCCAGCAACTGCCGCTCGCCCTGCGTGACCTCTTCGCCGGCCCGCACTTTCGACTTGTCCAGAGAATGCTGGCGATTGGTGGCCGTGCGCTTCAATTCTTCGCGAACGACTCGCGAGTCAATCCTAAGCCGGTCGGCGAGTTGGCCGGCGTAATCCGCCCGCGCAACCTTATCGCGCATTCGAGCCAGGTGCGGCAGTATCGCGTTGATCGCAGCGACCTTTCCGGTCGGCCTCGACGTGTCGTGCGCGGCGATTGACGTATCGATGATGTAATCGAGATAAGGCTGGGTTGTCTTCAACAACTCGCGAAACCGATCGACCCCGTGCGCACGAACGAAGTCGTCCGGGTCCTGGTTCGTCGGCATCGCCAGTATGTTCACCTTGAAGCCTTCCGAAAGCAGCACGTCTATCGATCTCATCGTCGCCGCCTGGCCGGCCGAGTCCGGATCGAAGTTGACTACGATCTGAGGCTGATCCATGTAACGTCGCAGCAATCTCACCTGGCCATCGGTCAGAGCGGTGCCAAGACTCGCAACGATATTGTGAACGCCTTCCTGAAACGGAATGATGTAATCAAGGTAGCCTTCAACCAGGATCGCGAAGCCCAGATTGCGAATCTCGTTTTTGGAGTGCGCGAGTCCGAACAGGTTGTGCCCTTTTGTGTAGACCGTCGTTTCGGGAGAGTTCAAGTACTTTGGCTCACCTTCTCCCATCACGCGTCCGCCGAACGCGATTACGCGGCCCTGAGCATCAGTAATCGGAAAGATTAGCCGGCCGCGGAAGCGATCGTAAAAACCGCCGGAGTCCTTTGGCACGATCAACCCGCTGCCATGAATCTCTTCGATAGTCGCGCCCTGGCCCTTGAGGTGATTGCCGAGCGCGTCCCAGCTATCAGGGGCGTAACCCAGGCGAAAGACTTTCGAGGTTTCTTCCTTGATCCCGCGTGACCGAACATACTCGCGGGCAGCGGCGCCGGCTTCGGACTCGTTCAACTGAAGCTCAAAGAATTCAGCGGCCCATTCATTCAGACGCAGAACGCTGTCACGTTCGCGCGCTACCTTCTTGTGGTCGTCAGTCTCTTCGACCACTGGGATGGGAATACCGCTCTTTTCCGCCACCACGCGAACGGCTTCGGGAAAGCCACAGCCTTCAATTCGCATCACGAAGTCGAAGATGCTTCCGCCGGCGCCACAACCGAAGCAGTGGAAGAGCCCTCGATTGGGATTAACGTTGAACGAAGGAGTCTTTTCCGAATGAAACGGGCAGCAAGCCACGTACGCTGAGCCGCGCTTCTTGAGCGTGACGTAGTCCGACACTACGCGAACTATGTCGCCCTGATTCTTTACGTCGTCAGCAAAGCCGCGTGGCAACCGCATCGTTTGACTCACTCGTGATTAGAAACGTTGAAGGAACTGCCGGTTCAAAGCAAGCTACAGAATTTCTAGCAGCAAAGAAAAATGCGTGCAAGCTGGTAGTGTTCGGATTCTGCGTTGCCTCCGCGTGCTTTGCGGTCCTTTGCGTCTTTGCGTCGAGTATTGTGTCTTGCGCCTTCAATACGCAATACTCAACGCAAAGCCGCAAAGGACCGCAAAGCACGCGGAGGTTAAGCAGTGCATCCGAACACTACCCGCTTGCGCGGCTTTTTCTTTGCTGCTAGAAATTCACTAGCTTAGTTGCACCGGATGTTCCTTCAACGTTTCTAATCACGAGTGAGTCAAACGATGCGGTTGCCACGCGGCTTTGCTGACGATGTAAAGAATCAGG
>Ga0134124_10003544_pt1 | contig 12555 bp, 11 predicted proteins | sample KB304_FD_96880 | JGI IMG/M metagenome (GOLD analysis project Ga0134124, IMG submission 96880) | Terrestrial soil microbial communities without Nitrogen fertilizer from Kellogg Biological Station, Michigan, USA - KB3-0-4 | ecosystem: Environmental > Terrestrial > Soil > Unclassified ... | reverse complement strand
GTCGTCCGTCATGCCCAGGTCGTCGAGCGCCTTGAGCACCGTGCCGACGTTCTTGTCGTGGTCGATCATGGTGTCGTGGTACGGGCTCTGCCAGCGACCGGCCTGCCCCAGGCTCTCGGGCTTGGTGTGCGTGCGCAGGTGCATGTGGGTGAAGTTCACCCAGAGGAACACGGGCTTGCCGGCCGCCTTCTGGCGCTTCAGGAAATCGACCGAACGCTCGGCGAAATCGTCGTCGCAGGTCTCCATCCGCTTCTTGGTCAGCGGACCGGTGTCTTCGATGGTCTGCTTGCCGACCTTGCCGAAGCGCGGATCCACCGTGGTGTCGTCCCGGTCGGTGGCCTTGCAGTCGAGCACGCCGCGAGGTCCGTAGTTCTTGAAGAAGTTCGGATAGTCCTTGGGATTGGGGTAGTCCGGCAGCTCCGGCTCCTCCGAGGCGTTGAGGTGGTAGAGCGCGCCGTAGAACTCGTCGAAGCCGTGCCGGGTCGGCAGATGTTCGTTGCGGTCGCCCAGATGGTTCTTGCCGAACTGGGCCGTCGCGTAACCCTGCGCCTTGAGCAGCTGCGCGATCGTCACGTCGCGGCCCTGCAGGCCCTGCGCGGCGCCGGGCATGCCGACCTTGGTATTGCCGGTGCGGAATCCGCACTGGCCGGTGATGAACGAGGAGCGCCCGGCGGTGCAGCTCTGCTCGGCGTAGAAGTCGGTGAATCGCATGCCTTCCTCGGCGAGGCGGTCGATGTTCGGCGTCCTGTAGCCCATCACGCCGTCCGAGTAGGCGCTGATGTTGGATTGACCGATGTCGTCGCCCCAGATCACCACGATGTTGGGTTTCTTTGCTGCCATCTTTCGTTCCTCCAGTTGAGACACAAACCAGGCCGCCAACGGCATTCCTGGTCAACCCACGACCATGGGTCCAAGCGCATCAGGTCGGTCGCTCACGCGTTCTCCGCCATCGTCGCCATCGCGGGAGTCACCGCTTCGGCGACGCTCGCGACGCGTTTGATGCAGCGAAAGCCCAGATGGCACGTCGACGTGTCGACCGGCTGCGCCATGCGCGCCGCCGGGCGATAGCGCCGGCAATAGTTCGGGGCGCACAGGAACGAGCCGCCCTTCATCACCTTGCGCGGGATGCGCACGTGCGGCAAGCGCGGGTCGTGGCTGTGCTCGGCGAGACCGCCGCGAGGGTTGTCGAGCGCGCAGCACGGCCTCGACGTCAGCTTGCCGTGGTCCTGATACCAGTCGCTGGTCCATTCCCAGACGTTGCCGGTCATCTCGTGCAGGCCGTAGCCGTTCGCCGGAAACGTGCCGACCGGCGCGGTCCATTCGAAGCCGTCCTCCGCGGTGTTCTGCCAGGGGAATTCGCCTTGCCAGGTGTTGGCAAGGTGTCTGCCCGCGGGCGCGAGCTCGCCGCCGGCCCACGCGAACTCGGCGCCGTCGAGGCCGCCGCGCGCCGCGAACTCCCATTCGGCTTCGGTCGGCAACTGCTTGCCGGTCCAGCGCGCGTACGCCGCGGCGTCTTCGTAAGCGACGTGCACGACCGGGTGCTTCCACAAGCCCTGGAGCGAGCTGTCGGGACCGCGCGGATGGCGCCAGTTCGCTCCGGGCACGTAGTCCCACCAGTTGCCCGGATTGCCGAGGTCGACGCGATGCGCGGGCTTGCGGAAGACGACCGACGACGGCACCAGCATCTCGGGCCGCGCGCCTGGGTAATCCGAAGGATCGGCCGGACACTCGGCGATCGTCACCCATCCGGTCGTTTCCACGAAGCGCCGGAAGTCGGCGTTGGTCACGGCGTGACGGTCGATCCAGAAACCGTCGACCGTCACCTTGTGCGCAGGCGCCTCCTCGGGGTAATGCTCGTTCGATCCCATCAGGAAGGTGCCGCCAGGAACCCATGCCATCGCATGAACGTCGACGGCATCGCGGTGCGCTTGCGGTGACGCATGTCGATCGTGCGAATGAGCCATGTTCGAACGCGCGGTGTCGGGTCGCGGCGATTCTTGTCGCGGTCACGACGCATGGAAACTGGCCTTTAGTTAAGTAGCGCGAGGACAGGACCGACTGCTACAACCGGCCCGATCGATCAACAGCGTTATCGATGCGTATCCATCCGAGTCACGCGGCAGAGATGCCCAGGCGTCTTTCGGCTCGCTTCGGACTGCCGCTGGTCGTGGCGGCCGCGTTGACGTCTGCGAACGCCTGGGCGGAGAGCGACTCCGAAGCGTCGGGATCGAACGAGCTCGTTCCCGAATTCAACGGCTACTTCAAGCTCACCGACCGTGCACGTGTCTTCCTGCTCGCCGACGTCTCGCGCGTCACCCCCGACGACGTCACCAACGGCGAGATCGGCATCCACTTCGACTACACGCTGATGCCGATGCTGCGGTCGCGGCTGCGCGATGCCGAGTGGGAGCGTGATCGCTATCTCTGGGTCCGCGTCGGCGTGCGGCGGCTCGGCAGCATCGATGGCCGCGACGACGGCTTTCGCGAGAGCCGCCTGCTGCTCGAGGCGACCGCGCGCTTCGAGCTGCCCGCTGCCGCGTGGCTCGTCCATCGCGTTCGCTGGGACGTGCGCGACGTCGACGGCAAGCACTCGAATCGCTACCGCTATCGGATCGGCGCCGAGAAGGAGCTCAAACTCGCGGGCACGACGCCCTTCGTCCCTTACGCGCAGGCCGAATGGTTCTACGACACGCGCTTCGATGCGTGGAGTCGCCAGCGGTATCAGGTCGGCGCCGAGATCGAGCTCGACAAGAGCTGGCGGATCGAGCCCTACTACGCCTACGACAAGGACAAGTTCCCGAGCGCCGAAGGTCTGAGCCGGCTCGGGCTGGTGCTCAAGTACTACCGGTAGCAACGATCAAGTGGCGAAGCGTCGAGTGCACCTGACCTGCGCAGCGATCGCGGCTGTGCTGGCGACCGCGTGCGCGAGCCCGGGAAGCCGCATCGACGCCGTCCCGGAGCTTCGTCCGGGCATTCTGGCGGGTTACCTGACGCGCGAGTCGTTGCCCGACAGCATGGCCCTGGTGCCGGCGCCGCCTGCGATGGGCTCGGATGCGTTCGCGCTCGACGAGGCGGTCGCGCGGGCCGCCGCGACGACGCGCGGCTCGGCGCGCTGGACGCTCGCGATCGACGATGCGAACCTGGCCTTTCCGCGAGCCGCCGGCGTCTTCGAGTGTGCGCTCGACGCACCCGTGAGCGCGCAGGACACGCCGCGGCTCTATGTGCTGCTGCGCCGCGCGCTGGCGGACGCGGGTCTCTCCACCTACGCAGCCAAGGATCACTACCGACGCGCGCGGCCGTTCATGGTCAACCAGCTGCCGACTTGCACGCTCGCTGAGGAGACCATGCTGCGCGAGGACGGGTCCTATCCGTCGGGGCACAACGCGATCGGCTGGGCGTGGGCGCTGATCCTCGCCGAGATCGCGCCCGATCGCGCAGACCTCGTGTTGGCGCGCGGACGCGCCTTCGGACAGAGCCGCGTGATCTGCAACGTGCATTGGCAGAGCGACGCCAGCGAGGGACGTACGATGGGCGCAGCGGCGGTCGCCCGCATGCACGCGGATCGCGACTTCCGCGCTGACCTGATCGCCGCCCGCGCGGAGCTCGCGAGCGTTCGCGCCAGGGCGCTGAGGCCGACGCGCGGTTGCCGCGCCGAGCCGCAGCGCTGGCGACGCCCTGAGGCGCGCGCTCAGCCCGTGCTGCGTGAGGGACTTGCCAGCTCGGCGCTGACGGCAGCGAGGAGCTCGTCGCCGGAGAAGGGCTTTCGCAGCACGCGGGTGACGTTCAGCTGGCGTGCGGAAGCGTCCAGCGTCGCATCGTCGCTGGCGGTGATCAGGATGACGGGCACCGGCAGCTTCGCACCGAGCAGTCGCGCCTGCACGTCGAATCCGCTCATCCGCGGCATGTGGATGTCGACGATCGCGCACTGGGGCAATCGCGTCGCGAGCGACGTCATGAAATCTTCGCCGCCGGAAAACGCGGCGACCTGATAGCCGGCCAGACGCAGCACGCGGCCGAGCATGGTCCGCACCGACCATTCGTCGTCCACCACGGCGATGATCGACTTGTCGCTGGCCATTCGCCCCAATGCTACGGGGCCCGGCGGGCACGAGTCGCTGTGCTTTGGTCTAGTGCCCGCCGAACGGTCGGCCGGAGCTCCCCGGATGGGCCTTGCCCGCTTCGCCCGGGGACGAAGCGGGGACCGCGGCGCTGCCGCGATCGACGTCGAGCCTCGCGGCGATGTGCATCAGCTCGGCGATCGTGCGCGCGTGCATGCGCTCCATGATGTGGCTGCGGTGAAACTTGACCGTCTGCTCGACGATGCCGAGGTCGCCGGCGATCTGCTTGTTGAGCCTGCCCTTGACAAGGCCCGCGAGCACCTCGCGCTCGCGCCCGCTGAGAGTGCTGAAGCGTTGCTTGTGGACGGCGAGCTCGGTCCGGGCCTGCCGCTCGCCGATGGCGTTCTCGATCGCCGTGCGCACCGCCGCGATCAGCACGCGCGAGTTGACAGGCTTGGTCAGGAAGTCGGTGGCGCCTGCCTTGATCGCCTGGACCGACATCGGAATGTCGCCATGTCCGGTCAGGAAGACGATCGGCAGGTCGCGGCCGGCGTCGCGCAAACGAGCCTGCAGCTCGAGCCCGTCGAGCCCGGGCATGGTCACGTCGAGCACGATGCAGCCTTCGAGCGGAGGCTCGGCGCGAGCAAGGAACGCCTCGGCCGAATCGAACTGCTCGACGCTGAAGCCTTCGTCGTTGAGGACACGCGCGAGCGAGCGCCTCACCCCGGCATCGTCGTCAACGAGAAATACCTGTTCCATCGCAGGCCTCCAATCGACTGGAAGGCTACCGAAGTCGCCTGGCGAGCTCGGCCCGGACGTTAGCTCTCTCGCGTGTTCGTGTCTATCGGATCGACGATCCCGCCGTCGTCGCCGGCGAGCGACTTAACCAAAAGCTAGTTCACGCGGAGAAACGGCGCGCGAAGAATCCGCGCCGGGGTCGCAATGCCCGTCGCGAGTCGCTCCCCGCGACAGGTCCGAGGCCCATCGAGACGCACATGGCAGAACCCGCAGAGCCGCTGCCGAGCATCGAACCGACCGCCTCCGCTGCACCCGCCGCGGCAGGGCACTGGCTCACGCGCCTGCTCGCATCCCTGCGGGCGAGGTTCGAGCCGGCAGTGCGTGCCGAAGCGGTTCACCACGAGAAGACGGCCAACGAGCTGTCCGCGGAACGAACGACGCTCGCGGTCAATCGCACGCTGATGGCGGCCGACCGCTCGCTGATGGCGTGGATTCGCACGGCGCTCTCGATGATCAGCTTCGGCTTCACGATCTACAAGCTGCTCCAGGGGTTCGCCGCTGCAGGAACGGAGCTCGCCAAGGCGAGCAGCCCGCGCGCGATGGGTCTTTTCCTGACGGGGCTGGGCACGCTCGCGATGGTCTTCGGGACCGTCGAGTACTGGGTGAGACTGAAGGAGCTGCGTCGTGCGCGCGACGTGAGCTTCCTCCGTCCCGCGCTCGTCATGTCGGTGGTGATGTCGATGATCGGCCTCTTCATGTTCATCGCCATCACGTTCCGCGTCCTCTGAACGGGGCCTGGCGTGCAAGCGTCAACCGACGATCTCAAGCTACGCACTGCAACCGCGACGGGCACAACCGCCGACACGCTCGTGCTCGCTGGAGGGCCGCTGCAGCGCTTCGGTCGCCGGCTCGGTCTGATCGGCGGCGACTCGAATTCGGTGCCGCTCGGATTGGTGCTCGGCGGCTCGCTCTGGCTGGTGTTGCTGCTGTTCAGCTGGATCGACGGCGTCCACGATTCGCTCTTCTCGCTTTCGGCGATCGGCGTGCATGTTCGTCTCCTGGTGGCGCTGCCGCTTCTCTTCGTGGCCGAAACCCTGGTCGCACCGTGCGTGGCCACCTTCATCGAGACGGTGGTGCGCTCCGAGGTCGTGCCCCCGCGGGCGCAGCCGGCGCTGCGTGCCGACTTGGCGAGCACGCGGAGGCTCGCGAGCTCCTGGTGGCCGGAGCTGCTCTGTCTTCTCGGCGCGCTCGCGATGTTGCTCGCCGGTTCGCACCTGCACCTGCACGGCAGCAGTGCGACGCTCGGCGCCGAGGGTGCGTCCGTCTCGGGCACCCTCGCGGGACTGTGGTACGGGTTCATCTGCCTGACGGTCGTTCGCTTCGCCCTCTTGCGGTGGCTGTGGCGGATGTTGCTGTGGTGCCGCTTCCTGTGGCGCCTGTCGAGGCTCGACCTGCATCTCGTGCCGACCCATCCGGATCGACAGGCCGGCCTGGGCTACTTGCAGGTCGTGCACTCCCAGTTCATGCCGGTCGTCGCCGCGATCTCGGCGATCCAGGCCGCGGGCCTGGCCGAGGAGATCGCACGGGGCACGACACCGCTGGAGGCCGTCGGCCCGGCAATCGTCCTGCTCGCTGCGGTCATGGCAGGCCTCTTCCTCGGTCCGCTCCTGATCCTCGCCCCGCGGTTGCGTGCTGCGCGTCTCGCGGGACTCGAAAGCTACATGGATCTCGGCTCCGCGTATGTGAACGCCTTCGAAACGAAGTGGATCGTGCCGGCAGCGGCCCCCAGAGAGCCGCTCCTGGGCTCCGCGGACCTCCAGTCCCTCGCCGACGTGCAGAACAGCCTTGGCATGATCGATGAGATGCGTTGGATTCCGGTCAGCCTTCGCCTGGCGATCTTCGAGCTTGCCGCGACCCTCGTGCCAATGACCCCGCTGCTGCTGTTCAAGTATCCGATCGCGGAGCTTGCGGACAAGCTGGTCGGACGCCTGGTCGGCAGCTGAGCTGTCGTCCTGGCGCGACCGCACTGTCAATCGCAGGTTCCGCGGCTTGGCCTCGACCAAGGCTTGACGTCTCACGACGCAGCGGCTACAGGTAGAGGATGCCCATCGTCCCCACCTGGTTCGCTGCGATCGGGCGATATCTCGGGCTCGCGTTGGGTCTCTTCCTCGTCTCCCACGCGGCGCCGGCGCAGGTCGGCAACGTCCTCGTCCTGTACTCCAACAATCGCCTTCTTCCTGCCAACGTAGAAGTCGATCGTGGATTGCGCCAGACCGGCGCGAGGGCACCGACCAGCCAGGTCGAGATCTTCGACGAGTTCCTCGATCGCCCGGCGTTCTCGGGTCCGGAGTTTGAGCGAATCTTCGCAGCGTACTTGCGCGACAAGTACGCCATGCGACCACCCTCCGCGATCGTCGTGTTCGGCTTCCCGGCGCTCGATTTCCTGCTGCGCCATCGTGCCGAGCTGTTCACGCGCGTGCCTGTGGTGCATTTCGCGGTCGATGAGGCATCCCTACGCTCGGCGAAGCCGCTGCCGGCCGATGTCGTCGGCGTCCCAGTCGCCTACGATTTTGTAGGCACCATTCGCTTGGCGCTCAGGCTGCATCCGCGCGCCACGAGAGTGGTGATCGTGACCGGGACCGGCGCGGGCGACCGCGCATGGGAAGCGCGACTTCGCCCCGAGCTGACAGCGGCCGCGATGCGGGCGACGGTCGAGTACGTCGCCGGCCTGGCGCACGACGACGTGCTGCGACGCGTGCGCGAACTCGGCGCCGCCGACGTGGTCTTCACGCCAGGCTACTTTCGCGACGGCAGCGGCCGCCTTTTCGTGCCCCGCGAAACGGTGGCACAGATTGCAGCGACCTCCGGCGCGCCCGTCTACGGCCCCTTCGCCACGTTGGGTACGGGGGTCGTGGGCGGACGCATCCCGGACTACGTCGAAATCGGGCGCCAGGCTGGCAGCGCCATCAACGCTGTCTTAGGCGGGACGCCGCCAGCGATGCTGCAGCTCCCCGACAGTCCGCTCCGAGTGCAGCTCGACTGGAACCAGGTTCGACGATGGGGCATCGACGCGGCGCTGATCCCGCCCGACGCGCTCATCCAGTTCAAGCAGCCGACCTTGTGGGAGACTTATCGCATCCAGGTCCTCTGGATCGCGCTTGTGATCGCGCTGCAGGCGGCGCTGATCGCGGCACTTGTCGTCGAACGCAGATCGCGGGCACGGACGGCATCGGCCCTTCAGGAAAGCGAACGCCGGATGAGCCTCGCTGCGCGCGCCGCCGGCCTTTCGGTCTGGGCCTGGGACGTCGCACGCGACCAGTTCTGGACGAGCGCACGATTCAGGCAGCGAAAGGAGCTGCCGGACAGGCAGCCAGTGCACTTCGGACAGGTCCTCGACATCGTTCATCCCGCCGATCGCGACGGGTTCAACCTCGCGGTCCAACGCGCCGCCTCGAGCGGCGGCGAGCTCGACGTCGAGTACCGGGTGATCCAGCCCGATGGCGGAGTGCGCTGGTTCGCCGCCCGTGGCAGCGGCACCGCGGAAGGTTCCGACCGACGCTTGACGGGCGTGACGCTCGACATCACCGCGCGCAAAGCCGCCGAGCTGCAGGCCGCGACGGACCGCAGCGCCCTCACGCACCTGACCCGGGTGTCGACGCTCGGGCAGCTGTCGGCTTCGATCGCACATCAATTGAATCAACCGTTGGCGGCGATCCTCGGCAATGCGGAAGTGGCCGCGAAGATGGTCGGGCAACTGCACCCGGATCTCGCCGAGGTGCAGGCGATCTGCGAGGACATCGTCAAGGAGGACAACCGCGCTGCGGCGGTCATTCGCCGGTTGACCGCCCTGTACAAGCGTGGCGATGTCAAACTCGCCCCCCTCGACTTGAACGAGCTCGTGAGCGAAACGCTGGAGCTGGTGCGCAGCGAAATGCTCACCAGACACGTTGTCGTCGTTGCCCAGCTCGCGGAATCCCTATCGCCGGTCGATGGCGACCGCGTTCAGCTGCAGCAGATGCTGCTGAATCTCGTGCTCAACGCTGCCGACGCCATGAGCGACATCGAGACGGAGCAACGCAGATTGGTCGTCCGCACCGAGATCGAAGGTCCGAACGTGCGGCTCGACGTGGTCGACAACGGTTCAGGAATCCCACCAGAGTCCCTCAAGGACGTTTTCGACGCGTTCTGGACGACGAAGGCCGGCGGCACCGGCGTCGGCCTGACGATCTGCCAATCGATCGTAGCCGCGCACCGTGGAAGACTCACCGTGCAGAACAATCCGGGTGCCGGCGCGTGTTTCAGCGCGACGTGGCCGCTCCGCCATGACGAATGACCTGGCTCACCTGTGTGACGAGCGCTCGCCATCTGCCACGAAGGCGCGGCCGCTAGTCGTGGTGCGCGGCGCGCTCCGCATTGGATTTGTTGCCGCAAAACGGTCGCTCGAGAAGGCCCGCTTCTGGCCGCAGGGCAAGTGAACGTAGCCAAAACGTAGCCGAGCTGCGCTCTTTACAGCTCCCCGAGGATCTCGACGACTCCAGTCTTCCCTCGTGCGCGCGTCCGCAACCGGATAAAGAGAGGGGCTGGATACGCCTGTTAATCCGTAGGTCCCTGTTTCGAGCCCAGGTCCGGGAGCCAATCAAATCAACGGGTTAGGCCAGAAAGCCTAGCCCGTTTTCTTTCGCTGCAGCCAAAACGCAGCTGCTGATCGCATCGAGCCGGTTCGCCGTGTGCTGCAGGGTCTCTGGGGCGACGTGCGCGTAGCGCTCGACCATCGCGCCGCTCTTCGATCCGCCAAGGCGCTGGAGCTCGTGGTCGGCGTTCCGGCTTGTCGGTGCCAGGTGGCGAACGTATGCCGCAGGTCGTGCCAGCGGAAGTCGGAGATGCCTGGCTCTTTAGTGACAAAGGTGGTGGCTGGGAATACCCGGCGTTCTGGACAGCGGTCCTGCTCGCGTTGTTCCTGATAGGGACGGTGGTAGTTGTATTGCTGGCGTCGCCGCCACTCGGTCGCCTTTCGTAATGGATCGTTGTTAACGCGACCGGCGGGTTGTTGGTCCGGCAATTTCGTCGTCAAGTCGCCTTTTATCGGTGAGACACCGGTCGTGCGATCGTTTCCGACTTCGATGCCGAGTTGCGGGTCGTCGCCGCCGACCTCGGCGTCAGCGTGATTCCCCGTCAGGTCGACGCGCGCTCGGAAAAGCCGCGCGACATCTGCGTCATCGCGCTGACGGACGCATGGGCCAAGCGACGCTTTGGCATCTGCTTCCGCGCCTCCGAGACGCTGCCCGCGACTGCATTGCGGATGGTCGAGTTCTTGCGTCCAAGGCCGACTGAGCTTTCTGGGCATTCGCGGTCAGGCAAAGAGCCGAGCCCCGAGCGGAATGAGGATCGACGCGAGCAGCACCTGAAGCCCGAGCGCGAGCCCTGCGTAGGCGCCTGCGTCGTCATGGACCTGCAGCGCGCGCGCGGCGCCAATTCCGTGCGACGCCGTCCCGAGCGCGAACCCGCGCACCGGCCACTCGGAGACGCCCAGCGCGTTGAAGAGATAGCGCGCCGAGAGCGCACCGACGAGCCCCGTGAGCACTGCGAACACCGCGGCGAGCGCGGGCACGCCGCCGAGCCGCTCGGCGATGCCCATCGCCACGGGCGCGGTGACTGACTTCGGCGCAAGCGACTTCACGACCTCGGCCGGGAGGCCGCACAGCCAGGCGAGCGCCACCGCGCTGCCGCCGGCAGCCACGCCGCCGACGAGCGCGGCGGTGACAAGGGCCCGACCTCGGCGGCGGACCTCCGCCCCCCGCTGATAGAGCGGCCATGCCAGCGCGACCACGGCCGGCCCAAGCATCACGTGGATGAACTGCGCACCGGCGAAATACGTCGGGTACGGCGTCCGGGTGATCCACAGCACCACGCCGATGACGATGACCGACCACAGCACCGGATTGGCGAGCGGCGTGTGGCCGAGCCGAGCGTAGATCGCCTGCGCGACGACGTAGGTCACGAGCGTCGCCGTCAGGCCGAAGAGCGGCGTCGACGACAGGTACACCCACAGCTGGACAAAGTCAGGCATCGCTGTCGTCCTTGCGCAGCAGCGCGCGCAGCACCAGCGCCGTCACCGCCATGCCGATCCACGTCGACACGACGATGACCAGCACCAGCGCGACACCGTGCGCCGCGACGAGGTCGAGGTGCGTGATGACGCCGACGCCGACGGGAACAAAGAGCAGCGACAGGTGCGCCAGCAGAAACTCGGCCACCGCCGAGACCGACTCGCGCACCCCGGGCCAGCGCAGCGCCGGCAGCAGGAGGATCATTCCGATCACGGGGCCGGGAAACGGCAGCGACAAGGCGTGCGTCAGCGACTCCCCGATCGCTTCCAACAGGAGCAAGATCGCCAGTCCGCGCAGCGCGCTCATCCGCGCCTTTCAACGCACTTCGAGGCGTCGGCATGCCCTCTCAGAGTGCGCGTCTTTGAAAGTTCAAAGGATGGTTTCATGTGCCCGGGCGAGCGCTCGGCGCTGTGGTTGGCGTCGGGAGATGGGAAGCACTAGCGCACCAACTTCCTCGGTTGCGCGAGCCTCCCGTTGATGTCCGTCACCGGTATGGGCGGTCGCCCGCCGCGTCCCTCGCAGTGATCTTACGAAACGGTAGTTGAGTCCGCCCCGGGCCCCGACCAGCCGCGCTCGACTCGGAGGACTTTGCCCCGTCTTGTTGCCGCAAAGCGGACGCTTGCAGTCGTGGGGAGAATGACTGGCGGATCGCGGCGATGTCGGCCTTGGCCTGGGCTCCGAGCCCGCGGCGATTCCTTGTACCCGGGCGATGAACGAATCGAGCGACTTGACGCACGGAAAGCCCGAGAACATCATGAACTACGCATCAGCCTCGGTATGAGGTGTCCATTCGAGCGCTTGGGACGATCATGTCGGACGACCCGATGCTCGACATGGGATGGCCTCGCGGTGCTGAGGCGAAGGATCGTGAACGGGAGCGTGTTCGGCGCGGCGATTGCCAGCCACGGATGAATTCTCCCCAAGGAGCGGCGTCGTGAACAGGCTCGTATCTCTCCTGCTTTGGCCAGCCATCGCCATCATCGGGGCGTTCTCCTTTGCCGGACTCGCCCTCGGCCGCGGTGAAAGCGTCAACGCCGTCTGGCTCGTCACGGCAGCGCTCAGCGTCTATCTCATCGCCTACCGCTTCTACAGCAAATTCATCGCCGACAAGGTCCTCCAGGTGGACCCGTCGCGCCCGACGCCAGCGGTCCGGCACAACGACGGCCTCGACTACGTGCCGACCAACAAGTGGGTCCTCTACGGTCACCACTTCGCGGCCATCGCGGGCGCCGGCCCGCTGGTCGGGCCGGTCCTCGCCGCGCAGATGGGTTTCCTTCCCGGCACGCTGTGGATCCTCGCCGGGGTCGTGGCCGCCGGCGCCGTGCAGGACTTCATCGTCCTGTTCGTGTCCGTCCGACGCGACGGCAAGTCGCTGGGCGAGATGATCAAGATGGAGCTCGGGCCGATCCCCGGCTCGCTCGCCCTCGTCGGCGTGCTGGCGATCATGATCATCATCCTGGCCGTGCTCGCGCTCGTCGTGGTGAAGGCGCTGACCGGTAGCCCGTGGGGCCTGTTCACGATCTTCGCGACGATTCCGATCGCGCTGCTGATGGGCTGCTACATGCGCTTCATCCGGCCGGGACGGGTGGGCGAAGCCTCGGCGTTCGGCGTGGTGCTCCTGCTGGTGTCGATCTTCCTCGGCCGCGTCGTCG